>Ga0307512_10007735_pt1 | contig 10578 bp, 7 predicted proteins | sample 14_EM_MG_FD_200267 | JGI IMG/M metagenome (GOLD analysis project Ga0307512, IMG submission 200267) | Populus trichocarpa ectomycorrhiza microbial communities from riparian zone in the Pacific Northwest, United States - 14_EM | ecosystem: Host-associated > Plants > Roots > Unclassified | place... | reverse complement strand
TGCGAGGTTGTCCTGCGGTCGTTCGAGCCGGCGTCGCTGGCCGCGCTCTACCTGGTTACCCGGTCGGCGGCGTTCCATGAGGAGCTGCAGAACACCCGGGAGAAGGCCGACGACCTGTGGGGCGGGGTGCTCGACGCGATCGCCGAATCGGGCCCGCCCGACCGCCCGCAACTGGTGCTAAACCATCGCAATCCGCTGGTTCGCCGGGTCAGCGTGCTCGGCGATCCCGACCTGGTGTCGCTGGCCGTCGAGGCGCTTTACGGCCAGTCGCTGCTGCTCGGCTACCACCCGATTCGGCCCGCCGACGCCGCCCTGCTCAACGGCTCCTTCCTCGGCCTCCTCGGCCGCGCCGTCCCAAGCCAGGAGTAAAGCGCCGTCCCAAGCCAGGAGTAAAAGCGCTGTTCCGAGCCAGCAGTAGCGCGCTGTCTCAAGCCAGGAGTAGCCACGGCAAGCCGTGCAGACCGTCGACCCGAAACCAGGAGCAGGCGTGAAGACCGTTGACGAGCTGTGGGCCCTGCTGCGCGAGGCGCGCCAGATGCCGTACGGCGCCGCGCAGATCGCCCTACTTGAGCAGGTGCTGCGGCACGCCGACGCGAGCGGCGACCGCGAACTGATGTACTCGGCCCGGATCCTCGGGACAACCGCATATGTGTACGGCGGGGAGACCGCGAAGTCGTTCGTCACGTTCTCCTGGTGCCTGAGCGACTTCGATCGTGAGCCGGCGCCGTTCCACCAGCGGATGCAGCACGGCCTGCTCTGGCAATTCAAGTACATGGTGACGGCCCTGACGAAGTTTCCCGAGGTTCCGCTCGAGCGCACCTATGCGGTGCTCGACGACATGGAACGCAGATATCGGGAGGCCGGCCATAGCCTGCAAGCCGTGCACAAGCACCGCTACCTGGTCGCCAAGCACGTCGGCGACCAGGCTGCGGCCGACGACTGGTACGAGCGCTGGAAGACCACTCCCCGAGACGCGCTGTCCGACTGCGCGGGTTGCGACCCGACAACCCAGGTGACCCACCTGGCCGAGGCCGGCCGCCACGAGGAAGCGGTGGCCCTGGCCGAGCCGGTGCTCGCGGGCCGGCTGACCTGTTCCGAGCAGCCGCAGACGATCCTGGCCGCGTTGCTGGAGCCGTACGTGCGGACCGGCCGGCTGGACGCGGCCGCCGAGGCGCACCGACGGTCCTACCGGCTGATGCGGCCCAACCTGGCCGACCTGCGTGACATCGGCGACCACATCTCGTTCTGCGCGCGGACCGGCAACGAGAATCGCGGGCTGGAAATCCTGCAGCGGCACATCGACTGGTTCGACAAGGCCCCGTCGCCAGCCGCCGGCATGCACTTCGCGGCCTCGGCGGCGTTGCTGCTGCGCCGGCTGACGGCGGCTGGGCACGGCGAGACCATAGTGCACCGGCGCGACCACGGGGACGTCCCGGCCGCCGGGCTCGCCGAGGAGTTGGCGCGGCACGCAACCGATCTGTCGCTGCGGTTCGACACCCGCAACGGCAGCACGACGCAGAGCGAGTTGATCGCCCGGACGATGGCGGCCGAGGCGTTCCCGCAGTTCGCGTTGTCGCCATCGGCGCGCCGGGTGACCAGCCCGGCTCCCGAGCCGGTGCCGCCGGCGATCAGCCTGCCCGAGGATCCGGCCGCGCTGCTCGATCTCGGTGAGGAGATGGTGCAGCAGGACCGCGAGGCCGGCCTGCGCCCGGTGCTGGCGGCCTACGACCGGCTCGCCAGCCAAGAGCCCTTGCTGGCCGCGCGCCGCGCCGATCTGGAGTGCGCTCTGCTGTTCGAGCAGGGTGTGCATCCCGATGTCATCGAGACGGTGATGATCCGCGCCGAGCAGGGTTACCGGCTGGCCGGTGACGAGGCCCGGGCGATCCGGGCCGCCGCCGGGCTGGGCGTGGTGCGTGCCGTGCACGGGGAGCCGGATCAGGCATTCGACGCGGTCGACGCCGACGTGACATATCAGGAGAAAAGCGGCGATGCGCGGGGTCGAGCGCTGGCCCACAGCCGCCGTGGAATGGTCCTCGACTCGGCATCCAGGCCCGTCGAGGCGCTCGTGGAGCACGAGCGGGCGGTGGCCATCGCCCGCGCCGAGGCGCACGATCCGCGACTCGAGGCCCGGCTCACCCTGCAGAGCGCCGAGAGCCTGGCCACGCTGGGCCGGCACGACGAGGCGGCCGCGGCGGCGCTCGCCGCGCTGACCTTCTATCGGGTGCATGGTCCCCGGTCGCGGACGGCGCTTGCGGCCCTGCTGCACGGCCAGGTGCTGGCCGATCCGCTCGAGCGGGCCGACGCGTTCGACGAGGTGATCGCGAGCGGTGAGGCCGTGGTCGCGCTGGAGGCCCGGGTCGGCCGGGCCCGCGCGTTGCGGCAGCTCGACCGGGCCGGCGAGGCGGTGGACGATCTCGTCGAGGCGGTCGCGTTGTGCACCGAGCGGGAGATCGACGACGGCGCCGCGCTGCTGCGGCAGGAGCTGTCGCAGACCTACCAGCTGGCGGGCCGTCTGGTGGAGGCGGCCGAGGTGGCCGAGGAGGCTATCGCGGCGCTGTCCGGGCTGGGCCACGACGAGGCCGCCGACAACACCCGGTTTTTGCTGGCGGGCATCTACCGCGAATTGGGCGACAACCCGGGTGCCTTGGCGCTCTACGAGGAGCTCGTCGCGGGCCTGGCCGGCAACGTGGCCGGCCGTGGGCAGATCCGGGAGAGCCTCGGCGACCTGCTTTACAAGCTGGACCGCGATGCCGAGGCGGCCGAGCGGTTCGGGGAGGCCGCGGGTGACCTGCGGGCGGCCGGCGACCTGGCGGGTGAGCTTCGGCTGCTGCGCCGGCGGGTGATGGCGTTGCATTGGGCCGATGACGTCCCGGCGGCCGAGGCATCGATCCGGCTCGCCGAGCAGCGGCATGCCGAGTTGCCCGCAGCGGAGTCCGCGCAGCCGCAGCTGATCTGGGAGCGGGCGATGCTCGGCTTCGAGGCCGGCCGCCTGTTGAACGCTCGCGAGCGGTACGCCGAGGCTGTGCCGTACCTCACTATCGGCGCCGAGCGGCTGCGTGCGATCGGTGCGGGTGACAATGCCGAGCAGGTCGAGACGTTGCTAGGCGAGGCGCTTCGCGGCTGCGGCCGGGCCACCGAGGCCGAGGCGTTGCTGCGCCGCCTGGTGGACGGCCTCGACCCCGGTGCGCAGACCAGGCAGCACGCGGCGTACCAATTGGCGGTAACCCTGGAGGCGCTGGGGCGCGGCGAGCAGGCCGAGGCGTTGCGGCAGCGCGAAGGCATCGCAGATTCCTGAACGCTCGTTTAGGGATGTGCTTGACAGCGGGTTAAGGTTTGCGAGTGACGGTAGATCAGCAGCAGCGGATGGGACCGCCGGCGCCTCGTCGGCGATCGCGCCGCGACGAGATCCTGGAGATCGCGGTGGGCCTCTTTGCGGCCCGCGGATATCACGGCGTGTCGATGGACGATATCGGCTCCGCCGCGGGGGTGACCGGCCCGGCGCTGTATCACCACTTTGCCGGCAAAGAGGCCATGCTGGTCGCGGCGCTCATCCCGGTTAGCGAGGGGCTGTTGAACGGTGGCCGGCAACGGGTCGCCCGGCACCCCGAGGACGCCCAGGCCGCGTTGGCCGATTTGATCGAGTTCCACGTCGAGTTCGCGCTGGCCAACCCGGCGGTGATCGCCCTGCACCTGCACGAGCTCGACCGGCTGCCGGACGAGCCGCGCCGGCAGATCCGCCGCCTGCAGCGTCTCTACGTGGAGGAGTGGGTCACCGTGCTGGGCACACTGCGGCCCGAACTGGACGCGGGCGAGGCGCGGGTGCTGGCGCATTCCGCTTTCGGCTTGATGAACTCGACGCCCTTCCTCGGCGGCGAGGTGGATCGGCAACGGCGGGCCACGCTGCTCCGCGCGGCCACGGGGCATGCGCTGACCGGTCACTAGTCGATCCGGCTGGCTTGGGACAAAGCTGACGAAGCGGAGGAAGACGGTCATGATCGAGTCGCTGCTTGTTGCCAATCGAGGCGAGATCGCCCGCCGGATCATCCGCACCGCCAAGCGGCTGGGTGTCCGATCGATAGCGGTCTACTCCGAGGCGGACGCGGGAATGCCGTTCGTGACCGAGGCCGACGAGGCGATCTGTGTCGGGCCCGCCAATCCGGCGCAGAGCTACCGCAACACCGAGGCCATCCTGGCGGCCGCCAAGTCCACCGGCGCGCAGGCTATTCACCCGGGTTACGGCTTCCTGAGTGAGAACGCGGAGTTTGCCCGTACCGTCGAGGCCAATGGTTTGATCTGGGTTGGTCCCTCCGCCGAGGCGATCACCGCGATGGGCGACAAGATCAATGCGCGGAATCTGATGGCCGCGGCGGGCGTGCCGGTCGCGCCCGGCGCGCATGAGCCGGCCGAGACCGTCGAGGCCGCGATCGAGGCGACCACCACCATCGGCTACCCGGTGATGGTCAAGGCCGCCGCGGGCGGCGGCGGCATGGGCATGGCAGTCGCGAGGGACGAGGCCGGTCTGCGCACCGAGTACGACAAGGTGCGCGCGTTCGCCGAGCGGATGTTCGGCGACGGCTCGGTGCTGATCGAGCGCTACTTCCCCCGGGTACGCCATGTCGAGGTGCAGATCCTCGGGCTGGCCGACGGCCGGGTGATCGCCCTCAGCGAGCGGGAGTGCTCGGTGCAGCGCCGCAACCAGAAGCTGGTCGAGGAGGCGCCGTCCCCGGCGGTTGGCCCCGAGCTGCGGAAACGGTTGCTGGCGGCGGCGGTTCAGGCCGGCGAGGCCGTGAGCTACCGCAATGCCGGCACCGTCGAGTGCCTGCTTGACCCGGCCACGGGCGAGTTCTTCTTCCTGGAGATGAACACCCGGCTGCAGGTCGAGCACCCGATCACGGAGCTGATCCACGGCATCGACCTGGTTGAGGAGCAGCTCCGGATCGCTTCCGGCGAGGCGCCGAGCTTTGATCCGGCCGCTTTGCGCAGCGCGGGTCACGCGATCGAGTTGCGGGTCAACGCCGAGGACCCGAAACGGTTCTTGCCCGGCCCCGGCAAGGTCACGACCTGGGTGGAGCCGACCGGCGACGGCGTGCGGGTCGACTCCGGCTACGGGCCCGGCACGACCGTCACGCCGAACTACGATTCACTGATGGCGAAGCTCATCGTCTTCGGCACCGATCGCGCCGACGCGATCACAAAGGCGCGTGGCGCGGTCGCCGGCTTCGAGATCGTCGGCCCCAAGAACAATCTGCCGTTCTTTGCCGAGTTGCTGGCGAATGAGGAATTTCTCAGCGGCGACTATGACACCGCCATCGTCTCGCGAATGAGGTGACGTGATGAGTTCCATCTCGATCCGGGAGGTCGCACCGCGCGACGGTCTGCAAAATGAGGAGCCGATCCCGACCGACGCCAAGGTCCGGCTGATCGACGCGCTTTCCGGCACCGGCGTGCGGCGGATCGAAGCGGTCTCGTTCGTCCACCCGAAGGCGATTCCGCAGATGGCCGACGCCGACGAGGTCTGGTCGCGCGCCTGGCACAATCCGCAGGTTCGGTATTCGGCGCTGATCCCGAACACCCGGGGGGCCGAGCGCGCGATCCGGGCCGGGTTCCGCGAGATCGAGGTCGTCGTCTCGGCCAGCGACACGCACAACCGGCGCAACCTCAACCGTTCGACAGCCGAGTCGCTCGACGACATCGCCGGCCTGATCCCGTTGGTGCACGACGCGGGTGCCAGCCTCGAAGTGATCGTTGCTACCAGCTTCGGCTGCCCGTTCGAGGGCGATATCGACCCGGGCCGAGTGGCGTCCATCGTGGAGCGGGTTCGCGCCGACGGCGCCGACCGGATCGCTTTCGGCGACACCACCGGCATGGCGACCCCGCGCCGGGTCCGAGACCTGTTGTCCGCCGTACGCCCGGATCTGCTCCATTTCCACAACACCCGCGGTACCGGGCTGGCGAACGTGTTGACCGCCCTCGAGCTCGGGGTGACCGAGTTCGACGCGAGCGTCGGCGGGATCGGCGGCTGCCCGTACGCGCCGGGCGCCTCGGGCAACATCGCGACCGAGGAACTGGTGCACATGCTCGAGGACATGGGCATTAGCACCGGGATCGACCTCGACGAGCTGATCGAGGTGGCCGAGTTGGCCGAGAAACTACTCGGCCGAACGTTGCCGTCGGGAGTCCTCCGAGCTGGGCCGCGTACCAGATTGGTATGATTTGTGCCCGACGATGGCCAGATCATTTTTCCGAATGGCCGGCGTGACCCCGACTGAGTCTCTTCGTTACCAATACCGAGTGGCCGATATCGCCTGATCCACACCGGATCCGGCGTCGCGGCCGCCGGTCAGAGTCGACGACGAGGGGCAGATCATGACGGGCTGGGGGGTCGAGCGCAGACCGCGCACGGCGCACCGACCGTCGCCGGTTTCGCCCGCCGGTGTCTTCACGCTCATGCCGCTTCCCAGCCAGGGGGCGGAGCGGCGGACGGAACGCCACGCAGCCCGCACCGGATCAAGGTGGGGCATCCTCCCGGTCGCGGTGGACGAGTACGCGGTGGCGAGCCACCGTCTGCCACTCGCGACCGACGTCACGGCCCGGCAGCACGATGCCGAGGCGCAGACCGCCTCGCCTGATTAGCGCCGACGTCTCCGCTCGTACGAATGGCTCAGGGCCCGATTCCTACCCGTTTGCGCACAGGCGGCGAATCGCAAAAGGCCCATCGGCCATCACGTCACCGCACCGCGGCGTCTTTTCCGGGCGCACGTCGACAGGCGGGGCCAGGGCACGAGAAACAGCGCCAGGGCACCGCCGCGCCCGAATGCACCCCGCGGTACGGCGATCAACTGAACAAGCGAATCACTCGGTCCATTTGCTGAAATTTCCGAAAGGCATCTTCTCTCCATGAAGACTTGGGTTCGTAAGACACTGAGCGTCGGCGTCCTGGCCGCCGGCGCACTGCTGTTCGCTCCGGGCGCTGCGCACGCCGACGTCTCCCAGAACACTTGGGACAACAACGGAATCGTGAACGGCACCCAGTTTGTGGCACCGCTCAGCTTCCCCGCGAACGTCGCCGGCAACTCCGACGCCCTGCTGGGCCACTCCAACGCTGCTGGCGTGGGCATCAACCGGAGCGAGGGTCGTGGCAAGGTCAAGCAGTGGTCGCACGGCAACAACGGCATCGGCAACGGCAGCCAGGTGTACCTGCCCTACAGCGCTCCGCTGAACGTCGTCGGCAACTCCGACGCCCTGCTGGGCCACTCGAACGCCGCGGGCGTCGGCGTCAACGGCCGGACCGAGGGCGGGCACCAGACCGGAAAGGGCTGGCTCAGCCAGAACAGCTCGGACAACAGCGGGATCCTGAACGGCACGCAGATCTACGCCCCGGTCGACATTCCGATCAACATCTGCGGTAACTCGTTCAGCCTGCTGGGCGCGTCGAACGCCCGGGCGATCTGCGTCAACGACAGCGGCGCGACGGGTGGCGTCCGGCAGAACTCGCATGGCAACAGCGGCATCCTGAACGGTTCGCAGATCTACGCGCCGTTCGTCATGCCGGTGAACCTCGCGGGCAACTCCGACGTGCTGCTCGGCCACGGCAGCGCCGCGGCGATCGCGCACAACGAGTCGGGACACGGCGGCATCACACAGGACACTTCGGACAATCACGGGATCCTGAACGGTTCGCAGTACGCGGCGCCGTTCGAGATGCCGATCAACATCTGCGGCAACGCCCTGGGCATTCTCGGCGAGTCCAGCGCGGCCGCGGCGTGCAGCAACGGTGGCGTGGACGGCGTGCACGGCGGCAACCACGGCCACGGAAATGGCCACGGCAACGGCCACGGCGACAACGGTGGTGACAACGGCGGCGTCAACGGCGATGACGATGGCGACTACCTGGGCGACGACGGCGTCAACGGCGACGATGACGGCGACTACCTGGGCGACCACGGCGTCAACGACGACGGTGGCGACGTGGCCGGCGACGACGACAACTACGGCGGCGGTTCGGACCGTTCCGCAACCGGCAAGTCCGCCGACGAGGGCTCGGCCGTCGAGGGCCTGACCCAGGACCTTGGCCAGGCCGGTACCGCCAACGTCGCAGGTCTCGGCCTGCTGAACACGCTGCGCTGACCCAGCCGCAACAGAGGTTCGGGTCGCGCCGGTCCCGGGCGCGACCCGTACCGGCGCCCAACGGCGTCGGAGTTATAAAGCCGGTGCTCCTCCACAGCGCCGGCCGCTGAAAACGCTAGGGAGTCCCCGCATCCGGCGGGGGCTCCCTAGCGTCTTTTCGTCGCCGGTGGCCTTCGGTCTCGCAATGGGATACCCTAACGATCGTTTAGGAAACTCGGGCTACGGCGCAACAGGGGGAAACGTGGCGTTCGACGGTGACGCGCTGGCTCGGATGCGCAAGCGGGCAGTGGCCGGCGGCGCCGAGCGCTACCACGCCGCCAACGCCGCGAAGGGCAAGCTTTTCGCCCGCGAGCGGATCGCCCTGCTGGTCGACGAGGACTCGTTCGTCGAGGACGGCATGCTGGCGAACGCGCTGGCCGAGGGCCTGCCGGCGGACGGGGTGATCACCGGAGCCGCGCGCATCGCCGGCCGCCCCGTGTGCCTGATGGCGAACGACTCGACGGTCAAGGCCGGCTCCTGGGGCGCCCGGACGGTCGAAAAGATCATCAGGATCATCGAGCGGGCGTACGCGGACGGCGTCCCGATGGTCTACCTCGTGGATTCCGCCGGTGCGCGGATCACCGACCAGGTCGACTTGTTTCCCGGGCGGCGCGGTGCCGGCAAGATCTTCCACACTCAGGTCCGCGCGTCCGGCTCGATTCCGCAGGTCTGCGCGTTGTTCGGCCCGTCCGCGGCCGGCGGCGCCTACATACCGGCGTTCTGCGACGTGGTCGCGATGGTCGACGGCAACGCGAGTATGTATCTGGGCTCCGACCGGATGGTCGAGATGGTCACGGGTGAGAAGACGACGCTCGAGGCGATGGGCGGGGCCCGGGTGCACTGCACCGAGTCGGGTGTCGGCCACTTCCTCTGCAAGTCCGAGCAGGACGCGCTCGACGTGGTCCGCAACTACCTGTCCTACCTGCCGGCTAACTGGCAGCAGTCGCCGCCATCGGTCGAGGCGGCCCCACCGGCCAATGTGGATCTGGCCGCGCTCGTGCCGGTGAGCGAGCGGCAGGCCTTCGACATGCGGCGCTACGTCAAGGGCATCCTCGACGAGGGGTCGTTCTTCGAGATCCACGCGCTCTGGGCCCGGGAGTTGACGGTCGGCTTCGGCCGGCTCAACGGCGAGGTCGTCGGCGTGGTGGGCAACAACTCGATGTTCAAGGGCGGCGTGCTCTTCGTCGACTCGGCCGACAAGGCGACCAGGTTCGTCCAGCTTTGCGATGCCTTCAACGTGCCGCTGTTGTTCCTCTCCGACGTCCCCGGCTTCATGGTCGGCACGGCCGTCGAAAAGCAGGGCATCATCCGGCACGGCGCAAAGATGATCAGCGCGGTGTCGGAGGCGACGGTTCCGAAGGTGTGCGTTGTGGTCCGCAAGGCCTACGGCGCCGGCCTGTATGCGATGGCCGGCCCGGGCTTCGATCCCGACGCGACCATCGCGCTGCCCACCGCGAAGATCGCGGTGATGGGCGCCGAGGCCGCGGTCAACGCCGTCTACGCCAACAAGATCGCCGCTATCGCGGACGAAGCGGAACGGCAGGCCTTCGTGGCCGAGCGCCGAGCCGAGTACGAGCGCGACATCGACATCATGCGGCTGGCCAGCGAGCTCGTCGTTGACACCGTCATCGAGCCCGCCGACCTGCGCGAGGAACTGATCCGCCGCTATGCCGCCGCCCGCACCAAGGACCGCGGCTTCTCCCGGCGCCGGCACGGCGTGACCCCGGTCTGAGCTTCCCCATTCGCTTCGCAACAGCAAGAAAGGGCAGGTCATGGTGGACTTCCGGCTCAGCGAGGAGCAAGCGGCATTGCGCGCGAGCGTGCGGGAGTTCGCCCGCGAGCAGGTCGCGCCGGTGATCGCCGAGCACTACGAGCACAAGACTTTTCCGTACGACATCGTGCGGCAGATGGGCAAGATGGGGCTTTTCGGCCTGCCGTTCCCCGAGGAGCACGGCGGCATGGGCGGCGACTACTTCACCTTGTGCCTCGCCCTGGAGGAACTGGCGAGGATCGACAGCAGCGTCGCGGTCACGGTCGAGGCGGGCGTCTCGCTAGGTGCCATGCCGATCTACCGCTTCGGTACGGCCGAACAGCAGGCGCGTTGGCTGCCGGCGCTGACCAGCGGCACGGCGTTGGCGGCCTTCGGGCTCACCGAACCCGGCGCGGGCTCCGACGCGGGCGCCACGCAAACCCGCGCGGTGCTCGACGAGTCCACAAACGAGTGGGTCATCAACGGCTCGAAGGCGTTCATCACCAACTCGGGCACCGACATCACCTGCCTGGTCACGGTGGTCGCGGTCACCGGTACGAGGCCGGACGGGAGCAAGGAACTCTCCACGATCATCGTGCCGTCCGGCACCCCGGGCTTCACGGTCGCCCCGGGGTACTCGAAGGTTGGCTGGTGCGCCTCGG
>Ga0307512_10007734_pt1 | contig 10579 bp, 10 predicted proteins | sample 14_EM_MG_FD_200267 | JGI IMG/M metagenome (GOLD analysis project Ga0307512, IMG submission 200267) | Populus trichocarpa ectomycorrhiza microbial communities from riparian zone in the Pacific Northwest, United States - 14_EM | ecosystem: Host-associated > Plants > Roots > Unclassified | place... | reverse complement strand
TATGAAGTGACGTTGTGTCTGAGTTAGGGTTGCAGGGATTACTGTCTCACTTCTTTAGTTTTTCGGATCTACTTTGAAATTGATAAATATTATCCTGTTTGGACTGGTCCAGACCAAGCCAGTCCAGTCCAAGACTGCCAGTCTGGGGCCCGGCCAGTCCGACCTTCCGGTGGGACCGGACCGGACTGAGCCCTACCCCAGACCGGGTCCGTCCGGACTGGTGGAATCATTGGGCTAGTCTCGGGCAAAGTGTTGCCCGGACGGAATGGACTATTATAGTAGGCTTTTAATGCGGCAGTCCAGCATGGCATGGCCTACGCTAAGGGCATCTTGCCTGGCCTGGGCAGCCTGCAGATATCTAAATGCCCGCCGGCCAGTCGAGCCGCTTAGGAACACTGGGGGCTTCTTCAATGTCAGATTCAGATGCATACTCGCGTAGTGCGATTCGCGAACGAGGCTTCTCCTTCAGATTCGGAAGTTGTGAACCTAGGAGACAGGGCATGCAATACGTTTATTAGGTATAGGAGTTCGTGTCTGACGTTTAGAGACAGGAGTTGGTTGCGATGCTGCATCGGAGTGTCATTGAAGAAGGGCGCGGGTGAGTCCAACCGGACGAGCATGAGGCGTGGCTAGGCTTCAGAGCTAGAGCTAGGTAGAGTCCACGTAAAACGGGGTAAAAAGTTGGGAACTGTTGTGACAAACCTGTTGAGATTAGTGTTCCGAAGCGGTCAGATCGACCGCCCGGCTAATCTACAGATTCGTAGATCGGTCAGATGCGGTCATAATTTTGAAAGCTGCCCTTGGCATAGATGGGCCCGGTTTCATATGGCAGATATCTAGCATATTTACAGAACCTATCGATATCTACGCTAAGGAAGATATCTACAGTCTCTGAAGATATCTATAGCGTCTGATGATATCTAGCGCATAGAGAAGATAGTAATAGATATCGGACCCTATTAAGCCCTAGTAAAGGCTAAAGATAGATTTTGTAGTTGTATATATACGGTTCTATATCCTGCGGATAAGACTTCAAATAATCAGACTTTTCAGTACTCCAAGGTTCTCATCGCAGACCACAGAAATAGACTGGTGGATACAGTAATTCGAGAGGTAGAATGTGTTAGACCATGGGAAAAAGCCGGTCTTATCAAGATGGAGGATGTTCATCAGGTCCAGGAGCTTCTTGTTGCTCTTGAGAAGAAGCAGGTAACGAATGAGACTTAGAACGGTGTGCATGGTTCAAGTTAGAATATGTTGCTGTGGTTGGATGAAAGGTCTTGATTGTGGTATCAACGGGTGGTGTATATTCTATAGATATCTGTAGTCTGGCTAGATAGATATCTACAAAATCTATCAATTGGTAAACGGGCAAGATGGCCATTAATGAAGCTGCCTTTGACATAGATCGGCCCGGCCAAGGTCCATATCTGACGGATCTGACTGCTTCGGTTCACTGGTTGAGATGATTGACTGTCTAAGTTTAAGAAGCTAAGTAGGCTATAACTGCTAGCATTTACGACGGTAACCTAACACTAATTTAACGGTATGTGATGAGCCCTTAATAAGATTGGTCTAGTAGAAAGAAGTACACTAACATGAAAACCTTCGTTAAACTTTCTGTGAGCATGATTTCGGGCTCTCGTCTTGCGACGCCGATTCTCAGGTGTTGCGCAAACGGTCGACGAAATAAAGGATTTCATCCACATACCGAGGATGATGATGGCAATAGCCGTGTCAATACACCGATGAGCGACGCAATAAAGCGGTGACTCCAGTATTAAAATACGCAGAGAGTGATGAGACGAAGTTATGGAGTGAGGTGCGACAAGATGGGGAGCGCGAGCTAAGCGGGTGTCATTACTAGAACAAGTGGACTCCCGTGTACCATACAGCATAGAAGTACTTACCTACTTATACTTAAGTACATGAGTAGGTAGGCAAATTCAACAAACAGGCTCAAAGGAATAGTTTACATTCAAAGTCGTCACTTCAATTTAACCCGTGTGGGGTTGGCACAAACTCGTCTCCGTCTCGCGAAAGTAGCAACAGCAGTATTGATAATGCTCTCTATCCGTCCAAACACACAAACTGACCGCTACTTATGAAAAGCTCGCCCGATTAAAGATTTGAGACCGTGGCATAGATCATTTGACGCCTAACAGTCGTCTTTATCAGAGAAATATTCGTGGGGCTGGCATGAGGTCATACAATATGCCGGAACGGAACGGATCTGAACTATCCACACCACAAAACTATCATCTATCACGCAAGACACGTTGCTTAGCCACTCCAGTATTCTCATACCGTATCCCCACCATTGAAGAGGACTTCGAGTACCATGATAACACCATGTTTAAGATTTTGGGTTTAGGTCGCGGATTTGGAAAGTTTTACTGGTACCGTCGTATGTACTATGCATAAATTCAGCGTATTATACAGAGCGCTAGTGAAGCCCCCAGTCAAGTTATGCGGTGGAAGGAATCATCATAAATGCGCATTCGCTCTAGGTACCTCCACTAAAGCAACCGCACTCGTCGTCCCGATTAGACCGACGCATTTGCTGTATGCCGACCAACACTCCACCACCTCTTCCACCACCTGTTCTACCACCTATTCTACCGCCTGTTCTACCATCTCGTCCACCACCATTATCACCTCTACTCCACTCAGTCTCCATCCCCTAATCTCTTACCTCTTACCGCAACCCTCCAACAAAAATAGTAGCTTTCTCAGCCGCTTTCTCATCTGCTTTGTTTCCTTCTCCCTCCGACCAAGTTCCAGCTCCCACCGATTGAGGTATGCTGCTTGTCGCTAAGGTTACCTTCCCAATGGATTCAGAGGTCCGGACAGACCCGGTCTGGGGTAGAGACTAATACAGTCTAGTTTAGGAGAGAGGTTAGATGAACTGGACTAGATCCGGCCCGATCCGGTCTGAACTGGTCCGTGACGCGGTTTTTGCAGGACTGGTCCGGTCTAAGGGTTGGACCTCTTCAGTCTAATCCAGCAGCAAGGTCGGACTACACTGGACTAAACCCGGACTGTTCCAGTCCAAACTGGTCCACCCCCGGATCGTTGAGACCATTGATTCTTCCTTGAAGTAAAATCTGTATTGGAAATCCGCTCAACCACGCGCCCGAGTCCACCCGATGGCGGAGCGGCGAATATGGCCTTGTCATGCTATATATAGAGACCGCTAGAGTAGAGAGAGCGATATCGCTTTTAGACATTCTCACAGCGCCCGCTATCATTTCCAACAATCTGTATCCATTTGCTGAAAATGTTCGTCCCTTTGACGAAAATGCTCCTCCTGCATTGGATCTGATGTTGGCTATATTTGTTGCATATGTACTTGGATCGTGAGTCTCAGCATCTCTGGAGTCTCAGCATCGTCTGAAGTCTTGTATGAGAATGGTGACTGTATGAGGATATGCATCAGGACCAGGGTGATGCGTCTCATGTCAGATAGAGCATACGCGTACGCATATGGTAGATTGTACATATACAGTCTTTGGCCCTCGAGATAGAGCAATCAGACACATTCAACAATATTGATTGTTCAGCTGCATAACTAGTGCGAAGTTAAATCTCTCTAACCACTTTCTGATCTTCATCTCCGTCGATAGCCGTAATGAGAAGTTGCTTCACCGAATTGAATTGTTCATTCCAAATCTGTTGTGGCCAGTTGGAAAGGTGGGAATAGTTCGTCTCTGTCGGTGTACTGAAGGTATTTCTTGACGTCGACCACGAAGTGGTTAGTATCTTTCTTCAGATGCTCGTCTTGACCTTTAGACAGTTTTGGGCGTGGGAGCGACAGTGGTTGGTTGATGGTTGACAAGTGTGCTGGTTGGTAGCTATATTAACAGTGTTCGAAACCGGCCGGGCCGGTTGAGAATCCATGGCGGTACGAATTCACTTACGGAATACTAATAATAGCGGTTATTTTTTCGTTGGTCCTCTTCGAACTAGTGACAATAGTGGGAGGTAACATTATCCCATAGGGTGTTTCGCCCCTGATTTTCATATTTCAGATATGCAGCCCGGCCCGGAGGCTTTCAAACTATAAGCCCGGCCGGCCCCCCTTAGCGCGGGCTTCCAAATTACCGGCCCGGCCTGGCCTGCCAAAGCCGGCCCGAAAGCCCGCGAGTCGGCCGGGCCCGTTTCGAACACTGAGCTATAAGTGCGGGCAACATTGTGGGAGACCGGAAACCTACCTAGATTTACCCTAACACTGCCACCTCTAGAATCTTACTTTTCGGTGTTCACTTAGGGGCCCAATGAGAGGTTTCGTGCTTAGGGCTAGAAAGCAGTCGCGTGAGGTGTTTATTACTTTTTTTTCGCCCCCTCAAGTTCTGTTCAGGATAAGGTGGTATGTATTAACCATGAATGCATGATGGCGATCATCTACGGCTGTGTTGCGTAGTTCCGTTGCTGTGGTAGCCAGTTTCAATCGTTCTAACCACCTTGACATTTGTCACCCTCGATAGCTGTAAAGAGAAGTTGATTGACAACCCTGAATTATTGCTTGCGAATCTGAATGTAACTAATCAGTTCATGTTCGAGATATGCTGGGACGCACTAACCACTACCACATGTTGGCGATTATCGATGTCTGCCAACGGAGCTCTGTCGCTGTTGCCACCCTATCCCGAACCCACTTCTCGTGCAACTTTCCAAGTTCGTTCTTCTCGAAACTGCGGCTGGTCATCCACGTGCGCAGCGCTGTCATTGACCCTCTTTCCTAACTCTTCAAGCCTGTTATCCGCCCGTTCAACTAGCATTTTATAGTTGTAGGCAAGGTTAGCATCTGGGGCGTTTTTGCGTTGTCCATCACCTTGGTTCCAAATCGGTGACTTTTTTTCAACAATTGACATTTTGCTCTGGTTTTGAGCCTGGCGGGTATTTTTCCTTGTGACAAGAATGAGCAAATAGACGAGATAACCGTTGGTAACTGCTGCTGGGGTGCTCGTTAGGGTTTGAGATAGATATGTTAACCATCAGTATTCCTAAGCGGCCAGGCCCGGCCGGCCTGCATGAAGCCGGGCCTAATCTTTGGTACTGTAGGCCTGTAAATCGAAGCCTGGCCTCAGAGTCCAGGCCCGGCGGCCAGCCAGATAGCCTGCAGGCCGCCATGTCTTATGCAGGCCTCGAAGGTATATGCAGGCTTCCGCAGGCCTCAAAAATATACGCAGGCTGCCCCAGGCTTATGTAGGCCGCCCCAGGCTTATGCTAAACTTAAGCAGGCTGGCCCAGGCTTCTGCAGGCCTCGAAGATATATGCAGGCTTCAAATATATGCAGGCCGGCCGTCAGATATCTGAAGGCCACTTAGGAACACTGTCAACCATCTCTCCATATAGAACTACCCATCAAGTCAGTACCGTATGTCACGCGTGCAACTTCTGAGAGGGGTTTACAGCTTCTGACTGAGCCCCAAAGACCATATGATTCGGCAATGTACAAGTGAAGGCGGGCTGCCGCGCCGCTCAGGAACACTTGAGCAGGGGTTCAACAGTCCGGGGCGACTATAGTCTTTCGAGGTACTCCATCCCAAATACTGCGCGGTAGAATCGGAGCTTGCATTGCTCCCGCCGAAATTTGATATACTGTCCGTTGATTGTCGATCAGCTCAATTGCCCGCATCGCTGTCTCGCCCGGGTCCTGAATTTGGTGGACTGTTCCGTCTGGGGTAGGTGTCAGTTGCCCTAGGGCCCCATACAGGTACCTATAAGAGACTGGAGACTCTCGGGAGTAGGTATTCGGCGGTAGTGGCGGGGTTTGTGCAAAGCGTGAGCCTTAAAATTAGCTGTGGGGGTGCCTTGATGCCGTGAAACTAGCTGCAGTGAGCCTTAACACGAACGGATTTGGGTGCTGCAATGCCAGTGGAGGGCCTAAGAACGAAAAGTAGTATAAAATCACATGATTTCCGCCGCTTCCCATAGTTGATTACTGTATGCCATGACATCATAGAAACTATAGGGCCCTGTAGGTATTTAGTCTAAGAACCATTTGCCCTGGAGACCGACATCTCGACACACCACCTCACCGCTAGCTTTTGCCAAGCCGTGAGTGGTTGGCCAACCAAAAGCCGCCCCATATTTTCTCTACGGCTTCACGATGCCTAGAGGCGGGTGCCCTTGGAGGACTCTGACGCCCAGTTCGGGTCCTTCTGCTCCTAAAATTGATTCCTCCTGCTTCGGCTGGTTAAGGGAGATGCTCGAAGAAGATGGCTTGTGGGAATCAGGTTCTGGTGACTGGTGTTCCGGCCATTCCACCTACAATTTAAATTACGATAGTGACGGTGATGCAACTGTTGCTTCCACGATGCTTCCTATTCTGGCCGTCACAGGCGGAAAGAAGAAGCCCAAGAAGAAGAAGGGGAAATGCAAGGCGCCTGCACCCGGAGACGAAGGAAGTTTGGGAGGTTCTTTAAAACTCGCAGTACAACAACAACCATTTTTGTTTGGCGGTTTCTTTTGTTTTTGGGAGAAGAGGACTCGCGACTTTGCTTTTGTTTCTTTATGTTACAGAAGAAGCGGGGAGGAAATATGTACGGGATATGCCATGGCCGCCAGCGGCCGAATGCAAGATGATTACAAACAAACAAACAAACAACCATTTTTGTCCGATTCGGCATCTGCTGAACAGAATGGAGCTACTGGAGAGATGCCAATTGAAATAGTTGAGGAATTGGTCGGCAACGCCTTTATCTCAGTTATGGATCAGCATTTCACAAAACTCTACACGAAAATCGACAACCGGAAGACGGAAGTGTTGACGCTCAAAACAATGGTGGCGAGTCTTGTGGAGGAAAATAAAAAGATGTGTAAGGTTCGGGGGAATGCGCCGGACCCGGAATTGCAGCCACCAGCGACACCACGATCACCAACAAAGTATATGACAATCAGGCCACGGCCAGTACTGGCAGCATCGAGGAAGCGGGTAGGAACGCCATTGGTGCGAGAAGTCATGACCCAAAATTGGGCAACGCAGGTTGAAGAGGACAATGTGACGTCTATGAATATTGATGAATCGGATGCGGAACCAGCGCGACCGGGTAAAGCACCGAGTGTAAGGGCACTTATGCCTGCGTCCGGCCTCATAGGTATACATATGGCAATTCTAGGAATATGGTTGCAAACGTGGATGCGAGTGATAGTAGATGTGGGCAAATAGCCTCTTCATACGTATAGAAGTGAATGATAATGATGATCAAGCTGACATCTCGCTAGAACTAACTAATATGCGAGTCTCCCGCAGAGCCGCACTAATGCCACAGAGCCGCACCTAATGTGACAGAGCCGCACCTTAACATGACCAGAGTCGTCCACATACATCACAACCTTCTCAAATCATCTTCGAGAAACCTCTCGAAGATACAAAATACCCTGATCTAAAAGCAAACATGTATACGCGATGTCTCTCAATCATCCAGAAAAAACGCCGACTCCTCACGCCTTCTTTCGTGTCGTTTTCCTCTTCGCCTTTGGCTGCCCGCCTATTTCCTTCCAATACTGCTCCACCATTTCTTTTGCTTTTGCCATATTCTCCTCTGGCTCCCATGGATTATCCTTCTCATCCCAACCTCCCATTTCACTTCGTATTCCCAACTAGTTCTGTCAGAGCTTGGCCGGTGTTTTGCGATTGATTCGATGACATGACTTGTGCCTGCGCGGCTGCCCCGTACCGGTGGAGGTGGCAGCCGCTAGGCAATCCTAGAATAATCAGTGAGGTCAACTTTGAGCCTGCTGACATTCACTGTGTCGTGGATCGTCATGTCGTTTGGGAGATCTAGTTCCGAGGCGTTTCCGCGTATTCATAGGATCTCATATGGGCCAATGCAGCAGTGTACTAGTTTCTGTCACGTGGGGTTGACATTGGCGTATGTGATTAGCAAATCCTTTGTATCTAAAAATACTTTCGCACCAGGAGTGATGGCGGGGTCCATTGGGCGTCGTGACTTGTTAGCCTCAGCCGTCTGTATATCTTGAGCATTGCGCAGCTCATCCCTGGCAACTCCCAAAATGCGCTGCAATTGTTCAACGAATTCGCAGCCTTGTACTGTTTTCGCTAATTCATTGGCTTATGGCTGCTGGAGATCTGCAATTACGTCCAGCGGCAGAGGGGGCTCATAGCCAAGATCAAGTTCAAAAGGCGTCATCTTCATCGAACAGTGTACTGAGGGATTGTAAACATACTCTGCTATTGGGAGGTAGTCGTCCCAATTGGCTTGATGGTGAGTTGCGAAGCCACGCAAATCGCATACAACCGTCTTGTTCGAGTTCTCAGTGAGACCATCCGTCTCTGGATGGAACGCTGTAGACATGAGCAGTTTCGTCTGCAGAATCCTAGCAACCACTCTCCAATAGTCTGTTGTGAAGCGTACATCACGGTCCAATACAACCTCTTGAGGCACTCGGTGTAGACGGGCAATGTCGTCGATGAATATGCGCGCAAAGCCGCAACGTCAATTGTTTTTCTGCAGGCTCGCCAATGTGCTCTCTTTGTCATATGGTCGACAAATGTTACAATGCAGTGATGGCCACCTCCCGAGACCGGCAGGTCGGTTCTCAACTCAATGCCTATTCTTTGCCAGCGGCCTTTGGCTACAGGAAGTGGTTGTAGGAGACCCATGGGTTTCCTGCTCAGGTGATTGGTTTGATGGCATAAGTCGCAGCCTGCTACGTAACACTGGGTATCTCGCCACATTTGCATCCAGAAATACCGGTCTTTCATGCGTAAGTATGTTTGGTCTGCACCGAAGTGTCCCCCTGCTGGAGTGTCGTGGGCCTCATGGAGGATTCGACGCCGCATCGTCTTTGGAATACACAACCGTCCTCTCTTCTCTGCCTTTCCCGCTTCCTCCTTCTCTGCCATTCCGTCTTCCTCCTTCTCTTTTGCTATTACCGTGATCTCCACTTCCTCTTCATCGTTCTTGTTTTTCCCTGCCTTTTTGTCCGCCTGCTCCCTTTCCAAATCTCCACGTAACCACAGTAGGCCATTTTCTTCCAAATAGAATCATTGTGCTGACACCAATAATTTGCATTCTTTCGCAGACGCGGTGGATGGCGGGGGGCGTGCACTTAGATTGGCCAAGCAATGTGCAATTGGCCAAAACCATTCGTCGTCAACTATGCCCGCCTTGATGTCCTAAATCCATTCCCCGGCCGCAGTAACTTCCATTGCCATTAGATTGCATCGCTCCCGTCGGAAATCCGGACGGCGAGATAATGCGTCCGCGACCTGATTCTTGACACCTGGGATGTGCTTGACCTCCCAGTCATAATTTGGGAGGACATTCAGGATGTCCATTGGACGTACGGTGAGATGTAGCTGTGTGAGAATCCAACACAAGGTCGCATGATCCGTGTGTACCAGGAATGGTTGCTCGGCTCGGTGTAGGTTGAATTTCCAGTATAATATTGCCTCTCGGATGCCCAATAGTTCTCTGTCATATGGAGGGTATCTCGTCTCCGCAATGTGTAATTTATGGCTGAAATCACCCAGTACTGTCTCTGCCTTGTCTTGCATCTGGGAGAGCACTGCGCCCAATGCGTACTGGCTGGCATCTACCTGCAGGCAATATTTGGCTTTGGGATCCGGTAGTGCCAGGACTGGAGCATTGCAGAGTGCTTTTTTTGAGGGTGTCAAAAGCATGCTGGCATTCTCTATCCCAGGCAAATGGAGTGCGCATGACCGTCCTCGGCTCTCCACGTCGTTGCCCAACGTCCCCTTTCCCTTCCGGAGGTGTGCCAATGGCGTACAACGGCATTGCAACGTGAGCGCAGTGTTCAATGAATGTTCTGTAGTAGCTGGTGAGACCCAGGAAGCCTTTGACGTCCTTACTATTTTCAGGTTGAGGCCATTCCATTACCACAGGTGTCTTATGTTCCTGGGCATGGATGCCGTCCTTGTCAATGTCAAAGCTTCGAAAATCGACTTTCTGACAAGCCCAGGCACATTTTGCACGTTTGGCTTTGAGGCCATGTTCCGTTAGTAAGGTAAGCACTTCATGGACATGTACAACATGCCCCACCAGGGTACGGCTGTGAATCATGATATCGTCAAGGTATATGACGATGAATTTTCGTTTCATTGGCTCCAAGATGCCGTCCATCATGCGCATGAACTGGCTGGGTGAGTTCGCCAGGCCAAACGGCAGGACTCGCCACTCGTAGCAGCCAGATTTAGTTGTAAAGGCCGTCATTTGGCTGTCGGCTGTTGCGATACGAATTTGGTGGTAACCAGCCGGCAAGTCCAGTTTTGTGAACCAGCAGGAGCCGTGCATGGAGTTGAGTAAGTCCTCAATATGTGGGAGAGGATAATGATCTTTGACGGTAATGGTGTTCACTTCGCGATAGTCTATGCACATACGCAGCGTAACGTCAGGCTTTGGCACGAATAGTACTGGTGAGCCGAAGTTGTTTTGAGAGGGCTGAATCCAACTGCAGCGAATCGTCATGTCCATCTGCCTCCGAAGCTCTTCATCTTCACCTGAAGAGATGCGGTATGGTGAGCGGAACGGTATTTTGCCATTCGGGTCCGTTTTAATTTGGAAATCAGTCTGCCTTCCTTTCTGGG
>Ga0307512_10007732_pt1 | contig 10579 bp, 12 predicted proteins | sample 14_EM_MG_FD_200267 | JGI IMG/M metagenome (GOLD analysis project Ga0307512, IMG submission 200267) | Populus trichocarpa ectomycorrhiza microbial communities from riparian zone in the Pacific Northwest, United States - 14_EM | ecosystem: Host-associated > Plants > Roots > Unclassified | place... | reverse complement strand
TGGTAATTACGAATCGCGACTTACGGAGGAGACGCGTCTTGATGAGCAGCGGAGTATAATTGACGACTTTGACACGACATCCTCACGATGACTTCTACCGCCATATCGATTGCGAAGTTCAATGGGTTGAACTACAAGCAATGGTCAGGGGAGATGGCGCTTCTCTTGGAGCAGAAGCAGGTCTACGGTATAGTCACGGGGGAGGATGTGCGGCCCGAGGATCTGGCGGAGCCGGATGCAACCGCAGCGGAGAAATTGGCACATCGGGCTGCATTCAAAGACTGGGTAAAACAACAAGGTACTGCGCGATCGACGATCCTGCTCGGCATGGAGCCGGGGCTGCAGGCATCGTACAGGGAGATCACGGATGCACGAACACTTTGGGAGAAACTGGTGACAGCGTACAAGGCGAAGTTGAAGTTGAATGTCTTTCAGATCCAGGAAGAGCTTTTGGGGATAAGACTCGAGGATTGTGACGACGTTGGCTCTTATGCTTTATGGATCGACCAGAAGGTGAAAGACTACAATCTATGTTCGGAGTCATCGACATCGTCGTCGGATGCGACAAGGACCTTTGCGAAGATGACCGACGAGGTCCATGCGTTTTATCTCCTGTGCGGTATTCTGAGGAATGAAGATTGGCAGTTCTTTTATGAGTAGATGATGGATAAAAATGCGACGGCAACGCTCACGCCAGATGAGATTGTGATCTAGTTGGTCCAGAAGGAGGCCACTATCAAGCCTGAGAACGGCCCTGGGCAGGAAGCCCTACTGTTCGCGAAAGGAAATGCCAAAGGCAATGCCAAAGGAAAACGCAAAGCCAAAGGCAGGAAGAGCTGGAAAGGTGACGAGAGTGACGAGGATCAGGATCACAAGGGCAAACCAACGTGTTTCTATTGCCATAAGCAAGGCCATAAGGTTTGGAACTGCCCGAGCATGAAACGCGGTGATCCTCCCGTCACGAAGGAAAGCACCGAAACCGCAGCCAAGGATGATACGATAACTGCCGCCAGTGTTTCGGCAGAGACAATCGAAAACTACTGGGCGACAGATACCGGCGGAAAAACGGCCCCATCGAAGGAGAGTTGGTACTTGGATTGTGCCTGCTACTCTCATACTTGTGGAAATCGAAGGAAGTTCGTTCGGTATACGGGATTCACCAAGAAGGACCAGCGGGAGATTCGCGATTTCCCTGGGAGGGTAGCGGGCAAGGCTATAGGACAGGGAGATGTTCGGCTGAAGTTTCGCCTACGTTGAAATCGTGAGCATGAAGTAGTTGTGAGGGATGTCCTCCATGTGGAAGGGGCACACAACTCGCACTCCCAATCAAGGCTTATGGATCGGGGACTACGGATTGTTCCTGTAAATGGCTACGGAATCAAGATATACGACAATTGAGCTCAAGGATGTCTTGTTACCGTGGCACCACAGGTTGGAGGACTATTCCGGTTCGATCTGAATGCTGGAGGAAAAGGGTCATCGGTCGAGAGATGTATCTAGGGACAAGCGATACACTGCACCGAATGTGATTCAGAATGAGCACACCTATACGGACATCTTGGAGCCAGAGGAGCCGAAGACACGGGAAATATCAGTACCAATTGCATTGAGTCTGGCGATCCAGCGACCAGCAGCCGGCGGTAATTGCGGCGGTGGTTCTGCAGGTCGATTGAAGGATCGTGCGGGTTCTAGCGATGAGAGCGAGGATGCGGATGAGGACAATCCACCGGTAGTGATGGACAAATCCAAGAAGTCATCTTTCACCCGGGAATTGGCAGGCCTCGACGGGAATCTCGGGATTGCATGGGAAGCACCTGCGGGCTCTCATCGGAGGGGCCGGACTGATCATCACCGTCGGAGGAGCAGTCGACTGGAGATCAAGAGTGCAGACGCCGACTGACCAGTCCAAGCCGAAGCCCTCGATAGTGAATGGGATCTTGAGTTGTTTCGTTTTTGGGAGGATAATCGTTTCGGAAGAGCTTGGGGCGTGCCTGATTGCTTGGGAGGAGCTCAGCACGGTTAATCTTTAGGTTTTCTTTATGGTTTAGTTTTACGGTCCTGATACCGCCCTGGAGGAGTGTAGGGCAGACTTTGAGTGCAGTCACCACGTGGTGTTAGTTAGGGTTGAGCGGCGGAGCCGCATTTACTTTACTTGTGTACGTGTCAAATAGATGAATAGACAAGTCAATATACGGATCACCAATTTGGTAGCTGCACCATAAGTCGACGTACGCTTCCCTCTGCGCCAGGATCGGTTCAACTGATTTGCACATGCCAGCACCTGCCCGCTTTCCATCCAGTGGCCATTCCAGCCCCCTGCCAGAGCGCTGTCTGCTGGTCTCTCCACCGGCTGCAGTGGTGCAAGAGATGCTGCCGCATCAGTAGCATTCAGCATCCGCACCACCAGCCTTTCTCGTCATCTCGGTGTCCAAACTCCTTCATGTACGTTCTAATCGGCACATGCCCGCTCTTCAGTCTGTAGAACCTTGTCGCCAGTGATTTCAGGCTTGGCATTGAGACGGATCTCTTGCTCCCGGCCTAGGCCTTCAGTCCATTTCCGTAGTGTTGGGAGCATTCATCCGCCTCCCACTTCGCCTTTGACGGTGTGCTCCCTTCCGAGATCCGCCTAGCTCTATTCGCGGCCGAGGTCTATATGTGCTCGCATACTGAGGCACCTCGGTCTTCTCATGCTTTGTTTGCCCGGCGGTCAGCCTATGCGTTCCAATGGATGCCCTAGTGTCCTGAGACCCTGTGGATCGCCTCTTCGATGCTGTTGGCACGGAGGGCTCTAGCGTGCTGGTTGATTGGTCTTGCTAGATGCTGGCTTGGCCCTTGGTCCAGGTGCGCTGTCCATGTGTTGGCCGCCTGCAAATCACTAAACACTGCCACTGTCGTGACTCTGTGTGCTCTTAGCACCTCCGCTCTGGACAGGACTTTTAGAATTGGTCTCCGATTGCCAAATGTTCCGCCTGGAAAACCTCAATTTGTAATGTGCCGAGGTAACTGCGAAAGACTGTCCAGCCGTCTGTGTTCAAGCGCACAGCTGTGGATGCTACACTTCCATCGTCTGTTCGAGATCTGTCTGTCCGCCACCTCGATGTGGTAGATCCCACATTGCTTTCCGTCCTTTTCGCCCATAGATCTGCGGCTGTATTGGCCGCGGCATCATCCTCCAGTATAGTCGTCCGGAACGCTGGATTCTTCCCCAGGTCTAGCCAGCATACCCTCTCGGCTCTCTTGCCGCGCGCGTGTTCTCTCACAGGCACTGTGCCTACCGGTGCTCCAGGTGTAGGATAATAGTAGCACTCTTTTGCCTTGGAGCTTTCACAGGTGCTTGCTAGCCTTGATACAAACCATCGTTGTCTGGCATCGAGGGCCACCGCCGCAGGTATGAGCCCTCCATGTCTCATTAGTTTGCCTTTTGAAGTTGACGGTACTGTGCCTGGGGTCAGCCTGGCGTGTCGTTTGAGGAGGTACTGGAGGTCGTATCGCCAGCTGCCCTCCTTCGGATCCCACCAGAGCTCGCCTCCGTACAGCGCCACGGCCTGGACGCTGGCTATCTGTACTGCTGTCACATATGCTGGTACGACCCCCTGCATTCCTGTGAGTGAGCGGAAACGTGCTTCTGGGGCTCTAGCTTACTTCATGTATCGCGTGTGATACTCCTTGAATGTACTGTGGGAATCTATCCAGACACCCAGCCACCCGGTAGCTTCCCTGTTATACCTGCCAAAGCTGTTCACCATGCATATCATCACTGTTAGCTGCGGACGCATGTACTTCTTGTGGACTCCTCTACGGGGGAAGAGTGGCAATTCAGTTTTTGCCGTGTCAAACTCCAGCTCCCTTCTTTCCGCACAGTCGATGCTCACTTTGGCGCAGGCTTTGAGTTTTCTGCCTACTTGGTTAACCTTGTTCCGCGTCACTACCCATCCGACATTGTCCACAATGCATAGACCTTCCGCTCCACCAACATTCAGCTCGACCCATTCCATTACCACTGATGTGTAAATTTCAAAGCGGATCGGAGAAACCGGAGAGCCCTGTGGTATAACTGCTTCCACCGGGTGTCGCTCTATAACATTGCTCTCGATTACAATGTCAACTTTCCGGTCTGTGAGCAACCTAGCCGTCCATCCTATGAGTTCAGCATCTGTCCCCTTGCCTCTCATAGTGTGGATCAGTCTCCCTTCCGTACGCTTGCGAAAGCTGCCTTGTTGCCCATCAGGAGTTCACCAGCTATGTGGCCCTGTCTCCAGGCTGCGTGTTATCGGTCGACCAGGATTGTCGCCGCGTTGATTGCTGACTGCCTCCTTCGGCTTCCCTACTGCGCATCCCTGAGCAGTCCTTTTCGCTCAGCCTCTGTAGCCAGTAGCTCTGCAACTACTTTTTCGACAACTTTCCCCATGCAGCTTAGTAGAGAAATGGAGCGATAGGCCTTGAGTTTCGTGTAGTTGTCGTTTCTTGGTCTCCGGATTATGACTGGACTCGCCCGCTTCCACCAGGCTGGGTGTTGGACTGCTCAGATCACTGCCTTTGCTCTTTCCACAATTTGCCAATTCTCCCACCCCCAGAGTGGGGGTACGGCTCCAAAAGACAGCATGTACGGGCCTGGGGCCATCCTGATTGACTGCGCGAATAGGCCTCGTTCGACAGCTTGCTCAGTGATGAACTGATGGGCTTGCCCCGCTGGGGGTAGTTCAATATACAGGTCATGCTCATTCGGGGGAATGGACTCTCGTCTCAGCATCTCTTGATCAGCAAAATGTCTTTTAGTCACCGGAAGCCTCCAGGAGGGTCTGAGAGGATATGGAGTTTAAACTTAGATGCGTCAATTTCAGGGGAGTATCAGACCTTAGGAGGGCATTCCTGCCGGCCTTCAGAGTAACTAGAATCTCTGATGACTGGTACAGGAGTACGATGGGAGTGATTGTGATCGGTTTGGGAACACCTCGGAGCGCCTAAGGGAGCTGTGGGTGCGCCTGGGACCACCTGGGAGCGCCGGCAACAAGTCTGGGAGTGCCAATTACATGCCAGATAGCACCTGGGAGCTCGGGCGACAAGTCTGCGAGCGCCGACGACAAGCCTGGCAGCACTTCGAATCACTGTAGAGCAGTCTGGGAAAAACACCTTGCTTGGGAACGCTGCAGGTGCGCCTGGAAATCATAGCTACTACTAATCATTCAACGATTATTAAAACTGATGTATTCAGTGTGTATTCTGATCTATGTATCTATATAGCAACCCATGAACAGAGGGTATATCTGGACTGGCTGCGGGCGGTGCTTGAGAACAATTCGAGGTTCGCCTGAAAATGATGATTGAGTGAACTCGGAGATACACTCAGAGGCTGTGATCGAGCGAGTGTGGAAATGCACTTAGAGGCGGTGACCGTGCGAACGTGCAGGCCGTAATAGAGCCATTTCGGTGATACACTCGGAGGCCGTGATCGAGCCAATTTGGAAATTGACTGTCACGCCGTATTGGAGCTAGTTTGAACATACACTTGGAGGCCATGATCGAGCGAGTTTGGATGAGTACTTAGTGGCGGTTGATGGGCGGCGCACTGTGTCCTGAGACTCTGTTCATCAGTTAGTTAACTCGCAGCTGTGGGAATGTGACAAGGTGACTTTACCTTTGAGCTCTCATGGAGAGTTGGCTGAAGGCGGTCGATCATTTAGGGAGTCATGCTGGAAGATTAAGTTACATTCAGAGGTCAACTCGAAATCATGAGAATGAAAGGGAGACAAACAATCTTGGGTACGCGGTGTATGCTGTACTCGGTGTCGACTCATGATCATGACATGGAGAGATAGAGACAGATAACTTAGCTGTGTGTTCTGTAATGATGTTAGAGTTGTGGATGAGAAAGAGAGAGATGGGGGATGAAGATGAGAACGATGTGGAGGATACGAGTGGATATGAAGAATCAGGGGTTGGACTTGCCTGATTGGGTTGCGAAGACCTCCTATTGGTGTAACTACACGCCAGATCGGGACTTGTACCTGCTGTATCTGGGATGGTAATTTGACTCGCCCAAGGAATTCTCTGAAGTCCCACATTCGCATGATGATTTCCCCCATCTCCTCTCATCTCTCTCTTTCTCGTCCTCAAATGTACCATCACCTAAGAACACAAAGTTAATTCAACGCTCTCTACCTCTCCATGCCATGATCCAGAGTTAACACCGAGTTCAGCATACACACAGTACAGCATACGCCGCATACAGCATACACTGTGTTCTGCATACACCGCGTACAGCATCGTCTCAAGATCAACTTTCTCCCGCTCCCGGCCAGTCTCTCATCTCTCGGCAGACAATGTTTCCACTCAATTCTCTACTTTCCCACAATTAAGAGTTAACCAATGAATCCAGTCTCAGCTCCTATCGCGCCTCCCTCCCGAACCCCTGACCCCAGATTCACCGCCTCCAAGTACTGCTTCAATCTCGCACCAACACGACTTCCAAGTCCATCTGCACACTCGCTCGATCATAGTCTCCAAGTGTATCTCTAATTACGAACAATTACGGCCTGCATATCCACTCGATTCCAGGTTTCAAGTGTATCACTGAAGTCGCACAATCACGGCGTCCAAGTTGGCACAATCACGGCCGCCAAGTGTATCTCTAGACTCACTCGATCATGGCCTCCAAGATCGCACAATCACGGCCTCCAATTGAATCTCTAAAGTCGCGCGATTACATGCTCCAAGTTCGCATGATCGCAGCTTCCAAGTGTACCTCGGAACTCGCACAATTACGGCCTCGAAGTTCACACGATCTCGGCCACCAAGTGAATCTCTAAACTCGCACAATTTCGGTCTCCAAGTTCGGACGATGACGGCCTCCAAGTGCATCGCCACACTCGCTCGATCACAGCCTCCAAGTACATCTTTCAGGAGCCGCGGCAGGTGTACGGAGATACAGGGGTAATGGAGGTGGAAAGTGTGACGGGCACTATGTATGCCGCAGACCCCGGAGTAAATAGACATCATCTCATTTCAATCACATCTTATCATACAATGTAAATACACACTCTTCCGTTCCCAACTGTTGGTCTCACTCGCTCTGTCCGCAATGTCGATCCACAACGCCGGGTAGTATCATGTCTTCTAACCCGATTGCTACGCTCCTTGATCCAGAACAACACAGTGTCACGATCTCCGTTTGGATGTCAGGAGAGGTGTGACGAAGTGTTGAAAGCGGGCTCTCTGACTTATAGCTCCATCATTTCACCACAACGGCCTCCAAGTAGTGCATCTCTAAAAGTTCTCTGAATCACTGTGTCCTGGTGCTCCTCCAATTATTCTCCAGTACTATCTGTGGCCAGATTGACCATATGTATATAAAGAGAGAGACTTACATAATGCATGCCAAATTATGATGTAGTGAATCTTGTGACTGTAGCAAAGATGAATATGATAAGAAGAAATGCCTCGTGGTTATGTAACAACCACTGCTGTGCGAATACGGAATCAAGTCTGTCACAGAGCTGCGTAGCAGTCTCAGCTTCTCTCGAAGTCTCCCGCAGATCTTCACAGAGGTCTCAGGAGCTCCGAAAGTTGACTATTCTATAAGTCAAATCTCGTAGCATCCTCAATGCACCTCCATAACTGCAGTTGCCTTCAGGAGCACCTGAGAATGCTCTTGCAGAGTCTGAGAGCACTTTGCTTAGCTCCAGGGGGGTCTGAGAGCATCTGGAACTTGTACTTCGAAGCAATGGTGTGGTCACCCGGGGTGTCTGGGTAGATTCCGTGCGGCTTCCGGACTGAATTACATTTTGCTGACCTTGTTTCTCTGTGATGGTATGTGCCTGTTGCCGATCTCTGTCTGTCAGGGCCTCCACAGTCGCTCCTGCCCATGGGATGGCGAACTTTGCTGCTCTCCAGACCCCGGCTTGCGTCAGATTGTTCAGGAAGTCATTCCACATCCTGTCTTTTGCTGTCCGAATTGATTCCCGCAATTCAACCTTGGCCTGGGCTATCGCCCCAGATCTGCGCCTCCTTCTCTTCCCTCTCCGCAGTTGGCTCCTTCTCTCTGTGATCTCGACATTCCACCATCTTTTGGATTGAGTACAGATCCTTACAATCTTGGCAGTCGCATCGAAGACCTAACCAAGTGACTCCTGGCACCAGTCGCCTTTGCTCTGGCCATCGCCGCCTGTGCTCCCCACTCCCAAGTATGCCCTTCCAATTTCACGCTCACTCCAGAGTTTCTCAGCCTGCCCCTCATCCTCCAGCGATGTGGCCGCTAGATTCCACCCTACGACCTCTGCGCCTCCTGCTTCCTCCTGCCTCTCCATGTCCACATCGTATTCTGTAATCTCATGATCGGACCACGTGGCATGATTCCCATCCAGAATTGTCCAGTTTCCAAACGGTGGGTTGGCCAAGGAAATGTCTATGATGAATACGCCCTCGGTTTCATTGCTCATCCAGTACTGAGTAGGTTGGTTATCATTTCCAACTACCAGCCAGTGCTCGTCAATATTGTTTTCCCAAAATGTTGCTTCCCTCAGGTCTGGGCACCTCGGGTCGCAGCATTGGCTGTCCGCGTTGTAGTTCCCGTGGAGCACCATGCCGCCTTCCCCCCCCCGCCTGATCATTTTCTGCCAGACTGGTCTCCTCACTGGTTTCTCACCTGTCTCCCTTGCTCTCTGATCATGAATGGTTGTAATGGCACGGCTGCATGTGACGTGTCCAGGGCCGGGTAAAACCCGCTTTATATAGTCGGCTCGCCACGAGCCTTAGATCTCTAGCGATAATCTTACCTTACTTACCTTTATACTAATCTACAATATTGACATCCACGTTTGCAACCGTATCTACTGATATACCTTCATACGAGGCCATACACGGGCGTATGCCTTTACACTATTATCGCTCTTACAATTTCAGATACGTTTCGCATACTGGATTTCATGAATTAAACCTTCCGACGCGTCGCGACACGTAGTCCACGCGTGAGATATGATACAGATTTCAGAGCACTGATTGCATCAGCGAAGGGTCTGGATATGTCTATTGAATTGAGGTTAACGACAATCCGAGTTGATACCAGAGGCCACCAGCCAGGAGACGTGTCAGCGACCAAGTCGGTCGAAGTCAAGTGCAACGAATTCATCATACGAGAACTCGAAGGCTACCAATCGCCACATCAATGACATTTGATAAGTTACCTTCCAATTGAGTCAATTGACGATTACAGGGACGATTCTAGAGCCCATGCGTCCACAGGAGTCGTGTCACCGGCAATGCCGAACCTTATCCCGAGAATTCTTCGATTCATATCCGACCAGCGCAATTGCATGCGAACTATCGAGCCGACACAGGCCACAATCGCACACCCAAGTGCACCTACGATTATATCCCTTGCACCTACGAAGGATCAGGGCGGGTTTACGCAATATGCGCGATTCACATCTAGCGATGCTCTCGATGGCAGTTCCAATCGCAATTGCCTTCTACACGACTTGATGAAGTTATCTACTTTACGGATGTTTAGGAGTTTCAGCAATGGCTTTGGGAGGTCAACGTCTACGACTCAGAACGAGTCATCGATGCCGCCGAGGAGCAGCGATCGCAGATCGTCTGGCAGCTCCGTAAGGGAAGTATAATAACCCCCGAAGGTTCTGAAGTGGCTAGCAGGTACGTTTCGCTACTACTATAGTCAATTATCTCCTTTGGCACCTGATTGGACGACCGAATCGGATCGTTGTGAGGAGAGAGAGCCATCTGCCCCAACTGTATTCTATTTCGTCAAACAAGTCAACGAAAGCTGATCGCCAACGAGCGAATACGGATGTGCCCCATATGATGGCATACGAAGAGGGTTTTTATGATTGCAGTGGTGATGTTTATTTGTAGCCGGGATTCTCAAGATCCACGGGGCTACCGGATGGACCGTCTGGGCACTCTCAGGAGACCAGCGGATTCAGCATGTATTTAAAGCGCAAAGAGGTCCAATTGATGTGTCGTATCCCCAGGTGGGAATGGACATTATTTGCTTGTCAGACAGTCCCAATTGGGTGAGGCGAGGTCATTATTTGCGTGTCAGACAGTCCCAATTGGGTGAGGCAAGGTCATTATTAGGTTGTCAGACAGTCCCAATCGGGCGTGACAAGTATGTGATTCGCCTCATGAGCTTATTCGTACACATGGTGGCAGCCCCGGTGGATACACTGAGCTGGAGACTGAGAGGAGTTGCCTTGGTTCCAGGCCAGGAATCCTAGCGTCGACTTGCAAAGCAATCGACTTTTGGCTCTGCAACCCCAGGGTTAGCGGAAGAGGTGGCAGTGGACCGGGCAGGCCATCAGGTATGCGCCGGGAATGTACCTGGATCACGGCTAGGGAGGAGGCGCATTCCGAAGGTGGCTGTACTTCATATATACAAATACTTTGAGGTACTGCTATTGACGATCTACTGGCCAGTGAGCAGGTCGTTTGGACGTTCTTCCTAAGAGTGGGAGTTCGTATAGGGCTGCTGGGAGTGACCGTGGAAAGCATCTCTAGTGGTGAGATAGGCACCAGGCACTGGACGGGCGAGCAGGGAGCAGCGGCGGTAGTTGCGGCAGAAGAG
>Ga0307512_10007730_pt1 | contig 10580 bp, 16 predicted proteins | sample 14_EM_MG_FD_200267 | JGI IMG/M metagenome (GOLD analysis project Ga0307512, IMG submission 200267) | Populus trichocarpa ectomycorrhiza microbial communities from riparian zone in the Pacific Northwest, United States - 14_EM | ecosystem: Host-associated > Plants > Roots > Unclassified | place... | reverse complement strand
ATTAATCGATATTGCAAACTGCTCAACAAGCAAAAGCTCATTAATGGTTGCTGAAAACTTCATTTTGATAAGATACTATTAACACACTGCAAATACAAGAGCCTTATATGAATCTATAGATGGACCCACTGTGCGACCCGCTGACAACCCGCCCAATTCAGACGGGTTTGGAGTTCACCATGGAACCGTACCCGAGTGGGCAGTTCGGGATTATTGACGACCCGGACCGCCAAGTTGGCAACGGTTTGGTTTGGACCCCGACCCGGACCTGAAGTGACGGTCCGGAACCGTTGCTAACACTAGCCGGATCAGGCTTCCGCGGGTCTATAGTGTCTTCGTCGGGTGTATCTCCAGCTGGTGGCGCACCAGGTACATTGTTTATGGGTAAATTGTTAGTTGATTAGGTCATCGATGGCCATTTAGTTGCACCGACTGAAGTCAAACCATGATGGCTCGGGTTGATCCCATCTTGCAGGTGTTAAAATCCTGTCATGCAATAGCCCTTGATTTATCGAGATTGGGTGATATTGTTTATAGTGAGCCTCGAGTCGGTTCTCGTGGAATAATTTCTTTTTGAAGATAAAGCATTTCACATGTTTCCGGCGAGTGTTGACCATAGTCGAGAAATGGTCAGTGAACACGTAGTCGAATGCATCTCGATGATGTTTCTTCAGCGGGTGATGTAGAGCCTGAAGGATATTTGGTTAGTGTACGACATTCACAGCCGCTTCACAGCTCGCCAAATACGGTGGAGGGGTAAAATATAATCACTTTTCGATCAGTTTTCTTCATAAACCAGGATATATATATCATATCCTGCACAATAATAGTGCACATCGTCTGCTGAACATCGTTAGAAAAGAAGAGATGGTTTCTGTTGTCATCACTGCATTCACCACCATGGGCCATATACTATGTCATTGCGGCATTGTGAGTTGAACCTGCGCTCGAGCCTACGAGCAGCTGATAATGAAGGTAGATCGTCTTAACACAATGAATAGGTGAGTATTCTAGCTAGCTGTATGCCCGCGCAATGAACATCAAGAACTGATAGGCTGGTAGGATGGTTGGTTCAGTAATGATCCTTGACCGGAGCGTGGATCCTGTGGAGAACAATATGTTTAGACAAGGAGCTCAATAGGAAGCATCAGTGTTGCTGCTCAACTCACAGGCCTCCTATTGAATGAGGTTGCAAGGTCGTACACGCACAACATATGTGTAATATCCCTAGTCGTGCTAACCTTCATACTAGATATAGTTCTTGTTGGGTTCTGGAGATATCATATCATATCCCTTCTATAACCATTGAAGTCATGGGAGCACATGAAGGTGAGCATCTATCCAATATCCTAGTATATGCACTCGAACATATAACAAAGAAAGGCGGGATATGTGTCATTGAGGTGTCTTTTTCTCAAGGCCCGGGTTGGTTTCATTGATCAAAGGTGTAGTGAAACACCACAGTTCGTGACAACAGAATAGGATATAAGAAGCCCATAATTCCACCGGATGTCACTGCTACCTGCATCATACTCAACCATACCCGGATTGATTCTACATGACATCGTACATCTATAGTAGCTTACCACTATCTATGTACAAAGAACATGTCAACGAAGAAATCTCCACCGAAGACAAAGAATGTGGCTGCACCGGGTGGCCTATTTGGATCGCAATAGCACCGTGACGACTATTCAGAATCCTCAGATAATGGCTCATGAACTACCACTGCCATTGACAGTTGATCTAGGAAACACGCCAATCAATATCAACCGCCACATGGGTATGGTTACCCTCCTTCACTGCAGCCATTTCCAGGCGCTCCCCAGTTTTATCACCATTCTCCATTTGACATGACACACAGTACCCAACCAACCACCAGCGTAAGCCAACGATATCCAAGTTATGGGCCACCGTGACAAGGATATGACCTCCACCAAGGCGGTTATGCCGAATCTCGAAAGTTTCCCCCACAATAGTTCCCAGGACAAAGGCCGTTATCTCCAAGTGCACCGGGAGTGTCTCCAGGACCGCCGGAAAACAATCCAGTCAATCGGCCAATATCTTCCAGCTCTACTCCTCCACCTGGACCACTTTCCGGTGCAGCTGGGAGTCCTCCCATTGGCCTCCCAACGGAACGATTCCGGCCACCAGCGGATCAGAGGAAAACAGATGTCGCATGATTTGCCGACCTACGCTCATTGCCGGAGAATTCCTACGACGAATATGATGCAGATGATTAGAGCGACCAATCATCGGACTCGGGGGGTGCCGAGGGTAAACCCCCAGTCAGTCTGAGGCACACCGAATTCTCCTTGAAGCAATTTGCCAACAGGATGGGGCAGGCCAACTATAGTGAGTTCAACAAGTGGAAAAAAGTATTGGTGGCTGGGTTGCTCGAGAAAATGCATCAGTCCATCATCCGGAGGCAGACCTGATCGACACAGCTAGGAGATGGACCCCTGCATTGGGAGACGGCGGTTGCAGATTTTTTGGAGACATTGGAGAGTTGGCAGCCATTGGATAATTTCGAGAATGCAGAATGGATTCGTCGGAAATGGCTGGAGTTGATTTCGAACAAATGTGCAAGCATAATTCAAGAGGCGAGAAAGAAGGAAAGGCGAGGCAACATGCGACCGGCAACGGATTTAGGAGAGCGCAGGAGCAAAAAGGTGATAAGTAACCTCCCAGCGTTGCCAAATACAATGTTGATGGTTGTAATTTGCCGGGTGTCGAATGGCAACGATATCGTTCTATCCCCAAACCAACTCCAAGCCGCGTATACCGATGTGAGGCACTGGGAGGAGCTGATTGATTTCATCAACAACAACGAAGGATGGTCAGAGCCATACATTCTAACACCGAAATTCAAGTGTATGTTGGAGCAGGCCGAATTGGAGGAACAGTATATGGGACTTCATACAAATGAGTAAATGATAACGGACCACACATATGGCCAGATTTCGTACAACTATTGCCTTGCAAATGCTTTTAACTTGGGACATGGACACGATCCAAAAATATTTTCGGTCAAAATGATGCGAGCTACTGGGAAGGAGATTGCCGTGCACATTATTAGAACAGTGAAGGTAATCCCTGCTAGCCGTGTCAAGGCTAGATGTGCGCAACTGCTCATAATTATACATAGACATTAGAAGGTTCTGAAGAGGGTGGAAGAGAGGAGGGAGAGGAGGATAGTGGGCAAGAGAATGATACTTGTATTAATGTAAGTTCTGATTGAAAGAATAGAAGTCATTGTATTGCATCGGTATATATTTGTTCAAATGGTTGCTTGTCTGTGAATTATCTATCATCCCGATGAGTTTCAGGAGCGCCGCAATATGAGCCCATCTGCGCAGCTTACATCCTGGCAACTGAAAGAGATCATTGAGGACGAAAAGAACACGGTCAAAGGTGCAAGGGACATTCAGGAGCAAATGCAGGATGGTGGGGAGGTCCTCGATCCAGCAAATACGAGCTCACTGTTGAATACAGTTCTCAGTACAATCAACAACGAATTTGAACATGAGTGTCTTGATGTGGCAGTCAGGCTGATGAATGCTCATCCTATTGGTCAATCAACAGATGACAGGGTTCCAGGCCACAAGTATTCAATTCCAGGCCTGCCCGGAAGAAGGAGTCTGCCGCAGCAGGTTGTGGGCATCTGGTTCATCGTGAGAAGGTGGGTATGGAATAGTGATACTCCAGGAGCACGCGTGGCGGATGGAATGAGTCTTGGATAGACTTTCACCTCCGTTGCAGCGGCAATGCTTTGCAAATTGGTCACTGAGAAAGTTGTAATGGGGTTGCCACTGTCCTTTTGATGGGGGAATACCCTTGAAGAGTGGCTGATTATGGCGAACAACGACTTTCCCGGCATTGTCGGTGAAGAATGAGAGTGGTATCCACTCCTGGGATTAAATTCTTGGCCCCGCCGGGTGCTGAAGATCCAGCCAACACCACCTCATGGGCATCCAGCACTTGTATCTGCCCTTGAACCAAGCTAGGTGGTTACCATGCCCCGAGTGGCAGAGACCTGTAAGACCATCATTGATGAGATGACACATGGAACCAAATTCTGACCGGGCAACTAGTTGCACTCTGAAAATGCGAATCTCACCCACAAGGATCTGAACACAAGTATGGACCAGCCGGAGAACCGATGGAATATCCACCTTGTGTCGTATAATACCTTAACATCCAGACCGAATCCATCAAGTGACGGCCAACTCTCCTACTGCGCATGGAATTTTGGGATGTTTGATGAGTCCCTTCGGTAAAAATCTAAAAACAGTGTAGGCTGGCACACTGCGATGAATGCGAAAATCGGATTTGAACTTCAAGTCACAGCTACACTGGGATTGCCTTGACTTGATGACTGGTGCTATCAGGCGAGGTGACTGTTTTCACGTGCGCCGGACGATCCAGAAGATGAGACTGTGAAGGAAAAGCATGGTGCAGATGCATTGTATTCTGCTGTGAAGAGTTTGATGCATGCTATCAGAACTAAAGACCAAGAAGCTCAACAGGATGCAGCACACCGAATGATACAGAATTCAAGGCCTTGTACGATAAGGAGGTGGTCGGAATCGAAATATGCCAACGGAAAACCACTGGTGCGGATACCGATGGAGAATGCACTCCTCATTGATCTCGAGTGGACTGGGGACGAGCAAGGAGAACCGAAGCCCCTGGTGGAGAGATTCACTTCACGTGGTGGTTCAGGAGCATAGAGAGTTCATAGATGGTGGCTTGCATGATTTTAGTTAGTGTTGGGAGAAACAGAGGAACGCAAGAACGTTTCTAGACAACGGTACGATGAATGGGCACTTGATACATAGGTGGATTTGCTGATTTCCACATGGCTGAGAGAGACATTTCTGGGAATGCTTGTCAACACACATGCGGAGTATCCCGAACCTGAAGAAGACGACCCATCAAGAGAGGCGCTCCATCCGGAACAAGAGAGACACAAATATGCTCTCCCCAGTGCACCTCCTCCACACACAGCAGTGCTGTTTTGTCCTCTTCCTGGCCAAGTTTGTCATTTAAAGTGGTGGCTAATGAAGTATTTTGGGGATTGTGTGGATATTTTCCACATGTATGCAGAAATGGGCAATGATGAATGCACAGAGATGCAGCTCAGATTCCAAGATTCACGCAATCCATCAGTATTAGTAACGAAACCCAAAGTGGGCGGGACCAGTCTCAATCTTACAGCAGCAAACCATGCGGTGATAACTCAGAAGTTCTGGGTACTGAACAAGCAGGGGCAGGCATTTGTATGAGTTGTCCCATCAGAGCAAAACAGAGTTCAACATACATGGTTACTTACTACGGGTCCTGGTCGCTATGAAAACCGCGCAAGTAATCTCCATCAACTCTCTGGAGTGGCCCCAATGAGAGTCCAGCACAGCTTGATGAGTTGACCGAACATCACCACGTCAATGATTTACCGGATTCTGGTGTCTCGTGATGACCATAACAAGCGGCTGACAGAAAATGAAGACACTTTTCAGTCAGATGAGCCATCAGCTTAGATTGTAAGAACGCTTCATCAAGGTATGCCTCTTTAGACATTCAACTAACGTAATCTTCTTAACAGATACAAATTGTCAAAAGGCCATTTGTAAGGCACACTATACTGCATAAATGAATCCTGTTTCTCTGTCATTTTAAAGCGAATGAAAGTTCTGTTGATGGATTTGTGGTGTCTTTAATCAGAAATTGCTCGAGTGGGATTTGATTGGCATTCTTGATTGTTATTATTAATGATTAATGAGACCTGAAGTCAATTGATAAGCTAAATTACAAGTTCCCGGGCAGGCCTATCTCATGATAAATGGCCTGAGTCGAATGGTGAGAACAATGAAGCAAAGGGCTTTGAATCATTCGTCCGTAGCGATTTTGAGGTGCACGGGAAACCTATGACCACGTACACATTTTGACGTCAAATGAGTGAACAATACCCAATTCAGTGACTTTGAGGCGCACTGGAGAATCTTGGCCATATGACATGAGTCTCATGTAGACAGATCGCGCACTGCAGTTTTGGCAATCCAATTTGGCAATAAAGTAGGTCATGGCCATATTGAATAGCTGTGTCAGAATATGAGACACCAACTGGCTGATTCCGGGCAAAGCCGCAGCTTTTGCTTCCATTTGATTCAAGTCCAGGTGCACTGGAGAATTATTGGCATACGTTTTGAGTTGCGTTATGACAGATCCAGCACCACTTACTTGCCAATCAAATATGGCAAGGAGACTGTCGGGGTGATATTGAGAGTTCGTGTGTCTGACTTTGAGACACGGCTCGCTTATTCGTGGCAATCCCGCATCTATTGCTGGCATATGCTCGAAGTTCAGCGGCACTGGAGACTCCCGAGCACATATCGTCTTGACTGTCACTGCATAATTGCCAATCCCATTCCGCACTCAACACAGTCAACACGATAATCCAGACCCAGTGTCAGAATATGAGACATGGGCTCAGTTACTCGTGACAAAGCTGCAGCTTATGCAGGAATATCATAGTCGTTGGGGCACACCTCAGATATGCATCCCAGAGCGTCGGAGACTGAGACACAGCCCGGGTCTTCATGGCGAAGCTGCACATTTCGCTGCTGGGTATGTCTTGGCCTATGATTGAAGTTCAGGCGCAACTGAGATCTGCAATCCAGTCAAGAATGACATTTTTGGATTGCTATGAGGTCAACTTTGGCAAGCTGCGACTCATTATGAAAGTCTCATTCCAGGTCAGGCACGCCTCAACTGCGACAATAAGCCTCCGAAACCCATGTTCCGCACTTCGTAGTGCACTGTGCATTTCAGTTTGCTTCATTCTCATCATGTCTTCTTCGGCTTTGAATCAGTGGATGCTGTGCACACAGATTGTCATCTCTCAAGACACTGGACATTGAGGTGCAGGCGGCTCTACCCGCTTGCCCTCTGCTAATGTATCAATCTATGCTTGATCAGTATGTGAAGGCTGCCGCTATAATGCCTCAAACTGTTAACTCTGGGTCAACTGTCCTTTGGACGAAGGTAGCCCTGCACAACAAAACCATAAATGCATAGATCTAGCCAATTATCAACCTCACTTAATTCGATATTGCCTAGTAGTATGTCTAGACCTCTGCTTTCAAATCCTCAAATGGCTTATGCATCATCGAGCGCTGTCGAAAGAGCTGCAGCTCCAGAGCGAGAATCTCAAATCACAGATTCTGCTCAGCAACTCTACATGATGGCCGGAAACTCCCGCTCACCCATGTTCCGCACTTACTAACCGAGGCGTAAGTTCTCAATGCTTGGAATGCAGACTTAACTCGATTCTTGCTAAATGTATGTTTAGGTCGCCAAAACTCTTATCTGAAAATAGATCATGTGAACCGATTTCCATCATGAGACTAGTTTGAAGAGTGCGACTCATGAAAGCTCGAGCGATGAAATGACAACTTCGAAGATTGCAATTATCAGTCACTGTGAGCGGAGCCAGCTATCCCCAGGGAATGAATTTTATTCTAACCATTTAATCTTCGGTGCACCTCAATTCCCTGGAACTGCATGCATGCACGCAATCATCATTCCTCTGCCCGCAGTGAGATGATGTCTCACTATGCATTCATCCTCATCATAGCATATAGCTTTCAATCTCAGCAATTATTTTAGCCTATATTGTAGTAGAGACTAAAAATGAATTTGTGATTTAACGGTGTGCAACTTACTAAATATTAGGCACAAAATCAGAATGTGAGTGAGTATTTATGACTGTTTTGTTAGCAATCTTGGCATTGACAAGTGCTTGAATACATAAAATTACCCCTGAATCATCCATTGTACCTTACCATATTTTCTCAACGTCTGTATCTACCCGTGTCTCTCTCCTTCATATACCAAATACTCTCCCTCCTCCATTGACTGCAACATTGTTGTGAAGGATATTCTGCAGACACTGCCCAGATGAACACATGAAAGGGAAGTTATGCTTACGATATTGCCCTATCAACCGCTAACTTAGCTGCAGCATCCCGATTCAATACACCATTGTGAATATATGTGTGTCCTTCCAGCGGATATAGCACATATGGTGATTCATAATTCACTTCGATTGATAACAAACTCAGCATGACCCCTTGCAACTCAGCTGTCACACATTGAGTTCTGCAAAATCTCAATGCTGCACCACTTCTATGCCATGCGGTCACCTCAAATGCTCGAGCATTCATGCATGATTACTTCGTATAGAAGAGTCATATGGAGGGGCACACATTTTCATTCAGGTTCTCAGTACTCCATTTGGCCAGCACCAAGGGTTAGTTAATGTCGTAGGTTTTCTTCCGGTGCGTCTCGTTCAGGTGCACCTCCTTTTGGTGCGTCTGGGTGTATTCTATGGGCGTTGGCTTCAGCTAACCTCCAATTTGTGCATCCATACAGAGTGTTGTTGATAGGAGAGTTGCTAATATTCGGAATTAGGAATCCATCCATTCCGGCGCACCTGACAACGAATCCATCCTATCCTCTGGAACTGACAGCATCCCATATCGGAACAGCTGACTGCCGTCCTCGATATAAATATGAACCATTGAGGTCATGTGTTCTGAAACATTCAAGGCACGCCTCGAATTGCATCCTCCTCGACTATGTGCCACCTCTTGCTCCATTTATCCTGTTATTCTATTGCACTTAATCTTGTCTTTACTGCTCATACACTCTTTCCCACATTCCCCAACTGTCTATCTTCATTGCAGCAGATGGAACCTACGCCCAGCCAGGTGAGGAATCACTATTCGCAGAAGAATCAAGAAGCTCACCTAGAGAGAGCAATCGCATTTGAGAAAGCAACCAATCATGATTTTGCATCAAATGTTTGCCTTCCATTTTGCTGCCTTTGTGCATCATATTGCGGATGGCTAATATCTCCGATTTCATCAATGAACCAGGATGATGATACCGATCAGGTCATCGGTGAAGGCGAGAGTGAGGGCGAAATCAAGGACACCACAGATTCCACAGTATCATCTGACATTGAACAAGACGATTTGGGTCACCTGCAGGAGGTCCTACGTCTACGCCAGGCGTGCTAGGACCAGTCTTTAGGAACAACAGGGGTTCCATTGCCAAAGAAACATAGCCGTGCCGATACTGTTATTGCACGCCCTCTGCCTGCAAATTCACGAAAACAACCAGGGTCAATGGCACCACCACTACTCAAATGCCAAAGGTCAGCGCTGCGCAATGAGTCATTCGAGTCTGACCGTGCACCATCCTCCCAGGCGCTGCCCCAACCCAGGTCTAGTGGAGACCAGAATGCTCCACAACCCAAGGCGAGTGCAGATCAGCACGTTCCCCAACACCAAAAGGCTACATTTGAGGTAGCAAAAAGGTTGATATAAGCAATTGTATTCACGAAAACTCCTTGGCCACTATAATCCGATGACAAGTACTTGATGGTCGAAGAAGCTTGGAAACTTGCTATTGAACCTCAGGATCGTCAGCAGGCATAAGCAGGTGCTGCTGCAGGTACACCATCTGTGTGTCAATTGCCCAGCGGTTCATGTCTCAAAATCGATCCACAAACACGAGAAGCTGTAAGTTTTGAATTGTGTTCAATGCTCCTCAATCAAATTTACGATATTGACTACGCCCCAAATTATACATAGTTGAAACTGAAGATATGTACCATTCAAGGACAGTTGGTAGATGGGGCATGGCAAACTGTTGTCCGTAGTTAGCAGTTGGATTTGCACTCTGAGACTGAGCTTCGGATTCAGGTTAAGGTGCTCCTGTTCGACGATGCATATCTCTCCAAGGTAGTTGATGATAAAGAGTCATGGTTCACGCGAATGCAAGTGATTCATCCTATTTAGCATCATTTTTTCGTTACGGTCAATAGCTTGGGGCGCCAGCCAATGACATCCCAGTATTTCCAACCTCTCGCTCTGCAGACTTCAGCGCTGGTAGCCGCAGGTATTCATAGTGCGCTGTCTGAATATGCAGGTGGAAAGAATGCCACAGTGATGTATTCTCAAGATGAATATCGAGGTACATTGTGTCCATCCCCAATGATAAATTGTACTCCGGAAGCCACTGCACTCATCAATCTCACATTAGTGGGCCGCTTTAAACCCTCTCCAACTACCATGCAGCGCAACTCCGCTAGGATAGGCGCTCAGCAATCCCCGTCGGCACGCCTCAGCCTAGATTCACTCTCTTCTATCTTCTTCCGCCGTCAATTCCTCCTCATTCAGCTCTCCTCCGCTCTGATAGGCACTCCATAATCCCCTCTGTCTTGATTGACCACTCCTCTATTTCATTCCGCGCTCTATACCCCCATTTCCGCGCTCCTCAGCCTGGGATGGGAGCTCCCTAATTCACACCGGCGCTTCTCGGTCTGGGTTGTCGCTCCTGCATTGGATTCTGCAGTCCATACCCAGCTTCCCCCTTTTCGGTGCTGCTCCGGTGGCAGAGCACTCCTCAATCCCCATCGGTGCTCCTCTGCCTAGATTGGCCCTTCTTTATTTCATTACTCACTCGTGACCCCCCCCCCCTTATCGGCCCTCCTCCGCTAGTTAGGATGCTCC
>Ga0307512_10007729_pt1 | contig 10581 bp, 11 predicted proteins | sample 14_EM_MG_FD_200267 | JGI IMG/M metagenome (GOLD analysis project Ga0307512, IMG submission 200267) | Populus trichocarpa ectomycorrhiza microbial communities from riparian zone in the Pacific Northwest, United States - 14_EM | ecosystem: Host-associated > Plants > Roots > Unclassified | place... | reverse complement strand
CACCATACCCCCCCCCCCCCCCCACCGCCTGCTGCGTGATTTACTCACTGTGCTTTTGTTCATTATAGTCGCTGCCTGCATGGCGCCCTGAAAGGACCTGTTGGCGTCGCGAAAAGTATGTTGGCAGAGCTTATGAATGAAACCAATATAGCTCGAGGATGTTCATTCTTGTTTCTGACATGGTCACTTGGCCACATGATCGGGTTGGATGTCCTACCTTTGGTTCCTTTTCCTTGCTAATGTTCCGGGTCTCCTTTGTTAGCCCATTGGTTGGTGGCACCTTATCACGACCTCAAGACCGCTGGCCACACCTCTTCTCACATGCGTTCTGGGCCAAATATCCTTACTTTCTCCCATGCGTCGTAGTTGCGGCTTATTGTTGTGTGTGCTTCGTCACTGTGGCCGTGTTCCTTGAAGAGGTTCGTCCCTCCCCCCTCGCTTCGGATAATGGTAGAGCAACACTGTGTACAGACAGTGATTCGTCCGCACCCACCTGTAAGGATTGAGCCAGACATATCCCAGGAGGATTCGACGGATACTGGGGATACACCGCTGAAAGACGTGGAGAAGCCGTTACCACTACGTTCATTGCTCACAAGACCAGTTCTGATCACGATGGTCAATGATGCCACGCTTTCATTCCTCGATATGGCGTCTGAGGCACTCATCCCGCTAGTCTGGTCGACCCCAGTCGACTCTGGCGGTCTCAGCTTCAGCCCGGTGTCGATCGGTTTTTGGATGTCGGTGTGTGGGTGCATGAGCGGTGTTTTTCAGTTTGCCGTCTTCCCTCGCATCGTTGGGCATTTTGGCCTGCGGTCTGTCTTCGTTGCCAGCATTGCCCTGTGCGTCCTGATCATTGCCATGTTCCCATTGGAGAACCTTGTGTTGCGTCACGCCATAGGAGGCCGAAACCTGACGGTATGGCTGTTGATTCTCCTGCAACTTGGGTCACTTGGCATTCATAAGATGGGATTCGGTAAACTCCTGCCATCATTCTTGAAGCACGTCCCTAACTGAATTAATTCGATCTGTCAGGCGCCATGTTTATGTATATCAGTTCTGCGAGCCCGAACAAACGATCATTAGGCGCGCTGAATGGTCTCGCGCAGACGGTGGCCTCGGTTCAGCGCACTTTTGGACCTGTTGCTGCGGATTCCCTGTTTGCATTTTCCGTTACGAATAACGTTATGTGTGGAAACTTTGTGTATGCCGTGCTGTTTACCCTGGTGTGCATTGGGCTGTGCGTTGCCGTGAAGCTTCCGAAACATGCATGGACACCCAAAAAAATGTAGATGTAATCAAAACGTTTTTTCTTAGTTTCCAGGTCTACTGTATCTTTTGCGTAGAAGGCAAGTCACAGGCAATGCCATTAAAATTGAGTTTAGAACGCTGCTACCCTGCACGTCGAGGCCATTGTAGTATGTATAAGTGTCCTGACAAACGAGCCAGAGGTGGGAAACCCTTACGGGAGTGGTCAAACCCGCCATGAGCACCTTCAAGAACGAATGGTATAATGGCCGGTCAACAGAGAGTCGGAGCGGAGCCGCGCGCAGCAGGGTCACACAGCTGCATGTTCGATTACGTCAGCATGAGTTCAGTAAGTGCTCATTCTACCTTCCGTTAAGTGTCATTTTGAGGTCGTGTACAGCCCCGCTTAACTCATTACACAAGTAAATTAAACAGGTTAAGCCCGAGTTGAAGCAGTGTTGACGATTCGTGACATCGTTCGTCACCGAGTGACATATCATGGACGAGGCGCCGTTTACTGGGTAGACGTATCCCAAGCGGGCCAAGCTGGTGAAGACACCGCTACACACAGCCGGCTGGGGCGTTGATAGTTTTGCTGTCGTGATTCTCCAATTTCCACGGGCAAGATTCTCACAGTACTTGAGGGCGACGAAGGACGAAGGAGGAAGAACGGATCACGCGATCACGACTGTCGTAAGTTGCAACTCCGACTGCAAAAGTAAGCGCTTTGCCGAACTCGCAAGGCCGAGGCCTTGTCACTTCCCTGCTCCTCGTTCCTCGGACATTATCAACTACGGAACCTTTATAAAACTCTTCCCATTCATATCTCAGTCTTCTTTCCTAGGACTGAGGTCTGTAGTGCCCATTCTAACTTCGGTTCGATTGTCCCCAGTCTCGTTTCGCTCTCTACACAAAGCAAGGTCATTGTTCCAAGACTCAGGCCGAGTGCTGGGCCCTGCTTTAACCAAAGCAGGAGTACATCCAACTGGTCGGACCGTCGTTGAGCATGTCCGGAGGTCGCAGAACCTCGTCAACCACTGTCAGTGCCAGTCCGTTGGGCCCGCCATTTCCCCAACCGCGTTGCCCTAGACCAGGTCAACACGCACGTTACGTAGCGTAAGATGATCCTGTCAATGCCCGCTCCTCCCAGACTTCCTCATTCAGAAAAAAGACTCCGGCGGCGCATCGGCGGGAGGGGGGCATTATGTCAGTTTTCGTAACGAGGGGATACTATAAACGCTGGGCTACACGGCTACAGTCTGAGAGTCGTCTAGGTATTTCCAGCTTAGAGCTCCTCAATGAGGTCCCCTACAAGATCTGATGATAACAACGATGAGCAGAGCCCACTTCTCCACGTCCACTGTGACGATACACCAAAAGAGCCAACACCACTCCCAATCACTCAGATCTCCATTCTTGTCCTCCCTTGGATTGGTGAGGCAATCGCGTTCTGCTCCATAAGCCCCTACGTTAATCAGGTGGGACGCATGTTTCGCTGCTTACGACACATTAGCGCTGATCGACGTCTAGCTCGTTGGGGATCTCCCGATCGTAGGTGGAGATGAGCGCAAGGTCGGGTACTACACGGGAATCATAGTGAGTGCTTCACCTATACTTTACAAGAAACCAATTCATTGGATAATATTCAAAGATGTCCCTACACTTTGCCGCCACCGCCGTGACAGCGTTTTATTGGAGCCGCCTTTCCGATCACATTGGCCGCAAGCCCATCCTCTTAACATGCCTAGCGGGTACGGCCATTTCCGTGATCCTGTTTGGCTTCTCCCGTTCATTTTGGGCCATCGTCTTCAGGTACCTCACAGACCCCCGCCCCTAGCTTCGTGATTTGCTGACTGTATTCTTGTTCGTTGTAGTCGCTGTCTGCATGGCGCAATGAAGCCAGCTGCTGTCCTGAGATGCATGATAGCAGAACTCACGGACGAAACAAACATAGCCCGCGGATTTTCAATCTTGCTACTGGCATGGTCACTTGGTTCCGTGATCGGGTTGGGAATCTCACCTCGATTCCCTGTCCTCGCTAATATTTGCGGACATTTAGACCATTAATTGGTGGAGCATTATCACGGCCTCAAGATCACTGGCCCCACCTCTTCTCACATTCGTTCTGGGCCGAATATCCTTACTTTTTGCCATGCCTCGTCGTCACTACTTATTGTGGCGTGTCCTTCGTCATCGTAGCCTTATTCCTGAAAGAGGTTCGTCCCGTTTGTTTCGAGGAGTGTGACAGAACAACATGATACACAGACAGTAATACGTACGTCTCCGGCTGCAACGACGAACTCAGATATACACCAGGAGTTGACGGATGTTAGAAACGCATCGCTGAAAGACATGCAGAAACCGCCACCGCTTACCGCGTTGCTCACAAGACCGGTCCTGATTACCATTGCCAATTATGCGATGCTTTCATTCCAAGGCACGTCGGCTATCACGCTCATCCCGCTCGTTTGGTCGATGCCCGTCGAGTTTGGCGGACTCAACTTCAGTCCTGTGTCGATCGGTCTGTGGATGTCGGTATCCGGGTGCATGGACGGCATTTTCCAGTTTTCTATCTTCCCTCGCGTCGTTGGCCACTTTGGCATCCGTCGAGTCTTCATCACCAGCATCGCCATGGCCGCGGTGGTCTTTGCTATGCTCCCATTGGAGAATCTCGTGATGCGCCACACCACTGGAGGGTCAGATGCGACGATGGGGCTGCTGATTCTCCTACATTTCTTGTCATTCAGCATTCATGGGATGGGATACGGTAAGATTCTGCCATAAATCTAGGACTTCGAGGGCTAAACCTACCAGGTGCCGTGTTTATGTATATCAGTTCTGCGACCACGAACAAGCGATTATTAGGCGCGCTGAATGGTCTCGCACAGACTGTGGCCTCGGTTCAGCGCGCCGTTGGGCCAGCCGCCGCGGGTTCACTATTTTCATTTTCCGTGACAAATAACATTCTACGCGGAAACTTCGTATATGTTGTACTATTTGCGCTGGTGGGCATTGGGTTGTATTTCGCCGCGAAGCTTCCGAAACATACGTGGACGCATGGGAGGTAGGCGTTGATGCAGAAATGTGCTCGTCGATGCCATTTGTTATGTATGATGTGTATGTGTGTCCTGAAAATCAAGCTAGGGGATTGGAATACCATTTAGATGCTTGATTATAGCAGGATGGCCCGACGTGGAGGGGGGCCAGCGCGAACTGCGAAATTATTGTGGCTACAACACTTTCCGGGGTACAATAGCATAAATTGCAATAGGTGTGTTGTATATTTGATCCCTCTGGACAGAGACGCAGCGCTTTCTTTCTGTGATTGGTCATGCATATGAGAGGGTGCTCATCAGCCTGAGACAAGCACCTAAGTAGATACAGTACTGTAACTGCATGTATATCCACCCTGCTCCTCCATACTGGGGGAGCAGACACTTTCTTTTTACATTAGCTTTTGCAATACAACCATAATTTGGGCTGGTTCTGTTGCATGAAGCTCTTAAAGAGGTACAAGTCTCTTCTCATAACTCAAAACCTTTATCTTCGCACCATATTCCCATGGCGTTACAATGAACCAAGGACGAAGTTCCAACGATCACAACACTGTACTATGTTGCAACTCCGACTGCATGTTTCCGAATGCCGAGCGCTTTGCCGAGCTCGCAAGGTCATCGGTCGATCGTCGGTCGATCCCTTCTCTGATCCTTCTTATCAACTACAGGACCGGGTCCTTTATGATATAGGTACTCTTTCCATTCGTATCTCGGTCTTTTTCCTAGGACTGAGGTCAGTAGTGCTCATTATGGTCCCCATCCCGCCTCACTCTCTGTACAAAGGGAGGAAATTCTTTCAAGACTCAGGCCGAGCGCTGGGCCCCGCTTTAACCAAAGCAAGCGTACGCCCAACTGGTCGGACCGTCGTTGAGCTTGTCCGGAGGTCGCAGAACCTCATCAAGCACTGCCAGTGCCAGTCTGTTGGGCCTGGGCCTGCCATTTCCCCCGCGTTGCCCCAGACCAGGTCAAACATGCAAGTCACGTGTAGCGTAGGACAATTCTGTCAATGCTCGCCCCTTCCAGAATTCCTCATTCAGAAAAAAGACTCCGGCGGCGCATCGGCGGGAGGGGGGCATTATGTCAGTTTTCGTAACGAGGGGGTACTATAAACGCTGGGCTACACGGCTACAGTCTGAGAGTCGTCTATTTCCAGCTTAGAGCTCCTCAATGAGGTCCCCTACAAGATCTGATGATAACAACGATGAGCAGAGCCCACTTCTCCACATCCACTGTGACGATACACCAAAAAAGCCAACACCACTCCCGATTACTCAGATCTCCGTTCTCGTCCTCCCTTGGATTGGTGAGTCAATCGTGTTCTGCTCCATAGGCCCCTACATCAATCAGGTGGGACGCATGTTTCGCCGCTTACGGCACATTAGCGCTGATCGACATCTAGCTCGTGGGGGATCTCCCGATCGTAGGAGGAGATGAGCGCAAGGTGGGCTACTACACGGGAATCATAGTGAGTGCTTCACCTATACTTTACAAGAAATCATGTCATTGGATAATATTCAAAGATGTCCCTGCACTTTACCGCCAGCGCCGTGACAGCGTTTTATTGGAGCCGCCTCTCCGACTACATTGGCCGCAAGCCCGTCCTATTAACATGCCTAGCGGGTACGGCCATTTCCGTGATCCTGTTTGGCTTCTCCCGTTCGTTTTGGGCCATCCTGTTCAGGTGCCTCCTCACAGACCCCCCACCCCCCCACCCAGCTTTGCGATTTGCTGACTGTGTTCATGTTCGTCACAGTCGCTGTCTGCATGGCGCACTGAAGACACCCGGTGTCATGAGATGCATGATAGCAGAACTCACGGACGAAACAAACATAGCCCGCGGATTTTCAATCTTGCTACTAGCATGGTCACTTGGTTCCGTGATCGGGTTGGGAATCTCACCTCGATTCCCTGTCCTCGCTAATATTTGGGCACATTTAGACCATTAATTGGTGGAACCTTATCACGGCCTCAAGATCACTGGCCCCACCTCTTCTCACACTCGTTCTGGGCCGAATATCCTTACTTTTTGCCGTGCCTCGTCGTCGCTACTTATTGTGGCGTGACTTTCGTCATTATAGCCTTATTCCTGAAAGAGGTTCGTCCCGTTTGTTTCGAGGAGTGTGACAGAGTAACATGATACACAGACAGTAATACGTACGCCTGCAACGATTGACTCGGATATACACCAACAGTCGACGGATGTTAGAAACGCATCGCTGAAAGACATGCAGAAACCGCCACCGCTTACCGCGTTGCTCACAAGACCAGTCCTGATTACTATTGCCAATTATGCGATGATTTCATTCCTAGAGATGTCGGTAATGACGCTCATCCCGCTCGTTTGGTCGATGCCAGTCGAGTTTGGCGGACTCAACTTCAGTCCTGTGTCGATCGGTCTGTGGATGTCGGTATCTGGATGCATGGACGGCATTTTCCAGTTTGCTGTCTTCCCTCGCGTCGTTGGCCATTTTGGCATGCGTCGGGTCTTCATCTCCAGCATCGCCATGGCCGCGGTGGTCTTTGCTATGCTCCCATTGGAGAATCTCGTGATGCGCCACACCACTGGAGGGTCAGATGCGACGACACGGGTGCTGATTCTCCTGCATTTCTTGTCATGCAGCATTTATGGGATGGGATTCGGTAAGATTCTGCCATAAGTCTACGACGTCGGGGGCTAAACCTACCAGGTGCCGTGTTTATGTATATCAGTTCTGCGACCACGAACAAGCGATTATTAGGCGCGCTGAATGGTCTCGCACAGACTGTGGCCTCGGTTCAGCACGCCGTTGGGCCAGCCGCCGCTGGTTCACTATTTTCATTTTCCGTGACAAATAACATTCTACGCGGAAACTTTGTATATGTTGTGCTGTTTACGCTGGTGGGCATTGGGTTGTATCTCGCCGTGAAGCTTCCGAAACAAGGGTGGACGCATGGCGGGAGGTAGGCGTTGATGCAGAAATGTGCTCGTCGATGCCATTTGTTATGTATGAGGTGTAGTATGTGTGTCCTGAAAATCAAGCTAGGGGATTGGAATACCATTTAGATGCTTAATTATAGCAAGATGGCCCGAGGTGGAGGGAGGCCAGCGCGAACTCCGAAATTATCGCGGCTGCAACGCTTTCCAGGGTACAATAGTAGTATAAGCTACAATAGGAGAACAGTGCTGTGTTATATATTTAATCCCTCTGGACAGAGACGCCGCGCTTTCTTTCTGTGAAAGCGGCTCCAATGATTGCCGTGTCCAACACAAAATCGGCACAGCTGTCAGGAGGCCTCACAAGTTAATACCATGTGTTGTGAGTTGCAATGAATGGTACAACTCAGCGCTCAGCACTCAGGTACCACCTTGTATTGGGCTTGCAGTGCCCCAGGACTTAGGTGAAGCCACAATTTGGGCTGGTTGTATTGCATGAAGCTCTTAAAGAGGTACAAGTCTCTTCTCATAACTCAAAACCTTTATCTCTGCGCCATATACCCATGGCGTCTTACAATGAACCACCGCGTTTCAACGCCGAACTATGTTACAACTCCGACTGCATGTTTCCGAATGCCGGGCGCTTTGCCGAGCTCGCAAGGTCATCGGTCGATCGTCGGTCGATCCCTTCTCTGATCCTTCTTATCAACTACAGGACCGGGTCCTTTATGATATAGGTACTCTTTCATTCGTATCTCAGTCTTTTCCCTAGCACTGAGGTCAGTAGTGCTCATTATGCCTTTTGTTCAATTGTCCCCATCCCGCCTTACTCTCTGTACAAAGCGAGGAAACTCTTTCAAGACTCAGGCTGAGCACCGGGCCCCGCCTCGCCCAAATCAAGAATACGTCAAACTTAGTCAAACCGTCGTTGGGCCTGTCCGGAGGTCGCATGACCTGGTCATTACTGTCCGTTGGTTCCCGCCATTTCTCCAACCGGGTTGCTCTAGACCCAGTCGACACGCAAGTTACGTGTAGCGTAGGATTGTCCTGTCAATGCCCGCCCTCTCTGGAATCTCGCATTCAGGAAAAATTACTCCGGCTGCGCATCGGCGGCAGGGGGGTGTTATGTTATCTTTCGTAACGATGGGCTGGTATAAACGCTCAGCTACATTCTGAGAGTCATGTAGGTATTTCCAGCTTAGAGCTCCTCAACGATGTCCCCTACAAGATCTGGTGATCACAGCGATGAGGAGAGCCCACTTCTCCACGTCCAATGCGACGGGACACCGAAAAAGCCAATACCACTCCCAATCACTCAGATCTCCATTCTCGTCCTCCCTTGGATCGGTGAGGCAATCGTGTTCTCCTCCATAGGCCCCTATATCAATCAGGTGGGACGCATGTTTCGTCACTTACAACACATTGGTGTTGATCAACGTCTAGCTTGTTGGGGACCTCCCGATCGTAGGTGGAGATGAGCGCAAGGTCGGGTACTACACGGGAATCATAGTGAGTGCTTCACCTATACTTTACAAGAAATCAATTCATTGGATAGTATTCAAAGATGTCCCTGCACTTTGCCGCTGGCGCCGTGACAGCGTTCCATTGGAGCCTTCTTTCCGATCACATTGGCCGCAAGCCCGTGCTCTTAACAACCCTAGCGGGTACGGCCATTTCCGTGATCTTGTTTGGCTTCTCTCGTTCGTTTTGGGCCATCCTGTTCAGGTGCCTCCTCATGGACACCCCCCAGCTGCGCTATTTTCTGACTGTGTTCTTGTTCGTCACAGTCGCTGTCTTCATGGCGCAGTGAGAGCGCCTGCTGTCTTGAGATGCATGGTAGCAGAACACACGGACGAAACAAACATAGCGCGCGGATTTTCAATCTTGCTACTAGCATGGTCACTGGGTTCCGTGATCGGGTTGGGAATCCCACCTTTGATTCCCTGCCCTCGCTAATATTTAAGGACATTTAGACCATTGATTGGTGGAACCTTATCACGGCCTCAAGATCGCTGGCCCCACCTCTTCTCACATCCGTTCTGGGCAGAATATCCTTACTTTTTTCCATGCCTCGTTGTCACCACTTATTTTTGCGTGTCCTTCGTCATCATAGCGCTATTCCTGAAAGAGGTTCGTCCCCTTTGTTTTGAGGAGTGTGACAAAACAACATGATACACAGACACGTACGTCCCCAACTGCAACGATAAACTCGGATATACACCAAGAGTCAACGGATGTTAGAAATGCGTCGCTGGAAGACAAGCAGAAACCGTCAACGCTTACCGTGTTGCTCACAAGACCGGTCCTGGTTACTGTTGCCAATTATGCGATGCTTTCATTCCTGGAGATGTCGGCTATGACGCTCGTACCACTCATTTGGTCAACGCCAGTCGAGCTGGGCGGACTCAACTTCAGTCCTGCGTCGATCGGTCTGTGGATGTCGGTATCCGGGTGCATGGACGGCATTTTCCAGTTTGCTGTCTTCCCTCGCGTCGTTGGCCATTTTGGCATGCGTCGGGTCTTTGTCTCCAGTATCGCCATCGCCGCGGTGATCTTTGCTATGTTCCCATTGGAGAATCTCGTGCTACGCCACACCACTGGAGGGCCAGATGTGAAGACCAGGCTGCTGATTCTCCTGCATTTCTTGTCAATTAGCATTCATGGGATGGGATCCGGTAAGATTCTGTCGTAAGTCTGGGACGTTGAGGGCTAAACCTACCAGGTGCCGTGTTTATGTATATCAGTTCTGCGGCCCCAAACAAGCGATCATTAGGCACGCTTAATGGTCTGGCGCAAAGTGTGGCCTCAGTTCAGCGTGCCATTGCGCCAGCTGCTGCGGGTTCACTATTTGCATTTTCCGTGACGAATAACGTTCTCGGCGGGAACTTTGTATATGTTGTGATGTTTACGCTGGTGGGTATTGGGTTATATTTCGCCGCGAAGTTTCCCAAACGTGGGTGGACGCATGGCGAGAAGTAGACGTTGATGCAGAAACGTGATCGTCGATGCCATTTGTTACGTGTGAGGTGTATGTGTGTCTTTGGCCAGGGGTAGAATACCATCTAGAAAGCTTTATAGCGTAGCAAGACGGCCCGAAGTGGCCAAAAAAATTGTTGGGGCTACGAGTAGGACTTTCTAGGGTACAATAGCTTATAGCTTAAAACTACAGGATGACGTGTCATGTGCCAGCCACTGTTGGTTTACCTAAGACGGTTCTGTTCCTTATTCGGATCAGTCACCTTGATGTCGTGACCTCTTTCCATGTCCCACACAACACCAGAAGATGATGATGTCGACTATGAGGACGAGACTCCCTTTCTCAAAAATGGCGATCACAATGCGTCACTACGTAAACAAACATCG
>Ga0307512_10007727_pt1 | contig 10584 bp, 12 predicted proteins | sample 14_EM_MG_FD_200267 | JGI IMG/M metagenome (GOLD analysis project Ga0307512, IMG submission 200267) | Populus trichocarpa ectomycorrhiza microbial communities from riparian zone in the Pacific Northwest, United States - 14_EM | ecosystem: Host-associated > Plants > Roots > Unclassified | place... | reverse complement strand
GGGAATCACACCGGAAAAGAGAGAGAGAGAGAGAGAGAGAGAGAGAACAACGTAACCACAACGCCCACCAGAGCTGTACCGATGCGTAGCTGCACCGACCGAGTGGGGTGCTGGATGGAAAGTCAAACGGTACGCTGCTGCTAAGTACATATGGCTAAAGGTGAGCCATCTCTCTGCAATTCTCCGCACCGGGGCTGCTTCGCCAGCATCTACATCACGAATCCACAATACCGATGAGTTTGGAATCCCAACCTCTCTTGAAAACTTCCTCAAACTACCCAGCCAGAGGGATAGAATAGGAAGAAACAAAAGAGACCACTGCGTCCGAGAAAGTCACACTGGGGCGGGGAGAAGAAAGAAGCACAAAACGAGAACGTATTGATACATGGGCGTGTGTATATATGCAAGTCTTCCTTTCCGTCAAAGTTCGTCCATTTTATCTATCATCCACCCGTCCACCCATCCTTACCATTACGACATCCGGTCATCCATCACTCCATCCAGCGGCAGGCCGTGCGGAGCTTACAGCGAGAACGCAGCCAGGAGGCCGAGTCCGACGATGGACATGGCGGCGGCGGCACGGGACGAGCCCGAGGTCGGCGGCTGCGTTTCGATGGGCGCGGTGATGGTTCCGTTGGTGGTGGCGTTGGAGGGCTTAGCGGACGCGGAGGGCGCGACCACGACGGCGCTGGACGTGGGCTTCTCCTCCTCCTTCGAGGCGGAGGAAGTGGGCGCCGGCGTGGCCGTGGTCGGAGGAGAGATGTCGACGCCGGCGGACTTGCACAGAACGACGGCGGCGGTGAGCGAGTCCTGCTGGTCAGAGGCACCGCAGTTCGAGTGGATGCACGCCGTCGCCTTTTCGATGAACGCCTTGTTGGAGCACGAGCACTCGAAGTCGGTCAGGTCGCACCCGGTTTCTTTGACGCCTCCCGTCAGACAGGTGATCTGCATATATGGTTATTGTCGTTAGCATCAAAGCTTTTCGGGAAGAAGCGGGGGACTTACACCACACTTGGGGAAGGCATCGAGTTGGGCGGAGGCCACAACGGCGAGGGCGGCAGCGATGGCGACGGTGGAGAACCTCATTTTGACTTGTTTGGGGGTTTGCTGAAGCGAGTGTGGGAGGGACGGTGAGAAATAGCGAGTGTGTATGTACCGACTGAACTGGAAGAGCTGGCGTGTTCTGGTGCAGAAGCCGAAGCAGGTACGAGCACCAGCCTCTTTATAGCCTCAAGGTCCCATCGGGGGCAGAGGAGGGGGAGGCCGGACTGAACCGTCGGGCAGGTGCCAACCAGCCAGACTTGCAGGGCCATTTCCCATTTCCCCAGTGGCGGATGTGACATAATTCGCATGTATCGCAGGAGAAGACGAGTGCGTGCTCCAGCAAGAGATGGGGGGCTGCCTACACACCAATCTTTTAGCCATCCACTCAGAGGGCGTGGTTGCGGATCCCCTTGCAGCGGGCTGGATATGGGTGTTCCTGGTATGGGATCTATCTAGGGCGTTTCGTGGCTTTGATGCTGAGGCAGAAGCAGCCGCGGTTGGGTTAAATTCATTTTATTTTATTATTATTATTATTACTATTATTTACGGGATAGATACCCAAGCTCCTCAAGTACTTATATACTCTACACTAATGTCGGCCAGTCTAGTCCAGCCACCAACATATAATGTGAGATTCGATTGCTCAGCGTCCACTGGCTTGATCGATTGCGGCGGGAGATTGATGCGGAAGAATCCATTATGCCTTGGGCTTCGTCCGTCCAATGCGAATCGCAAGCGTCGCAGTCGAAGCGTCGCGTCAAAACACGGCGGAGCAGCTGATGGTGCGGCGGTGTGCGACCCAGAGGGCAGGCCTCATCTGCCCGCCAGGCATCCCGGTGGCCAATCAAGCAGTTGCGCTAGGTGCTAACAGAGTTGCGTCCAGCGAATACTATTGGCTCGCAGCGGCTTAGCCCTGCACACGTCACTCGACGGTGGTTGGTGCTCCCGCCCTCTCCCGGCTGCTTTACTGGTCAGTAGGTATGTACGGCCCAAATGGGGGGCAAAAGACGGGACGGAGGACGAGCAGTCTGTCTCGAACCACCGAGAAATGGGGGTGTACATACGTCGGTATGGAGAGTTGTGTCGAGAGGTTCGTCCGCGTCCGATGGCGCTCATTGGAGTACGGTACAGTAGATACCCGTTTTCTCGGCAGGGTTGGGCACGCACTCCGCTCTACCTTCTGCTGGTCCATAGGTGCGGCGATGGCAAATGCTCGAGCCGACGTCGCATCGTCTGGAGAATATAATCCCCGCCGCCTCGTACCTGTACCAGCATATGTAAGCAGCAGTGAAGACGACTGGTGGGCAGCCAACCAACACGTCAGCTATCTAGGCCGTCTTGAGCAGCGAGCAGTTAAACCTTCCGCAACGAGCAAACATCGCCGGTGTGTATAACACACCAGCAAGTTTGAAGTTACATGCTGTAGCCGTTTCGGGGCATAGCGCCGTCCTCCTCTCTTGCTCGGGAACGCGACTGCCGTGGAGAAGAGCAAGAACAAGAAGCGAGGTAGATGTATATATATAGCGGCGTTTTTGCGGGGGATGCGACCGGATGGCGTGCATATTCCAGCTACATACATAACAACCTACATATCGCGGAGTAGAGTTAGTGGAATGGCTGGAGGTGACCGGATTTCTCCCACCTGCGGACTTGCCATGGCCCGAATGCCGCAACGTCGACATCATCACATGTTAAATACCGTGGTGTGCGTACTGCTGGGGAGTTCGGACTGCCCGATGGGATCGTGGGTGGTTGAGTTGGACAGGGGGTGGGTATGGCAAGTAGAGTGGGCGACTCATTATGTGCTCTCCTCGTATACTCGTAACCAAACACTTCAATTTGCTCCACCGGAGCACTTCGCAGTAGAAACACAACACACAATCCGAGATGCAATGCGGCTGAACAGGACGTGCTGGGTGTGTGAGGAAATTTACCATAGAAAAGACGGGATCCTCGTTGCTGTTGCAGTTGTTTGCAAGTTGCAAGTATAGATATGTGCCGATTCCGTCCAACCCACACACCCACCTTGACTACTGTAACTCTGTAAATCTCACTGCACCACAACACATCCCACGAGCCAGCCTCTCTCGCTTTCTCTCTTCTCTATCTGGCGTTCGATCCGCCACAGTCCGTCCCATCGCTATAGGAATCGTGCCGGCATGCGCTTTAGGTCGAGCCCTGAAACCCGCGGGGGAGAGCGTTTGTGCGAGATTTTACTCCACAGCTTCGAGTGAGTACGGTACCTATTGCCTCCCTTCCTGGGTGTTTTCATATGCTGTTCGAAAAATTGCAATCCAAATCACCTCTGCGGCCGCCCGGATATTGATTAATTGTGCTGACAGCCTGTGCACAGTACGGTACACCACACTGCAGCTTTGTGTAGCGGAGCGGTGGGGACATACATACACCTCGTCGTGTCTGCGATAGGCAAACTCACCTTGTCCTGTCTCATCCATTGCCCCCGCCCCGCCTCGCTTTCACGGGCCAGCAAGGGGGAGCATGCGTACCTCTCTCTCTCTGGGCATCTTCAGAAGTCTTGACTAGGTACTCCAGCGCCAAGGGAGCTCGAATTTTTGTCCGTACGAGGCGGGCCGGGACCTTATTTCCCCGGAGGGGGTTGTCGTCTCACGGCTGGTCATTAATCGGCGTCATCGTTCGTCGGCCAGCCAAGTCACGACAACCGGGGCAAATAGCTGTTAACTATTTAATGTGCTGCCACATGTGGCGGCGAGTTCCGAAAACAGACTAACGTGCCCAAAGCTTTTGTTTTGTTTTGTCATTGATCGCGTGCGTCCTATAGATCATGGCGATACACGTTCGCTATCGCCTTGTCCGAGACGGCGCTTCAGGGGGATTATCTGTTGCTCGGGGGCAAACCTGTTGATGGGACAGGTTAGATTACAATCTACTCGCAGGTCCGAGGTAGGTTTACTGAGGGGAGGGATGTGTACGTCATTGTATCGCACTCGGCGCGATGTTGATCTCCTTCCTACGGCAGGGCGTTCGGGGGGGATAGGGCCTGTTTCGAAGTTCAGAATCGAGACTGGCAATATTTTTCCATTCGTACCTTCATATGACATCCTCATTGTATGCAGAAATAAACGCCATGCCCCTCCTTCCACTGTGTACATCAATTCCAGACCTACACCAAAACGCCCCCGCCCCCAGAGATGGAACTCTACATATCAAATGCTAATGAAAACTCCAAACATATACACAATGCAGAATCTCCGATGGAGAAAAGAACAATGAGCATACTGGCGATACATTACTCCAGAAGGCGCACGGGCACGTGGGAATAAAAGACAAAAGAATCGTAGAGAAGAGCCACCTCCATGAGAATCCGAACAGGCTGAAGAACTAACAGAAAGGAAAGAAAAAAACCCCCCATTTCACAGAGCGCTCGAGGGGCCGCCACTGCTAAGGATAGATGGAGGTGTCTGCTTTCGAGTCACCGGTTAGTTCCAGGCCCTCTTGCGGCTGCGGCTCGCGTTTTTGCCCGTTTTGCGATTCGCACTGGTAATGAAGCGTCCCCGAGCATCGCGTCGGAGCTTGCCACCACTGGCGCCACTGCCGGCGGCAGCAGCGAGCCCGTCGGCAGCAGTCTGGTCGGCTCTACCACCGCTGCCGCCAGCGGTGGTGGTGGCAGTGGTATCGGTGAGTCCACCAAACTCGACGTCACCCCGTTCCGCCCGCCCGCAATCCGCACTGGTAATGAAGCGTCCTCGAGCGTCGCGTCTGAGCTTGACGTCGTCGGCACCACCGCTGGCAGCAGTAGCGAGTCCGTCGGCAGTAGTCTGGTCGGCGCTACCACCGCTGCCGCCAGCGGCGGGGGCGGTGGCGGTGGCGGTGGCGGTATCGGTGAGTCCACCAAACTCGACGTCACCCCGTTCCGCCCGCCCGCAATCCGCACTGGTAATGAAGCATCCTCGAGCGTCGCGCCTGAGCTCGACGGCACTGGCGTCGTTGCTGGCAGCAGTAGCGAGCCCGTCGGTAACAGCCTGGTCGGCACTGCCACAGCTGCCGCCAGCGGCGGTAGCGGTAGCGGTAGCGGCATCGGTGAGTCCATCGAACTCGGCGTCACCCCAAGCGGCTGGACCTGTCTCCCCGTCAGTGTCGACACTGCACCAGAGCTCCAGAATCAATTCACTCCACTCCTGCGCCAGCATCTCGTAGCGTCTGCCGGCACAGTGCTCGGACTCGCAGGAGTTCGGGAACAAACTTAGAAAGAGATGTTGTAGGAGCGGGTCGTCGGGGATAAAGGTGGCCTCCGTCCACGCCTCTGGCTCCTCGGGCGCTGAGGCTGCTGAGCTGGTGCCTTGATCCGGAACCGTAGCAGTAGTATTGGGATGCTGTGCAGTCTTGGGAGACTGCGAGTGCTCCCTGAGCCAGGCTACGATCAGAGATAGATCGACTGCTCTCCCCATCAGTCGCTGAACGCACAATCAGTGGTCGGGGATGACCCTCTTCCTCACCTTCTGAATTGGAGATGTCGTCGTTCTTGGTACCCCTCAGAGGATCCGCTCCGCCCATGGCAGGGATGGTTTCCTGGGCGATTCCCTGGACGCCTGCCTTCTCTGCTTCTTGTCAATCGTCGATTGCGGGAGCGCAGGAGGAGGAGGGGGAGGAGAAAGAGAAGGAGGAGGTGGCAGTGGAGGTGGAGATTACCTGCCGGGACCAGGACGTTGCGCATTTCGATACTGACTCGGGCGGCTGCTGGTCGGCCCGCTTGCTCACCCGCGCTTGCCAGTTGTTGCGAACCGCAGACGTTGCAAGCGATATCATTGTCCTCCTCGTCCGAGCCTCTGTGTGCCGCCGCAGCGCTTGGAAGGTCCGCACCGCCCGCCGCGGGTGCTACGCTCGGTTTCTCGTCTGCGCGCACAACACCTTGTCAACCATGGGCCCCCTACGGTGGTGTCGAGGTCGAGGGGTGTCCTCCATACCTTCAAGTTTCTGCGAACGGAGATCCTTCTCAGTGCCGGGATCAGGCAACTTTTTGTGGGCCGCCTCAGTACGAGCTTTTTTTGGAGCCACCTCGGGAGGAGCCGTTTCTGGGGAAGCGGCCCTCTTAGGGAGGGCGGGTGCCGAGAGCGTCGGCTTCTTGCTTGGACCAGCTTCCGTGGAAGCTAGTGCCTTGCTGGAAGTCGTCTCAGCAGCAGAGGCATCCGTAGAAGCGGTCGCCTCGGGGAGGGGACCACCCGCAGGAGGAGCTTCCGTAAGCTTTGCCTGCTTAACAGCTTTGGCGATACTAGTTTCGGGTGGCATATCGAGGTGATGATGGTTGGGGTGGTGGGGGAGAGGGTGGAGAAAGGTAGGGAGGGATAGAAGGAATGCACAGAGACGGAGGAAATGGTGGAGAGAGAGAGGAAGTGGGGCCGATCTAGGGGCCAATGCCGTGCCGCAATGCCCTACTCAACCGTGTCCGTGACGTGCTTTCCATGGCACGGCGTGAACGAGTGATGTCGAGTGTAGGGCTGTGGAGACTCGGCGTCTCGGTAACGAGAACCACAGTGAACGGGTTAGGGCGACACGGAGGTGGCGTCACTCACCACCCATACTCCCGAAAAGCCCCCCAGCACGGGCAGAAATGGATCCGCTGGCAAGAGGTGGAATACCCGTTGGGAATGTCCACATCGCCAAAGTCTAGATAGGCCGTGTACAATGATGAAACAAAAACTGCGTGGAGATGGCCTAGTGCTTTTGCGAGCATCCGCCGTCGTAAGAGAGGGTTGGATTTGAATTTCTTTGTTTATTTTTCAGATGTACACAGACCGTGGCGACTGAATAGAGCCTCGACAATCGCATAATCCCCAATAGTGATAACTTGTGATGCGAACGTAGACACGCCTTGGGGCGAACGGGTTACTTGGCCGCCAAGAGATTCCAAGGGCGCTCTCAACCGTGGCGAGGGCAGAGTGCTCTCGGGTTTCCTTGGACCGGGACATAGAGTATATGCTACACAGGCTAGTACTGAGTGTCCTTTCAGGTTCTGACCGGCCACTCGTAACCATGCCCGCCACACGCTACGTTGTACCTCCCGCTACTCTTCCAGCAGACGGTCGTTGTTCTGTGTTCCGTACTCTCGTCGAGTTGGACGTACGCCATCCCCTCCTCCTCCTCCTCGCTCGCTCACTCGCCCGCAACTTGAACGCAGCCCTCCCCATAAAGACCTCTACTGCAGCCGTGAGTCCAGCTCAAATACGCCGCTTCCCTTGCGGCTAACGGACTCTGCAGCCACATCACACCAGCAGGCCAGCATGCCACCAGCCGTTCCGCCATCGCGGTGTAACTGCAACGTCACCGTCTGCCGCGAAGAGGGCATTCGCGGCGCAGATCTCATCCGGTCGTGCGGCCGGCACTGGGTGCACTGGAGCTGCATCGGCCCCTGGTGGGACACACGCTGGAGCGGTCAACGCGTGCTGCCGTGCGGCTGCGTTGGCAGCAGATGGGAGATCTTGAAGGTGTGGGTCAGGGGATACACCACGAGCAAGAGACGGGCATAGCCGTGGAAGGTGGAAACGATGACATCTCTGTCAACCGGCTGGGTGGGGCGGTTCGAGTCGGGGATCGTGCTGGAAAATTTTTCCTAGATGGGGGTAGCATAATCCTTCGTGTGTAGTTCCGAGTTTCAACCGCTCAGTTACCTCTTGGCAGACTTTAGCCCACTTCTGCCATTGACATATTGACGTTCTCCCATACAAACCATTTCCATGTCCGGTTCAGGGATCGTCGGTGGCCGGATGAATTGATCGATTGGCCATTTCAGTACGGAAAGGGGTTAAATACCTCTCTAGCGTGGCGTATGAAGCCCAGCAGAGGGATGCCTTAATGTAAGTACATTCCTTTATTGGCGAAAACTGGAGTGGTGCAAGAAACGCCATTTGATCGTTCGATTTCGACCGAGTTCATTGTGCAGTAGACTAGAGTACCAACGCCACAGTTCCAGTCGATAGACCTCCAGATCCCCACAGCCTTCAATTCACTTCGTCCTCAGCCTCACCAGCACAGTGTATCCTACCTTCCTTCTCACTCTTGCAAACATCAACCTCGGTCTAGCCCTATTTCGGCCTCAGATCAGCTTCCTCATTCTCCTCTCCTTTCCGCTGGTGGGGAACGCACGGAATATACAATCCTCTCATCTTCTTCGGTGGGGGGTTGAGCCGGTACTTGATGCAGAAGACCGCGAAGCGCCACTCGCTATTCTCGAGGCAACCGCAGGGCATTTTGCGCTCTCCTTCGATCCTAAGGATCCACCACCAATCGACGCAGCGGTGGTGGGCGTAGTGGTCACATGGACCACAGCGCCGGAACTCGCTCACCGGACCCGAGAGTGTACACCCCGCGTGCAGACAGTGGTAGGGCGTGATACAGCGGCCGTCGTGGATGTATTGAGGTGCCATTTGGAACGTGTGAGGGCTGATGTAGAGAAAGAGGCAGCTTTTATGGAGCGCTGGAGAGGGCATGACGACACCTGCGACGGCGATAATGCAGATTCCCGTGAATTTCCTTGGGGCGACATGATCCAGCCTGGTCTACATGGTGGGGCAGATACGGGAAGGTGAGCTGCTTGGTGATACAAGGGGGACGGCTGGATACTTGAAGCGGGGAACGGGTGGGAATGCTGGACGTGGACTCTTGAAGGCGGTGGGCTATATGCAGGCCATCACTCGAAGTAGTTTAGTAATCTGGGGAGTGGTATCGCATATTGTATTATCTCGAAGCTGGAAGAGGGATCTTTCAGTACTGCATTGTTCAACATCTCAAAACTGTGGTTGCATCCGTCCGACTCCGTGCAGCTCTCTCAACCGGTGTACAGTGACGAAAGGAAGTATGTAGGTATCTATTGGTTTTAAATTGTTGCGATCGATGTCTGTGACCAACTATGACAGACAAACAATAATCCAGTCCGTCGTGGTGTAGTGGTTAGCATTGGTCGCTTTCATTCACAGATAATACTTCTGAGATCTAGTGCCGACTAGACCCGGGTTCAATTCCCGGCGACGGAATTTTTTGCCACTTCCAGCTGGGTAGAAACACTATTTCGTCTTGCTTTCACAGGAGAAAGTGGCGATTCTGGGCTCTTGACGAGTGACCCTGAATGTACGAATCCCTGCCTACTTTATCTCTCGGCCGATCAGTTGCGTTCCAGACTTTGATCGACAATCGACAGGGAAGCAGTCTTTGCAGATCAGGCCGAAGGATTGGCAGCATAGATACAGGCATATAGCCATCAACTCTCAAAACGTAAGGCGACGAGGTAGATAGACACGATAAACCCCAACATCGTGCAGCAGACAACAGCTGTCGGCCAAACCCACTTTTACAACATGTAGAATTTGGCGTGAACTCCGGCTGCTCCGTTGGGTCGGCAGTTAAGTACTTATGCCTTTACACATGTTGACTGTCGACGAACGACAATGTGCATATTCACTCGCTCTGCCGGCGTCAGCCATCAGCGACATTGTATTCAATGGTCTTACAGCTCCTTTGCAGCCGCAGATACACCTCCTCCTCCTCCTCCTCCTTGCTTTCTCCTGCTCACCGCCACCACGATGCCACTCCTTCACCTCCCGGTCGAGCTACACCATGAACGCGGCCGACACCTCCCACTCTCGTCCCTCCATCCCCTGACCCAGAGCAGCCGTGCACTCTACACCCTCCGCCTCGGCGCAGTGCTCTCGCACGCACAGCGGTGCGGACCCCAGAGGTCGATGTGCGCAGGAGCTGGTGCGCGCTCAGGGGGGTCGCCGTTGGACACGGGTTTGTGGCGGTCGTCGGGGCGCTGGCGGAGTGCGGGGAGGAAAGGCGACGTGGCGGAGGGAGCTGCTGTGGGAAATCCCGATTGAAGGCCGCTCTGGTGACGTGGGCTGCGGTGGGGGTTTGTTGATTTGTTCGTTGCGGGTGGGGCGCGGCTCCAGGAGGAGATGATGCGTGGTGCCGCTAGTGGATCTGTTGCCGTGCTGTGGAGAAGGATGGATGAAGGGCTGGCTGATCTTGGTCACGCAAGCATGTTTTGTCGAGCGTGGGTGGCCCTTGCCTTGGAACAGTGCAACTCGTGCATCCACTTTTGGATATTGGTTGTAGCAGTTGGCTGGATTCACACGATGTCTACTGTGCCGGTGTGTAGCTAGAGTATCTGCAAACCTGGAGCCCGCGAGTCCGGATCTTGCAGGATATCTCGCGAGGACGAGACTGGAGGGCCACCACAGCTGCGTGTGCAGTATCCCCCGTGATGATCAGGATCTACGGGACTGGGTGTATGCAGAAACAGCTTCGGTTTACTCTGCAGCCCTTCACTTCGCATCACTCGCGTATGCATTCCACAACTATCAATTCTGTGGGCCTCACGCCAAGGCAAGTGGGTACGTACAAGCAGAAGGGAAATAGGAAAAGTCGTAGCAAAAGGTAAGAAACACAAGTAGAGCAGATAACCATCCCATCAGCGTCAAGCTCAAAAAAAGGGTCGCCATCTCACCTGCCACACCATGCCAACAAAACCTTCCGCTGCCGGGAAAATATTGAACCCGGGTCTGGTCGGCA
>Ga0307512_10007726_pt1 | contig 10585 bp, 8 predicted proteins | sample 14_EM_MG_FD_200267 | JGI IMG/M metagenome (GOLD analysis project Ga0307512, IMG submission 200267) | Populus trichocarpa ectomycorrhiza microbial communities from riparian zone in the Pacific Northwest, United States - 14_EM | ecosystem: Host-associated > Plants > Roots > Unclassified | place... | reverse complement strand
ATAAACATATTACATATGATTCCAACTGAGAAATCGATCTGGCAATATCAAAAATTGGATCCACACCCATCATCCTCGAGTTTCCTTATCTCTAAGCTTAACCCCATGTTAATAATTTAACAAGTCTACAGGAGTTTTGAGGTTGTTCGATGCGGTATTAATTTTACATGTAATAACGTCCCTTTCTTGAAAGGCAATCTATCTAATCCAGCCAGCTGTTAATTTTTTTATTTTTATTTTTTTTTAGTTTAACGTGGGTGTCCGGGCCAGCTTGCATGCACCTCGACTAATTCCACGGGCTCTGAAGTTAACGACCATGTAAGCCTTCAGTGGCCATCATATGAACAACCACAGTGCTCGAACCTGAGACCACAGAAGAACCAAACTTCTTGATCTCAAGTTTTTACCACTGGACCACCACCTAAATGGTTTAATTTTTATTCTAACCCAAGTTGGCCAATCACCAATGAGAAATTGTAAAACTATTTCACATTAAGAATATGTCCTAGCTACTTTTTTTTTTTTAACATTCCTGGCTACTTTATATGAGATAAAAAAGAAATCCACCTTCACTTTACATTAACACTGGTATATCCCAGCGTGTAATTTTTAGAATATCTAATTTTAATTGATAGATTACACACATTTTTAATCAAAAACATCTAGAACGTGTCATTAAAGATTAAGGTATAATTAAATAGATATAAATAAATGCAACACCAACTTTTTAACGCGGAAACCCAGATCCGTTATCGAAGAAAAAAAATACCCAGATTGCATAGACGGTCGTGCTTGGACTGTTGAGCAAAGATGACTATGAAATTGGGTTTTGGAATCAACAAATGAAACTTCTTTTTATTTACATAAGATAAGGAAGATGTGTTTGTTAGCGTGATTTGTAGAATAAAAATATTAGGAATTAATTTTTATATCTCGTGATTGTATACATCAATCCTGATAGTTATTGGATGAATGTTTTTTTACTTTTTATTTAAAATTATTTTTTTTTATGTTTTCAAATTGTTTTGATGTTCTAATTTTAAAAATAATTTTTAAAAAATAAATAAATATTATTTTGATGCATTTATAAGTGAAAAACACTTTAAACTGTAATCGCTACCACAATTCCAAACAGATTCTTTTTTTTTTGAAGTCAATCTATACCTTCTTTTTTCTAAACTAATCACAATAAAGAAATTTAATCAAATCAAACGCTGCTAGCATGTTAAAAAAGAAATCTCTTCACTTGAATATTATTTTATCTAATAAAATGTTTTAATTTAATTATATATATATATAAAATATATACCAAGTCTAAAGGAAAAAATATAGAAAAAGAACTCTTGTCAGGAAAAAACATTTATAAAGCTTATTTCAAGATAACTTGATATTAAAAGGCAAAGAAAACAAAAAAACAATATTGGGCTAATCCGAGTTAACATGAAGAAATGGTAACCCTAATCATGAGGTCAGGCCATCTACATAGACAATTGATTGAAATGATGACCCTGGTCATGATAACGAAGCTCGATTCTTAACAAACATAATAATATTAAATAGTGAAATTAAAAAAAAATAAATTGATGTAAAAAAGATTAAAAACATATCTATGTCAATCCAGGTTAACATTTCATATATATGACCAGAGCAATAAGATTAGGATCACCACACAAAAAAAAAATTAAGAAACTCAATTTCTTAATCAATTCAATATTGAATGGTAAAATTAGAAAAAGAAAATCAATTTTAAAAAATGAACCAAAGCAACACAAAAAAAATAATTAAGAGAATAAAGACCAAACATAAAAATAAAATAAAATAAAATGATGAGGGATGAAATTAAAAAATAAATTTAATCAGGAAAATGATGTATAAAAAAATACAATAAAAAAATGAAGATCAAATTTGATATAAAAATAAAATATGACCAAATACTTAGAGATGAATTTTTTTTAAAAAATAAAACAAATTCAAAACAAATAAAGAGCAATCAAAAGAATAAGAATTGCAATTGAAATAAAAACGAAATGGGAGGAAAACTTTTAATTATAGCTAGGCTAGCATGAATCTCGAGGAGATGAGAGAAAAAATATGAGGAGAAAAAAAATTCAAATGCCACAAACCATCTCACATGCGTCACCTCATTAGATGTGCTGCCACTCAAGGCTTCAAAGGACACGGTGGTTGGTCATTTTTGGTCGTAGACACTGTACATGTTGCCCGGAGAGTGCGGGTGACTCCAATATATTGACACGCGCCAACAGTTTTTTTAAAATAATATTTAACATTTTTTAAATATTGAATTGTTCATGGATTTACTTGATAATTACAAAATAGCCCCTAGACGCAGGCCGAAGTAAATTTGAGTTTAACAAAATATCCCCTGGACTCAAGCCTAAGAAAATTTGAGTGTAAAGGTAATTTAGTAATTTTAATTTTCAAAATTAAATGAAATTTTAAAACAATTTATAGATACAAGTTAAATAAATTTTGCGTTTAAGGGTTATTTAGTAATTATAATATATAATAAAAATATGAGATTATTGAAATGCCCTAGTTAATTTGGTAATAGCAAATTGATATAGTGAAAAAGACCGTATTATCCCTCATGAAAAGTTATGTGAGTTTTTTTTAGAAAAAACAAATTTCTTTTCATTTTTAGATCCACAAATATGAGCGATCCACAATAAAATCTGATTTTTTTATAATCTGTCCCGATTCTTCTTTATAACCAAATTCATCAATTTAAACTCCTAAAAGCTTTGATGGCCTAGCATCTACCATTAAATTAGATAGAAAGCTCACTGATATTCTATAAAGATTGAATCTCAGACGGTTTGATACATCCAAAGCCAATTGTTATACTCCAATACACTATCTTATGGTCAAATATAATTTAATTGTCACCAACTACGACGACAAAATGTATGTGCACTGGATGAAAAAATAACCCTTCGATCGTCACATGTTTCACAAAACTCAAAACGAGAGAAACTTTTACAATGACTTGTTGTCATTTGGGACATTTGTCCTCAAGTTATCCAAATTAAATCATAGGTGATAAACACATTATTGACCATATCTTTTTATAGATAGATTCAAAACTCTATAAACAACCTTGAATCTAGCTAAAAGTAAGCATTATTCTCTTTCATAAGAAACTTCATCTTATTCCTTTTAAGTTTTGTTGTGCTATCACACACACAACACCACCTTTTAGATTCATTTCCTCAATCTAATAGTCAATAAAAGAAAAGGAAAAAAAGAAAAGAAAAGAACATCTTGACAGTGCATTTATTTCACGCTTATGTGTTTTGCGTAGGAAGACTTTCTCTGTACCTGTTTATGGGTTGGACAACCCCACGAACTAGCGTGCGAAATTTAGGATTACGGGGAATTTTTTAAAAAATATTTTTTATTTAAAAATATATTAAAAAATATATATAATATTAAAAAATTTAAAAATTTAAAAATTTTCAAAAACATTTTTTAAATATACTCTTAATAAATTATTAAGGGCACGCAGTCACCTCTCTTTATCCCCGTCTTTCCGGTTCATTTTTCTGCTTCTTTTTCCCCCATCCTTTTGGCGCTGAAGAAGAAAGAAGAAGAGAGCTAAGCAATGGACAAAGAAAAAACCAGCAGAGTCTCCTAAGGGAAGGAGACGCAAACCAGGAGAAGGGACCATCCAAAAAGTATTCAGCTTCCCATGAAATCAGCACACTGATTTTCTTCCCGCAAGACTTGATGCGCACTAATCTTTTAGTTTTTTCTTTCAAGAAAACCTCATCATCTTTGCCTCTCCTTCAAGCTCTTTGAATTATCAACTTCATCGAGAGAAAAAAATAAAATTCATCTCATGTATTGTATTAAAGTCTAAATCCGAGGCGCCTCCATCTCTTCCTTGCTATATTTTCTTTTGTCAATGCTGAGTACTGACATTGTTTGCATATAGCAATCATTCAGTGAAACAAGAGTGGTACTCCACACGCACTTGAGATCGTGGTCTAGCGGAGAAAGGGACTTGTTCCCTTCATCTGTATCCGGGTTCGATTCTCTCTGTGCATGACTGTCACCCTGCGGTGCTTTACATGTTCATTGGGCTTGCAGGGTGTTCAGTGGACCCGGAAATTAATCGTGGTGCGCGTAAGCAGGCCCGAACACCCCGGGTTATATATAAAAAAAAAGTTGTACTCCATATATATAAAGTAATACTCTTAATATCTAATAATTTCTCGTTTGCATATGCTCAGATTTTCTAAATATTCATTGTATTTGACAATGATATCTTGTGTTTTGCCGGTGATTGAATTGGCGCAAATCACATGACACCTTGACTACTCTCATTTCCTCTCCTTCCACTTCTCCTCTTTCTTTCATAAACTCGTTTACTTTTCTTTATTTTTTTATTTACTACAAAATCTCTTCAACTTAACAAATCAAAGAGTGCAAAACCGGATTATTAGTTGAAACATGTTTTTGGGATAAAGAACTGTGTAACTGGTGTTGTTTCTACTAAAACCCAAATCACAAATCGTTTTTCTATAGTTTCTTTCTTTTTACCAGGCTCAAGGCTGGCCTAAAAAGCTTGAGATCCATCACAAACCACACTTAGGCTTCAGATCCAGAACGATTGATTGGATGGGGTCGGACCAGGCCAAGAAAACTACATCGAGCCTAACCTCGGCTCGAACCGAATCTAGCCTCGCCTTTGAACAGGCTTAGCTGTCTCATGCCTGCGTCTAGCGTGAATTAGGTTTCGATCAGCAGCCAGCAACCTCGACCACGATGCCTCATTGTTTAATTTTTTTTAAAATTAGCAAAATAAATTTAGAATATTATATAATTTTTTAAAATAATATAATTATATATGAGTTATGTTTGGAAAGCATGATATTTATAAATCGTTATTATTCATAGTATTAACTTTTAAAAAAATATATGAAATTGTTAGGAGAAAAGAGAGAAAAAAATATATCAGAAACATGTCAAAATTCCAATTATAATATCACCGTTACTATCAAAAGAATATCATCTAAACGAATTCAATGTAATAAAAAAGATAATCAACAATATTAATCCAAGTAAATCATATTTACCGCAAAACATAAATAAACCACTTATCATATCCTCATTACCATTATTATTATTCGGTTTAGAGATTTTAAGGCATACAAGTAAGAGCATAATACTATATAAAAAAAAAGGTTGGGTGTACATAAACCTCGTTTCTAAAAAATAAAATGCAACAAATATTCAATTTTATTAAGATAAGAGATATTAAAATCGCTAATGCCTAGGATTATTTGCAAGGAATCAATTATTATCTTGATTCTTTCTTTTCTGACGCTATTTGGAGACTCAAATCTCAAAGAGTCAAAGATAAAGTTCCCTTCAAGAACGCAAATGAAGATTTTACGATATTTGTTTAGGGTGCGTTTCTTAATGTGGATTTAACAAACGACAAGTTTGCTATAGGTGATCTGATGAATACTTTAAAAATGTATTTGATCCATCCTCGTAGCAAACAAATATTGAGGTCTAAGTTTGATAAACAGTATAAAGAAGATTGAATAATTAACATTCCAAACTCAATTTTTAAACCAATTAAATATTGAAAAATTCATTTAAAAAAATTAATGAAAATTTTTTTTTAAATCAATTTAGGTTAACCCGCTAAACTTACAAATCAGACATGAAATCATGGTAATTATATAAAAAAGAAATGCAAAAAACAATCACGAAGCGCAATTCCCAATAAACATAATACCGAATGATAAAAATAAGAAAAAAAATAATTGTAAAAAAAAGACCTGAAAAAATAAATCGAAGTCAACCCGAGCTAACTTTTCAAACCCGAAAAAATCATGAAGCCAAATTCTCGATCAACAAAATACTCAGGGCTAAAATTGAACAAAAAATAATAATAAAAGTGATCCAAAACAAAACAAATAGCAATCAAATGAACGATGATCAAATTTGATATAAAAATCAAAATGATGAAATTGAAAAAAAAAATCAATTCAAAAAAGGATTCAAAACAAAACTAATAGAAATTAAAACATTAAGGATCAAATATGATACAAAAATAAAATGACAAGACAATATTCAATCCTGGAGGGCCTCACTAAATTCTCAAGAAGAGGAAAGAGAAAAAAAGAAGGGAAAGAAAAAAGAGTCATTGACACCATGCATCGGCCCAGATGGAAGAGCTCGGCACAAAGCTTTCAACATCACCATTGAAACCAATGCTTAGCCCTGGGAGACGTCTCATACGACCCCGTGTGTGAACATTGAAATCTCTTGATCCGACTCTTTTCCTAGCTCAAGTTTGAATTTAAATCATATGGAAGCTGTCCTGATGCGATTTAGTCTACTTGACTAATCCAAAAATAACCCGATCGACTGGTAAAAAAAATACAAGGTTGAGATTGAGGAAAAATAATGAAATTGATATGAAAAACCTCCAAACCAACTTCTTGCCTAAATCAAGTTTAAAATTAAATCGTATAAGAGTTGTCTTGACGTGATCTAGTTAACTTAGTCGATCCAGATACAACTCAATCAACTGGTAAAAAAAAATTGAGAACAAATCCTAGAAAACAATGATGAAATAGATAGGAAAAAAATCTCTTAACCCAACTTCTTATCTATCACGAGTTTATGAGTGCGAAGAATGAAAAAATTCCAAAGATGAAATTAAAAAAAAAAGATAAAATTAATAAAAAATGAAAAGGGAGATTGTATTGCAAAAAAAAGGAAGAACACTCGAGCTCCCTAAAGAATTACAGTTTTTTTTAGTACAAATAGTAACTGTCTTCTAAAATCTTAGTGTGTATCACATGTTAGCACTGTACAAGGACAATCTAGGAATTAGTGTATTGTTCTGTGTAAACAATCCTTGAGATTTTTTTACTTGATTAAGTGACTTCAAGCTTGCCAAGTATAATAATTCTTTCAGGTCATGGGGTGGGCAAATCGAGTAAAAGATTAGACGAACAGTGACAAAGAAGCAAGAAGCTTATTGGTCTTTGGGACCCAAGGGGCATTGAGACTATCATCATAACTTTCCAAAACAAGATGTGGGTGAATCCATCATCACCCCCTCCAAATTCTATGGCTCTTTGAGTTCGTATAGTAATAGTTGGCCGGCGTGAACAAAGAACACCAATCCTCTTCAAGCGACCCTCCTCCTTGAGGGCACATCATGCTGATGCGAGTATTACCCGTGTTGGACCCCACAAAAAGGGGTTAAAAGATGAGATGAGAGGTCGACACCTGGCAAAACAGGCATGATAATGGAGAGGTAAGTGGTGAACTCAATAGTGTAATTAAGAGGGGTTATTGTTCGTTTTTATCATGGCGGGGTCGAAGATTTTTTATGTTGCTGGAGTTGTGGATTGTTGTTCTTTGATCGTGACGGTGGTGATTATGAGTGCGCCTGGCATGGCACGCCCCCTCCTCCCATCTTTTGAAGCAAGAGAATATGATGATGGTTCCAGCTGCACGCCCTCGTCTCTCTCTCTCCAACCAAGATTTGCACACATTTTCGAAGAAAATAACATAGCCAGAATTTTCGGTAATGGTCACTCCTCACTAATCATCATCTTTTATCCTTTTCCTTGACTTTTTCTTGTTCATTTTCTCTTCAAATCTAAGATGCATGTAGCTGCAGTGACATTGTGATCGTATTTCAGGCAATTTGCCTTCCTATTTCCAGCATAATTTTACGTGCCATATAATTAAGACATTTGCAAGGAATGCTTTCGACATCTTGAAGGTATTTCTCTTGGAATGCTCTTTTGTTTTTTTTAGAAACAGATGTGATATCTTTCATAATAATTTAATTAGAAGCCAGGAATGATTTTAAATTATAATACTGATTTTTATAAGTGACAAATTAATACGATAATGGTCTCTGGTTAGACACTAGGATCGTCAGTGTGTGTGCGCGCGTGTGTGTATATATATATAACACTTCTTAAGAATATAACTGTATTAAAAAAAAATTTCATTTTCTCAAATTAATATGAAAAAATAAATTTCGTAAAATAAACAAAAAATTATTTTATATAATTTAATAATTTATAGCAATTAAGAAATTTATGAATTTGAGTAAATTATTTTTTATGAATCGAATTAAATGAACTAACCAAAGAGTTAATTTTATTAAAAAATATAAGAAGAAATTTATTTATTGAATGAATGAATTTTTCAGGAATATAATTATAAAAAAAATAACATAATTAAAATTTGCATAGTATAGAGAAATAAAAATTGATCATTTTCTAAAAACAATTGTGAAAAATAATGATTTTATTTTATTTGTTTAAGCATTGCAATTTTGATTATAATATATATCAAGTATAAACAAATGTTTCTTGTATTTTCTTATATGTTTTTATTCATTAACAAAAAATAAAAACATTAATTTTATCTTATATATTACTACCAAACACAACTTTATTTTCATTATAATTTCTTTCTTACCTTCTTTATTCTAGCCATCTTCATACCTTCTATTTTAAAATAGTAATCAAACACTAATGAATAACAAATAAAGGATTTGTAAAAATAAAAAAATACTTTCTACCATTTACTTTCTACCTTATAAAAAGTAATTCAAAACAAATTATGAACTTCAATTCTTAATAAACCTAATATTAAAGGATGAATTTTAAAAAAAAATCAATAAAAAAAATAACTCAAGTCAACTCGGGTTAACTAGCCAAACTATAACCTAGGTCATTAAATAGGGATATACTAAAAAACAACAAACCAAAATAAATTATGAAATTTAATTCTCAACAAACTCAATGCTTAATGACGGAATTGAAAAAAAAAACAAATTAAGAAAAGACCTAAAAAATATCTCGAGTAAATCGGTTTAGCCCTTTAAACCCACAACCCGAGTTATAAGACTATGCTAAACTTATAGAAAGCAAATAAAAAAAATTATGAAATTCGATTCTCAATCAACCAAGTATTAAAAGATGAAGATGGAAAAAATTAATTAAAAAAAGAATAAAAAAACTCGAGTTAATCAGGTTAACTAGTCAAATCTACGACTCGAATCATGATACTAGAATAATATGATAAAAAACAAATCAAAATAAATTCAATATTAAAAAATAAAATAAAAAAATATTATTAAAATAAATAATGTTAGTAAAGAGGGGAACAATGAATTCCCCGCCTCCATTAGTGTTTGTTATATATAATTATAATATACAGATGAATAAACATGCATATGGAAAAGATTATCACATATGTGCAAAAAGCCAAGATCGTGTGATATGTGAATTTATTGATACTTTACGGGGAGGTATAAACTAAGAACATTGATGACCACATTGCTAAATATATGGATTTTATTTTAAAAAAACAGGATTGTTTGAAGATTTTATTATTATTATTTAAAAAATAATACAAATAAGATATTTCTTTTTGTGAAATAGAATAATTTGATAAATATCATATTAAAAAATCATGGTTTTGAAATAGTGATATTTTAAAGAAATAGTTAAAAATGAATTGACACAAATTTCAATTAAAAAAAAGAAAAAAAGGTAAAAATATAATAAAAAAAAATTAAATATTAAAAACACATTGAAGCTCCAATAATAACATCTCAATACTATAAAAAAAAATAGAAACTAATCTAACAACATCAAGAATGTCACTAATAATGATCGAAAAAGGCCATACATGTTATTTAAAAATAAGTAAATTACTCGACATCTTTAAACTGTATATATAATTCACTTTAATTATTGTTAATAATTTTTTTATATTTTTTAATTTATTTTATCAAGATTTTTTAGTCAGTAACATGAATATCGTTATCAAAACTTTAGTATATTTCCAACAAAAAAAAATTTAGATTTATGCCAATTTATTTTAATTATTTTTTAAAATATTGCAATTATTAATTGCGATTTTTTAAAATATCGTTATCTTCAACTATGATATTTATCATACCGTTTCACTGAGTTTTTTTCAACGAGGCTAGTCTGGCAAATTGTTAGAAAGCAAATTTGCAACCACGCCAGCAAATCAACCTTAGAGATCACGCACTTTCTACCTTTTCTTTGCTTTTTGTGTGCACATATTTTCGAAAAATCCATGAGGATATCTTGTCTATAGCTCTACTTTTCAGTCCTGAGTGACACACCCGCTTCGATAGATTTCACTAGCTCTCCATACCAAACCAAATCATACCCTTTTCGATTTTCCTGCCACCTTCCCATTTATATGGTGCAGCCCTGCTACCCCTCTCTCCATCCTTCACTTGATTACTAGCCTCTTTCCTCTATCGCCTTGGCCTCTCACTCTTTCTTGGCTTACTTAGAGATACAGAAGAGAAAAAAATGGGTGACATTTCTTGCTCTAATGGCATTAGCAATGGCAATGGTGTGAATGGCAAAAGCCATTCATCACTGAATGGTTATAGGAAGAGCTGTTGGTATGAAGAAGAGATTGAAGAGAACTTGAGATGGTGTTTTGCTCTCAATAGGTACATATAAATTGCACGCCCACTGCTCTATCATCATCATCATCATCATCATTCAAATTAACCAATTGA
>Ga0307512_10007725_pt1 | contig 10585 bp, 6 predicted proteins | sample 14_EM_MG_FD_200267 | JGI IMG/M metagenome (GOLD analysis project Ga0307512, IMG submission 200267) | Populus trichocarpa ectomycorrhiza microbial communities from riparian zone in the Pacific Northwest, United States - 14_EM | ecosystem: Host-associated > Plants > Roots > Unclassified | place... | reverse complement strand
GATAGCAACGAACCGTGACATCGAGGAGAGCCCAATGAGGTACCCTTGTCCCTGAAGGGACAGGATTAGGGAATCTATGGGGAGGGTATCTTGTCAATGTCAATGTATTAGATACTTTGCCGAAATAGGAAGCTCACGTCGAAGGGGGTAGAATCGTGGTGCAGTTTGTCGCCCATTCAGACCACCTAACGAAAGCTGCATAAGACGAAGATCAACAGGGACATGACAGATCTTACGTGATCCACCCTTCTCCCTGGCACGCGTCACATGCACTTGCGAGTGAATAGGAAACGGTGCTGCACTTGCACAAGTTGGAATCATCAACACCGGCTGGGCCTGTGTACTGATATCCCGGAGGGAGAGGTGGGACAGTGAACACTGCGAGAGATGATGAGAAGGCAATGCTCGTGCAAGCAATTGCCACACCGACCTCCTTGCGAGCATGTGGATTGCAAGTATGCGACAACTTCACATGGATTTTGAGCCAATGAGTTGTAGCTCTGGACAGATGAGCCCGTCAGTTGTCAAGAGTAGGGCGAACGAGAAAGATTTGGGATTGATACCCATTCCATCGCCCCAGAGTCGCATGACGGGTAAGAGACCTGAGAAACTGCAAGGTTAAGGAAGAGGGACAAAGTGACGAGTGCGGCCAGGGCTGTCATTTGAGAGAGTTGGAGGGTGGTAGAACGAGAGGGGGATCGGGCACGTCAATGGCCAGGAGCATGTGGCTATTATAACCAAAATCTTACTTTGGTGCCGGCGGTTGACGTTTACAGTACAGACGACTCACCATCGGTAGTCATCCTTGGATCCGCCCCCTCCCACCCCTCTTTCTGGACGACCATCTACAGTGAAGACGACGAGATGCATTTTTTGGTACTTGCGTTGGTCCGTCGGTATGCGTATCGTGGCGAGACCTTCACAGGGTATCATCTTACCCTCATCTATGGGCACAGAAGCGCGAGAGGTAAGACCGGGCAACCTTATTTAGGTCATGTGTAAATGTAGTAACCACGGTGCGCCCGTGTGCGTCTAGACTTGTGTCGGAACCATGAGGGATGGCAAATACAGTATGTTTGGCAGTTGGCAGGTAAAATTGAGGCCGCGGCCTCAGGGCGTACGTTCCTACCTAGCCCTCCTCGAGTCCTCGCAATTCAACGGAATGGAAGTGGAAAGAACATTTCATCTGTCAGTGGCAACAAAAACGAAATCGACGCCACACCATTTATGGCCCAAAGTTCCCACCATTCCGGTGCCACTCGTGTGCCTGACACCTCTGATCTTCCTCTGCCCTCGGACTCTGCAGTACTTAGGCGACGGAGAATCGATAATCGAGGAACTCGTTACCCGATTCGGGGCCAGTCTGCGAATTTACAACTGTCATAGATGCCCGCCAGAATGCTGGTCGCCAGTATATCCCTATTCGTCGTCGGGCACACCTACAAATTAGGTACCATCGTTGTCGCTCAGTTATGCGTACTGTAGTATCAGCCCCATCGTGTGACTCATTTCCGGGGACATGGAGGTTTTCTTCGCCCGATTTGCCGATTATCTGACCCTTTTAACCTCGCATGAATGCTGCCCTCGTGACTACACGGCATTATTGTAAGTGATCGGAGACCTGACCAAGGACCTGACCCCCAGCCATCTCCCCTCCCCTGATTTCTTCGATTTACATATGACGTGAAATCAATTCAATGAGAATGCGTACTACATGCTCTGTTATCATCTTAGGGCTCATTGACACGAGCTGGAAGGCACGCACCCAACTCCCGAGAGTTGGTCCTGGTCCTGCGTGATGGACTCGGACCCACCGGACCGGAGTCCCTCACTGGTAACAACCCTAACCTTCTCACGCTCGGGAACGGAGGACTCGACCAGATGGCAAAGTAAATTGGCTCGAAGGTGCCAACCTCTGGTTTCGAGTTGCCTTCAAATTTCAAACTGTTCACCACTAAACAAGTTCGTTGCCATCGCTCCGAGTCCACACGCCGTCGACCCTTCGAGTTCGCAAAGAGATTCACACGGATATGGTCATGAGATTTCACTCCACGTTCTCCTACTCTCATGGCTCGCATCTCACCTGCAATATCTCTAATCCCTAGAGAATTTGCTACTGACAGACCCCACTTGGGGTCGATGACCCTCCCATTAACAGAACCACTACCAACTCATCCGTCGCCCTTGTACGTTACAGTCGAATATGTGCCCTTGAAAACGCTCTCCGAGTTGAAGCCAAGGTTTTATGTGCTATATCACAACTAAACCCCCCTTTTTGCGTGCATGCCCTCCTCAGTCCCACCACAGCTTGTACAATTGCACCCCACATTGTGCTGCGTGGGGCACAACGAGTGGCACGCAGCGCTTGTAGGGTAGCAGATTCAGGGGGAAAATCGGGCAGAGTGGTCTAAGAAGGGTACTTATAATGAGAACATGCAACACATACGACATGAGATCGACTTTTTACGATATGAACCCGCCATCCTAACTGCCGCTGAGGATCCGTCGCAGGCCCCTCCCCATTGACGTTGTAGCCATGGATACCCCAGAGCTGATGGTCCATTTTCTTTGCTCGCCTTTCCATATCGATGCGCGGACAGTTATTAAGATCGCGAAAAATGGATTGCAAGGTGTATCAATTCCGACGCGCGAAGGGCTGTGCTTTCTTTGATGAACTATCTTTTCCTAGAACATTAGTGGTTGAGGCGCAAGAGATAAGGTCACATGCTACTCATGCCCGTCTTGGATTGAGGAAATGCATGACATACTTTGGGCATGTGGTTCCACCCATCTTAGTCGTAAGTGGAAGTACAACTCATCGTCGGATTGTGCGAAGTAGTCTACCAAGCGGCGCAAAATCCCTTGAGTCATAAGACCCTTCGAGTGACTGACCGGGAACTGGCTCGCGTTTTAAATTAGGCGATGGTGTACCGACAACCCATGGGAGTCATTACCCAAGCTAAAGGAATTCGAACAAATTTTGCAGGCTGTCGATTCTGGCATCGATGCCTGTGAGAAGGGAGGTCACCCAAAGAAAACATTATTCTTCGTAGGACACCCCTTCTTCTACATATCTGCGTTTCATCGAATTAGATCTGAGCTCAGATACGGTACCACAGATTTGAACCTTTATGTGCGCGCCAAACTAAGTTACCATCATTCTGTGTCTCCTGGTCCGAAGATTGCACAAGCGCACTCATTCGAACCCATAATCTATCAGCCCAAAGATTGCGATAGGTCATTGTCTTCGGCACGCAGAGAAGGCGACAGTAGCGAGTCCGGACTTACCCAGCATGTCCCGTGATCCGAGCCAGGCACGAGTCACTCTTGCCCCATGGGCCGACATGGATATATACCATCTATAATGGTCGCATACCTCGTCCTTTCCTCCTCATGATCTCGTACTCTGCGCCTTGGGTTTCTCCGATCATAACTATATGAGGACACTGCCCTACATGCGAAGGAATGTCGCCTTGAGATGCAAGTGTTACTGCCGAACCAAAGCGAATTCAGGAGTGGGGGCATGGGACCACCCTCAGTAAATGCGTAACGGGTAGGCCTGAAACGATTCACAACGCCAGGGGGGAGCGGGCTTCTACGCGAATAAAACAGTGGGGGCTTCGTGGTGTACTTTCCAAAATGCACGTGCCATGTATAGTAGTCCCAACAAGATATAGGTGGAGAGTTGTGCGGTCATTCGCTTTGCTTGTTTCCCTTGATCAATTGCAAACGTACATCCGCACGAATGTGACCGCCTCAGCCAGACGAAAGCACTACCGAACTACCATAGATGGGACTCTAGGAGCAACGGCGGAATCCAGAGAAATGACAACCGTGAAGCATGACTTTTGGGTGTCACTAGCATAGGTCAGTCAGGATTGGCAAACGATAAAAACAAGCATAGCGGGCACGAATAGGGGTGACATCCGCAGCTGTGGTGAGTACACCGTGCTACGCAGCATGACCGAAGGGAAATGCGGAGGCCAAGGCGTTCTTCAGTGTTATAAATCGAAAGAAATTTCAGATGCTGTTGTCTTCAACAAAGACGAACAGCAGGCTTCGACATACGCGGCCAGGTGGGCACGGCCACACATGGCGTATGACGTAACTGAAGGTTGGACTATGTGCCGAACCGATAACGAGCCGTCTCAGTGAGGACGTCCAAGCAAACGGGTTGGCGATGAGTTGGAGACGTTGTATCGTCGAGTGTCCACTGGCGATGGAGGGGTGGAGGGAGGGAGAGGGAAGACAACTGGGCTGGGAAGTTGCGCCGCAGTTTAACGCTGGTAGTCCGGGCCGGAGGACCCATCATTTTTATTTATTTTGGTTTGGCTTTTTCGCCTCTGACTCTCAAAATCTCGTTTCATCACCGCCTACGCCCCCACACCTCAATTTCCGCGTGTAAAAAAAATGCTCAGATTGATCCCTAAACCAGAGGACAGAGTGATAAAATGACCCGTCCCGGACAGCTCCTGGACAGCCATCCGATTTTGCCTTCAAACTGACGACTATCGTACGACCAAAGCTATTCAATCCGCTGCCATAACAACATAGGCCATCCGCCATCAGCCCTGAAATGCAGACATGGTTGCCAATTTCTCTCCAACGGATCAACTCACCGTAGTTTGCACCTCACCCATAACACCTCCGATCCCCCGCACTCGAGTTCGACAATCCCCGCAGACATGAGCCCGTGGCCCTCCTACGTTGATTTCGTGTGCCCTCAAAAACACCCTCCGACCGACCCCCAAGCTCCCTATACTAAAAACAACGGAACCCTCCTTTTTCACACGTGCGCCCTCCTAACACGACTGGCACTATGAGCATTCCGCGCCATGCGGCCACGTCATGCACCGCCTGTCTCTTACCACCTCCGTGCGTGTCTATTCTCTAGGAGCACACCAGCCCTGACGCTATCGTCTAGGCTTGGTCCTACCTCATAGCGTCGAAGATATGGCCCGACCTGCTTCTGGAAGCAAATGAGACCTGCTCATCGCCGTATGAGCGCTGGACCACTTTGGCCCACCGAGGATCACTACGGTGCGTATTTTCCTCTCTATTCATAGCCCCACATAGATTCAAGTGATTAAGAGAATCACCACCCATTGAGTGCCATACGTGAAAGGAACACCTCAAAGGCTATATGATCATACCCCAGCCTTCTGTTTGGGTCCTTTGATGTTTTTGATCATTCATCCTCGCCTCATGACAGATTGACTCTAAAAGATCTCGAAATTCTTATGGGCATCCGTGAACCCACGGCGCACCACTTCTTTTGCACCGAAACTGAAACCCGATGTCCCTGCCTCCTCAGGCGTAGAGAGGACACTTGGTGGTCCCGACCATCCTACCAGACTGGCTACTAGATGGGTAGATGTCGGCAAACAATAGATTGACAACGGCCCCGATGTTTCGAGCTTTCAGAACACCCAAGTCATCCCGGTGATCCAGTAATTTCACGAGTCGGATTGAGGATCTTCGAAACTGGATGGCAGAGACCCATAGCATGATGTACGTACCCTGCCCCGCTTTTTTTTTTTAACAAACATTCATTTTTTTTGACAGTCGTATCGCCTCACCCACAGCGATCCAAGAGTGTTCAAAGAATCACAGAGACGGGACGGCGAGCAACGATGCGAGCAATTTCGATGACGTATCGAGGAGCGCACCGATCGCCACGACCCGGGTGCGGAACGCACGCGCGGCGCTTGTCTCCGCGAATTGCACACCCGCAGCGAATGTGTGGTGGTCCAGTATTAGCGATTCGATCATGTCGATGTCCACCCTCTCGATGCAAGAACATGTCAGTGAGGACGACGTTGCGGGGACAGGGCGGATGTATGTGGATCCAATTACATCTACTGTAGTACGAGGTGCTACATAAGGATCTGTATCCAAGGCGCACCGAAATGGATTCGGAAAAAAGACGCCATTCAGTCCTTGATGTGACCTTTATTCGGTCCGAGACCCCGCTGATGTATTTACCTGATGTCTGATCGCATCTGTGGGAAAAGGTTGGTTGCAAGTGGGGATCAGGTGATGCAGATGCAGATGACGGAGGCACGTGAACATTGGCTTTCTATGAATTCTATGGTTCTAAGTAACCAATATCAATGGCTGTACGCCTTACCCACGCTGTCGTGTATCCAGGGGCCCTTGGGGCCCTAGCTCCCAACACGCCCTTATAAATCCACTCCCTCGCAAAAGGATTGATAAAGTGTCGTAATTGATACACGACAGTTCGCCAGGAACTGACAGTGATCCCAGAACAGTGAAGTAAGGAAGCATGGAGGATGTTCTACTGATACACCACCGTCGATTGTAATGATTGATGCGCCTACGTAGCTAGCCGAATACAACAAAAGGAAAAAAATCGCACTTCCACAAACGCAAACCTTGCAAAGATCCAATTGTAAAATCCGTAGTGTAAAAAGATCAGGTGATGATAGGATGCCCGTTATATTCTTGTCCTTGAGACCCGCATGGGCAAGGTGTTATGGGTTCTCTGGTACGGGTCGAAAACTGGTTGGGAGGGGATGGCTGGGCCATACGAAGCGACTTGGGGTCCATGAAACGTGGATGGGTAATCCGGGACCTGGGGGTACTAGTACAAGAAAGAATTACATGAACAAGCAGAAACGCAACGAAGACACGAAAGCACGTACAGGTTCCTTCACTGGAGGTACTTCACGCTTAGGCGACGACTCTTCGTCACTTGATAGCTTCCCTACAACTCCTTCGTGTGGGCGCGATGCACCGTTGACTACAGAAGGCCTTTTCGTACGCTGTCGGGATAGATAGACGAACGCGAGAACAGCGGCGGCGATGATTGCGAGGCCACCAACGGCGCCACCCACGATGGCTCCCGTATTTGACTTACTCCTGCTAGAGGTTGAGGACGTGGCGGCAGGGGAACCCGTGGGGCTAGGAGAGGCAGTTCCCGTCGTCCCCGAGCCAGGGATGGGGGTTGACCCGTTGGTCAACGCACCCGGAACAATCTCAGGAGTATCTAGGAACCGTAGATGTGATGCAGGCAACGAAAAGACTGAGAGGAGGATTCCTACCACCGATGGCCTTCGCTTTGATTAAATCCCACATTGCAAGATCTTCGCGCTGCCGTGTGCCATTAGCACGTGTCAGAAAACAAGGGTAGCAACGAACTGTGACGTCAATGAGAGCCCATTGAGGTACACGTGTCCCATCAGGGATAGGGTTGGGAAAGCTGTGGGCCGATCACTCCGTCAATGCCAATGCGTCAAATTCCTTGCCGCAACTGAAAACTCACTTCCCGGGGGCCAGAATCGTTGTGCAGTTGTGTGCCCATTGAGGCCAGCTGATGGCAGGTAGGTAAGGGAGGGAGTAGAAGACGTGGTGAATCGTACTCAATCCATGTTGCTGACTGGCACGCGCCACATCCGCTTATGAGAGAATATGTAACAGTGTTGCATGCGCACAAGTCTGAACCTTCGTTAACGAACGGACCAAGGTACTCCTGTCCCGACAGGAGGGGACTTATAATAAATGCTGCAGGAGATGAGACAGCAATGCTCATGTACGCAAAACGAACACTCACCACCCCCATGGCATGTGGATTGCAAGTATGCCGCGACTTCACAAGGATTTTGATTGAGGGAGTTGTATGACTGGACAGCGCCGTCAGCGCTCGAAGACATGTCAACATGAAGCATTTCGGTATCTTACCCAGGTATACGACGAGAAGGTGTCCCTGCATTGCGTGGCATTGATCTGGGCAACCGCAGAGCCAAAGAGAAGAAAAAAGGTCGTAAGTGCGGTGAGTATTGACATTTGAGGGAGCAGGCGGGCAGTGGGGCCAGGGAGACAACTACGCACGACCTCCATCGGGGGCGCGTTGTGAGAATGTCACTATGGCACCCACGTGATCGGCGTTTTCAGTGGACCTACCGTCCTCCCACAGTCCCGAGTAGGGATCGGAACTACCATTTCCCAGGACGGTCCCATTCTCCGTTGTAGCCATGAACGAACTGCCTCAGAGAAGACGTCCACCATTTTCTCATCGAGACGCGTCGTCGTGAGACGAACCACAGTGGAAATCGAAAAGAATAGCAGATTCGCATGACATACTGTATGCGTTCCAGTGTGTTAGGAATTGTGGACTAGCTTTACTCTTGAGCATTGACGTTCAAGTTGACGTTAATACTTAAGTTAAAGGGCAGATCGGTCACGCGATACACCCGTTGCGCCGTTGTCTGAGTCCTACAGTAGTGTACCCTAATAAATACATGACAACCATGACGTGATCGGCCCAGGTCCGAGCGTCCGAGCACTCCCGAGGTTTCGCCGAGCGCGTACCCAACCCTTCGCTTACCGGAATATCATAGATTCCCCCCCACGGGTCCCCTCGTAGTGATGTTCCTTCGTGGGTTGCCACCATCATGGCATAGCCCACAAAGCCAACCACCGCATATAGTTGGCGCAACTTCTTAGGCTCTTTGGCCATGTGAAGACTCCTTTCTATGCCTGACCTCCTTAGGATCTGGCTCGTACTCTACAACTATCGTAGGCGACGGAGAATCACCCAAGCGTGTCGTGGTTAACCCGAGCTGAGCGAAAACGCTCGAACATCTGGTAATGTTAGGGGCGAAGTCTCCATATTCGTCGATTCTCAGGTCTTTATGTGGGTCCTGATAGGCCTGATCGGTCGCAAAACACCCATGCGATCGTCTCCTCTTTGGTGCGCGGCGACGGCTGTAGCGGATCACTGGACACACTCCGGCGTGTCCATGGGACTTCCTCACTGTTCGATTACTCAAACTTCACAACCCGCCATCGACCCTGCTCATCGTGAAGGAGACCGTGATGACTAACGCAACCCCCACGTGAGGGAAACCCCATGGATAATTGCGGCGTCGGCCCGCACTCTTTCCTCCCCACCTCCGTCTCTTGCTCACTCGACAGTATCCCACTCTCTGCTTACTTCCACATAGGTGCACTACTCGCTTGGCTATTTTGTATGCCTCAGCTAGGGATGGTCAGAATAATCTTCCAGCCATCCATTTTGAGTCGGAACCGGGCCGCCGGGGGCAGGCGTCGCATATGCTAATCACGGCACAACTCACGCTTCCTGAATTTTGCTGCTGTACTTGGTCCTTTGTGTGTTAATGCTGACTTGGAAGCAAATTATCCTCAGATCATTGCCCCTCTCCATGAAAAGGTTTGTATTATTTTCTTCAACCAGCTCACGTTTTCTGTTAGTACACACACAAACAGCTTCGAAAACATGGGATAACCCCAGTTATCAGTTCCAGGCAAACGTTCAGGTCAGTGTGCGTTTTCGTGAGGATGCATCCTGGGGCCGATGCATGCTTCGTCTATCATTTACGTAAGCTGCAAATACAAGAGCTGGTATATAGTGTCCGCACCTTAAATTTTCGGTGCACTCAGTGCCGAGTATATCGGCGGTGGAGTATGAAAGAGTTTTCATCACATCGGATTGGCACATCGAAGCCGACCCCACAGATGGCGTAAACTTCCGAGGTCATTACGGGCACCGAGCTGTCCGAAAGGTCTGTCGTTTTTCCATAGTACATACTCCTAGACTGCTTGAATGTGGGGCGTTTGATTGGTGGTAATCTCCTAGGGTGGGTGTGTAAGCCCCAATATACCCATCAGCTCCATCCTCGAGACCCTTATTCCTCGAACGGTTCATGATGCGAAGTTATTCAAATGTCATGTCGGGACTCGAACGGTCAGGCGGGAAACACGAACGTAGGTCGATGGAGAATAGGACGCCATTGAACAGGCCACTAATACTAAAGTTTGGAGACGCAGATCACAATGTCAAGATGGGCAAGGACGGATAAGCTAAACCGATCGGATGGCAGATCTGTGTCAATTAACATAGTAAAGCGTGCTCTATGAGCAGGAGATTTTGAATATACGCATGCACACGAGGGGACCCAGTAGCTGAATGTTTACTCCCTGAACGGCGTGGTTGCATGTTCAAACTCATCTGAAGTCAAGTAGCCGTCATACAACGACACTGGCAGGAGTACACCAACATGAACAGCATTACAATGGAGCTATATCCTTCAACAAATGTTACGTGGTAAGGTCTCCGATTCATGTTGTCCTGGACTGCTGAGTCTAAAGTGTAGCCTGAGCCGCTGACCAGCGCTCGAAAAGGAATTGTGTAACATGGAAATGGCCGTTGGAGGACGCCTTACGGAGTGGAATCAACCCGCCCTGGTCCTGAGCTGCCTCATTGGCACCGTGCTCGATGAGGAACCGTGTGATATCGAGATGACCGTTGGATGACGCCTCATGGAGCGGTGTCGACCCACCCTGGTCCTGAGCTGCCACGTTGGCGCCGTGCTCGACGAGGATCCGCGCGATATCGTGACGACCGTTGGAGGACGCCAAATGGAGCGGAGTTGACCCACGCTGGTCCTGGGCTGACGTGTTGGCACCTTGCTCGACAAGGAACCGTGCGATGTCGATATGACCGTTGGAGGACGCCGAATGGAGTGGTGTCGACCCGCCCTGGTCCTCGGCTGCCACGTCGGCGCGGCGCTCGACGAGGAACCGTGCGATATCGAGATGACCG
>Ga0307512_10007724_pt1 | contig 10586 bp, 15 predicted proteins | sample 14_EM_MG_FD_200267 | JGI IMG/M metagenome (GOLD analysis project Ga0307512, IMG submission 200267) | Populus trichocarpa ectomycorrhiza microbial communities from riparian zone in the Pacific Northwest, United States - 14_EM | ecosystem: Host-associated > Plants > Roots > Unclassified | place... | reverse complement strand
CCCGTCTACACCCTATTCGCCATCAGTCTTCCAAACATATTAAGCTCGTCACACTAAGCTTGTCAAGTGTGACGAGCTTAACATGTTTGGAAGACTGCAGTTGTAAACTTGTAATTTTTGAGTAGAATAGAGTCTCCCTTTGGCTGGGTCATCTACACCAATGTAAGTTAATACAATGACTCTATGAACCACCAGCTGACGTACACGTTGTGCGACACATTTTTTGCTCCGATGTGTCCTGCTTTCCGAGTCTGTGAAGTCGATAAGAAGAAACCTGCCATCTCCCGTTTGTACAACATTCCGAGGCTCAAGACCATGAGCTATTCCAAGACTGTGAAGGTTGTACACCAACTTGAATATTTGAAGTCTGTAGAAGGTTGTACATCATTGTATCATATACACAGGTACAATGTAATAACCACCGGCTTACCGTTCTTGTAGCGTCAAGTGATCCCACGAATCGAGAATAGCGTCGTGTAGATCAAGGATATGGGTGTCGGTGTATTTGCCTTCAAATGCACCGTAGCAACGCGGAGCGATATGACCCTGCAACTGGCCAGATTGATATACCTTTTCCAAAGTAATGTAAATGTCGAACTCTTTGCAGAACCGCTTTCGAGCTTCTATGTCGGAGGGATGAGTATCTCAACAGTTTTGACAGCAAACAGCTTTCAAAATGGTCAAAGTGGCACTTCCAGACTCTGCCAGTAAACCCATGTGTTGCAGCACTATAAATTATGGCCAGACTGGGGATTGAACATTGAACCCAGGCCTCCTGAATATATACCAGGTGCTCTACCACTGAGCTACCTAGCATTGGGGAATCAATTTGGATTGCCTCTCTTTGCCACTTCCTGTGGACAGATTGCACATCCAGCACCATGACCTATGAAGTGGGCCAACCACAGACATTGTTTGCCATTGTGGGGAATTGGTGGAAGATCAAAGATGTTGTTTGGGAAAGGATAAAGACAGACCCAAACTTGAGATGATTCAGGAGACAGTGGGGAAGATGATGACATCTATCAAGATGAATTTCAGATGGTCCGTTGAGAGGAAAGGGTGCACAGAAAGGCCATACCATTAGTGCAGCTTTATTACTACCATCTTGGGCGTGTTTATGCGTGAATGGACCAGGGCCAGCTGGCTCTTGACCGGAACAACCCTTATACTCTCTTGAGCCACCGTCGGCATCGAAAGTGGATTCGGATCCTTTCTCTTCTTTTTTGTTTGTTGTATTGAGGATCTGGTTATCATCGAACACACTAGCATCGACGACTCCTCCTTTGACAACCGACAAGATAGCGCCAAGCAATGTTCGGAAAGGGACCGAGGAGTCCTCCATGGTAATCAATGGCGAGAAGGCTAGGAAAGGTGGCTTGCTGCCCCCCCTTACGAGGCGAAACACAATCCAGTAATTATGGCAACTCATAAATAGCCACTCCTTCTGTCGTAAACCGAGATTGAGGGCAGCCTGGAATGCATGTTGAGACTGTATTCCCTGATGAGAAACCATATACTAACCTTTGAAAATATCCGGGAGACCAGACTTGTACTGCCAGCCGTCCACCTCAACTTGAAAGCATTCTGCGTTAGCAATGCGCCAAGCTTGTTCATGACGTTTGGTGATTCCGCCTCAACGAGAGCCACGAGTTCGTTGTTGACCAGTACATGGAAGTCGACAACAGACCTCGCCCCTTCAACCCCCTGTTCAGCCCTCGATCGAAATTTGAATTGATTATAACCCCATAGGCATCTTGCTATCGCCTTGAAAACACCGAAGTCTAATAACCTCTTGCTCTGTCCCAAAGGCTCAACTTGAATTCACGAGGAACTAGTATTTCACTTACGTGGGATTCACTTGGATTCTCTAACCACATCTCGTTCACCATACCATCCGCTTCCATAAGTAAGGTAGGTAGAAACGGTAGTAGAGAGTGTTTTGAACGCTCAGTCAAGGGCGCTTCGCCAAGGATGGTTTTGAGGGTCTCACAGAGCTTCTTCGCGAGATCGTCGTCATGCACAGCGTGAACCGCCCTCCATTGTTCATCGAGGAGTCCGACTGCGAATTCGGATATATCAGTGGAGGCGGCAGTGTCACAAGTCGAAGTCTGGAAAGGGGAACTTCGCATGTTCCACCAGAAACTCGTGGAATGTGAGATTCGTCATAGAAAGGCTAGCTGAGGGGGCCGGTTCAGTTGGCTACGGGTGCGAGGGATCTTCAGTTGAAGCGACAAGGAGGCCGAGCGCGATGAACGAGTGAGGTGATACAAGTTATCTCATCTATATCTACATGCTGACCAACTTGAGACTAGGGGATTCCGAACCGGGTAGAATGGCGAAAGGGGCAGGGGCAGAGAATGGATACGCTGTGTGTGTACTTCAGGGGGCCGGGGAATTAAGATGAAAAAAAATAGAGTGCGTTTACTCTTCTAAACATGAAATTGCATGAAACCCTATTTCTTCGGATTTTGGGAGCGATGGCGATCGTGCGCGTGCAATGAGGATGATCGATGATTGTTGAGTTCTTCGGTTGGATCGGGCCGAGATCTCCGCATGGTGTGTGCCCCTTATTTCCATTACTTGTCATATGCACTTGTCATTTCGCTACTCGACACGCCTCATCTTAACATATCCTTTCTTTTTATGCTCTTTACTGCCCATTCTTGCTTCCCATGAGCCGACGAGGTGACGTACTTATATGCTTACCTGAGACCACATTATGTGGCGTAGTTGCCGACATATAACGTTTCAACGTTTCCAATGACACTTGCCACTGTATTTGGCAGTCACTCGATCAAGCGGAGGTCGTCCTCTAACCATGTCTCTGTCAAGGTTGCACTCCCGCTACGAACAGGTGATCGTGCAGAGCTCTGGTTCACAATCTCCTGCAGAAAGTTAGATTGGCAATTGTCATCTCACAAGTCTGTCGCTCGTTCTTACCTTCGCTTCGCTCTCCACTTTGGAACGCCTCGACATCCACGAAGATTCAGATTGGCGACCGCTTGGCCCGAGGCAAGACGACATGGATGGCAATTAATGGCTGGAACTTTTACACCCGTTTACCTCTGTGAGGAACCTGTACCTATCCAAGGAAATCTCCCCCCGTGTCGCCCCCGCTGCAAGAACTCTCTGCGGACGGAGTAACAGATATTTTTACCCGCGCTTCCGAACTTCTTGAAGGTGCCCAAGCAATCAGGATTTGTACCGGAAGTTGTTGGACAATTCGTCGATGCGCAACGGCTCTCCGGTCACCCTGCAGTCGTCCACCACCGGAAGCGAGGGTTGTGGGTCATGGGTACGGTGCCATGACGTCAGGAGTCGATAATTGATAACTTTTCCCTTGTTTGACTTCTGGGGCTCCGCTTAGGGTAATTTCCGCGTTATGATCGACATGAACGACGGGTTTACCGTGGTTCAAAACTCGAGCTAGGGTCATGTTTTCACCCTAGCCCGAAAGAGAAGCAGCGAGGGAGCAATGATGGCCTGATCTGCCCAATATTCCAGCACCACAGCACACAGTATGTTGTTCTCACCCCAAATTCTCAGTACGTTTGCCCCGAAGCCTTGAATGTTCCGATCCGCGTACGCATAGGAGCGGAAGGATGGTCTCGGGAACACTCCGCAACGTGTCAACGCTCGGAACACCGGGACGAAGATGGCCCCGAAAACGGACGTGCTTCGGGGGTGATGCGTGTTGACGATGACGATCAGTCGGGCTTGCCTTAGCGCCCGTTCAGTTATGATACGCATAGAGACATGCCTTTAGAAAGAATACGCACACCTATTTTAACCCCCAATATCGGTGGCCTTCCAGTATGGGAGTGCAAATGATCTCATGAGGCTGAGCCAGACTGACTGGTCTCATCTGCAGAACTCACCTAAGCAACATCTGTGATCTGTCGTGGTATAGCTAACGTAAACCAAGGTTCTTCGTTTCCGTTATCCAACGTAAATGTAACCAAGAAACACCTATCCGTGGTCCAGGAAAGATGCTTGAGCAACCCTAGGGAATGCTGGTGGGAAGACAGTGGAGACAATGCGGGGTCTTGGCACCCGCGAAAGGCGGCCTCTTGGGTAAGCTCATCTAACCCCCATTCTCATGCGTCATAACCCAGTGTCCTCAAGCTCCCCGCGCCGCGCGATTTCCGGGCAACCTTGTGCATCGGACTATGGAGATTTGAGTCCGAGAACAGCCTATGATGAAGTGAATCAAGCCATTCAGCAAGGGATATTTACACGAGACGAAGGAAATGATATTGACATGATGGCCGACATCAGAGTTCTCGAACCAACTATAGGACAATGACTTGGAATTCAGCGTTCAAGGTTTGTGGTTTGTGGACCCGCGGGCCTTGAACTCGGAATTGAGTCAGATGACAAGCGATTTCGTGGCGGAGCCCGGTACACGCAGCACAGCAGCAGCAAATGACTTTAAGTTGTAGGCGTAGACACCATCAGAACTCAGAAGGCAGGGAGAGTGATCTGGATCTGGATGATTGAAGGGGTCCCCACAGCAGATCAAGTTGAGCTCGGCTTGGCCTTCCTGGAAGGCTGTCTCGTCAATAGGCGCAACCAGTGAACCAGTGAACCCTGGATGGACGTTACAGTATCGTTGAGCAACGCGGTATGACCAGCTTGCAGCTTGAGTTCCGCTGTCGCTATCAAATTCCTGATTGTAAGCGATGCGTGATCACGGTTACAAGGCCCCCGTGACCCATGCCACCTCGGCTATACCCGATCGAACCCCAGATAACACCTTGCCGACTGCGGCCGAGACGAAAATTGCCTCTGCCTTGCATGGTGCGACCCATTCGGTGGGTGAGCCATTAGTACATTAGTATTAATACTGATGCACGGTTCTGCTAACCGATCATTAATGCCTAATCTTTCACCTTGACATGCTACACTACTTCAAACATACATGGGACGCATTAGCTGTCATACCACGCTGCGCGAGGCAGTCCGTATTGAGTCCGAGATATTACAAAAAGATGACATCACGAAGAACTGGCAAAAAGAGATTAGCATATCCAGCGCCAAAATTTGGGAATGGATAAGGATGATGATGTTAGGTAGTAATTAGATAACCTAGAGAGTGATCACTGATCAATCATCGACAATCCATCATCGCATTCCCAATGACCTGAGACTCCCCAGAGCGGGCCATTAGGCAGCAACGAACGACTCTGAAGTTCCTTCTACGTCCGTCGATGGCTGTAGTTCCTTCGGATCTGTTATCCGTCCTTCGGAGAACGGTTGCACGAATTCCTGCACCCGCGCGACATGCGGCACATGCTTACTGGATAGGTACATTGTTCACATTCATGGGTCAGTGCTAGAGGACCGGTAATAGCATGTTTCGCATGTCGTCTTGTCATTCTGTTTAAAAAAATTTGATTCTCGCTAGTGTAGAGACGTTCCAAAGCGAAGAGAAGTCACGGAGTTTCTACTACAAGCGACGACGTCGCTCATTGAGCGCTTTGGCCTGCTTACCATGACATATGAACTGCGCGGAATTGTTTGCGGGATTGTGGAAAGCCCCCGAAAATCTGATCGAACAACGCTACATGAACGCCTCCGAACGGAACGGCACCTATTTAGGACAAAAGGTCCTTTGTATACTCGCTGACCTATTTGGACTCCAAGGAAGGTGAGCTGGGACTTAGAACACAATGCGTGTCCATTCTGTCAGGGAGCGATTGCAGGAGCCTCGACAGCCAGCCAATTACAGAGAGAGAGATGCATGTGCCAGTGCGGATGGATGCCTGTCAGACCGATAGCGAGAGACGTTGCCCGGAGAGACGAGTAAATTGAACATGAGCGACCTCCGCCCCGGTTTGAGAGAAACCCGGTCCGAAATTTGGGATATGGAAAATGGTGAACGCTACTGTAATTGACAAGCTTATATCCAAACTCTTTTTTTTTTTTTTTTTTTTTTTTTTTTTTTTTTGGAAAGCGCTTTATTCACAGTAATTAGTCTTCTTTATGTACTAACTACCGTAACTAAGTGTCAAATAGCAGGAGATTTACCATCAGCCCTATTTGACGCGCTGGAGCCGGGCCGGAGCCCGGGGTGAGGAAGAAAATGCTAGTTAGTGCACGCCCCTGGTATGGGACAGTGTGGGGCTCAGAGTTGTTACACTCTCCTACCCACTAAAAACCTCACTTGAGAATGGCCAGTTGTTTGGGAGTCCCCCATTCCCGGATAGGGCAGGTTTCTACATTGTCGCGTTTTACCTTTGGTAGTGTGGATGCGTGTCGGGGGTGGAGATACGAGCGCACTCATGCTCGGGCTCGTTGTCGTGCGTGGTGCTGGGAAAGGTGGGAATAAACAGAGTGGCGTCAGTGCTACTTCTGCTCTTATTGACGGCGTTGGTGCTGTTGTCGAGTGTGTCGGGACATTCCTCGTAATCGTGTTGGTGTCGAGGTCGGGATTGCTGGTGGAGAGGGTGAGAGCAGTGTTGAGAGTACTGGCGGTGTTGTTGGCGTTGCTGATCAGTTGCCGTTGTTGGTGGTGGTGTCATCGTTGATAGTGTTGGTGTTGGTGTTGACGGCTATGGTGTAGCTTGCGGTGGAGAAGGGCGGTGTTGGAGACTGATGTGGGGGAGCTGTACTGAATGAAGGGTGAGAGAGGTCGATATGGAGTCCAGGGACAGGGAGATGATGATGTGGGTGAATAGCATGAGGATACCGGTGCGAACATTGGTGATGTTAACATTCCGCAGGCTGATTAACAAATATCCGGGCGATGGACTACGGGTCGGAGAATTTGCGGAAGCAGGTAATGGGACTGAGGGCTTGAAGGAATGAGGGTGGGACGGGTGGCGTCACGGTTGGTGCTGCTAGCGCTGACGTCTTGTGGCCGCCGCTGCAAGGACTTCTTCACTTGAGGTGCCTGAGGTAAACGTGGGTGGTGCATAAGTGGGCTGGTGGGGAATGAGAGGGGGTACTACTGCTGGTGTCGACGGAGTCTTCTCTGGTGTTGCACTCTTCATATTTGTAGCCGCTTCAGCATTGCTGTTGGGACATTGCCGGACTTGACCTTCAGAACTTTGAGGTGTTCTTGTATGAGGTGGCTATCTGGCTTGACTTTGGGCGTGCGATGCGGCGGAGCAGCAAGGGATGGGAGCAGGAGCGGTGAGTTAGGAGGTAGGGGTGGTGACAGAACTGGCTCGGAGTCATCTGGGGCAAGGGCAGATGGTGCTGAAGCTAACAGTGCAGACATCTTTAAAGCTGCGGCAGCGTGGTAGACAAACATATGAGATGGTGCACGAATGAGCTGGTAGGGAATGAGAGGAGTGACGTGGGTGGTTCTGTTGGTGTCGACAGAGCCTTTGGCACTACTCTTTGTAGTTGCGGCTGCTTCGGCTGCCCTACTAACAGGATGTTGTTAAAATTGGTCTTTGAAATTCCGAGGCGTTCTTGTACGGGACAGTTTTCAGGGTTAACTTCTGTGAGGCAATGGTGGCGAGAGGCAAAAGCAGAAGCGCAGTTATATCCAAACTCGAGGCCGCAGAAACAGATTCTCCGGAATTCCGGCTACCTCGATCCGTAGACCTTGCTTGATAGCGCAAACAGCGGACTTTGTCAATGGGTTTGGATGCATCATGCATCATCATGATCATGAGCCCACTTGCACAACCAGACCGATAGCCGGGACTGGTGGTAGGGGCATGGTCCAGGAAATTTGAACGTTCATGAGAAAAATGCGTGCAGCAAATTGCTACTTCAAGTTGGGCGAGTCGAAGTGTCTTTGTGTTTGTGTCATTTTTCTTGACACACCTAGATATGGTATGGTACGTTGATAGCTGGCCTGAATAAAGCGAGTGAGTCCCACGGTCCATCGGAGATTTTCAAAGCCAAGATGACACCTATCTGATCATCAACATTTTTTGTCACGTCGCCGACTGTTCCTGGGACCTCCTGGTGTGGTGCGGCGGATTATCTTATATTTGGAAGAAAAAGACACGCGGTCGTATGCGATATGATAAGGTGATTGGGCAGGATCAGTTTACGTCAACTCTCAAGGTTTTTGGTGGCTGGTGCCACTGGATCCCGCGTCAAGCACGAGTTGGACATGCCCCTGACCACCGTACCCATCCCTACCTTTTGACTAGACCCCCCTCCGGCTTCTTATCGGAAATTATCTCCATAACGTGGCTACCGCTGCCACGGTCGCTGTAATAATGCTCCTCATCCTTATACCAAATTTGGCTGGTGGTGACAAATTCTGATGGGACAGCCTCTCAGGAGGATATCCCTCCCCACACGGCCACAGTACTAAGAGCGCTTTGAAGTGGTGCTCACCAAGCAGGGCGTAGCTTGAGCATCGCCCTCCGCAGACGCTGATCATTTCTTTGGGCGAGCCGCGGGATCAATCACGTTATGTCCCACTCACACTAACTACAGTTGTGGTAGTGAGTTACCACCATCACCCGCGGGCGCGTGAAAACAAAGAGGAGTGCGAACAAACTTTGACGCCGAATCATCACTTGGCTCGGGTCACCTTGTTTGCTTGCCTCCGTCTCATCGCCTTTTTGGAACCTTGGACTAAATGCATTCGTGTTTTTCGTGCAGGTTGAGCGGTGGGAGTTGAGCCAGCCGGCAGAACATGCGCACCGTAAATGAAAGAAAGTATGTCTACGTTCCACATGCGTTCCTTCCAAACGTGCTTCTCTGATCCAGAGTCCGGTCCACAAGGAGACGGACGAACCGGCGCCGGGAAGCCTGAGGCCTTAGCGCCCAACGCCGACAAACGGAATACTTTGAATGCCGCACAACGGGCGACTGCGTGCTTCTATTTGCTGTCATGCGTACGAAGGCCAAGTCTTTCCCATCACCTTCTGTTTCTTAAAAAAACCGCATGTGGCGACAGTGACCACTCGAACCCTTTGCCTTCCTGCAACATGAGACCGACACGGGAGCTCGCTCAGACGTCTCTATTCACACAACGATCAGAGGCACTTTCCATCCTCGAGAGGACAAGACTCTCGTATGAACGCGCGAGGGCCATCGGAAGGGCTTATGGTACGTGTATCAGGATACCACATCCGTGTTACACATCGTCTGATGTTTTTTTCTCATCACAGCCCTGACAATGGAAGACGTGCTCTTCCTTTCTCCCAAATTTTGGGATTTACATACTGATCCCATCGCAAGCATTGATGGTGCCGCCGCCACTCTCCTCACCATTCAGTATAACCTCTGTGCCGGAACACTAGCGACATATCTACCCGAAAAACCCAGCCTCGCGCCCCTTCTTCAACGCGTGTTGGATTTCGAAGTGTCGTAAGCGCCGTCGTTTACAACATCAGCCACCATTGCGTCCGAGTCACACTCTGGTTGTTCACAGTGGTCAATACTGCCTCACAGAAATTGGACATGGTCTTGACGTTTTACACCTAGAAACGACCGCAACATTACTTCCAGATGGATACTTTGATCTTCATACGCCAATACCTAGAGCGGCAAAGTAAGTCCATCAGGATCATCTAGGTAACCCCCACACTGCCACGTCTAACGCTGTAATTTCAAGATACATGCCACCCACATCGCCAGTCGGCCCAGGATTTCCTTGCATCTCCGTCGTATTTGCGCGGATCATCGTAAATGGGAAGGATCACGGCATAAAACCATTTGTGTTTCAGCTACACAACGGGCAGTCCATGACGCCTGGTGTCACAATCAAGTGCGTCCCAATACTGTCCCAATCTGCCATCATGGCGATCTTGCTCATCGATTGACTCTTTTCCTTCCAAAAAGGGTCTTACCCCCGCGCGGCGGCTCGCATCCTCTGAATCACTCATTGACCTACTTCACCCACGTACGACTCCCCCCGACGGCGCTGCTAGGAAGCATCAAGAGATCCGCCGACCCCCGCGCCTCCTTTTTCGCCAAAATCTACCGCGTTGCAGTCGGCACGATCGCGCTGAGCTCGCTCGGCATCGCCTCCCTGCAAGTCGCGTCATACATCGCGGCACGGTACAGCCAGCGACGGCACGTCGTCGACGCGAGCGGGGTATCTAAACCCATCATCTCCTTCCAGACGCAAAAGCAACCGGTCTTGAGCGCTGTCGCGCAAGCGTTCGTCCTGCAGGCGATGCACAAGCAAACCATCGAGTGGTTCGTGGACCCGTCTGTAGACCCTCGTGTGCGCCACGCCATTGCGACGGTGCACAAGGTGATTATGATTCGGACGGCCCAAGCGGCAAACTTTACGCTCGGAGACCGATGCGGAGCGCAGGGCTTGTTCGAGACGAACCAGCTCTCTTCAATGCATGTATGGAACTTTCACTTAGACGCCTCCCTCTATTCTGGCCGCTCACTCGGCGTTATCGCTTTTAGTCCGACATGCGTGGCATCGCTATCGCCGAGGGCGACATGCTAGGAATCTCCATACGTGGGTCTTTCCCATCCATTCCGTTTTGACATGTTCCCATAACCCTGTCAATCGTACCGCAGGCCTCACATCGGAGTTACTACTGGGACGCTACGCGCTAGAGCCACCACGGTATCCAGACAGTCTTCTCGCCCAACACGAGAAAGGACTTTTTTCGGAGCTCCATGCTTCCCTAGCCACAGCG
>Ga0307512_10007723_pt1 | contig 10587 bp, 12 predicted proteins | sample 14_EM_MG_FD_200267 | JGI IMG/M metagenome (GOLD analysis project Ga0307512, IMG submission 200267) | Populus trichocarpa ectomycorrhiza microbial communities from riparian zone in the Pacific Northwest, United States - 14_EM | ecosystem: Host-associated > Plants > Roots > Unclassified | place... | reverse complement strand
ACTTCTGCGTCGGAAGGTGGGCAATGCTGGACGGGGCAGGTTGATGTCGGCGTGGCGGCCGGCGGGGAGCGGCTCAGCAGACAGAGGCGGCTTGAAAAGTTCGTTTCGCCCGCCCGCACACAGTGGAACGGAAGTGTTATTAGTGAACTCTCCTGGTGGGGCAACAGGTCTGTATTCAGATACTCCACGGTGAGGTCAAAATCGACTGCATTCCGAGCATGAGTATCGCACAGCGACTACTTTAACCACCGTAGGTAGTGAGGGGATGTTGGACTTGACCGCAGCCTCATCGAAGAGGTCAGCCTTCTCCGAAACATCCATTGCCGAAGGGTGATGAGAGCTCTTGGGTCAGTTTACTATGGAGTATGGGTTAGCCTTTGCGTGGGTTTGGACGGGTGTCAAGGGGACATACCTCCACCAGTCGTCTCCTTCGCCCTTGTTGAACTGTCTTAGAGCCGTGGCAACGATATACACTACGATTGTCTCTTCCCATCGGCCAATAGCTTCCTCTAGACCCGACTCTGCCCTGGAAATTTCCCCACGTGATACCCTCGCGATTCCTCGGGTCGTGGGCAGCCGCGTAGAAGGCAGAGAAGGATTCACAAACTGCTGGGTATAAGAAGACTTAAACTCTGAGACTCCTGAATTAGACATATTCCGTCTATACGCACTCTTTGATCAGCGGGGGGGGGCGTCTGCAGACGCCTATGGCCTGGTGTTCAACATCAGAGAGGAGTGAGGTGTACCAAACGAGGACAAATTAGGGTGGCTCTCAGCAGCATCGCCATCCGAACGATCCAAGCTTGTGGGACGTTGTTCTCGGAGGCCATCATTCATCCCTCTCTCCGCGAGGCTTGGTGGATGAGGTTGGAGCGGATAGGGTGTTGATTGGAGCGAGGGTCCAGGCAGGGTCAGAGACGATGCTGGATTCTGAACATTCTCAGGGACACGAAAGTGGCGTCGAAAGCATTCTCGGAAATCTGAGCGCAGATCGCAAGGAGGGCCACTAGAACCTTGCTTGGCGTTCTGAAGCTTCGAATTGCCATGAAGCAACAAGTAAAATGCGGACGGAGAATCCTCTGGACGGTGCAGGTATGCGAAATCGAATGCGGAGAATGAAAGACCGGATGAGCCCACGAGGAAGGGTACCGTGCTGGAGATAGTGGGAGACCTATGGAGATCTCTCTGAGCGAGTAATGCGGGATCTACCAAGAGTCTAGAGTGCATGACGGTCATTGAGAGTAGGCGGTCGGGGCGAAGTACCAGAAGGATGCATTCCCGGACAAAAAAGGGGTGACTCCGGAGGCTGGGGCGGCAGCGGCGACTATGGCAATGGGTATCGGAGGTGGAGAAACGTCACGCGCCGTCAATCGATCATCCCTCAGGCCGTAGCCGTCAATAACCTTTGGGAGCCCTAGTTCAAGGTTCAAGTCGAGGCCACTGATTTGTTGAAGATGACAGAAAGCGAAAGGTTTGTCTCACTTTCACTTTTCAACGAACTCACAGCACATAAACGCATTTCCAGCCTTGACGACACTCTGCGCTCCCTTCGCCATGTATTGGAACAGCTCACGGCCACAAACAAAGAGGCGGACCCCCGCAGGAACTTTTATAAGATGTTCAACCGGGAGGCGGACGAGTATGACAGGGACTTCCACAAGAAGTATCACGACGACCTTAACACAACCCTGATATTCGTAAGTCGATTCTGTCGAGACCGATTTTCCCGGCTGACAAGGAAGTAGGCTGGTCTGTTCTCCGCCGTGGCGTCGGCGTTCATCGTAGACATCCAACAGGAACTACGACCAGCTTACAACGAGATGAGCTTCACAGTCCTCACAATGCTTCTCAACGCTACCTCCGGGGTTCCTAACCAACTCGACTTTCCGGTGGCACCGGGTCCAAAGGCTTCTGCGATTGAGGTTCAGTCCATTCTATTCGGCTCCCTCGCGAGCGCACTGCTCGCTGCATTCCTGGCCATGCTCGGGAAGCAATGGCTCAACCTTCACGTCGAAGGATCTCTCATCGACCGCAGCCGCCACCGGGAGCTTAGGATGAGGGGGATGATCACTTGGCGCTTCAAGATCATCATGGAGTGCCTTCCCCTTATCATGCAAGTCTCGCTTCTCCTCCTCGGTTACGCTTTGGCTCGGTATTTGTGGGACCTCAGTCGGACAGTCTCGGCCGTCATCGCCGCCTTTTCCATTTTCGGTCTCCTTTTCTATCTGTCCATCGTATTCGCCGCAACAGTTTGGAAGACCTGTCCATTCCAGACACCTGTATCCGTCGTTCTTCGATACATCCTTACCCAAGTGAACCAAAAAATGCACGGACGACTACGGGCAGTCCGAGACCACCTACCAACGGCCGCTCAATTCAAAAAAGTCAACGAATCCTACCTCACGGTGACCCTCGCCAGGTCAATCAGCGAGGACCTCCCTTCAAGCCCCCAAAGCCTATCCAGAACATTGACGCCAGGAACGACGGTCACAAATCTAGAGGACGAGGAGAGTACACAGGCTTCCGATACCAACTGCATATCAACAATGTTTCGGTTTGCCGGCGCGCCGGACGCCATCGTCGCAGTGACTGGGTTTATTCCTGAAGTCAACTGGATCTCAAATGTTCGCAGGGTGCCACTTCTGGAGGTATACGATTGCTTGTGCAGGTCGTTTGAATTCTTGAAAGACGGAAGGGTGTTCGTCCGGCCAGGGATGCGGGATCAGGCATACGGAAGCGCAAGGGCGCTTCTCCACCTTCGCGTACAGCGTCTCTGTGCGGGTTTTACGGACGACGCCCACATCGTTGCTTCAAAGATTGGCTCCTTGCCCGGATACCGCTCAAGAGAGGACCGCGAACTAGAGCCCACGCCACATCACGAACTGGAATCCACGTTGCAAGTCCTCGATATTGTCTTCAATAGAGAGAAGGAGATCCAGTGGCAGGAATTCACGTTCAATGACGCCCACTACTGCTGGCTGAGCCATGTTCTCCGGTGTCGTGCCTGGGTCACCTTGCGCACCAGGGAGATACCTACGGAGGAAGTTATCGGATTCGTGCAACATGCGTTCTCAAAGGAACCTCTCCCTCCATCGAGAGTGATTGCAGATTGCCTTCTAATTCTCAACATGATTGTTGGGGGATTACCTCGGATGGATGACAGGACGTTAATCAAGGATAAAAGGTGGCGTTTTCTGTTGCATTCCTTCAAGCCCAGCACTGAGAACGCATTAGCGAGGAAATTGAGGTCATACTCAGGAAAATTTACCGAAACCTTCAACTGGCGGTTTCACCGCGCTCTTCCGACTCCCGCCGACGGCGTACTCTGGAGGTATTGGGACCCCTGATGCATCTAAAGCAAGAGACGCTATGTGTCGAGAGCTACAAACTATTTCTCAAGATCATGGACACCGCGGATTCGGACAGTTGGTTCTGGTACCCTGCGGAGTTGTCGTTGATCGGTGCTTTCAAGTGGAAAATTACTCGGCCACACATCGGAGATCCAACATCACTCGTACGCTTTCTCGCGCACTGCTTCTCGGAACAAGAACGAGGCACTCTACTGGATGTGCCTGTAGAGCGGATAATGTTGGCCCTAGCAGGCGCTCCCGCGAAAGTCATAGAGGCTGAAATCGCAAAGGTCGACTTCACAGGCCCCTTGTTTTTCGATGGGATTTGTCACGCCCTTCGGAACGGCGCACCCTATCTACTTCGACGCGCCACCGTCACTTTCCTACGCCACCTGGATGCACAGTTTTTCAGCACGAACAAAGTTCTCAGCAAGGACCAAATTGACAGATTTGTGCCTGTGTGGTCCTCTTCCGCGCAGGAATCGTGGGAGACGGAGCGTGGCCGATTCTTGGCTGAATCTCTGTTCGGGACGCTGATGGGCATGCTAGATTCACCCCTCTGGCGGGAACACATACCACACGACCGGTGGAGTATTCTGACGTTGCTCGGTGGAATGGATGAAGAACAGATACCCCCTTCGTTCTACCGATGCGTTAAGAACTTAACGATAATCCCACACTTAAAGCAGGCTTCTGTTCGTGGTCCGGACATACTCTCCCAGTGGGTTGCTATCCTGTGGGCGAAGTACCCCGACCTGTCGAAGGATGTCGAATCGCAGCTGGAGGAGGCAACCAAGGATATTGCGAATGGGCCATCCAAACACAATCTTTCTTCGTATTTGGCTATTGTGGATGGACAGATAGAACGGATTTGGACCAAGATTAATTCTCATACTTCCTGGTCCTTTGGAGAAGACGTTGCCAAGTTGAGGGAGAGACATGCGGAGCTACGGTTCGCACGTGGGGTGTTGAAAGGGATTCAGAAATTTCCTCTGTAATCGTCCATCTATGGGAAGTACATTCTATCTCTTCTTGTACTGCCAGCCAGGGTTTTGTGCTGCAGGGTATCCTATCCTAGGCCTATATTACCCGTGTATCCATTTTACCTGTATTCTGCTAAATGCTTGACCGATAGGCACTATCCGGTCACAGAGCTGTGGCGTACTGTAGATGCACCGGGACCCATTGTATGCCTGAAGATGTGCCAGGACCGTGTGGTTCAAGCGCATACCCCGTTCCACATAACCGCGGTGTGCGTGATCTGAGATAAGTGGCACCATACCGACTGCGTCGGACAACCGGGTATTCCGCGTAAAGGGAAGCGTTGATACGGACACTGTGGCTTCTTGTCTTCTGACGAAGCTACTGTCACCGAGAACGAGGTAAGAACGTGCAGTAACCCCGGAAGCAATTAGGAGGAATCTGAATATCGGTGTGAAATCGCAATCCCGCTTTGTCACTCTCACCGCCCTCGGCTGGAACAGGGTCCACGCGCTGGCGGTTCGGGGTTTGTTCCCATCGCGGAGTTGAATTCCGATGGAGCGGTGCCAGCGAACTCCGACAAAATGGTGCCCTAGGAATTGTGCCAGTGGCCCAATTTGAAAAAATGGGCTGGTTCTACCTGCGGTCGTTAACCAAAAAAGGATCCCAAATGTGTGTCGAATCGGATGATCCAATGCGTTTGTAAACCTTCGCTTGACCAAGTTGGGGAACGATCACCTAGTGATTCGAAGCACACCGGAACGTCCCAATAATATCCGATACCGGATGTACGTAAATCGATTCGTGTCTTTCTGTTTTGGTTGGGAGGGCACATCCAACTTGACTCTGGGAATGGGGGAGCACGCCATTATTCCGCTCGAGTATGGCCATCATGACAGTCGAGCCCATTGCCTATGTACCGAATATAGTGAGTCGCTGTCACGTCGAAAATATCAAAACACAGACTGCCGTACAGCATTACAGGTCTCTAGGGTTCAGGGCAATTTCAGGTGGGGGATGCGCTTCAACCTGGCGGACATCGGTGACGTCGACGCGACTCGGTAGGTGCCGGATTTCTGATTGTCGTCGAATCGATCAAGGTCACTGGTTCAAAACTGAAGATGGCGGAACAGAAGGATTAGGCCCGCGACGCACCCTGAGCGAAAATAAATCCTAATTATGGCCCAGACTATACAGACTCTGCGCCTCGCCATTGAACAACTTTCCCCACCGAATAAGCCGCCGGGGTGGACCCTTCTGCAAGATGGGGCTGACCTGACTGCTGCCTTCCTTTGCTGCCTCCCCTCCGTTCAGATTGAGGAGATCAGACACTGGGGTGGTATCCCGCCCTAGGGTGGGTTGCGTGTCGCCGGGTGCGCCGCCGCGCCCCCCCCTTTGCCTAAATCCGGTGCTAGCTGAGGCTTTGGTCACAACGCTGATGGGTCTTCTACATTCGCCCCCCGCATCCCAGCGGAACGATGGGATATTCTCCAGATCATCGGCAGTTTGGGTGGAAACCTCCCTCATTCGTTACATCGGTGCTTCGAGGACCCCACAATAATCCCATACCTGCGCATACATCACTGCGATTCAGGCGCGTTTACCCAACGGGTGGCCGTCATACGGACAAAATATCCGGACTTGTCGGAGGGGGTCAAAACCCAATTGAGGAAGACAGCATAGAATGGAATAGAGAGAGGATTTTTGACCAGAATTTCTGGTCTTTCGAGGAGGAGGCCGTCAGGTTGAGGGTTCGTCATAATACACTGCTGTCAGCGCGCAAAATACTGGCAGAGGTGAAATCACCGCTTTTATAACATGTACTTACCGCCTCTCGTTATGCTACGCGGTCCGTGGATTATTGTATGTAACCATTCGCCTCTCGTAGGAAATGTGGACAGGCTCACACCAGTAAGACTAACCACAACATTGAAGCACCAGCGGAAACTACGCATGAGTTACCGAGAGAACTGACTGAGCTTCTGTATCCGTCTCACCCTTTTCAAGAGATCCATCCCCGGATACCGTCGGTGATTCACACATTCCGGGCTCGGTTTTCCATTGACCGACACGCAACAGGTACCTGGTCGATTAGGGTGCACGGTAGCCGTGTGCTTGATGAGTGTTTAGGAGGTTCTCGTGTGAGCTTCTTCCAAGACTAAGTGCTTGTCAGTAAGGAGGTCCGGCACCAATCTAACCCTCGCCCTGTTGACCAGGGTTGATGTGTCCCAAGGCATCCTCTAATAGTTGATAACGTAGAGAGGTCCGGGAGAACTTCCATTTTTTTCTCCTGCGTTGCATGTGGGAAGTGGGATGGGCAGTGTTGGACGGGGTAGGACGGGGAGGGCGAACGACCAAGTGGAATTTGGTGCCAGCGTAGCGACAGGCAAAGAGCAACTCAGAGAATAGAACGGTGGCGCGAACGACGTGAAACTTTCATTTCGACAGTCCGCACACGGCAGGGCGGAGGTTTTAGAAGTGAACTCTCCGGGAGGGGTAATAGGTCTATATTCGAGTGCCCAACGATGAGGTCTAAATTTATCACACCCCCAGCATGAGCACCGTCACACGGCGACTACTGTAAATAGCGGGGGGATGTTAAACTTAGTCGCAGCCTCCGAGTCACTCTTGGGTCAGTTTGCTATGAAGTATGGGTCAGCCTTTGCGCGAATTTGGACGAATGTCGAGCGACGTACCTCCACTAGCAGCCGCCTCCCTTGCCCTTGTTGGATGGCCTCAAAGTTGTGGCAACGGCATGCACCGCGCCAGTCTCGTCGTCAGCACCCCCTTGACCGATAGCTTCACTCCGCCCCGGAATTTTCCCCACGTGATAACCTCGTCATTTCTCAAGCAGCGAACAGCCGCGGGGGGGACAGAAGGATTCGCAAAATGTTTAGCACAAAAAGACTTCGAATCTGAGACCCCTTCTGGATTGGGCGTATTCTGCCTATGCGCAATTTTTGATCAGCGAAGAGGGCGTCTTTGTACGTGGCGTCGACCACACTCTCGGCAATCTGAGCGTGGGTCGCAGGAAGAGGGTTACTAGATCTCTGCTTGACGTTCTGGGGCTTTGGTTCGGCATTAGGGAGCGAGGGAAGTACGGATAGAGAATCCTATGGACGACGGAGAGATCTAAAGTCGGGTCAGGAGAACGAGCGACCGGATGAGCCTATGAAGTAGGGCATGTGGTGCCGGGAAGGCGAAAATCTCTCTTGCTGAGCGAAGCGGGATCCGCCGGAAGCTTGGAGTGCACAGCCGGTGTCGATTGAGAGTGGGCGGTTGTCGGGAAGGAAGGGGTTGAGACAAAGCGTCAGAAGTACACATTTCCGGACGACAAGGGGTCATGTTTTCAGGAGGCGGGTTGTAAGGAGGAAAGGTTAAAGCTGGCACGGGCACGGGCTGGGGAAATACCGTAGGCGGTTCGGAGGAGTTGGGGGTACGAACGGTGCTGAGGTTAGGGAAGTTGGGAGCTGACTCGAAACTATCGGGGATGGTTCACGAAATTGACAAACAAAAAGATGCAACGGGAGCATTAGTACATAGGCGCGAGTTGACCCAGCAAGCGTTTGCTTCAATCGAAAGAGCTCGGGCTCTGAACGTTTTTCAGCCATCCACGCGTTAGAGGGTCGGAGCAGACCTGCATCGGTGCTTGTTGGATAGATTGAGGCGGCTGAGATGGCTGTGGGCACCGAAGGCGGAGAACATTTATTGGAGTGGTGCTCAGAGTTGACGTTTGGCTTGGTTGGATGAGCAGGTGTGTTCACGAACGGAGGTGGGGTGTAACCCTGGGAGTCGTTTGAGATCGCAAAGAAGACTTTTGAACGCAGCTCGATTTCACTCACATCGATCACCAGCACCACAATGTCTCCTGTCGATTGCAGGATCCCGTTCCGCTACAACTCCTCCAAACAGTCTAGAGGGAGAGGGTGCAAGGGAGAGGGTGCCTGCCGGATGGAAGCAGCAGCGCATGGATAGGATACATCTACACCGTTTTCGTCAATCCGGCCCAATGCAAAGTACGGGGGGCGACCACGTGTCCTTCAGCGATTAGTAGTTGTTTCGCCTCGTGGTGACGGAGGTGGCGCTGGGGCTATCCTCGCCTTCGACGACATTCTGTACTCTCCGAGGCGACCTTCCCCCGATGTCCACCTCTCGGATTTTACAACGCCTCTACTCGCTCGACACATCCTCCCCGGATTTCTTGCGCTATCTCTACTGCTTGATTCAGTATGACGAAAAGGAACAGTATTTGACCAGCCTGCAGGGATCGGAGTTGGCTCGGTTGGTGAACTTCCTCGATAAAGTACGTTCCGTCCCTTCAGCCTTTCATCAGTTTACGAAACAGACTCCGCAGGCCCTTGGTGTCATCCCCACTACCGATGATGTTGCGCGAGAATGTCTAGACAAACTACAAGCAATCTGCGGTCACCACGCGATCCTCCCATCCTCATACATCGTGTCCGATCAAATCGTCAGGGTGGACGACGGCCCAATCTCCCTCGGTGCCGTCGCCGATGTATGGGAAGGTACATGTCGCGGCAAGAAAGTCTCAATCAAGTCCCTGAGGATCCGCACGGAAAATTACCAGACCATCAAACAGGTTCGTAGTTGGTACGGGACATCCTCATCGCGTCTACTCAAGAACACCTGTGGGCGCTATAGACATTCTCCAAAGAGGCCGTCATCTGGAAGAGGTTGAGACATCCAAACATCGTCCCTTTCATTGGTGTTACGACAGATCCTTTGCAAATCATCTCGGAGTGGATGCCTAACGGGACTCTGACCGAGTTCCTCGAAAAAAATCGAGGTTGGAGTCGTATTGGCCTGGTGAGTCCTCCCCTGTGATCGCACTTGACCGATAGTGTGATCCACCCCAAGTTATCGGACGTATCCGAAGGTCTCTACTATCTTCACGCGAATCACACTATGCACGGAAACTTGAATGGGGTAGGTGTTTTCTTCGGGTTGTTACTGCCTCGCCGATAACATTTGGTCAGCCCAGCGTCCTTGTCGATCACGACGGTCATGCCCGTCTGACGGATTTCGAGTTTGCCTCGATTGTTCGCGGAATGAACTCTGCAACACAGGTAAACGGGCATACTGCGGCATGGACCGCGCCGGAGATTCTCGAGGGGACTGATGCAATCACGCGGGAAGCAGACGTGTTCGCTTTCGGGATGGCTGTGATAGAGGTTGGTCCACATGCCTTACCTGTGGTGTTTGGAGTGGGGGGATAGATGGTTTGTTTTGTGTCTAAATCCTCCCTAAGATTTTTACAGGGAAGCCTCCGTTTGGCGAATCTCCGACCCCGGTCATTATTTCTAAGATAATGGGTGGAGAACGCCCTGCTCGCCCGCAGGCGCAAGAACTTGGCCTAGCGGATTCGTTATGGGACATGACGGTTCACTGTTGGCACCAGGACCCTGCTCAGCGGCCAACGATGACGGAAGTGGTCGGACTTATACGCGAATTGCTCGTGGCATCTCTCTCCATCGAAGCAGACCTAAGCGATTTCTTCCAAGCATGTAAGACCTGGGGCAGGGACGATCAGGGAGAGAAGGCCCAAGAGTTTGCCGATAGGCTCGACGAGGTGTGCTGCGATGTGGGGCGTAATATCAGGATCCCTCATCATGCGCCTAGATTCTTGACAATGCAGATCTTCGCGAACATAAACGCAAACAATATCTCAGGTACCTGCGAAGATTGTGCGGTACCTTCGACGTTCTTCCATCCTCGTTCACGCTCCCGCCGACATCTGTTAACCGCGATGATGCTCCCTTCGCCTCAGGCGGCTACTCGACCGTGTACAAGGCAACCTTTCATGACCGCCCCGTTGTAATAAAGGTTCTCAACGTTGCCACTCAATCGGAACGAGAGAAGCTGCATAGGGTAAGTAGCTCTGATCCAAAGACATCAACTTGATCGCTTACAATATAAATATAGCTCCTTGTCAAAGAAGTCGTTGGGTGGAAGTGGCTTCGACACGAGAACGTCTTGCCGTTCGTAGGCGTTATGTTTGCACCCTCGCCCATTTCGATCGTCTCGGAACGAATGGACAACGGAAATATCATGGACTTTATCAAGGCCAACCAGGATTACAATCGCCTTCGTCTCGTGAGTGAAGGGAGCGTGATATTCATATATTACACTGATTGTCTGGGCAGCTCGTAGGTGCGGTGACCGGGTTAGAATACCTACACGAGAACAATATTGCCCACGGAGACCTCAAGGGAGTGAGTTCTTGGTTTTCTGACAA
>Ga0307512_10007722_pt1 | contig 10588 bp, 20 predicted proteins | sample 14_EM_MG_FD_200267 | JGI IMG/M metagenome (GOLD analysis project Ga0307512, IMG submission 200267) | Populus trichocarpa ectomycorrhiza microbial communities from riparian zone in the Pacific Northwest, United States - 14_EM | ecosystem: Host-associated > Plants > Roots > Unclassified | place... | reverse complement strand
TGATCGGTTAGGTAATAAGGGAGGGGAAGGTCATGTGATCTGCAAAAGAGATAGGTGGGCAGAAAAGAAAAATGTACTCTGGAATGTAACATGACACCCTTCCTAGAGAGTTGCTACCACACAACTTCAGGTTTCTGGAGGTTTGGCGATAGTTTCTGGGAGTTTAGCTATGGTGGGGATTGGGGTGCTTCTGAAGGGAAGTTCAATAGTATGTCAGATGTTTGTATTTGGGACAGAAGTGGCTGGGGTGTGTTGTCTGGATCGTGCTGGGGTAACTGGTATTGATCTGCCAGCTGAATCCCAATAGTGCTTTGGAGTTGATACTTCGCTTGTTGGTGACGCTGCCCTTTTGGATGCTGGTGTGGATCCTTGGCTAAGGACTTCTTGCCATGGCGTTGTTGGTCATTCCCTTGTTCAAAGTTCATAGCTGGGGTTCTAGGTGTATTCAGGATTGGGTAGGTAGGGGATGAATAGGGATGTTATTGGGACGTTGGGGTCGGGTGATGTGGGGGATATCATTGGGATGTCATGGTTGGGTGATACTAGGGTTTCTTCTGGTGGGATGTGCATCAGGCTGTCTTGGTCTGGTTCAGGTTCAGGTTCTTTGAAATGTTCCATGGATGAGAATCCACAGTGGTAATGTTGACTCCACAAGAGAGGTTCAAGGGCTTTTCCAAATGGGAGGTTGCTAGGATGGAATTTTGGAGGTGAAGGCAGTTGTGGCGGTAATCAGATTATTGGTAACTCCAACCCAGGTTGTGGGGTAGATACTCATGGGGTGGTTGGTCATATAACAGATGGGGGTGCAGGGGGTAGGACTGGGGATGGAGGTACAGGGGCGCTCGCTGATGGAGCAATAGTGGTTGGTTGGTTGGACAAGGATAAGGATGGGAATGGTCCCGATGATAAGTGTGCAGATGGTATATGTCTGCGGCCCCATGCTGATTTTCTTTTGGCGTCCCTTGCTGCTTTTAGGAGTGCTCTGAGTTTGGTTACGAAGTCCTGGTCTTTGAGTATATTCCTGTACCATCATGACAAGGCATCGGCGTGGTTTGTAGTGCCAGGTTTGTATTCCAGTAAGATGTTGTATTGCTCCCTTTCTGGCAGGTAGCAGGCCACCCTGGGACCAATTTTTCTGGGGTCCCGATAATAGTGTAAGTTTGCATGGTCTGTATAGACCAGAATGGGGATTTCTGTGCCTTTAAGGAGGTGCGACCAGCATCAAAGACTGCGCATGATTGCCAAGAATTCGTGGTCATAGATGGGGTAATTTTGATCAGTGGTTGTGAATTTCTGGGAGTGAAATCCCACTGGTCATCTTGGTCCAAGTTTGTCTGTTCTGTCTGCTCATTTGGTTGGGGGGTCATGTTGGTAAAGGATGGCACCTGTTCCGATCTGGGAGGCATCGACCTCAAGCTCAAATTGCCTTGAGAGATCTGGTTTGACTAATACTGGGGGGTGCGTGATGAGGCAGATGATTTCTTCCTGGGCTGCTTGTTGTTCAGGTCCCCACTCAAAAGGGACATCCTTGCCAGTGAGTTGAGTGATTGGTGCTGCGATGATAGAGAAATTCTTGACGAACATTCTGTGGTAGCTGGTGACACCTAGGAAGCCTCTTGCTTGCCTGAGGTTGAGGATATTGCGGGGATATTTGGCAATCCAAGCAATTTTGGCTGGATTGATAGTTGCACCATATTTCGAAATTCGTATGCCCAAAAAGTCCATTTGGGGTTGCATGAAGATAGATTTGGATAGTTTCAGATGTAGGCCATGTTCCGCTAGTAGGTCGAATAAGAAGTTGATGATTTTGATGTGGAAATCAAGATCTTTGAGCATTGTTCCAAGCCTGAAGTCATCCATATAATTCTTGAGACATTGCCATCCCTTGGCACTGAATTTCCTGTAAACTGCTTCCATTATTTTGTTGTTGACAAAGCGTTGAAAACTGGCTGGTAAGTTGGACATCCCAAAGAACATGACTTTGGGTTCGAAGAGTCCTCTCCTTGTTTTGAATGCGCCTTTCCACTTGTCGCCTTCATGGATTCAGATGTTGTTGTAGCCCCATCAGATGTCAAACTTGCTGAAGACCTCCATTCCTTGCAGGTCTTCAATGCATTGTACAAGGTTAGGTAGTGGAGTGACATCTTTCCTAGTGACAGCATTGAGGGGGCAGTAGTCGATGATGTATCTCTTCTCTTTTGAGTCCTTTTTAGGGACCATAAAGGTTGAGAATCCATAGGGTGAGTTAGATGGTATGATGTATCCTTTGACCAAGTTTTCATCTAGGAATTTGTCTTCTGCTTCTTGTTCTGCTTTGGACAGTGGGTAGACTTTGCAGTTGAAGCTAGCAGGGGCAGTGTTGAGACCTACTACTGTTATGAGAGTAGTGAGGCAATAATGACGTATTTGAGGTGGAGGTAATTGATCCAAAGGATGAGCAGAGAGATATTCAAGAGAAGGACAGCAAAGTAAAGGGCTGGGTGCTCAATGATTGGGGGGTAGACAAGAGAACAGTCTGAGGACTGTTTGCTCAATTTTGCAGGTCTTATATACTAACACAGGGTGGTCTGTGCATACATGTTTAGGGCAGGCATACATACTCAAACAGGCGGCCCATACTTTAGGGCAGGTACAAATACAGGTAATGGGTGAGTGACTTTACTGCACTCCAAGGTCTTGTGACTTGTTCATTGGTTCATTGATTTGTTGATCGTTCCCATGGTCTTCCACGTGCTGATCAACAGACTAGGCATGCGTCTGAAGCGTGCTCAATCAGGTGATCATGTAGCAACTTGTGATCGCATTGATGACCAATTCCTTGGTAGGTCATATGATACTTTCCCAGGATCACGTGCTTGTATATCACATGATCCCAAAGTTGTCAAGATGTCACGTGATTGAACACGTGATAGGTCAGGTGATAGTTTCCCAGGGTCACATGGTTGAAGAGTGGATTTTACCATGTGACTATACTTTAGCTTAGGGGCAGCTTTGGGAGAACTTGGGCTTGGGATTCTTTGAATGCGTGATGTCGTGGACTCCGTCCTTGACAGGCCATCTGTTTGAGGGTGAAAGGCTGTGGACAGGTTTTGTTGGATCCCCAGTTTCTTTGCTAGTCCTTTCCTGAAGTGGGACGTGAAACGTGGATCTCAGTTGCTGATAACTTTGGTGGGGAGTCCGAACCATCTGTAGACATGATCAAGGTAAAGTTGCGCGATTCCTGGTCCCATGATTGTGGTGTCACAAGCTAGGAAGATAGCTGCACATGAGCATCCTTGATCTACTATTGTAAGGATCGCATTTTTCCCTTGGATAGAAGGCAGTCCTGTGATTAAGTCCATGGCTATGCGTTGGAATGGGCATGCATTGGGTTCCATAGGGATGTGGTATATGGGGATCTTAGTTCGGTGTGTGAGGATCTTGTTTTGTTGGCAGATAGCGCAGCCTTTCACGTAATTCGTGATCCATTCTTTCATGTTGGGCCAGTGGTATCATTCTTGCGCCTTCCTAAGAGTTTCATCTCTTCCTGGGTGTCCTGCTGAGGAGTGATTGTGTACGAGCCTCATTATGCCTCTCTTGACTAGGTCAAGGGGTGGTACTTCAATCAGTGGTTGAGTTGGTGCAGTGGCTATAGTGAATTTCTCTGAGGGTAGGACCATGACTTCCTTGTTGTCATTTTCTCCTTTGTCCACACCTGGGAGTCTGGATAGTGCATCCAGAGGAATGTTAGTTTTTCCTGGGATATATAGGATATTGAAGTTGTATTCTTGTAGATCTGCATGCCAATGGGCTGTTTGGCGGTTTAGGTTTTTGGGAGACTTCCAGTATTGCAGATTTGCGTGATCTGTCATAATGGTAAAGGGTTCTTTTGTCCATTCCAGGTAGGGTCACCAGTGAGTTAAGGCTTTTATCATGGCTAATAGTTCCCTCTCATAGATGTTGTAGTTTTGTTCTGTGGGGATAAATGTAGCAGAGTAGTAGGCGATGGGGTGTAGGACGGGTTTTTGGTGTTTGGAAAGGGCAGATGTTGTTAGGACGTCTCTCTCCTGTGAGAGTACAGCTCCCATACCATATGCAGATGCATCGGTTTGCAGATAGAATTTCTTTTTGAAATTTGGCTGTTTGAGGACTGGTGCGGCGCACATCTTAGACTTCAGTTCTTCAAATGCCTTGTGCTGTGGTTTGTTCCAATGCCATGTTTCCGTTTTTCTTGTTAATTCCAGGAGCAGTCATGTGATTTGAGAGAAGTGGAGGATAAAATATCAGTAGTAACCGCATAGGCCTAGGAAGGCTCTGACATCAGTGGGGTTTTGGGGTATGGGATAGTCTGCTACTCCTTTCAGCTTTTTGGGGTCCATGCAGAGGCGTCCTTTTCCTATGATGACTCCAAGATATTCAATTTCGTCTTGTTCAAAGGCACATTTCTCTGGTTTGAGGTAGAGATCATTAGCCTCCAGTTCGTCTAGCATTTCATGGACTAGTTTGCGGTGTTGTTGGAGGTGTTGTTCTTCTGTTTCATCCTTCTGCCTCTTGGTATAGATTACGATATTGTCCATATAGACTGATGTGTGTCCTGCGGCTACCCCTGGTCGGAAGATTGTGTTCATCATCATTTGGAAGGTCGCGGGGGAATTGGTGAGTCTGAAGAACATCATGGTTGGTTTGAATAGTCCCTCAGGAGTAAGGAAGGCTGCTTTCCATTCATCCCCTGGTTTGATTCGGATGTTATTGTATCCCCAACAGATGTTGACTTTGGTAAACAATGTGCATCCTGCTAATTGGTCGATCACTGATGGGATAAGCGGGGAGACATTCCTATTCTGTTTAGTCCATTTGTTGAGGGGTTGGTAATCTTGTACTGGCTGTAACTTCCCATCTTTCTTCTTTACGAAGAAGAAATTTGCTGCGTATGGGCTCCAAGATGGTCGAATGGTATTCCTGGCTAGGTGTTCCTTGATGCAGTTGCTGGCTTCATCGATTTCTGATTGGGTTAGAGGGAGTAGTCGGCCTGGGAGTGTGGTGGGAGCTCCGGGGAGTAATTCGATGGCATGATCCCATACTATATGTTTGGGTAATCAGTGTGATGCTTCTTCGCTGAAGACTTTGGTGTGTCGGCGATACTCATTCAGGACGGCTGGTTCTGTTTTGGGAGTGGTGACGGACCCAATGGTTACTCGACCAATGTAATATTGGTCATGGTGGATGGGTTGAGGGACATTTCGAGTCCTGGGGAGGAAGCAAGCTTTCTTTGCATCGTTTGATTGTAGAATGATGGGTAGTTGTGATGAATCGATCCAGCCCCTTTTCCAGTCGATCTTTGGTTGTACTGCTGCGAACCATGGGTAGCCTAAAATGGCTTTATGTTCTCCTAGATCCGATAGGAAGAATCACAGGTTAGTGCGACCAGTTCCAGTCTGAACCTCTAGGTCAGTGTAATGTTTTAGGTCACCACTTTTGTTGAGTGAGCTGTCGACGTTGAACAGCTTTCTAGGCTTCTCCAGGTTTTTGATGGGAAGCTTTAGCCATTTGGCATAGGTGAGATTCATGAAGTTTTCGGTGGCACCTGAATCTACTAGCGCCACTCCTTCAGCTCTTTTAGCAATTGAATGTGTGTAAAATCGAACAGTCATAGATTTTCTAGCAGATATGTACATATTGTTGTTGCTACTTTGCTTGATCAGTGCTGACCTAATCAAGCAGTGGGAAAATCCTCAGCTACTCCCATTTCTTCTGCCAGCCAAGCTTTGTCGTCGAGAGTCATTGAGTTGAGCTGGTTGCAAACTTGGGTAACCTGATCAACAGGTTCCAGTTCTTCATAGGAATCAAATTCATTGTTGAAATTGATAAGGTTCGCTCCAGCGCATCCTTGGCAGCGGCGCGGACAGTTCCAAGCGAAATGTCCTGTCTGTCTGCATTCAAAGCAGGCATTATTGGTTGTGCCTTGGGGGGGTCTGGTAGCAGCTGCGTTAGATCTGAATTGTCCATGTCCTTGTCCGCACCAGTTTCAGTTGGAGGCACGGGCTCGGTCCAAATCCATCAGGACAGGCTGGTTGGCTATCCACCTGGGTGCATTGGTAGAATTAAACTGTGGCCTTCCTTGTCCTCCACCTTGGGGACAGAAACCTGGGCCACATTGTTGATTGAAGAGGTTTCCCTGTCCTCCCTGGTTGCTGCTGAAGAATCCTGGCCTTCTGCCTTGGAAGGGCCAATTTGATTGGTATACAGGTTGCTGGAAGTTGCTACCTCCTTGATTGAAGCCTCTGGTATTGGATCGCCCTCTAGTTTCAAGAATGCCTTTGACCAGCATTCTAGATCGAGTGACTTCAATGGCTTTATCCTTGAGCCCTCGGTAATCTGCTGGAATGGGGGATACAAATATGGCTTCCATGACATCAGTCGGAAGCCCTTTGATGAATAGATGGAACACTTCATTCTTCCCTTGAGTATAACTGGCATTGCGACAGAGTTCTTCAAATTGGAAGATGTAATCATTGATCTCTGGGAATTTCATGTGACAGTTCTCAAGTTGAGCCCTGGCTCTGTTTTCCTTCTGGGAATCTTGATATTGTTCTGCAAATTCATGCAGGAATTGATTCCATACATCTGGAATATTGTCATGGATCAGGTCCAGGGTATCCAAGAAATTCCCTATGTCTTGTTTCCATCTGGTGATCTGAGGTCTGTGCATAAGAGTGAGAGTAAAAGCAACTTTTTTGATGGGTGAGTTATATCTGGCGACGTCTTGATTGAGCCAGAGGAATCCCTTGACTTCTTCAATGAAATCATCTGCTCTGAGATGATCCCCGTCGAATGCTGCTGGGAGTCCTCCCATTGCCTTGACATCTGCTGGTACCGCCACTGGTGCTTGTTCTCCTGCACCAGGTTGGCCTGGAGGAGGTTGCGGTGGACCAGCAGGGGGTCCTGATCCTCTGCTACCTCCACCACTCCCACCAGGGGGTCCTCCTGGGGGCAGTGGATTAGTGTAACGTCAGAGGGATGCTCTGAGTTTGGCATTGATGCTTGCTGGCATTCCTGTAGCTGCTGCAGCCGAGCTACCACTTGCTAGAGCTGCAGTTTCCAAGCTAGATGTTCCTCCAGTGCCTGATACTGGAGCTGAAGATGGCTGTTGGGTGAGAGTTGAGGTTTGCTGTACTTGAGTACCTGACATTCCCGCAAGTGATGTCGATGAGATAGGAGATAGTTTCTTTGGATGCTTTGGTAGAGAGATGGTTGCTTGTCTTGGAGATGACACTGGGGTGAATGATTCTGGGATAGGAATCAGCCTAATTTGCTTGTCAAGTTGTCTGGGTTGCTTGGTTGTTTCGATGACATCGTCATCACTGTCTTCGACCATTTCTCAGTCAGAATCGGGTTGTACATCCAGGGATGGGCTCCTTAGTTGTTGTCAAGGACAGAGTCCGCGACATCACGCATTCAAAGAATCCCAAGCCCAAGTCCTCCCAAAGCCGCCCCTAAACTAAAGTATAGTCACATGGTAGAATCTACTCTTCAACCACATGACCCTGGGAAACCATCACCTGACCTGTCACGTGTTTGATCATGTGATGTCTTGCCAACTTTGGGATCATGTGATATACAAGCATGTGATCCTGGGAAAGTACCACATGACCTACCAAGGGATTGGTCATCAACATGATCACAAGTCGCTATGCGATCACATGATCACATGCGCTTTAGACACGCGCCTAGTCTGTTGATCGGCACATGGAAAACCATGGGAACGATCAACAAATCAACAAGTCAATGAACAAGTCACAAGACCTTGGAGCGCAGCAAGGTTGCTCACCCGTTACCTGTATTTGTACCTGCCCTAAAGTATGGGCTACCCATTTGAGTATGTATGCCTGCCCTAAACATGTACGCACAGACCACCCTGTATTAGTATATAAGACCTGTGAAATTGAGCGAACAGTCCTCAGACTGTTCTCTTGTCTACCTTCCACAATTGAGCCCCTACAAGCTCAGCTCCTCTTTGCTCTCTTTATCCTCTACATTGCCCACTTGTGTCTCCTTGCCAGTTACCTCCACCTCAAATACATCGTCATCGCGTCACTGCTACAATAAACAGTAGTAGGTCTCGACATTAGAACAGTCTCTATAGTGGAGCTAACTGAGTATTGAGTGTCATTCACTTCTGAGCCCACTGTTGTCGCCTCCCCCACCCTCTCCCATATCTCCGTCGCCTCCTGGTCTGCCCTTGATAATGTATACCAACAGAATGTTGCCGACGCTGCTGCCGCCGTCCTTGAAGTCCTCCAATCCAACCACAACACTTGGAACTTCCCAAGTCCCCCTGCTAACACCTTCAGATCTCTATCACCCATTGTCCCCGTCCCACGTTCCCCAACCCCTGAGCTCACTTGGCCCGTCCTTGACAACCAGGAAGATTATCCCTTCCTCAACATCCCTGATAGCCTCGCTTACATCGTCACCAGTGCCCGTGTCTCCCCCGCCCCAGTTGATAGTCTTAACGTCCTCGCCCACGTCGCCACCCACGAACCCCAGTATCGTGACGACAAGCAGGAGAACCTCCTTCCTGCCCCCACCCAAGACTCCTACATTGAACGAATCTTTGGAGGAGATCCTCGAAGCCACGTTACCCTTGAGGACATCCCAGCCACCCCCCTTCCACCACCCGTCGTCGAAGCTCAGGTCGCCACTGTCCCATCTTCTGCCCCCGAACCATGAACACCCCTTGTTGACTTATTACCTCTCACAGAGGTACCTCTAGTTGACCTCTTCCCCAACCTCTTCGCTGCCCCCGCTTGCACCTATGCCGTCGACCGTCACCCTCACCAATACCAAGTTGTTTACAACCATGGTGAGAAGTTTTGGGTCCCTGCTGAAGAATTTGTACAGCGCGATTTCCTTCGCTTACTCCCGCGCATCCCTGATCTCGAAACACACCCCGTCTCCTTTATCACCCCATTCCACGCCGATGTCTTCCATAACATCTGGGTCAAGTCCAACAGGCCCCTCCCATCTGTCAATCTTTGCGCCAAAGTAGGGTGTCACCCCCATTCTGCCTCTTTCCCCTTTGGGTATCTGGAGTCGTCTTTTATCGACTCTATTAAATTCATTTTTGGACAGTTTCCCCCAGATTGGCTAGGATATTTCGAAGGTGCCCTCGTACCCCTTATTGCATATGACTTTTTAGACAGACAAATTGCTACTCTTTGCGGTCATATACATTTCACCAGGGACGGTATTTTTGTTATTGACAGGAATACTCGTACAGAAGACATTTTATGTATGCAACCAGGACTTGCTGCTTTCGTTTGTACTCCCCACATACCCACTAACCCTTTTGCCTTCGTTACTCCCCCACCTGTAGAACTACCCTTGTAAACTTGTACTAGTAAGTTTACAAAGGTTCGCCGTAGTAACAAAAGGGTTATCAAGTTCCTTTAGTGTCAGAAGCCTTGGAAATCCAAGAAATCCGTGAAGAATTCCTCAGAGAAGCTGGTTTTAACTTAACCGATTTAAGAAACCAAATTCAACTTATGTATTGGAGTGAACAACACTTCATCACCCAAAGTCTCATTGAATTATTACCATTCGGAGAAATCTTAAGCAACATTTGCTTCTATTCATACATTGACTACTCCCTTGACAAACTTATTAGTAAAGCAAATCAAACTCTACTTTATTGGAGACTCTCAGGGATCACCCAATATGATGGAACTCCAGTAACTCAACTAAGCCTTTTTTACAACGAAACCTTCCTCTGGCATTATAGCACGCCATCATACCGGGAAGAAATCCGTTCGCAAATTCAATCAGGGCACAGAGTTAGATTTTTATCCCGATTTCTCCTGTTGCAAACCGAAATTGAAGTGGAATTCAACGAAATTCAACTCCAAACAAACTTTAACGACAACTTCCAATTTGTCTACACTGACAGCAACACCTATCAATACAAATTTGCCAATCTTAGGTGGCAACCCATCTGCACCATCCTCTCGTTCCCACTCATCAACCTGCCAACCTTTTCGCTCCCAATTATGGTACCTAATGCCCTCGGAAGAGAGACTGAGTACCAGACCTATCTTAACCAGATTCAGGGCCTTTCCAACAACATCCACATCCAGGACCACTACTGGGACAGCGTCGATTCCACTCCAGCCAATACCCTTGGACCCACCTGTGTTAACACCCCAAGTACCAGTTCAGATACTAATTACTGGACTCCCACCAACTTCCAGTTTGCATCCCCAACCCTGGAATCCAGATCCACCAACTCGGCCCGTCTGTGCACTTGTGGCACTGACGTTTGTTATTGTGATACTCGACAGCCTGGAACACCCCCAACCCCAACTGGTATTTCTCTCTGGAACCCAAAGTACAGTAATCAACCTATAAACAGCTTGCATTACAATCGGACCCTGCAAACTGGCGCCTCATCAACGATCAGCTCCAGCTCGAGACTGCCAGAGATCCAATTCTTCCCAAGATACATCCCAGTTCGTACCTTCTAATGAAAGAACCACTCAAAGAGGAAATCCCAGCGAAAGAGGACGACCTTTAAGGAGAACTGCTCCTTTTATAACTCGACCTGTTCCTGAGC
>Ga0307512_10007721_pt1 | contig 10588 bp, 16 predicted proteins | sample 14_EM_MG_FD_200267 | JGI IMG/M metagenome (GOLD analysis project Ga0307512, IMG submission 200267) | Populus trichocarpa ectomycorrhiza microbial communities from riparian zone in the Pacific Northwest, United States - 14_EM | ecosystem: Host-associated > Plants > Roots > Unclassified | place... | reverse complement strand
GTTGCCCCCCTTGCCGCTATCTCCGTTGCTTGACCCATCTCCCTGATTCCCATTCAGGCTCTCTTCCGCATTTTGATTCTCCTTCTTAGGAAATACATTCTGACTATATTCACCCCTGACATTCCCAGGGGCCCAATACCTGCAAACCAAGAACCTGTAATCTATTATCAGCATGTGCCCTTCACATTTCACCACGAAGACTCACCATTGCTCTCCACCTCCCAAAATTCCATCACAAAGTGCCGCTCCACATCCCAGACTCCAGGTATCCTTCCACACCATCTGGGTGAAATGTCCGGTCCCTTCGGAATATCCACCGTCGTCGAAGCTATAAAAAGTTCTTTCGTCACCCCACGCCTCGACCGCCGCCGAAGATTCTTCAAATCCCGCCGCTATGTTTTCTCCATAGTTGGTGTCCTATTCGCTGTATTAGGAGGCGGAATCAAAGGCAGCAGAAGAGGGGAGAGCACATACAGAATGTTTGTACTTACAGTTCTCGGCGTACTTCCTGGCATTCGCGGCGGTGTATTTGTCCCATTTCAAGGAAGCTACCTGGTGCTCTGCCCGGTACCTGTTGTGTACATCCAGCATTGTCTTTTGGAACTTCATGGGATCGTTGTAGGAGCTATTGTCCGCTGATACGAGGGCGGTGCTGAGGAAGGCTGGGAGAAGGAGAAGGAGCTTGTAAGGCTTCATTATGAATGTTTCGTTGAATTCGTGAGAAAGAAACACAAATGGTAAGAAAGAAGTTTAATAGGAGGTGAGTTACCAAACAAACTGTGGGCTTTTAGGGGGAATGTTTGCATCTACTTATATATGTGCCAATGGACTGAGAAATCCTAATATCGAGACATACAGTTAAGACCTACAGAGTCGATGGACTAAGACCTACAGAGTCGATGGGTTAAGACCTACAGAGTCGATGGCGTATGCACAACGCAGGTACGGGTCGGGTATGTTCCTTGTTCGTATTGTCTCGCCGAGATACTCGGGGGAATTTTCACGCTGGGTAATAATCTACATAACATTGACTTGTAGACATAAGAGTTCGTACGGCGTTGTATTATCCAGCCACAAAAATTTAGGACATTGTTATTGGCTCGTGTATGCAGGTCGTGTCTCTGAACCGAGGGATGTTTGTTGTTCCACCTGAGACACGGTACGCCCCTAATATCCGTCATGCAACCTTCATCCGAAATAAATATCCATACTCATATTTATCGACACTTTTGTTGGAATACCTTCCTTAACTAAGTATTTAGTATATACTCATACAAATTCCAATCACCCGGTGAAAATTGCTCCGGCCCACAAGAATAGTACCAAGAACACCCAACTCACTCGGCACCATTACCCCGTATACACCTTCACCAAAAACCCATCCACATCCGTAGTGATCCACTCCCCTCCGTCTCCATCTGGACACCCCCTCAAAACATCCCTCACAACATTCGCCACATCCTCACACAACATACTCGCGTACGCATCCCCACACACCGAAATCTTTGCATCCTCGTAGCTGGCGAGGATAGTGCACCCATGGTCTCCCTTCTCTTCCTTCTGCCAGCACCGACGGCGGGTACTAAGGCCGCTGTCACCTATGAAGGGGGCCGTGGCGGGACTAGTAAGGAGTCTTTCGAGGGCTCGGCGGAAGCCGAATGATGATGGTGCAGTGGAGGAGGACGGAGTACAGCGGAGGGTGCCGTTTGTTGGAGATATGGGAGGGTTTTGTCCAAGTTCAAGGCTGGATATAGGGACAGCCAGGAGGAGGGGGAGGAGGAAAGGGAACTGCATTATGGTGGTGGGACGTCAGGGAAGCGGCCAGAAGGCAATACTTAGTACATTCGGCGGATGGTCGGTTGGGATACCACAGGACCGAGTTGCCGGATTCGACAAGTCATTGATGACGACAGTGTTCTATAATTGTTGCTTTGGACAGGAGCATTCTTGAATGCTGTAACTCAAAACGGTGCCAAGCAGAACAACGAACAACGAACCCTTTCAATAAGGGCTAGCCACACCTACTAAGTAGTGAAATGGTATTGAATTTACATATATCTGCCTTTAAGTATAATACATAAGTAAGACAAGATGTTGTTTCGCTATGTGCTTGAGTCTACCTAAAATATCCGGGCTTTCGATATCGAGAGTAAACGTGAGCAAACCCTAACCTCGCCTTCACACATCTGACTGTCTAAACACCACCGATCACAAGCCCAACACTCTTATCATTCTCCAAAACCACCTCGTCAGCATCTCAAGCCAAAGAATCTAGCAAAACTTACCTTCTCATTCCCAATTCAATATCAAGCATGGAAAACACAATCCTAAACCAACCAGGCTGCTCGCCGAGGAAGGTCTCACTTGGTGCCAAATAAACCCCACCCTCGACAAGACGTTCTGTAAGCTGTCTCTCCCCTTTCAAGACATCTACTTCCGGAGGCAGATACTCCGTCAAGTCGACCCACACGAAGAGGGCGGCGTTTCTACCTCATCTCAGTAACATTCCAATAATACATATTAGATCACTCACCCTTTACTATGATACTTAATTCTATACTGCTTTAGGATAGTAGTTACACGTTGATATTGATCCCCTAGCCGCTGCTGGTTAGTGACCATCCAATCTTCCAAGAACTTGTTATCATTCAAAATCGCAGTCCAAGCTTTATCAGACGGTCCGCTCGGCCAGGCGAAGTTCGAAATCGAAGCCATGCCTCTGAGAACTTGTAGGTTATTTTGAGAAATTATGGCTCCAAGGCGGAATCCATTGGCGCTGAAGTCTTTGCTCATTCCATATAGAACATGGACCAAGCTTGGATTAATGATTCCAGTGAGGTCAATACTCAAAACACTCTGGAATGTCGGCGCGTCTGGTGTGTCCGGGTTGTCATACACTGACAGAGCGTATATTTCGTCGCTGATGAGATGAATACGGTGTTTTTGGCAGCTAAGTCCCGGATATCAACGACTTTTAACTGCCAACAAGGTTGTTGAAACGCCCCAAGGCCTTGATAACCACCAACAAATAGGGCGGGGCAACTTACAGTTTCATGATTGCAATTAGAGCGTCACGGGTATAACATTGACCTTGAGATCCTCAGTTTGTTTGTTCCACTACACTCCGTCGGAGCCAATATTAACGTACCAAGGGGGTTGTGAGGATTTACAATAACCAGAGCTCGTACTCTTCCATATCTTCCAGGGCGGCTATTCCACTGCTCCAAGGCACGCTCATAGAACGCTACGCATCCCGTATCAAACGGATCGGACCCTTCAAAAGCTACAGGAACTGTGTGAACCTTTGCCCTCGCCCAAACATCATTCGGGAATGCATTATAGAGGGGTCTTCCAAACATTATTCCATCTCCAGCGTCCGCGAGCGTCCATGCAACCATGTCGATGATTGCCGTGACACCAGAGGAGACGAGGATGTGGTCTGGCTGCACTGGCTGGATGGCTTTGAAGTAGCGGTTTAGGAAGCTGGCTAGTGCTGTGCGGAGAGACGGGCTGCCGACGGGCCCAGAGCCATATGTGCAACTGAAGGCATCAATAGAGAGCTGTGTGCATAATTGTCAGGTTAGATTGAGCGGGAGACATCTGGTGTTACCGATTTGTTCACAAACTCGAGGAGTTCCTTGTACATGAGAGCCTAGTGGTTTATAAGCCATAGTAATTGGGTTAGACATTGGGTTATGTACTCGCATTTTCCGCTACCCCAAGGTTGACCACGCCATTCGGGTTGCTCTCGGGATGGTAAATGTTTGCCAGGACAGCGTAAAGACGACTCATCACCTCGCCATCTTTGAGGTTCTCAAGCACGCGGGAAGAAACAAGCCTTCCGATTTCCTTGGAGATCATTACGCCGGGTTGTTGGAGCTGTCGACAGTAAGTAGAAGTGGGAGAGATGCCGAGAGCTACTAACACGCTATCTATAGTTTTGTTCGTGCCATGAATACGCCAAGGATGCCCAAGATGGCTTCATTTATGTACCATATCCATATGTGCCCGTCGAAACCGGCTCGTTCTCTCGTGCATACTTCATGGTGGTGGTAAATAAATTTGGCCGATCTTGCGAGCACGTTGCCTGCAAAAACCCGGGAACGAGAGAATGCTGCAGGCACCCGTCAAGTATACCTTAAATTCTTACCGGCTTCATGCATCCTTGTCTACCAGCTGTAAGTTGATCACCTAAGTTAGCATAAGCATCTCGCGAGAAGACACTAAAAGACCCTAGATAACCCTAATGTGGTCTGCAGACAGCCGTTGCTGGGTTACACTGGATGTGCTATCATGATAAGACCATGAGATTCATATGGTACTATATCAATGAAGCAAAAGTCCTTGTGGAAGACTTGGGAATCAAAGACTGGTTCATGTCTGGCCATTTCGACCCACAACTTCACCTATCACCTTCAATGCTGATCCGCCTTCTTCGAGTGAGAGCCTGAATTGACGTCGGGACCTTAGAATATAATTGCGCTGCCAAAAATCCATAGGACTCCCGTGATCCCGTCAAATCTGCGGTTCGACTTACGCGGCGGGGTAGGTGTATTCACGAATTTCTACGCCCCAATACGAGTTCGTTTGACTCGAAAAGGAAATATTTAGGACAGTCAGACGCAAACACAGAACCGGTGAGAAATGAGAAGAACACCGCATTTAGTTTGGGTAAATCGCGATCTGGATATCAACAATATTAGAGTGCATTGACTTTAATCTTAGATTTGGGCCGAGATTAACAACACTCTACTCTCACGGCCAAGTCATTATAATATCAAATGTATATGGGGTGACCAATCTTTGCCCAGACGTGAGAACCCATCGAAACGATATATATGCAGGAAGCCGTTTGGCTACAGGGGTGAGTACATATATCCCTCTCGTATGCATGGGAGGTGATTGGATGGTGAATACGTTATTAAGTAATTGTGCATATCGACCAAGAGTGAGTTTTAATCGGAGGCCTATAATGATGAAATTTGGTTTAACAAGTCATATAAAACGTGGCTCCAACCAGCAAAGAACACACGTGCCCAGATACCCAATGTGAAAGGGATGTTGTGCCAAATCGAAAAAAAAAAACAGTAAACAAAGAAACAAATGGAAATACCAGTACCCGGTCCGAGATGCAAGGGATCGTAGTTATGGTACAATGAACAATGTCTCCGAAAAACCCATACGCCGGACCAAACGAATACACAAAAGCTCCCCCTGTAAGATTAGGTAAATATTAACGCGATGATCTACTCGTAATCCTCTTCCTCGTCATCATTATTCCTTCTCCTAGTGGCTTTCCTTGCGTGCGCCTTTTTCTTTGCTCCTGCGTCATCTGCATCCTCGTCGAAGTTTGTCTTAAGTTCGACACCCACGTTTCGTTTGAACTTTGTATCCAAATCATCCGGAGCGTTCTCGCCATAGACTGTTTTGATTAACCCCTTCACACCCTCCTCTCCAATCTCCACCTTCGCCCTGGGCCCCAAGTGGTAGTCGAAGCTTGTCTCTTCCCCAGAGTTGTCTTTGATGCGGATGATGTACCCATGCTTCTGCATCGTCTGCAGCACCTTCTCAGTGCGGTCAAGCGGGGTGTAATCCTCGGCGTTAAGACGCTTCAGGTACCGGTGCAGCTTATTTGCGGGGAGAACGCGGCCATTGAGGTAGATGACCGAGGTAACGAATGTGACCAGGCCGATATAGGTTTGTTCTTTGAACCCGTGGGGCTTAATGATCTCCGGGGATTTGTATTTCTCGTCTAAGATGCTGGTGAGGATGTAGCTGTTTGATGAGCTCGGTCCCTTGTCGTTAGTTTGTGCGGCTCGTCGTTGTGCAAGCCTGGTCTTGTCACGCATGGGGAGCTCCACCATTTCCATTCCGAAAACGTGTTTGAACTCTGTCTGGGCAAGCGCAAATATCTCTTTGAACTGGCGCGCGTTGGACAAGACTTGTACATGTCAGTGTGTGCTGATCTGAAGGAGAGAAGTGAGGGGTACCTTTGCTACTGATATCCTGCCTCCTGATAGGCTGTCTCTGCAGCTCATGCGACAACGCCAAACGGACGAGGTTCTTGGCTAGCCGGTCTTTGTGCATCTCCCCGTGCGAGTTGTGGATGTCCTCGTCCGGGTTCTCCATGTCCACATCCTCATCTTCATCCTCCTCGTTGTGCGCGCGGCGGTTGTTGTTTCCTCGTTTGGCACCCCGTGCAGATGATTCTCCATTCTTGCGGCGAGACTGGGTTGCGAATGCATGGCTGGTTTTGCGACGCTGAGAAGGCGAGGCAACATCCGGGCCACGGATGTCAGATTGCTGTGAGCAAAGTTAACGAGTGAGCTGGTGGAGTGGAGGTATATAGCAGTACGCACGGCACGACGCTTGCGGCTTTGCATAGTTAAAGATATATTCGGGTGAAAGGTAACAGGTGAAGTGGAGTAAGGAGGGGTGAGGCGTGTGCTCTGTTGAAGTACAAAGGTTCGAGATGTTGGAAAATTCGCGTGTCGACGCGTGCAGTGGCGTGGCTTGGTTAATTTAGGTTTCAATGCGAGCTGATAACCGATAACACTAGCCACGAGTGTCTGCGATGCTAGCGCAACTGGGTAACCCTCGACAGCTAGCACAACAACGCTACAGAGAGAGGCCTCATCTAGTGCCAGACGAAGGGTCTTGATTTCCCCTCTTTCCCTATGGCTAAGGATTGCTCGCCCCCATACCCGGTTTTGGTAGTTGTAGGACTCATCCCATCAACGCCTGAAGCAATAACAATCACAGAATCACACCGGAAAGGGGGAAGCTATCCTCACCGAACCAATCATCGTAGGATCCATGTATGACGGCAGCAATAGGGACTCGGGTGTTCAAATCCCACTCTGGCAGGCTTCACAGCAGTTTTAGCATCTTGTTCCACAAAGGCCGGACATTGCCAAACCCGTGGGTTCTAACGAAAGGCTCTATGCTGGTTTGTTACATTTAGTGCGACTCCGAACTAAAGTGGGGCCAATAATTGAAAAGGGCAGTCCTTGCACTTTAGTTCTTTGCAATATTTTCTATTTGATGCATCATTGATCAGTTTACTCTAATTGCAAGATTTATTCTTCATATCAGACAAATATTATCCAAGATATAGTTTGCTAGAAGATCTACTTTGTATAAGACTATGTATATCTGTAGTATATAAGAAAAATGTAATTTAGAGACTAGAAGGCTTTTGCAGTATTTGAGAGTAGTCAGAGTATAATTCTACAATGTACAAATTACAGAGTGGAATGGACACTTCATCAGCAAAATGTAAAACTGTTTGGAAGTTATAATTAAATAACTTGGCTACTCTAAATAGCCACACCAATCATATTAGGCATTTCTATATACTCCCAGATGGGCTGAATGTAAAGTTATATGCTTTGAGGTACTTTAAGAATACTTTCAGATATTATTCAATATTTCTGAAGTTGTAAAACAGAAAACAAAAATAGTCTAAAGAGTGTAAGGTTATTATTAGAATACTATAAAATCAGATCTTTAGGTTGGTAAAACTTCAGAGCTACTGAAACTATGATATTTATCACTGAGACTATTTTAGTGTACTTCAAATCCGGAGGCAGACTCTGGTAGAGTAATAATACAATATGTATATTAAACGGTACAATTTGATAAACTATCTTACAGCTGCACATTAGATTTAGATATTGTAATTATTATACAGATCTGTACATCAGCAAAATGTAAATCGGTCCAGAAGCCACATGCCAACCTCCCAGACACTCTGGTAGCACACACCAGTGCTTCTAAGTGCTTCCAGATGCTTCCAGGCCCCCCTGGAGCTTTGCAATGAGCTCTCAGACTCTGCAAGAGCAATCTCAGGTGCTGCAGGTGGATGGCTCTGGTGGTGGTAAGGTGTGGCTCTGCGGGAGGCTTGCGTAGTAGTTAGTCCTAGCAAGATCTCAGCTCGATCATCAATAACATTCACTTCCACATGTACAGAGAGGCTATTTGCCCACATTGGTAGCAACACTCGACATCTGATGGCACCACAAGCATCAGAAGTGATCAAAACACAATGCAAGATAGCTGATTTACTTGGTAGATCTTTGAACCAGTGGACTGCTGGCAGCTCAGAGACATTGCATGAGTCTTCTGACTTTGCCGTCCTTCCTGTTATGCACCACACGCATGACACACACAACACACACGACACACATGACATGCACCACACGCACAACACGCACAACACGCACAACACGCACAGCACGCACAACACGCACCACATGCACGACACGGACAACACGCACAACACACAAAACATGCACAACACGGACAACATGCACAACACGCGCGACACACACTACACGCACGACATGCACCACATGCACGACACGCACGACACGCATGACATGCACGACATGCACGACACACAACAAATACAAGATGTCAGTTTTAGCGACAAAATCGACGAAGCCGAGTCAATTAGATTTACCAGCAGGTTCAAGACCTCAGCCACCACAGGCTTCCAACCTACAGAACTTCGCACAGCAGAATACATCACAAACTGAATGAAGGTCATCAATGATGGCCCTGGGCTCCTGTCTAACCAAGCAATCAACTGGAGCAGGGCTATGGAGGACGTCCAACTGGAGATCATTGATGCTAACCTCTCTACATCAGCAAAATGTATTTTAGTCACTGGAAGACTCCAGAGTGTCTGAGAGGATGTGGAGTGTAAACATAGATGCGTCAATTTCAGAAGAGTATCAGACCCTAGGAGGGCATTCCGGCCGGCCTTCAGAGTAACTGAAATCTCTGATAACTGGTACAGGAGTACCATGGGAGTGACTGTGATAAGTGTGGGAACACCTCGGAGCACCGGAGAAAACTTTGGGTGCACCTCTGAGCACCTGGGAGCGCCGGCGACAAGTCTAGGAGCGCCTCGCATTACCGTAGAGCAGTCTGGGAAAACATTCTTCGTTGGGAACGCTGCTAGTGAACCTGGAAATCATAGCTACTACTTATCCTTCAACCATTGTTAAAACTCATGTATTCTGTTTGCATTCTCATCTATGTATCTATGTATCTATATAGCTACCCATCTACACACGGTATATCTGGACTGGCTGCAGGCAGTGCTTGAGAGCAATTTGAGGTGCGTCTGAAAATGACAATTGAGTGGACTCTGAGATACACTCCGAGGCCGTGATCGAGCGAGTTTCGAGATGCACTTGCAGGCCGTAATGGAGCGAGTTTGGACATACACTTGGAGGCTGGGATCGAGCAAGTTTGGAGAAGCACTTGGAGGCCGTGATCGAGCAAGTTTAGAGATACACTTGGAGGATGTGAACGAGCAAGTTTGGAGATGCACTTTGAGTCCGTGCTTGAGCGAGTTTGGAGATGCACTTGGAGGCCATGATCGTGCGAACTTGGAGGCCTTGATGGAGCGAGTTTGGAGATGCACTTGGAGGCTGTGATCGAGTGAGATTGGACAAGTACTTGGAGGCGGTCAATGGACGGCGCGCTGGGTGCTGAGACTCTATTCATCTGTTAGTTCACTCGCAACCATGGGAATGTGACAATGTGACTTTCACTTTGAGCTCTCATGGAGAGCTGGCTGATGGCGGTCGATCATGTAGGGAGGTACGCCAGAAGCTGAAGCTACATTCAGGGGTCAACTTATAATTGTGAGAATGAAGGAAAGACAAACAATCTTGGGTGGATGCTATACTCGGTGTATACTGTACTCGATGTCATCTCATGATCATGGCCTGGAGAGATGGAGAAGAATGACTTAACTCTGTGTTCTGCGATGATGGTTGAGTTGTGGACGAGAAAGAGAGAGATGGGGGATGAAGATGAGAATGATGTGGAGGATATGAGCGGATATGAGAAATCAGGGGTACAACTTGCCTGATTGGGTTGGGAAGACCTCATATCGGTGTAATTACACGTCGAATGGGGACTCGTACCTGCTGTATCGGGGATGGTAAATAGACTGGCACACGAAATTCTCTTAAGTCTCAGTTTCTCATGATGATTTGCCCCATCTCCTCTCATCTCTCTCATTCTCGTCCTCAAGTCTACGATCACCTAAGAACACGAAGTTGAGACATCCCTCTCGATCTCTCCATGCCATGATCAAGAGTTAACACCGAGTACAGCATACACCGAGTTCAGCATACACCAAGTACAGCATACACCGAGCACAGCATACACCGTGTAAAGCATACACTGAGTACTGCATACACTGCGTACTGCATCATCCCAAGAGTGACTGTCACCCGCTCCCAGCCAGTCTCTCATCTCTCGGCAGACCATGTTGTACTCAATTCTCTACATTCCCACAATCATGAGTTAACCAATGAATAGAGTCTCAGCTCCTGTCGCGCCTTCCTCCTGAACTACCGCCTCCAGATTGACCGCCTCCAAGTACTCCTCCAATCCTGCTCAATCACGGCCTCCAAGTGCATCTCTAAACTCGCTCAATCATAGTCTCCAAGCGTATCTCTAAACTCGCTCAATTATGGCCTCCAAGTTCATTCGATCACAGCCTCCAAGTGTATGTCTAAACTCGCTCAATTACAGCCTCCCAGTGCATCTCCAAACGCGCTCG
>Ga0307512_10007720_pt1 | contig 10589 bp, 7 predicted proteins | sample 14_EM_MG_FD_200267 | JGI IMG/M metagenome (GOLD analysis project Ga0307512, IMG submission 200267) | Populus trichocarpa ectomycorrhiza microbial communities from riparian zone in the Pacific Northwest, United States - 14_EM | ecosystem: Host-associated > Plants > Roots > Unclassified | place... | reverse complement strand
TTATTATTATTATTATTATATAAATGAAATCTTGGGTGACCTAAAATTAGGATATGACAAATATGTTCAACATTGAAACCAAGATGAAACTCTCTATATGATCTAGGTTATAATAAAATCTAATAGATTTTAATAAAAATATTATTTATATAAATTAAATACAAAAAATTTACTAACTTTTTTGCTTCTCATGTCAAATGGTATGAGGCGAAACATTTCACTTTAAATCTCACTCATGTCCATGAGTTCTACTAGGATGCATTGGAAGCACAATAGCCTCACCAGGTATGAGTTATAAATTTATTTAATTTTTTCATTTGGGCGTTAATTTTTTAGTTTCGCTTTATTTTCTAATATATACTTTTCATGAATCAATAGGTTATATGGATGTCATATACCGATGATTTGATATTATCAGTTGCATCTGTATGCTGGGAGGGAGACTTGTGGTTAACAAATGTTTCGTTGCATTGTTTTGACATAGTTTAAATGCATTGCCCTGATCAGGTGATGCGGTAGTTTGACCCATATCAGCACATTCCAGATCATGTTAACACCATTGAAGAGTCACATGTTATCAATCATCAAGGCAGGCGAGAAAGGAATTGGCTGGTGATTCATGCAGATTATCCAGATCTTTAAGGTGTTAGGAGAGATAAGATATTTATGGAGTGAAAACCAACAATTGATCTAGATATCTAAATGAGATGATATTTTCCAATAATGCGCCAATTTATTGCACCTACATGATCACGTATCTCGAGGTGTCACATATTTTGATGCATAACAAGCTTCGATATCCGAAATAGAAACAACTGGTATGAATTTTTTTATATAATATTTATTAAATATTGTTAATGTTATTATAGATGTTAAGTGCTAATTATTGTTTATTGTATTTATTAGATTCATTTATTATTACAGGAGGCTCGGAGAGCAAAATCCACTATCTATAAAGGCGTTGATGAGATGGCACGTGCCCTGAAAACAATACAATCAATTTGTGTCTTGTTTGAATTTAAGAGGTTGAGGAGGCTGAAAGTCTTGAAAAGACCTTAACAGAAAATGAGATCGTTTATCATGAACAGAAGCCTGAAACAGGTTTGCTCATAAACGTTCCTTGCCCATTTACAAGTTGGGGTGATTTTGGTGCTGACCCCTAGATGGGCGTTATAGGCTTATCCTCGTGTTGCATGAGTTTGAGTTTTAAATGTAGTTATGTTATATGCTTTATGTTTTAAGATTTATAAATTTAGTTTAAAATTAATAAAATGTTATGTGAATTTTTATAATGTTTGATTATGAATTGTGAAGTGTGTTTATTTTTTTAATTGTGAAATGTGTTGTGAAGTTTGTTGGAGATGAATTGTAAATTATGTTTGTGTATTGTGATTGTTGATCGATTGATTTTTTGTGGTTGAGAGTTGTAAGTCTGAAAGAAACTATCTTTTTCTAGAGAGTCACAATCCTCTCATACAACTCACGAGTCACAAATATAGCATGCAATTCATGAGTCGCGTATGAGATTATCGACTTGCTAAACTGTATTATTTGTATTATTTTTTTAAATATTTTCTTAACTATGGTAATTTTTACATGTGCTAATGTCAAAAAACAATCTAGTTGGTAGAGATATCTAAGTGCCTATTTGACACTACAATAAAATTTATTTTTCAAAATATTTTTTAAATTGCTTTTAGCCTGAAAAAATATTAAATTAATACCTTTTAATTTTAATTTATTGATATAAAAAATAAAAAAATATTTTTTTAAAAATATTATTTTTATATATTTACAATTAAAAATATTTTTGAAAACATATTATACAGCGTTACAAACATAGTAAAGGACCTGCCGGAGTAGGCCAGCAGTTAAGAATTATGAGTTAGTTATAAACTTTAGTCCCTGTAATTTAATGAAACTAATTGATTAATCCCACTAGTATCAGAATTAAGTAAATAACCCAAATACTATAGATCATTTAGACAGTGGGACCCAATCCTAATAGATCCAATCAACTTCCTCCCGCAATTTCACTTCTCCAAAAAGAACACCAAACATTGTTGTTTTGTTTCCCCTAAAACACCATCAAACAAAACCAAAACGAAAACCAAAAAAATCCCTCCTTTTCAATTAATCATGCTTTCATGCAATCCATAAATCAAAACCCATCTCTAATTCTCCAAATCCTTTTCAATGGCATCTCCTTCTCTTATGGACACCCTTTTTCAACGCAGTTTAGATGACATCATCAAAGGTGTTCGCCAACAACAAAGTAGTACTGAATCCATTTTCATATCCAAAGTTATTGAAGAAATCCGTCGAGAAATCAAATCCACTGACTTGCGAACCAAATCCACTGCCCTTCAAAAACTCACTTACCTGAATTCAATCCACTTTATTGACATGTCATGGGCATCTTTTCATGCTATTGAATGCATTTCTTCTCCTACTTTCTCTCACAAAAAGATTGGTTATCTAGCGATCTCTCAGTCTTTCAATGAATCCACACCCGTTATTTTGTTGATTAGTAATCAACTAAGGAAGGATCTCAAGAGTAGCAATGAGTTTGAGGTGAGTTTAGCTCTTGATTGCTTATCTAGAATTGGAACTGTAGATTTATGTAGAGACCTTACGTCTGAGGTTTTCACTTTGATGTCTAGTTCTAAAGTTTTTGTTAGAAAGAAAGGTATAGGTGTTGTTTTAAGGCTTTTTGAGAAATACCCAGATGCAGTTAGGGTGTGTTTTAAGAAACTTGTTGAGAGTTTAGAGGGTAGTGATTCGCAAATTGTGTCTGCAGTTGTTGGTGTGTTTTGTGAGCTTGCTTCCAAAGACCCCAGATCGTATCTTCCATTGGCACCTGAGTTTTATAGGATTTTGGTTGATTCGAAGAATAATTGGGTGTTGATTAAGGTGTTAAAGATTTTTGCTAAGTTGGCTCCTTTAGAGCCTAGGTTGGCTAAAAGGATGGTTGAACCAATTTGTGATCATATGAGAAAGACCGGGGCGAAGTCTTTGGTGTTTGAGTGTATTAGGACTGTAGTCACTAGCTTCACTGAGTATGAATCTGCGATGAAGCTTGCAGCTGCAAAAATTCGTGAGTTTTTGATGGAGGATGATCCAAATCTTAAGTATCTTGGACTGCATGCCGTATCTATTATGGCGCCAAAGCACTTGTGGGCAGTTTTGGAGAATAAGGATGTGGTGATCCAGTCTTTGAGTGATGAAGATCCTAATATTAAACTCGAGTCTTTGCGTCTAGTTATGGCAATGGCTTCAGAGAGCAATTTAGTGGAAACTTGCAGGGTTTTGGTTAATTATGCACTCAAATCTGACCCTGAGTTCTGCAATGAAATTCTTGGTTCAATTTTATCAACATGCTGCCGGAACGTTTATGATGTTATAATTGACTTTGATTGGTATGTGTCACTTCTTGGGGAAATGTCAAGGATTCCAAATTGCTCGAAGGGGGAAGAAATTGAGAATCAGCTAATTGATATAGGTATGAGAGTCAAGGATGTTAGGCCAGAGCTTGTTCGTGTTGGCCGTGACTTGCTGATTGATCCAGCACTACTTGGCAATCCTTTTCTGCATCGGCTGTTATCTGCTGCTGCTTGGGTGTGTGGGGAATATGTAGAGTTCTCGAGGAACCCAGTTGAACTTATGGAGGCATTGCTACAGCCTCGTACTAGTCTCCTGCCTTCGTCAATAAGAACAGTTTACATGCAGTCTGCTTTTAAAGTCTTAATCTTTTGTATACATTCTTACTTTTTGCAAAAGGAAGAAATGACCTCAGAAGTTTCAGATTTGGCTTCTAAAAGGGAATGCTCAGAAAGTTCTGATTTAGCAACAGGCAAAGCTCTTGTCCAAAGTGATCAGGATGAAGGGTTCAATCCAAGGGAATCAAACCAATCATATGAAGATCCTTCTGTTGTAGATACTGGGGTTGGACAGACATCTACACCCGCATTCATGGAGGAAAAAAGTTTTATGCATGAATCTATTGTTAACCTGTTAAACCTGATGGAATTGGCGTTGGGTCCTTTATCAGGCAGCCTTGATGTTGAAATACAGGAGAGAGCATGGAATGTGCTTGGATTTATTGAGTTGGTACGACAAGAATTTTCTAATCCATTGATTCGAAAGGAAGCAAATTTGGAGAGGGAAAAAGTGATTGCTTCCAGAGTTGTTGAATGGGTGCATGATGCCTTCTCTGAGGAGCTTGGTCCGGTCTCCGTAACTGCCCAGGATAGAGTCCTTGTACCAGATGAACTAGTGCTTAAGGAGAATCTCACTGACTTGGAAGCAATCTGTGGAGGTGTAGAATTACCTTCACCCGGTTCCTTTTCTCTTACAAGTCCATATTATGGAGAAAGTGCTGGTTTTTCCGTCTCTAACCTCCAAGGCGAAGAAGATTCAGAACCATCAACAGAGTCCACTTCCTTGCTTACAGAACACCGAAAGCGGCATGGGTTGTATTATCTCCCTTCAGAAAAGAATAAAATTCTTGCAAATGATTACCCCCCTGCCAATGACCCTAGTTCTGGCATTAACACGAATGATGACACTGAAGATTTAGTTAAGCTTGCAGACCAATCACTAGTCTCCAAGAGAAAGCCAAACCATGCAAAACCTAGGCCTGTGGTGGTGAAGTTGGAAGGAGGAGATGCAGCACCTGTCGTTTCCAAGAAACCAGAGCTGAAGGATGATTTACTTTCTGGCGCCATTCGTGATGTACTTTTAGGTAATGAAGCCAAAGCTGCCTCATCACAAAGTAATCCATCTGATAAGTCATCCAGTAAGAGAAAAGGGAAGGCGAAACATGTTATTCTACCTGATTCTAAAGAAAATCTAGCTGTCGGAGAACAGCCCAATCATGAAAATCCAAGTTCAAGGCGAAGCCAACACCGGGGTCATGGTAAAGAGAAAAGCAAGAAAAGTCGAGGGAAGAAGAATGGGGATGGAAGGGAAGATGATGGGGAGAAAGAAAGAGAGAAGATTAGAGATCACCATGGTAGACACAAAAGTCGACAAAGAGCTGATGCACCTATAAATGTGGTTGCACAAACACCGGATATTCCTGATTACCTTTTATAGCATTAAATGTTCGGATCAGTGCTGCTGTTAGTGACTGCTGAAGAGGAGTTGTTTGACTTCGTCCGCCCCATGTATTCACCCACCTTGAATGCTAAGTTTGGTTTCATTTTTTGGGTGCAGATCAGATATATTCATTTTTTGGTTGGATTTGTTGCTTTTTTAGTTTTTCTTTTTAATTCCGGGATTGCTTTGACATGCAAGACACTGTCAAAATGTAAATTGAAATGTTCAATTTGAGTTTGGCGAGAGAGAGAGAGATTGCTTATATCCCTACAACAGCATTCGGTGTTAGCGTCTCATCTATCATTTACTATTGAATTTTGATTCTGAGCTTTGCAATGAATGGAAATTTATAAATCTGATCGTACTGTGAATACTTGCTGAGTGATCATGAGTAACATTCAAGTCAGGTGAGTGTCTCGGGTTGAGCTTGGCTTGATTTATCTGCTCCCTGCGATTCTTATCTGGGAATACCACTAATTTGTGAGATGAAAACCATGGGCTCGCAGCAACCATTTAGATTTACCAGTCAATGATGGTATGCGCTGAATATTTGACATCTTTAATACTCCTTGCATGATTGTTTCAGTCTGCCATATATGCCTTCAGCATGTTTTGATTGAAGTACCATCTGCTTCAAAATTCGAAGTTCACATGTTTCTGACGCGGAATTGTCTCTTGGATGGCTATTTTAAGGTTTGAAGAAAAAGTTTGCAACTTCACATAAAAAGAATCTTACTTGAGAATTAAAGTTATATATAATTGATCATCTCATTTTATAACTATAACAGAATATACACAAGAAGTATAAATCACAGTGATAAGTCCCAGCAAATATTCAACAATAATTGTTTGTTTCTTTTCTGGTGAGAAAATACCACAAATTTTAGATACTGATTGATTGCCCTTATTGATAATTTTCGGCTGCTTTAAATAAGCAAAACCAGTACAGGAAACCGAAATAAAAGAAAAGCTGGTAACTCACGATTTGAGATTACCCACATAAAAACTGAATGTAACCCGTACGTAACATTAAGCATAACAACTATAACAAACTGAAATAAAAGTGATGAAAAGTTCGCAACTGCAAATGACCTAGTCCTGTAGGTGACCCAGTCCTCCCCAGCATAATCTTTTCATTCTTTACGTGACCATAAATACTCTTCTGCATGCCGTATGCATATAAGTTCTTTTCTGCATGCCTGCATGCCGCATGTATATACTTTTCACGTCCAATCTTCCTGCATGGCACATGCAGTTAACAATTCACGTCCAACTTCAACATATGTATTTGGGATTTGGCTTAAGGGGCCTTGCTGATCGACGTGGCTTATCACTACCTCCCTCATTATGTGGAACCTTGTACCCAAGGTCCACGTCTGGAAACAACTCCAGCAGCTGTTTGGTGGATACCCACGTCGCCTCTTCTACTGGTAGATATTTCCAGTGGACTAAACTCTCTTTGACAATTCGGGCGCCTTGTTTGATCCAGCGATGATCGATAACAGCCTGTGGTGTCAGTATGACTTCCCCATCTTCACTGAATGATGGTATCTCTGTGATGTGTTTGCCATTCTTCGTGTTAGTGTTGTACCGTTTGAGTAGGGAAATATGGAATATCGGATGAATACGCGACTCTGCTGGTAAGTGGAGTTTGTAAGCGACGGGGCCGATTTTTTCTAGAATTTCACAGGGCCCATAGAAGCGGCTAGCAAGTTTCTGGTATTCTCTTTGAAAAACTATTTGCTGGCGATAAGGATGTAGTTTCAAAAGCATTAAATCACCAACCTCAAATGACACATCTTTTTGTTTTTGATTTGCGATTTGTTTCATCCGATTAACTGAGCGTGCAAGGTTGACCTTGAGTTGTTGAAGTAATTCATCTTGGTCCTGTAATTGCTGATCCACTTCATGCACTGAGGATAGTCCTTCATTGTATGATGGAATAGTGGGTGGTAGCCTACCATACAGTGCTTGAAAAGGGGTCATGCCGGTTGAGTTGTGGTACGTTGTATTGTACCAGTATTCTGCCCAAGGTAAGTAGAAGCTCCATTTTCATGGCCATTGGTGGACAAAGCATCTAGATATTGTTCAACACATTGATTGACAACTTCCGTTTGGCCATCGGTCTGTGGATGATATGCAGAGCTGAGCTGCAATTTAGTACATGACATCTTGAAGAACTCTTGCCAGAAATGGCTCACAAAAACTGGATCACGGTCGCTGACGATAGACTTTGGCATGCCATGGAGCTTAATAACACCTTCCATAAATTTCTCTGCAACGCTTTTAGCTGTAAAAGGATGTTTTAATGTAAGAAAATGAGCTGATTTACTGAGCCTATCGACGACTACCATGATGGTATCCTTGCCCTGTGAGGTGGGTAACCTCTCAATAAAATCCAATGTGATGTCATCCCATACTTAGCAAGGAATGGGCAGTGGTTGGAGGAGACCTGTGGGCGCCAATGTTTCCAACTTTGTTTTCTGGCAGTCCACACAATTCTTGATATATTCTTGGACCGATTTACGCATCCTTGGCTAATAGAATTGTTGTCCCAGTTTTTTATAGGTGCGCAATACACCAGAGTAGCCGTCTATCTTGGTGTCATGCATTTCATGTAGCACCTTTGCACGTAGGGCAGAATCTGCTGGGACGATGACTCGTTCCTTGTAACGAAGTAGGCCATTGTGCCACACATAGTGGCTGTGTAGTCGGTCCATGGCTGCCTGGCTCATGAACTGTATGTACGAATCTGTCTTTACCGCTTACTTAATTTCTTCCCATAAGGTAACCTGAGGAAAAAAAAGATGGTGAAGAACAGGGCTACCTTGTTTACGAGAGAGAGCATCAGTTGCAAAATTTTCACGGCCGGGACGGTATGTAATCTCATGGTCATAGCCTAAGAGCTTGGCTACCCATTTTTGCTGCTCTAGTGTGGTGATACGTTGCTCTAACAAATACTTTAGGCTTCGTTGATCCGTCTGAATATAAAATTTTCTGCTTAGAAGATATGGTTGCCGCAGACATATAGCTTCAATGATGGCCAACATCTCTTAGGCGTAAGTGGACCAAGATTTTTTTGCCACCCCAAGTGCTCAACTCATAAATGCCACTAGTTTGCTTTGCTGAGTCAATATTGCTCCAATACTGTCACCTGATGCATCAGTTTCGATAGTGAAGACGTCTTTGAAGTTGGGCATTGCTAGCGTTGATGTAGTTGTCATGGCTTGTTTAAGCGCAAGGAAAGCAGTTTCAGCTTCCTCATGCCATCCGAATTGGCCCTTTTTAAGGAGATTGTTGAGAGCTCGCGCCACAATGCTATAATTTTTTACAAACTTCCTGTAATATCTTGTCAACTCTAAAAACCCACGTAGCTCAGAAATATTAATGGGTCATGGCCATGCCACCATTGCTGCAATTTTGTTTTCGTCTACCTTCACTCTATGATTGGTGATAATGTGCCCTAGATACTCCAACTCTTGTTGGCCAAAAACACATTTGCTAGTTTTGACAAAGAATTGATGTTGCTTTAATATCGTCAAAGTCTGTTTTACATGCATCAAATGCATGTCCCAAGTAAGACTATAGACTAAGATGTCATCGAAGAAAACTAGTATAAATTTTCTAAGATGAGACCGAAATATAGAGTTCATGATAGCTTGAAATGTAGAGGGTGCATTACACAAGTCAAATGGCATAACCAAGTATTCATAATGTCCGTTATGAGTATGGAAAGTAGTTGTTGGAATATCCATAGGATTAACTCGTACCTGATGATACCCATCTCTAAGATCTAGCTTGGTGAAATATGAAGCACCATAGAGCTCGTCTAACATATCATCAACTGTGGGAATAGGGAAGCGGTCCTTCACGATGGCAGCATTGAGTGCCCGGTAATCTGTGCAAAATTGCCAAGTTCCATCCTTCTTCTTCATCAACAGTACAGGTGATGAAAACGGGCTTGCATTTGGTCGAATAAGTCCGGAGTTTAACATTTCATGGACTTGTTTCTCAATTTCCTCCTTTTGATAGTATGCATAACAGTATGGTCGAACATCAATAGGTTCGGTTCCTTCCTTGAGGGAGATGCAGTGATCTATCACCAGTGGTAGACTTGTCAGTTCCTTTAATAGTTCTGAGAACTCATGCAATATTTTCTTCATGTCAGGATGAATTGTTTTGTTGTGTGGCTCCGCAGCACTGACCTGTAGACATATTGCAAAAATGGCATGGTTCTGATGAGCCTCTTTGGTTAATTCATTGATTGATGCAATTTGAATGGCTTCATTGTCCGTTCCTTGTAACCGCCTAATCTGGTTCTTCCAAAGAAATTCCATGGTTAACTGTTTCCAGTTGCAAACCACGGAACCCAGCATTTCCAGCCATTGGATTCCCAGGACTAGATCTAACCCTGTAAGAGGAAGAGAATAAAGAGTTAAAGAGAAATGAGTGCCTTGCAGGTCCACTCCTACTTCTTCAAAACACCCCTGACACCTCAATTTCTCGCCATTCGCTACCTCCACCGTGAAAGTTGTGGTTGGCACCACTGGTAATCGCATCTCGTTGGCCAATCTTTCGTTAATGAAGTTGTGAGTTGATCCACTGTTGATGAGTGCGATGACATGTGGGAATCAATCCTGGCAGCTATGCGCATAGTCTTGGGCGCAGTGCATCCTGTCAACGCATGTAGTGTGATTTCTGGTTCAGTGGTTGCCTCATAATTCTCTTGAACTGGTTGTTCTTCACTATCATTATCACATAAAAGAGTGTTGCTGCCATCGTAACCTTCCAACATAAGTATTCGTGGCTCCCAACATTTATGTCCTATAGTAAAACGATCATTGCAGTTAAAACATAAATTCTGAGCTCTCCTCCGTTGCATTTCCTCCCAGGTGAAGCGCCAAACAGGATTGGTAGGGACTGGTGGTGCAACTCGATTGACACGGGGAGGGGATAGTATAGATCTCATTGGTGGTGTAGGTCTGATAAACCGAATTTTTCTACTAAGTTGATCATCCTTCATTTGGGCTAAATTTATGGCTTTCTTCAAGGTTTAAGGCTTAAACATGCGTATCTCATTTGAAATCTCAGTTTTTAAGTCACCCATAAATGTACCCACAAACACCCGTTGGTAATCTCGTAGTGAACCCCCTTGCCTTATCCTTGAAAGGGCTTAATTAAATCTTCACACTCCGAAGGGCCAAAAGGAGCCCAAAGTTCGTCTTCAAAATTTACCTATGATAGAACGCATCCTTCTTCTTCAGTCAACCTGCGAATCCATTGCCACCACTGGTTGGCCTCCTCTTCCAAGTGGTAGGAAGCCAGAGAGACCTTTTGAGTTTCTGGAGTATTCTGAAATTAAAAAAACTGATTCACACGATTAAACCACTCCGTTGGATCATCTCCTGAAAATTTAGGAAATTCAAGCTGCGCTATCTTGGAAGAGACAATTAGTCGTCCCCCCTCGTGGCCTTTATGTTGTTGGTTGC
>Ga0307512_10007719_pt1 | contig 10590 bp, 6 predicted proteins | sample 14_EM_MG_FD_200267 | JGI IMG/M metagenome (GOLD analysis project Ga0307512, IMG submission 200267) | Populus trichocarpa ectomycorrhiza microbial communities from riparian zone in the Pacific Northwest, United States - 14_EM | ecosystem: Host-associated > Plants > Roots > Unclassified | place... | reverse complement strand
TGGGCCCACACACGAGGGTCGGGGGCGTTCGGGGTCTGGGGCGGCTGGGCGTACAGCGGTTGCTGCGGCTGGTAGGTGCCCGGGGGCGGCGGGGGGTGTGCCGCACGGTCGTAGAGGGCCTCGGCGACCGGGTCCTGGGCGGAGAGGTCCTGCGCCCGGTACGGGTCCTGGTCGTAGGCGTCCTGGAGGTACACGTCGGCGGGGGGCTGCGGCTGCACCTGGCCGTGCTCGGGCGGCGGGCCCTCGGGGGGGCCCGAGCTGCCCGCGGCCTGGCCGCGGTCACCGTCGTACGGCGCGTTCATGGTTACCCCACCTCATCGTCCCGGGCCCACCGGCCACGACATCCTCAACGGTCCACTCTCTCACCCGTGCCGGACGGGTCGGCGCTTTCCGATGCGGTGTCCGGTGTCGGGTCACTCGGCTGCTCAGGGTCGTCTGCCCGGGCGTCGGTACCGGACTCTTCCTTGAGACGGTCTTCGGGCCCCTCGGGGTTCTTGGGCTCGTCGCCGGTCTCGCCCGCCTCGTCGGGACCGTCCTCCTCGGCCTCACGGGCGGCCGCCCGCTTGCGCTGCGTGTACATACGGAAGCCGGCGAGGACGAGCAGGAGGAAGCCGCCGCCGATGACCAGCATCACGGTGGCCGTGAACTCGGTGACCTTGACATCAAAGGTGACGGCATCGCCGTATTCCTGGCCGTCCTCCGTGTACAGCTGGGCGACCACCGTCGCCTGGCCGTTGGCCTTGGCCGACGTGGTGAACTTCACCGTCTGGCTGTGCCCTCCGGAGACCGAGACACGCTGCTCGTCGTAGGCATGCCCGCCGATCTGGAGGCGGGTGGGGCTCGTCGAGGTGAGGCGCAGCACGAGGTGGTCGACGCCCTGCACCAGGTTGTTCTGGACGGTCACGGGGATCGTGGCGCTGCGCCCGGACAGCTTGGTGTCGGACTTGTCGATCAGCTTGACCTGCTTCGTCAGGTCGCTGAGGTGCTTCTCCACGTCGCTGCGGAAGCTCTCTGCTTCGCTCGCGTGACCACGCCATGACGTGGACATCCCGCGGTTCACGGCTCGCCCGAAGGGGGTCACCACCCGGGACTCGTCCGAGAGGATCACCTTGAAGTTGTCGAGATCATCCTGTGTGGTCGCGATCTCCTCGAAGGCCGAGCGCGGCAGCTCCTGCTTGCGCAGCGAAGAGGGGTAGGCGGACGTCGACGGCACCTTCGTCGTGGCACTGGGGTCCGGCTTGGCCTTGGCGGCCGAGGCCAGCTCCTGGCTCTGGGACCAGCTGCCGCCCTGGAGGGCCGTCAGCGCCGCGGCCATCGCCTGGGCCTGGCGTGTCGTGGGCGTCCGCTGCGGAGCGACGACGATGCTGCGCTGCTTGTCCGTCTGCTTGTCGAGCGTCAGGCTCTGGGCAAGGAACCGCTGAACGGCCAGCGTGGCGGCGGAGGCCTTCGTCAGGTCACCCTGGAAGACCGTCGACAGGCGGGCGTCCGCGACGACCGCGGTAGTGCCGCCGCCGATCGCGCGGGCCGCGGAGGGGGTGTAGGGCAGGCCGGCCGTCTCCTGGAGGCTGTCGCTGCGCGCGATCACCTTGTCGGCGCCGGCGGAGGTCGCGACCTTGACGATGGACGGGTCGACGGCGCCGTCCACAGGCCAGGCGAAGTCGGTGTTCGGCTTCACATGGAGGATCGGCTCCACCGTGTTGGCGACGACGTCGGTGGCCTCCTTGAGGTGGCTCAGCGAGCCCGTGACACTCGTGCCGTTGTGAGCGAGCGAGGCCAGGTCCGGGTCGGCGAAGGGCAGGGCGACGACCTCCTTGTCCGCCACAGCGCTCTGCAGCTCCGCGAGCCACTGCTTGGCGGCCGTCTGGTGGGTGCCCGCCGTGGAGGTGCCGTTGTCGGCCCGGACCCGATAGCTGCGGGTCATCGCGTCGACGGAGGCCAGCAGGTCGGGGTCGATCACCCAGGTGACGTCGAGGTTCTTGCCCAGGGACAGCATCTCGTCCAGGCGTCCGCCCGGGGAGATCTCCTTGGCGAGGTCGTCGTTGAGGAAGACCGGCGTCTGCTGTGCGTTCGATCCCGTCTCCGCGGTCATGTGCACGGTGGAGACGAGCGGCCACAGGAACGTCGTCTTCGTCTTTGTGTCGGCCTCGTCGGGCTGCCAAGGCAGGAAGGTCCGCTGGATGCCGAGGACCTGATTCCACGGCTGCGCGGACGTCTGGCCGGACAGCGAGACGGCGAACTGGTAGACCCCGTCGCCGCCGAGATCCAGCTTGTCGACGGGCACGGAGATGCTGAAGTGTTCGGCGACTCCAGGAGTCAGCTTGGAGAACTTCTCGACGTATTTGCCGCCGATCTCGGGGCCGGTCGAGCCCTGGACGCTGTCACTGCGGTTGGCGGTTTCGTCGACGGCCGAGCGCGTGCTCAGCTCGGCGCCCACGCGCAGACCCACATGGGCGCCGGTGACCGTCTGCTTGCCGTTGTTGGTCACTGTGCCCGACACGGTCAGCGTGTCCCCGTCCGTGGGGACGCCGGGGCTGAGCGAGTCGAGGGCAACGGCCACCGAGCCCGAGCCGGAGGCGTCCTTCAACGAGGCCTGACCGGCCGCGTCCGCGGAAGCGGCGGAGGGCAGCTGGAGAACGCCGGCCAGTAGAGGCGCCCCGGCGAGCAGTGCTCCGGTGCGCCGCAGCCACCGGCGGGCAGGTGAGGGATTCGTCCCCAGGAAGTCTGCCGCCTCGGCCACGCGCTCGCCCGTCCCTCGTCATCGTCATTGGTCGTCGGAATGTGCGTCCACGCATGGTAACGATGCGCGCCGAAGGGAAGTGCCGCGGACCGCTCCACAAGATCGGGGAACAGGACTGATACGTCCTGTATATGCGCGTATAAAGAAGAGCGCGACTGTACGTCCCAGACGCAGCCCTTGTGCCTGTATCGAGGCAGGTGTCCGTGCGCATTTAATGGAGGCGCTCGTGGTCGCCCGGGCCACGTACCCTCTTCTGTTGTGCCGAACGCCAACGAAGCCAACCTCAGTGCCCTGAGCCAGGAGTCACGCCCCGTGCCGAGTGAAACGCTGCGGGTAGCCCCTGTCGCTGATGACCTCGCCCGCCGTTTTCAGGAGGCGGGGTTCTCACTCGCCCTGGTCGGCGGCTCGGTCCGGGACGCGCTGCTCGGCCGGCTCGGCAACGACCTCGACTTCACGACCGACGCACGTCCCGAGGACGTCCTGAAGATCGTCCGGCCGTGGGCGGACGCCTTGTGGGAGGTCGGCATCGCCTTCGGCACGGTAGGGGCCCAGAAGGACGGTTACCAGATCGAGGTGACGACCTACCGGTCGGAGGCCTACGACCGGACCTCGCGCAAGCCCGAGGTGTCGTACGGCGACTCCATCGAGGAAGACCTCGTCCGGCGTGACTTCACCGTCAACGCGATGGCCCTCGCGCTCCCTGAGAAGAAGTTCATCGACCCGCACGGCGGACGGGACGACATCGCTGCGCGTGTTCTGCGTACCCCGGGCACTCCTGAGGCGTCCTTCTCCGACGATCCGCTACGGATGATGCGGGCCGCACGCTTCGCTGCGCAGCTCGACTTCGAGGTGGCTCCCGAGGTCGTAACAGCCATGAAGGAGATGGCGGGACGAATCGAGATCGTCTCGGCCGAACGTGTAAGGGACGAACTCAACAAGCTCGTCCTCTCCGGGAACCCGCGCAAGGGCCTGACGCTGCTCGTCGACAGCGGGATCGCCGAGTACGTCCTGCCCGAGCTGCCGGCCCTGCGGCTGGAGCGGGACGAGCACCACCGGCACAAGGACGTGTACGAGCACACGCTGATCGTCCTCGAGCAGGCGATCGCGCTGGAGGAGAACGGTCCCGACCTGACTCTCCGACTGGCTGCCTTGCTGCACGACATCGGCAAGCCGCGCACACGCCGCTTCGAGTCGGACGGTCGGGTCTCGTTCCACCACCACGAGGTGGTCGGCGCGAAGATGACCAAGAAGCGCATGACGGCGCTGAAGTACTCCAACGAACTGGTGAAGGACGTCTCACGCCTGGTCGAACTCCACCTGCGCTTCCACGGCTACGGCACCGGCGAGTGGACGGACTCGGCGGTCCGCCGCTACGTCCGTGACGCCGGCCCGCTCCTCGACCGCCTCCACAAGCTGACCCGCTCGGACTGCACGACCCGGAACAAGCGCCGGGCGGCAGCGCTGTCGCAGGCGTACGACGGCCTGGAGAGGCGCATCAGCCAACTTCAGGAGCAGGAGGAGCTGGACGCGATCCGCCCGGATCTCGACGGCAACCAGATCATGGAGGTCCTGGGCGTCGGCCCCGGGCCGGTCATCGGCCAGGCGTACAAGCAGATGCTGGAGCTGCGGCTTGAGCACGGGCCGATGGAGCATGATGCGGCGGTGGCGGCGCTCAAGGAGTGGTGGGCTGAGCAGGGCTGAGGCCGCGACACCGGTCATGTTTCACGTGAAACATGACCGGACGCGCTGAGGGGCGGTGTTTCACGTGAAACACCGCCCCTCAGCGCGTCAGTCCTACTTGGTGTAGTCGTTCAGGCAGAGCAGGAAGTCGTTGCTATTTTCGCTCTGTGTGTACGTGTACTTGAAGTCCTTGGTCTCAGCCTCGCACTTTGACGAGGCCTCGATCTCGGTGGTGTACGAGCCCTTGACCTTGGCCAGCACCACGTACTGGGCCTTCGAAGAGCTGCAGTCGACGACCTCGAGGTCCGGGTTGGTGTCGGAGGTGCTGCCGCGGTGCATGCAGTCGCCGACCTTGGCGGTGTCGGCATCATTCCGGCTGGCTATGTAGCCACCGATCGCCACGCCGACGACGACCACGGCGATAACGATGTTCTTGATCTTCTTGAAGCTGAGCTTGCGGCTCGGCTGCGGCGGAACCGGCGCATACGGCGCCGCGCCCTGCTGGGGGAACCCGGGCTGCGGGGGGAACCCGGGCTGACCCGGCTGCTGCGGGTAGCCGGCCTGCGGCGGGTACGGTGCCTGGCCCTGGGGCTGGCCGTAGGGCTGCTGGCCCTGCGCGAATGGGTTCTGGCCGTGGGGCGGCGGAGTTGTCACTTTGGGATCCCCCTTGAAGCAAGCATGGGTGTAAGGCGCGTATAAGGCGCGAGTAAGACGCACGTAAGTTACCGGGACCCACTGACATCCCTGTAGCCCAGGGGGACTCTGTGCCATTGATGTGACACTTACTGGCGTTCAAAACGGGCCATAGCCGCAGCAACTGCCCCGTAGATAACGGCGACTGTGACCACGAGCGGCACGGAACGGCCGTCCGGCGGCAGCATCAACGCGGCCACTGCGGCGGCGCCGACGAAGGCGATGTTGAAAAGGACGTCGTAGACGGAAAAGATCCGGCCTCGGAAGCCGTCGTCCACGGAGGACTGCACGACCGTGTCCGTCGCGATCTTTGCGCCCTGAGTGGTCAGGCCGAGGACGAACGTCGCGGCCAGCATCGGAGTGGTGGCGAACGGGAGACCGAGGGCGGGCTCCAACACGGCAGCCGTCGCGGCGCAGACGACGATCCAGCGGCCCGGACCGAGCCGTCCTGCAGCCCAGGGCGTCAACAGAGCCGCTGCGAAGAAGCCGGCGGCGGATGTTCCCAACGCCAGCCCCAGCAGCCTGAGTCCGTCGTCCGCGTTCGAGGAGAAGGCGTATCGGCACAGCATCAGCAGCATGACCAGCAGGGCGCCGTAGCAGAATCGCATCAGGGTCATCGTGACGAGCGCCCAGGCGGCCTCCCGGCGCGGCGGTGCGGCGAGATGGCGTACAGCTGCCGCCAGGTCTCGGGCGGTGCCGGAGAGCGCCGCCGTCAGCCGGGCCCGTATCAACTCGGGGTCCGGACCCAGCTGTTCCGGCGCGAGGCGGAGTGACGCGAGCCCCGCGCACAGGTACAGGACGGCGCCGAGCAGCACCACGGCCGCGTCGGAGTCGGCCACCACCAGCCGCACGACGAAGGCGAGGCCGCCACCCGCGGTCGCGGCGAGCGTACCGGCGGTCGGCGAAAGGGAGTTGGCCATCACGAGGCGCTCGGCGTCGACGACGCGCGGCAGTGCGGCGGACAGTCCCGCGAGGACGAAGCGGTTGACGGCGGTGACGCACAGCGCGGAGACGTAGAAGAGCCAGTCCGGGACGTGACTGAGGATCAGGACGGCCGTCGCCGATGCCAGCACGGCGCGCAGCAGGTTGCCGTAGAGGAAGACCTGGCGGCGGCGCCAGCGGTCCAGGAGGACGCCGGCGAAGGGGCCGACGAGGGAATACGGAAGCAGCAGCACCGCCATGGCGGAGGCGATCGCGGTGGCCGAGGTCTGTTTCTCCGGCGAGAAGACGACATAGGAGGCGAGCGCTACCTGGTAGACGCCGTCCGCGCCCTGGGAGAGCAGGCGTACGGCGAGCAGACGCCGGAAGTTCGCGAAGCGCAGGAGGGCGCGCAGGTCACGGACGACGGCCATGGGGCACAGCCTCACATACGGGGAGGGTCCCCCGGGTCGTGCGACCCGGGGGACCCTCGACGCCCTGGCAGGAGCAGTTGTGTCAGCGCTTAGCGCTCGACCTCACCCTTGATGAACTTCTCGACGTTCTCGAAGGCCTCGTCGTCGAAGTACTGCACCGGCGGGGACTTCATGAAGTACGAGGACGCGGAGAGGATCGGGCCGCCGATGCCGCGGTCCTTGGCGATCTTCGCGGCGCGCAGGGCGTCGATGATGACACCCGCGGAGTTCGGGGAGTCCCAGACCTCGAGCTTGTACTCGAGGTTCAGCGGGACCTCGCCGAAGGCACGGCCCTCGAGGCGGACGTACGCCCACTTGCGGTCGTCGAGCCACGCGACGTAGTCGGACGGGCCGATGTGGACGTTCTTCTCGCCCAGCTCACGGTCGCGGATCTGCGAGGTGACGGCCTGCGTCTTCGAGATCTTCTTCGACTCGAGGCGGTCACGCTCGAGCATGTTCTTGAAGTCCATGTTGCCGCCGACGTTGAGCTGCATGGTGCGCTCAAGACGGACACCGCGGTCCTCGAACAGCTTCGCCATCACGCGGTGGGTGATGGTCGCGCCGACCTGCGACTTGATGTCGTCGCCGATGATCGGGACGCCCGCCTCGGTGAACTTGTCCGCCCACTCCTTGGTGCCGGCGATGAAGACCGGAAGGGCGTTGACGAACGCGACCTTGGCGTCGATGGCGCACTGGGCGTAGAACTTCGCCGCGTCCTCGGAGCCGACGGGCAGGTAGCAGACGAGAACGTCGACCTGCTTGTCCTTGAGGATCTGGACGATGTCGACCGGGGCCTCGGCGGACTCCTCGATCGTCTCGCGGTAGTACTTGCCCAGGCCGTCGAGCGTGTGGCCACGCTGGACCTGGACGCCCGTGTTCGGGACGTCGCAGATCTTGACGGTGTTGTTCTCGGAGGCGCCGATGGCGTCCGCGAGGTCCAGGCCGACCTTCTTGGCGTCGACGTCGAACGCGGCGACGAACTCGACGTCGCCGACGTGGTAGTCGCCGAACTGGACGTGCATGAGGCCGGGGACCTTGGTCTCCGGGTCGGCGTCCTTGTAGAACTCGACGCCCTGCACCAGCGACGCGGCGCAGTTGCCCACGCCGACGATGGCTACGCGAACCGAACCCATTCCGGTTGCTCCCTGTGTGTACGAGTGAGGCCCTGACTGGGCTCTCACGTGGCGGTGTCGTCGGGCGTATCCGTCCCGGGGGTGTCCCCGGGACGGGGCAGGCCGCCCGTCGCTCCAGATGTGTTGTCCTGCTGAGCGGTCCCCCCGGAGGCGGGACCCTTGAGGTCCCGTCCGGCCCGCTCGCTCTCGATGAGCTCGTTCAGCCAGCGCACTTCGCGCTCCACGGACTCCATCCCGTGGCGCTGGAGCTCAAGCGTGTAGTCGTCGAGGCGCTCCCGAGTGCGCGCCAGCGAGGCGCTCATCTTCTCCAGCCGCTCCTCGAGTCGGCTGCGGCGGCCTTCGAGGACTCGCATACGGACGTCGCGCGAGGTCTGCCCGAAGAAGGCGAAACGAGCAGCGAAGTGCTCGTCCTCGTACGCGTCAGGGCCCGTCTGCGAGAGCAGCTCCTCGAAGTGCTCCTTACCTTCCGCCGTCAACCGGTAGACGATCTTGGCGCGACGCCCTGCGAGTGGTGCTGCGAGGGCGTCCTCGGAGGTGTGCCCCGGCTCCTCGATCAACCAGCCGTTGGCGACCAGCGTCTTGAGGCAGGGGTAGAGCGTCCCGTAGCTGAACGCACGGAACACGCCCAATGACGTATTGAGTCGTTTGCGCAGCTCATAGCCGTGCTTCGGGGACTCGCGGAGCAGGCCGAGTACGGCGAACTCAAGGATCCCTGAACGCCGGCTCATCCGCTCGCCTCCTCGTCTTTATGTCGCCCCGATGTATCGACTCGATACATCAAGACGATAGAACGGCCTTCCGGATGCGACAAGTGGGGAGACGGTGAACGGGATCACATCACTTATTCATCCGAGGCAAGTTGCCTGATTTGGGGTGAACTTTGTGGCTCGGTGGGTTTTGACGGTGCGTAGTCTGTGCGCCATGCACACCACCGGGAGCCGAGTGACGCAGGGGGGCGTCGTCGTCCTGGGTGCCGTACGGATGAATGAGGGATCGACCACATCCGTACTTCGGGGGGACCGGAAACCAGTCGCCGCTTCCAGGCGCGCAAAGGTGCGCCTGCCCGAGGAGTAGTCGTTCGATGAGCGAGCACCGTCGCAAACCGCCGCAGCCGCAGGGAGGCGGACGTGCCGCGGCCCGACGCGGCCAGTCCGGCTCGTCCGCCGGGCGCCGTGCGGCACCGCGAGGCGCCACCGGGTCTCCCTCCGACGCGTACGGGTCGGATTCCTACGGGTCGGGAGGCGAGGAGCGGTCGTACGGCGGCCGTGCCGAAGCCCGCCGCGCGGCACAGAGAAGTGGAGGCGGCCGACGCAGAGCGGCCGAACCCGGCCGCGGGGGTCCACGCGGCGGACCCGGCGGCCCGAACGGGCCGGGGCGGGGCCGAGGGCGCGCGCCCTCTCCCGGCAAGAAGCGCTTCATCGACTATCCGCGAGCCGGCAAATACGGAGCCGCGCGCTGGCTGCCGTCGTGGAAGCTGGTGACAGGGCTGTTCATCGGTTTCATCGGAAGCATCGTGGCGGTGGCGGGCATCGGGTACGCCATGGTGAGCGTTCCGAACGTCGCCCAGACCGCGAAGGCGCAGAACAACGTCTTTTACTGGTCCGACGGCAGCGAGATGGTTGCCACGGGCAAGGCGAACCGCCAGATCGTCAATATCTCGCAGATCCCCAAGGCGATGCAGTACGCCGTGGTCTCGCAGGAGAACAAGACGTTCTACAGCGACAACGGCATCGACCCGAAGGGCATCGCCCGCGCCGTGTTCAACATGGCCCGGGGCGGCGATACGCAGGGTGGCTCCACCATCACCCAGCAGTACGTGAAGAACGCTCGCCTGGACGACCAGTCGCAGACGATCACGCGTAAGTTCAAAGAGATCTTCATCTCGATAAAGGTGGGCGCCACGGTCCCGAAGGACGAGATCATGCAGGGCTACCTGAACTCTGCGTACTACGGGCGCAGTGCCTACGGGATCCAGGCGGCCGCGCGTGCGTACTTCAACAAGGACGCCGTCAAACTGAACCCGGGCGAGTGCGCCTTCCTGGCGGGGATGCTCAAGGGCGCCACGTACTACGACCCCGCGGGCGCGACCTCCATAGACCCGGCAGCCACTGCGACGGCCAACCAGAAGCGTGCCCTGCGGCAGATGCAGGACACCCTCGACAAGATGGTCGAGTACGGCCACTTGAGCCAGTCGGAGCGGGCTCAGTACACCAGGCTCCCCACGGTGAAGAACCCACGGTCGAACACCGAGCTCGGCGGCCAGATCGGCTACCTCGTCGACCTCGCCAAGGCATACCTGATCAACAACTCGAAGATCAGCGCCAACGACCTGGAGCAGGGCGGCTACTCGGTCTACACGACCTTCGACAAGAAGAAGGTCAAGGAGCTCCAGGCCTCGGTCGAGAACGTCCAGAAGGCCAACATCAAACCCAAGGAGCGCCCGAAGACGGACACCCACGTCCAGTTCGGCGGAGCCTCCGTCGACCCGACGACCGGTGCCATCAAGGCCATCTACGGCGGCGAGGACGCGACCAAGCACTTCACCAACAACGCCGACGTGACCGGCGCCCAGGTCGGTTCGACCTTCAAACCGTTCGTGCTGGCGGCGGCGATGCAGTGGGGTGTCCGGGACAAGAGCCTCGGCGCGGAACAGGCCCAGGACGAGCGCACCCAGGTCTCCCCGAAGAGCCTGTACAGCGGTAAGAACAAGCTGAAGGTCAAGGACTACGACGGGACGGTCTGGAAGAACGAGAAGGGCGAGGAGTGGCTTCAGACCAATGACGGCAACGAGTCGTACGGCAGTCCGCCCAGATACGACATCGACCTCCGCGAGGCGATGCGTGAGTCGGTGAACTCCGCCTTCGTGCAGCTCGGCATGGACGTCGGGCTGGACAAGGTCAAGGAAGCTGCCATAGACGCTGGTCTCAAGGCGAACAGCCTGGCCGGCACCAGCTAT
>Ga0307512_10007718_pt1 | contig 10591 bp, 8 predicted proteins | sample 14_EM_MG_FD_200267 | JGI IMG/M metagenome (GOLD analysis project Ga0307512, IMG submission 200267) | Populus trichocarpa ectomycorrhiza microbial communities from riparian zone in the Pacific Northwest, United States - 14_EM | ecosystem: Host-associated > Plants > Roots > Unclassified | place... | reverse complement strand
CGGATTCGGCTTCCAAAGAGCCAACAGGATCGTACAACAACCTTCAAACCAATCTAGCGCTCTGCCCCCGCGCAGAGACAGATCTCACGGTTTTGCGCTGGAGAGACCAGTCGCGGTGCGCGCACTCCGCGGGGTTTTTTCTCGGGTACCGCTCATAATATATCCGCGGGTAGGAGTGAAGTGCGGCGGACACCGACGCTCCGGACCCGGGGGGCCGGTCGCGGTGGTTCTGGATCCCCAACGGACGAACCGCCGAAGTCGTACGTATCTACATGGGAATGTCGGGTACTGCGGGCCCAGTTGGTAGTGGTGGGATCGCCATCTTACAGTTGAGCGGACCGGACGCTCAACATCTGTGGAGATTCAGTAGTGTAGGGTTATCATGGGCGCTTGCCACCAAAACTGACATTATGCGCCCGACCCGGGTTCAAATCCCGGCTGAATCATTTTCCATGTCTTCGCTCCTGGAAGCTCAGTGCTGTAGTGTTCTTCAATTTTGCCTCCTGTCTCTGGCGGGTATGGAAGAAGGGAGGGAGAGAAGTCTTTACAGAGGCGAGCTTCAATGAGGAGGGGGTTGGCTGGAAAATCTAGACAACTGCTCGGTGATCGCAACACACGCTGATTGGTACGGACTCAGTGGACCAAGGGAAAACACCGGAGGCGGGAGGAGGATGGAGGGGGCAGAGAAACGAACGCCGTAAACAGCAACATATTGAACTGATAGATATCCTTGAAGCTGTGTCCACTGCAACAGAACGGAGAAGCAAGCAAACCACAGTACAGGAGAGCAAGCAAAAGAAATACAACCAAATCGCTACGACACAGGCCCCGGCTTCGCCAGCATCAGGTACACACTCTCAGAAACCCTATCCTTCCATTGGGCAGCCTTGCGCACATCGTCCTCCTCCACCATCCTTCCGGGCGTCTCTCCACTGAGGGTGTCCAGGTCTCGCTTCTGGGAGCTGACCCAGCGCTTGAGGAACTCGGCTGGGTCCTCAGAAAAGCTTCTCCAAAAGTCGTGCTTGGCCTTGCTGTGGTTGATGGCCTGCACCAGCACGGCAATGTTATCGTCGATGGCGGAGATCTCGCGCAGCATACTGATGTAAGACGGCGACTGCATCACGGCTTGCATCTTCTGTCGGATAGGATCGTCGATGAAGATGGTGACGTCGTGGATCTGCGGCGACATCGATGCAGCTACGTCGCAGCGGACAACGTAATTGATGACAATGGGTTCCAGTGGGAGGATGTGCGAGAGGGTCAGTTCGGGAATTTGTGGGAAGTACACACGATCGACATTAAAGATCTGCAGGTGGTTAATTGGGCGATCCAAAAGGATGGCAGGTGGGTAAACATACGGCCCGCAGTTGATGGTTGCAGTTGATGGTTCTCTTCTCGTCGGGATCCTGTAAACCATGCGCGCGCACGTACTCCCAGATCTTCATCACGATGCTAGCACGAGTATCCTCTTTGGTGTCCAGCAAGTCCGCGAGCGCGGGAGAAAGGCGGAAACGATCCGGCGACTCATCGCGGATCAGCTTGATAGTGCAATTGATATTTTCGTCTCCTTTCCTCTCAAATTCGAAGCCGTCAAACTCGGCAGGTCCGTTCAGTCCGAGGGCAGAGGTGGCGGGTTGGGTGGCCGGCGACTGTTTTCTCCACTCGATTGTGTTGCCTTCCGGGTGCAATTCTCTCGACCGGTCAAGCTCTATCACTATAGACTTAAAAAAGTGCGAAAACTTGCGCTTCTGCAGCGGGGGAGCATTGTCGGGACGTGGAGTGAGTCCCAAGTCAGAGTCGGGATCCAACTCGGCCGCATCTCCTTCGTTGTCGTCCAGGAGATTGCCCTCGATCCTGACGCGGAATGTGGGGATCTGGCCAGTATCGAAGTCAAACGCGTTCTCCTCAAGTGGGCGATCCGACACCTGCCACGGTTGATCCTTGGCCGTGTTGGATACGAAGATGCGCAAGGTCCGAGTATTCTGCTCCCATCAGCACCCACTCCCCATCAAAGGAGACAAACATAGCATCACTCCCCATACCTTGATATTCCGGTTCACAGCATCCTGTATATCCAATCTCTTACGCATGATAGCTGCATCGTACCGTCTCTCCATATCCCGGAGTTCCCGGTAGACACGCGCATTGGGCACAATCTCCTCGACGCCTTCGGGGATAGTCTTGTCGGTGGGTTTCCTCGCGCGGCGTTTGGCAAGCTCACGCTCGGCGATCACCGCCTGGTGCTGCGCTGCCAGCTGCTGCTGGGACATCTGTTGATGGGGTTGTTGCGGAGGACGGATCATGGGCCCAGGGCCACGACTGGCTGGTGCTGGCGATGGTCCTGGGGCGTATCCACCGGGGACACGCATTTGGACGGAAGACGGACGCATCTGATCCATATTGTTGCGATTCATAAGTTGGTAGTGTGGGGGGAGGGGTGAACGATGGTTGTGGCGGGTGATTGTCACGACGGAAGGACGTGTTGCAGGACGAAGTCGCGTTACGCAAGGTGCTAAAGAGAGGCGCTGGGTAACAAAGTGTGCTCACTGAGGCGATCACGTGTTACCGAATGGACTGGAAGTATTTGGACATGACTGAACTATTTCGCTAGCGCGGTTCTCTAGAAATTTTGTTGAAATAAAGCTGATAGGAAGAGACTACGAGGGCCAGATTTTCTGCGGGTAAAAAACAATCCCGAACACAAGCTACGGCAAGTGCGGAGATATGAAGATACATAAACCATATTAATCGCAAGGTGCGGACAAAAGAAAAACAAGTAGATATCTCAGACAATTCTCCATGGTGCCTTATATGTATTCAATCCTCCATCCTCATTGTCCGATCACCTCCGCCATGATGGTGACTACTCTTGTCCCTCCACCGCTCCAACCATCTCATCCTCCCCCTCCTCCCGGTGCCCATGAATCCCTTCATAGGTGATCATCATCAAATCAAAGGGAGGCTTTGAGCACACAAACACGGCCTTATCCAATGAGAGACTATGCAACGGAAACATAAAGGCGGTAGGGTCTGCAAGCCCCCATTCCTTGCTGTGAACCATCGTGAAGTTCACATCAAAGAAAGAGCCGTTGGTATAGTCGTCGTGAGTAACCATCGGAACATGAGTCGCTATGGCGATTCCGCTGTCATCTCCCAGTACTGCGTGGATGTTGCCGTCCGAGATGTCCACCCTTCGCGGCATGTGGCGAATTCCCTTGAACCGCAAACGTTGATACACGATGCGGCATGCGCGGCTGTCAAATACAGTGGCGTGGGTATAAATGTCATCCTTCGAGTTGCCATCTACCCCCAATAAGTGAGGACTATCCAGGTGTGGATCGATCACAAATAAGTGGTATGCACAACGGCCGCGACGCCCCACAGGAACGGATCCTCGTTGGGTTGGGTTCGGGAGCCAATTGTTGATTTCTTGAAGAAGCTCGCCACTAACAGTCGAGTAGATTTTCATTGATGGACGGCACAGATCCAGAACACCGAATATTTGGGTGCGTGCGTCGATGTAAATACCATCACACCTTCCTGAGTGGCCCAGATCGACCATGTTCCGGGTGGAAGCATCGTACATCGACATCCCACCGCGCCATCTGAAGACGGCGAGATTCCCATTGGTTTCCACGGCGCGAACTGCATTGGGTAGTCGGAACGTATGCCGCTCGAGAGTTCCAATTTGCCAGACCCAAACCTGGGCGGTATCTCTCGTCGCGGCCATGACATAGTCATCCAATAGTTGGACCCAGTCTAACGCAGTACGGGCCGGCACAGCTAAACCGCCCACAGCTTGAGGGTCCGACCCTGGGTCGAGTTGGTGTATGTCGATTGACCGGGAATTTGGTCCTAGAAACGCTATTCGTCCGCCTACGGCCCATGGGACCAAAATGTATGCATCCTTACGCAATGGCATTGGGATGCGCTTGCACAAGTGTGGCCGACGAACCGCCCTCTCGCGTGATACCGCATTTTCGAATGCCCGCCTCCTTGAGCCTTGATCGTGCTGGCGCACTATGGCCTCCTCCGCCGGGTACCATTCTCTCAGCAGCGCACTGCACATAGACTCCGCCGTGAGGAGTCTGTGCCATCGTCGATTGACACCTCGATAGGGAATGATTTCGCGAGGCTCGAGATAGGAGAGTATTTGGATAGCAAGTTCGGTAGGTAGGTTCCCAACGATGTCGAAGTAGCTGCCTTGCGAAGAGAGGATCTGATGAAGGTGCCATCGATCTGTGGGACAGAATTGCTGTGAAAGCCTCGTCAAAAACGCCAGGCGGCTCTTCTCGTCAAGCATTTTGAATGATCCGACAACCTGATCGAACGGCGAAACGTGGGACATTGTGGTGACGTTAAAAGTTCTGATTGTGGAAGTGGTGAGAGCTGCGCGGGGGGTGTAGGGGAAAGAGGCCTGTGAAAGAGCCATTACACTGTGAAGAATCGAGGCAGCGGACTCAGGGCTACTGAGGTAGCTACGACGAGAAGGTTGGCGGACCGCCAAGAGGAGTGAGTGTAGAATGTTAATTTCTCGAACACTTCTGCCAGACGAGCTACTTAAGGGGACACATCCCCGCCAAACCGTTGTCGTCTTGGCGTCTTCCACTCCCCCATTAGTTACGAGCGGGGTGTGGTCGAGGTTTTGTTGCCATATACTCTACATATAGGTACAGTATCAATACCACAGCGCCGCTAGACAGGGTGTACGGAGGCATTTATGCTCTGCACAAAGATGTAAATAAACCGCCTGATTGGCTGACAGTAGCCAAAGCGGGTGCTGTCTGCCATCGTCATTATCAACCGCTAGAGTAACCGACTTCCTTCTGGTGAGGTGGGGGGTAAAGCCAAGATAGTGATAGCGTCCTGTGAGGGAACGCATGTTATCCCCGAGAAACAGTAGCGACACTGCGTCAACGTGTCATTGAGACGAGTCAATATCACACCAACACACTTAACTACATGGTATTGCTATCCCATATCCTTAGAGGACGATATCACTACCTTTCATTAACCCCCCTCTCACTGTACAGTATCCCTTGGAATCTAGTGCATTCCCTGTGCTAGATCTGAATTTTAAATTGTTTCTGTGATCCCGCGTGTCTGTCTTCGGTTGTTTTTTTATAGACCTTGTGCTCTGCCAAGACCTTGAATTCAGTATTGGGTGAAGAGATGTTTTTTTGTTTCTCCATTACTCGCATGCGACCTCGAGAGGATGGCGAGGCCGAAGGCCCGACCTCCGCCGCCGCCGACAGGCGGGGCAGGCGGGGGTACACCAACGACTGCCCCTGGGCATATGGATATAATCATCGCGAGGAATCCTCGGACAGAACCGGAGACTCTTCACTCGTAAAAAAAGGGCTTTTGGTAGTGAGCGCACGTACTGAGGCCTGCTGATACCTAAGGAGGAGGGGCAAAAGCACGATTAACATCTGCCTGAACAGCTTGTGTTTGTCGTACTACGAGATACATACTCCTGTCGAGCGGTTAAGGACACTGGGACAACCCTCACCTTCATCCCGGCTCAAGCCCAACAGTTTCAGTATCATTTCCGAGCAAAGGGTTGACACGGTCTCGTGGGAAATCCCCTCCTCCGGGCAAGTTTCAAGTCCATCCGAGACTACCCAGTTCGAGAATCTCCCATCAAATAGTACATACGCAATCTCTCCTCACCGAGCAGGGCGCGGCTTTTGCCATCCCGAGACAGCTCAGTTTCCATATACATACCCAGAACTGGGTACCGAGAGGGTTAAAGTCTCTTCTCAACGACCATCGGCCACTGAAGGCCGCAGGTACATACCTCCACCAACCAGACACCCTGTTAGTTTTGGTCCCGAGACACCCAGCACGACCTGAATCGTGTATCGCAACACCGCCCACGCCAATATGTTCATGGGGCGCCGGTGTCACCCTTTGGCGCGCTATTGCCTGGTCGGCATATGAATATTCGAGTGCATGTTCTCCCAAATAGCCCCTCTCACCTACACCCGGTAACCCAACATTTCAAGGAGTACTTGGTAGTCTACGCTGGGAAGAGGATCCACTGGAGTGAATAGGTAAAGGCTCATTATCAACACGGGCGATTTAGTGATAACTACGCCCTACTCACCCTTCTAGGTTCCGTTCACTTCTCGGGTTGGCATAGTTCTTACAATCCCAACCTGTTACCTCCTGTGCCTAAGTGATTGGATGCTATTCCCGATGGCCTCAACTGTGTTCTGCATAGTCCGGCCGTCCACGCCGTCCGGACGGGATATTGGGTTTGGTCTGAGCTCTCGACGAACTATTGAGGCAGTCCGTTCAGTTTGTGATGGGGAGGACGGAGTCAGTCGTCCTCCTAGCTATTGGACTGACGGCACTAGCATTAGTATGTAATGTCATATAATAGTACTAGATACTGACAAGGTGATACAATTTTCTGTATGTAGCTCCAGCCCTCCTGCTAGGAACTGTTCGATTCATTGTTGAGACATAGCCCTTAGAGACCTCACGCCCGTGCTCGGACTCGACGGTCATGCGCCTTATACACCCGCCGCCATGAGGGACGCTCGATGAGATATCGGTGCAGCTCCCGCTAGAAACCGTAGTCTGGTTGTTGAGAAATCTCAGATCTCGCTGGGTCCCATAAATATCACTAATTTTGTGGCGCCTTGGCAGTCGACCGCAGTCTGTCCCGTTTGAGGACACTCCAGACGGGATCAGTCCCGGTCCAGAGGTTGGACGGATGGTGTGAATTATATTTAGTTCTGTTTGAGGCCTAGGACGGACTGGGCTATGCAGAACATCCAAAGATCGCCCACAGCAGCTCGATCTCTTATCCTCCTTCTTCCGCTGACTTGCCTTACGAACGACATCGCTCAATTCCGAGGAGGTTATTGGCACGGCCGTGAAAATAGGCCATCCTGCGCCCTCAAACAGTCGCAAACTGGTTCGCTCCAGGGCGGGGCCGAATCTGAACTGAACCAACTCCCTACCGGCAGGGAACTATAAGCACTGCTGAGATAATCCAAGTCCGGACGCTATCGAACTCGTTTTGCACTGACTGTTCACTCCGCTCGCCGAATACATACATCGAGGTGTCGCTTGCCTTCGCCTCCAGGATGTTCGCCGCTCCTTGCGGTTCCTCGTGGTCCGGATCGAATTCTCTCGCCTGAGCGATGAGCTTCTGGGTATCGGCGGGGATCAGGGAGTGATAAGGGTTGAATTGAGATCTTGAGAGCACCGACCTATCTGCTGAGTTCTTTGTTGGAAGTCAGGTGACATCCCCGTGAGGCTCTACCGTTCAGGGGGCGCCCGTCGTTCGAGACAGGAGGCGAAGAATGAGAGGATCGTAAAGTCTCTATTCTAACCCCTGGATCGCGAGGAGCATCGCATTCAAGGGAGGACACCGATAGTTAGCGCCTTTGAAGTTTCATTCAGCAGAGACTTGGGTACCTTATACATTCTCAAGTACGTCTCTACGGTCTACCCTTGGGGTCGTTGGGCCAAAAATATTCGTACCCTGAAAGGAGCGAATCCGACTGTGACGACGGTATGTACATACTAACTACTACGACCACAAACGTGTCCCGAAGCCTTGATACGATGACAGTATCAGTTCGACGGGAGATGGCGTTTATTTTGGCCTTTCCTTGGGTCAGCAACATAAGTATTAATGGTATTGGAATCACGAGATTATTTGGCTACGATAGTTGGACATTGATGTAAAATAAATGCGGGTAACTCTGCTAGATACTTACTGGGCTGAAGTTGTTGGCCTTCTTACTTTGCAAAGAGTACCAGTCTGGTATTATCTCTTTCGTGTTACGTAAGGACTTGGAATGATGACTTGGATAGCACAACTGATGTGGTGAGTTGAATTCTTAGTCTGGATATTTGTGAAAATCTTGAACACCCCTCCTCTCTCTCTCCAGACCCACCGTCCTGTAAACTCCTCCATCCAATGCTCGCAACCCCAGACTCCTTAGATGAACATGTCGCTGATACTATCTCAAAAAGAAAAAGAAAACTTCTCCCCCCTGCCCAATGCCGAAAACTAGCTAGATACTGTATAGTAACCTCAGGCTAAAGATCTGATCATCTGATCCTAACATGTCATACTTCTCATTTGTGTAGGAAGGCCCACATCCTCTGGTCCGCATCATTGGTACTAGAACCTTGACGTCGTTTGGTCTTCAGAGCCTGTTTTTCGAGCTCTCTATTCATGGTACTTTCCAATCAGCCTACTTCTATACAAGTTTATGATGACCACTCATCCGCAAGGAAGATGAAATGATTGATCTCATCAATCATGCAAAATCAAGGTAAATAGGGGATACATACTCCTTTGTCTTCCAACTATAAAAGATAGGTGTTTCTTCAGCTCTCTCCAGCCGCTTCCAGATGCTTCTCTGATGCCAGATATAGTGGTTCTCAATGTCTGCAACACCTTCAGGCGTATCCCCATCTAGAACACAGTGGTCGCATCCTCTAAGAGGGCATTTCCAGACCCCACCTACCAAGGTCTTGGTGTCTAAGAGGGAGATGCTAACAGCTTCCCTACACCCTGAAATGGGAAGGGCTGGGAGGGCGAAGGATGTGATCTCATCTGACGCAGACCTATGCATCCATGGGTGGTCAGGCCATGGCTTCAATTCTCGGCTCTGCTCCCTCTTCATGCGTCTGATGCTTGAGAAGCGGTCATAGAACGGTTGTGAATCCGATACATAGCCAGAGCCACCCACTGATGACAACGAGTGAACCACAGGGACCTCAGGAATGATACCAGGAACCTTAGGGCTGATACCACTCATTTCAGGAGCTGCCTGCGTGGAATCTTCAGGCTCATCCCAGTAGGGACTATGATAACTATGTTCCTCTTCCTCCAGGTCGTGTGTTTGAGAATTGTCGCATCCAGTTGAACTGATAACCTCCGTCAAGTCCATGTCAAGGTTGGACCCTTCTTGAGATTCCTGAGCTAGACTCAAAGTCGATTCGTCACCGCTGTTGTCCAACTTGCGCTTCCCTCCGCATTTGACAGACGCCTCCGTCGAGTCCGTGCCAGGATTGGGCTCTTCTTGAGATTCCTGAGCTAGACTCAAAGTCGATCCGTCACCGCTGTTGTCCAACTTGCGCTTGCCTCCGTATTTGACAGACGAACCGCGGGGCTTGCCGGTGGTGGCCGGGCGAATTGGAGTTGACGGGACTTCCGAATCATCGTCTACAGCCCTAGAGCGAATCTTGCGACGCTTGGACTTTGGTGTCGGTGTTTCCTCCTTCTTCTTTTGCATTTGAATCTCGGCTTTGTCCACCTTCTCCCAGACCTTTCTGACTAGAGCCTTGACGGTCGCAACTTCGTCGGGATGTTGTTCGGCGTACCAGCGGTACAAGCAAGTCTTCTCCCAGCTCTTGCGTTCCTCGTCGTTTCGCCAATTGACGAGCCGGACCAAGAGGAAGCGCATATACTTGCTCATATGCGCTTCCTGTGCACCTGGTACCTCGGCGCGGTACTCGTTGAGGAACTGACGGAACGAGTACTTTGATTTCCTTTTGGCAGCGACGAACGTTTCGATGAAGAGCCAAAGCCTGGCTTTCTCTTCGACTTCGGTGAAGATAGCCGTGTACTCGGTGGATGGTTTGATGGCATACCATCCCGCCTTGCCCAGAACCCAGATTTTTAGTTTGCCGTGTTCGGTCACCTCGAGGGCGTATTTTTTGATGTCGCACACGACGAGCTCGTGGTCGAACACCGACTCGACGCGAGCTGCACAAGTCAGTCTGATCGCTCTCCTCGCAGACGTGTGCGTGCGGTCACTTACCAATGCTCTTTGCGTCACCCCTTCGCAGGAGTCTTCCCGTCATCCTAAACGGTCCGTCTTCGAAGACTGTTAGAATGTCCGCCGGCTCGTATATCCCAGAGATCTCGGATTTCTTGGTTATTAGGACGTCGCGCATCTCCAGGAGTGGGAGATCGTCCTCCGGGAGAGCCACCTCTGGGAACCGCAATCCCACGACTTCGTACATCTTCTTACACGCTATATATGAAGGTATTAGAATGGGGGCAGTGGAAATTGCTACGGCGGGTGTTGTTTAACTTACTGATGAGTGATGAGATGATCTTGTGTCTTTGTGGTGGTAGCAGTGGTTTGGGGGGGGTGTGCGAGTGGGGACTGGGGATGTTGCGTGAAAGAGAAGAGGAAGGGACGGTGCGACGGCGGTGCCAATTTTGTTGGGGTTGCGACACTAGCGATTACGCGAAGGGTCGTAGGTTTGGGGGGCTTCAAAGGATTGGTGTGTTGGGCAAAAGTGCCATCGGAAGGTGCAGGAAGACTGTGGTGGAGGGTTAGGGTAGAAAACAAACTTGAGGGCGTATTGTTCATCTAGTTACATAGATACATATTCACGAACCAACATCGCAGTAAACACATCCTACCTACAACCCAAGTACGCTGAAGAAGGACGTAACTTGGCGTATAAGACTCTATATGTATTTATTTAGATGTATTTATTTGGATGATGTTCTAGATCAGATGGTTGATGATGGAGACAGGTAGGGTGTCATTAGAGGCGTTCAGCAAAAGTTGCCTGACCAAGTTGCCAGACCAAGTTGCCT
>Ga0307512_10007716_pt1 | contig 10592 bp, 13 predicted proteins | sample 14_EM_MG_FD_200267 | JGI IMG/M metagenome (GOLD analysis project Ga0307512, IMG submission 200267) | Populus trichocarpa ectomycorrhiza microbial communities from riparian zone in the Pacific Northwest, United States - 14_EM | ecosystem: Host-associated > Plants > Roots > Unclassified | place... | reverse complement strand
GAGCCAGTGCTTGGGGACTCAGTCATGTCCGGACGCCTCCTCATCTCCGGACACCTCCTCATCTCTCATGTCCGGACACCTCCTCATCTCCGGACGCCACCTTATTCTGACAAACTTGGAAGGAGGGTCATTGGAGAAGTTATTCTTGTATAATAATTGAACACCGGCAAAGACTGCACGCGCTCCATCTCCTTCATGACTATCGAGAAACCTGACTAGTTCGATATTACTGTCACTCAGACATTGACCGGATGTCCCAGTATCACACACGACATATGGCAGTGTTGTAGTGGGGCTGTGAGTGCGCCAGCTGGCAGACGAGGGTGGCGAAGAACTTTGACACACGAGATAGGTCATCCTGACCTCTGGCAAAGAAGAAGCTAGCTCTAAGTATATTCCTATCATACCAAATTTATGCAAGGGTACATGCAATGATGGTCTTTCCTATGTTAGCCATGCCGTTCAACCCGAAGATACACGTACCATCGTACATTTCTGACAAATAAATGATCTCTGTCACGAGTTCCCTTCGAATTCCGTTCAAGCATGTGGACTGATGGTCTAATAGCCAGGCGTTAAATGCAGCATCCAGCGAGTATTGAGATTGGACTTTCATTACCGTACAGTGGAAATCAGCCATGGAAATCAGATTAGAGCGCATGTAACCTACCAAAATCTTCCATCAAATTGCTGTCCTCCATGAAGAGATTTTCTATGATGGTGGCCGTCTGCACGTTATGGCTGTTGGCTGTATTGCTGTTATTCGTTGCTCGGTTGTACTTAGAGGAGAAATTCACACCTGGCCATCCATCTCCTTGGCAGTTTCAGTTCTCACTGCGACTGGTGTTCGACACAGATCCTGCGTAGGGCATAATCATTCTGACGCTGTGATGTAGGTGTACGAAGATGGTTTATACGAGTGTGAGGTATCGGAGGAGTGGATGTCGTAGTGTCAGAGAAATGTAGGTAGGTAGAAAGTGGTAGTAATGGCTGGTCAGTTGTGGAGGGACCATCCTGTGGGGTACCACCGTGTGGGGAGGCCTGGCATGTAATTACTGTGATCCAGTTTATGAGTTATTGTGGCACTTGGTCAGAACTGCAGATTGATTGGGCTGGAGGACAGGGTTGCGGTAACCGAGAACACTAGCACGTATCTGGGTAGGTGCCTGGGGATGGGAGTATCTATGTAGCCGAAACAACGAAAACGGTGCCCGCCGATGGTCACAACAGAGAGAGAACGAGCGAGAAAGAGTGGAAAACAAAAAGAGAGATAGCGCGCACCGGCCCCTATTGGAGAGAATGGACAAAGAGGAAACAGAGGAAACAGAGGAAGTAGTACTTCCTGCCGCAGTTGTATCTCCCCAGAGTTATTCGTACTCTCTTTTCCCTTCCTTTTGTATGCGCTGTTCCAGCAGCACGGGTGACTCGGCGACCAGAGCTTCGAGTTTCTTTCTGCCGGGCGCAGGTTTGGTGGGCCCCTTTGCCGCGACGGGTACGCTGTGGCTGCGACTTGAGGACTGTGCATGATGCCTGCGCAGGCGGCTATGTACTGGCTCTCCGCATCGGTGTCATCAGCTTCCAGCCCACCCAATGCCGGCCATGGCATCAGTGACCTCTCACCGAGATTTCGCTCTGCTGCTGCTGCTTTCTTTTCGATGCTGCTGACCTCTATTTCCCACACTCAGTTCGCCGGCTCTGGCCCCGTCGGCCGAACGCTGCATCAAAATGGTAGTCGTTCATTGGCTGAGGGCGTGACTATCGCTGCATGCAGCACAGACGCAGTGGATGTTTCTCCATTGATGGCGATGCCAGGCTGCACGCTATCAGAAGAAATAGAAAATAAAATCCTCCCCCGTCACCCCGCCACCTTGGCACATATGATAGCGCGCGCCAAAGCAAAGATAGACAAAACCCGGTACCCGGAGAGTCCATCTGGCATCAATACTCGGGGAGGGAGGGGAGCAGCAGACTCCTACTGAAATGCTCGCGGGTTCTCTATACTCTGCTCTGTTGTGCTCTCGGCGGCCACTCTCTCAGTCGCTCGGAGCTGCAGTCTGCTTGCCTACCTACCTCCATGGCCGAAAGGATCAGGGCGACCATGCCGGCCCCCGGGAAGATTCGCCCATCGCGGCCGCTCGAAACGCAACCTTCAGCCAACTAACTCGAGTCTTGCTCCCGCTCTCGTCACCCGTGCCGCACTACCGACAGTTTGTCCAGTATACACGACCAACCAGCTGTCAAGGATAATGGATCGATTCGCCCTGGTACCATTCAGCGGAACCCCCGCAAGTAAAAAGGAGTGACATCGCTTTTTTCCCAGATCAACACAACTGTAGTTTCCCCCCTTCGCCACCCGCCCACCTGCAACCTGCACGGGATTGTAGCAAACAAGTAGCCGTCGATGGCTGCAAATGAATCCGAAGGTAAAAGAAAAAAAACACTCTCGGGATCGAACGAATGGAAGTACCCGTAAAAGGCGACCCCCAAGCGCTATGATAGACGCCGCTTTGATGCTGGCAACGAAGGATGTCCTCTCGGCGAGTGAATTCCTGGCAACTTTGGGCGCCGTAGGCACCGGAGGAAAGAGCCTCACTCTGTCCCGAGCGATCGGACTTAGGTACGACGTTCGCGCGTGATGCTACTCGGGTACGTGACGAGCAGGTGGTCGAGATGGTCCAACACTTTGCTGCGAACGGAGTCCGGCAGGCCAGAAGGCAGCGTCCACCCGAACGCAATCGAGTAGTTGGTGTAGACGGGATAAGCCGGGGGCCACTTCCAGGATCGCCACGCAGTGCACGCACATCAAGCGATATCTCTCTAAAGGCGCTAACAGTGGCGGCGAGGATCTCAGTGCCTGCAAGATCTGAGCTGGCATAGAGTCCTCAACGCCGGTCGGTCAGAATGTCATGACGAGAACACATCCCTTGAAAGCGAATGCTGAGTCGAGATGAGGTTGTTGCTCCCGCTTTCGAGCGGTCGCTCGGTCGCGGAAAGAGGTCCTTGACTACCCGGCTCCACCCCTCGAAGCGCACACGCGGTCCACAAGTGGCCCGCGGCGCGCTCCGGAGTGCTCTGAGGCCGACTTCTTCCGGCACAGTTCCTCGGAATACCTCAAATCGTAAGAGTTCCAGCCACGCCAGGGTCACGGGACCAAGAAGTTCGCGGAACCGGCCCAGTTGGTCTCGAGGCGGATACCCGGTGCGCCTGCCGTGGACTGGCACCTCCCGATACGGACGGCAAGCGTTTGTGCGTGCAATTCGAATCTGACGTTACTGCGAGGGAACCCAATGGTGGGCAAGGACGTCCACCGGTTCATGACCAGGCACGCTACGATGACCCGATCAACGTAACTTCCGAGATCTATATTACCATGGTCAGCGCAGGAAGAGTCCTACTACTAGGGAGGCGGGCGGGGGCGGCATTCTTGGAGACAAAGAGGCTGTGCTCGCTCGCTCACGTGCTTTTACGGCCGGCCCTCACGCAGGCGGATGTGAGTAGTCGGGTCGACGGCCCCGTGGGGTATGCACGCTACCACATCCGTCCCTCGTAGCACATCGCTAGAGCGTCAGCTAGCACCGCCGGGTAGGGGCAAGGCGCACCTTGCCCAGCCAGGCCTACCGAAGAGATGGAGTAGGGTCGTCGCCGTCCTCCGGTGGAGATTGCCGCCGTTGTTCGAACGGTCGCGCTGAACTAGTTGTCGGCATAGAGCCTTCGGTGCGAGTAAGTAGCACGGGTAGGTGATACGAGCGTAGCGATGGCGGCGGTGGTGGTGAGAGCAGGCAGTGTCAAGGTCCGAGGTGGCAGCTGGTGTGTCTCTAGTGTAGCACGTGATATGGCGGAGTGAGGCGCTATGATTTGGCATGTACGTTCCCAACTAAATTCCTTCCCACAACTCTTTTACCCAATCAAACAAACACCACAGCCAAGAAATCGCCCGTCAATCGCCTCCACACACCCACGGCAGCCACAAGCCCGATGGCACGCAACGACCGCTCTGCGCCAACGCTGCTGGCGCCGTTTTCTCCTGTCCGTCCGCCTATTAAGTCGTCGAGAGACGTCCGCAACTCATGGCGATCACCTCCCGACGAAACCAGACGCGAACAGTTACAGCGGCCGATGCAACGAGACACGCTACAGGAAGGCGAGGGCAGCACTGCCGAAGATGCCGATTTGCCCGCGGCGCGGAAGCGGAAAATACTGGAGAGTCCGGGTGTGCTGGGCGGCGGGGAGATCAACGCTAGCCGAGAAAAGCGAGCGCGCGTGGGAGAGCGAGGGGAGGCGCAGGGTCAGCAACCAGGGCATGCGGCTGCCGCTGGAGAATGGCAGATTCACGCTAGCGCCACGCCGCCTTTCGTAAAGAAGCGGAAGAGGAAGGGCCTCAACCTAGAGGTGGACGCTGTGGAGGCGGGTGATGATGCAGCGGCCCGGATGGCCAAGCGCAGGAGCGTGCACGAGACGGAGCCGCGCATGGAGCTGGTGACGATCCGCGTCGTGACGGAGGAAACGCAGCAGTCCGACGCAAGTGATTCGCGCTCTGCCGCCCCGGTAACGGAACCAGATCTTGTTGGCGAAGAGGATGATCGTGCTCACCGTGCTGGAAACCGGGACGGTGCACACCCGGATGTTTTGCTCACCAGCCAAGACAGCATGCGTGTTGCAGCAGTCGAGGCGGGAGTAGAGGATGCCACCGATGCCGGGCGCGAGTCTCCTCAGCGCCGCCAAAAATGCCGCATCGCCTTCGCCGGCCACGCGGATCGTCCTCAGCGTTCGGCCCTCACCACGCAACGAACTGCCAGCATCACGACATCGTCTCGCACTGTCACAGAAGCCAAATACACGGTTGAACGCCTCCTCCGGTTCTCGGGCAGTGGACGTGACCGGATATGGCTCGTCAAGTGGCGCGACTTCGCACTCCCGACCTGGCAGTCCGAGGAGATTCTCATCGAAGACTTGGAAGACGGCGGCCACTGGCAGCGGCTGACACATGCGTTCGCCTGATAAGATGAGAACGAATGGGGTTGACGGCCGACAGGTGGGGTGGACATAGGTGGGGTATGATTCCAAGCTGTAACTAGTTCATTGTGACGCGGAGCAGAAACGAAGTACTATCCAACCGATGCGCCGCCAGAGCCTACACAGGCCGAATTCAAGAATGAACAAACAAAGAGTGCTTGTCCTTGCAATATTTTAGACATCCTGTGGAGCGACATCGATTAGTTACCTCTCTCAGAAAGACCAATTATCCGCTCGGTGAGACAAGCCACGCCCCTCACCATAATAAGGGAGAACAAAGAAACCGCACAGCAAATGTCTATCTACACCCACGCGAGGAGGACGCAAATCGCGACCAACGCTTTGTCCAGCCAGCTACCAAGAAAACATCGCCGTGATTCGTTCGCTCTTTGCATCCTCTCCCTGTTTTACGGAAATCTGGCACATCCACCCACTATACCATTCCGCGATCGCCCATTAACTATTTCGGCCAACCTTCATGCTAGGGATGTCAACTTTCGTATTAAAGCAATACAATACACCGCCATAAGATATCTTGTGGCAGTAATTGAAAGTCGTGTGTTTGCCAAGCCCAGTAGTGCATGGCTAGTGGCCGATGGCTGGTCACGCGCGGCACCGGCGTGTAGCACTTTCACAACTCCAGCCGGCAGCGCCGCCCATAACTCTTTGATAAAACCTTAATGTTATTTACTGGATCGCTGGGAGAGTTAGTTGGCAGAACATACTATGTAGGCAGTTGCTGGATCGCCGCGGCGACGGAGATTCTCAGTAGGGCCTGGGGTGGCTGTAGGAGTATATGTAAGATATTATGTAAATAGCTAGAGATACGTATAAGAGTAAGGCTGGGCAACAAGCAATAGGGTTAAGTGCCGACGTGTAGTATTAGAGGCGAGAGCTCACAGCCAATAAGACTAAGACTCTTGTATGTCACGAATCTACCCCTACTATATGTGAGTCCTATATTGGTAGCAACACCAGTTCGACAGAGACCTTAGAACCCCTACAAACGATACACAATACGCAAACACAGCAGAATACGATACGATGGTGACCATATTTGACAAAACAATGGAGGAGCCAATGGGGCCTTGACTACAATGTGCCATACCACTGAAGAACCCAAGCATAGGTATACCAGTGACAAACGATTGTTGACAGATGGCTTACAAACACAGCAGACCCAGCAGGTGTGGAGTTTGTGGAGGCTATTCGTGATATGGCAGGACAGTTAAGGTTTGAGATGGAAGGTTTGATGATGAAACAGAATGTGGCGCTGGAGCAGATGAGGAAGGACCTCATGACTGCTCAGGTTCAAACAGCATTCTATCAGGTAACAGTAAAGAAGCTGGAAGGGAAGATGACCGTACAGCTGACCATGATTTAGGAAGAACTCAAAACATCACGAGAAGCCTACACAAAAACTATCACCACACTCATGAAGACCATGGAGGTGAACGTGAAAGTCACGAACGATCTGCAGAAGGCAATCGATACGGTACAGACCAGCACCACAACTGCATGAGGAGCAGGATCGAGTCAAACCACACAATGACCATACACCTTTATGGTGAAACTGAAGAGTATAGACACATTCAGCAGAGAAAAGTCTATCGCTACAGTATACTCATAGCTCACCACCATCGAAAATGTTATCTATCTGCAAGTCCAAGAGTGAGGTACTGTTAAGTCAACAGCAATGTGGGTACACTACACAATCTTATACCTGAAGGGTACAGCCAATGAATGGGGAAGTACGACTTGGCCAGACACAAGAACAGAGGTTAACTGGACTGAGTTCAAGAAGAAATTTACTACTGAATACCTACTACAAGACGCACTTTGCTGGGTGCAGAAGGATATGGACAACCTCATGCCTACATCGTCGGTTGCTCGGTTCAATCACAAGTTCCACGAATTTGCCAACTGGCTACACCCTATGGAGGTATACATCAGTGGCCAAACCGCAAAGGTAGTATCTACAGAGATAGAGGCATAACATGTGAAGACATACATCCTCAAGTTGTGAAAAGCTACAGATCAAGACAAGAAAGCCAGAAAGAATGGACCGATAATGAGAGTATACTCCACATATATGACAGCAGCATCAATGGAAGCTGTCAAGGGCATCAAAACTCAATGGACACTGGATAACGTCCTGTGTATCTGCAATTCGATCGACCGAGCACATAATGACAAGCCAATTATAGTGTCTTCACTACATCCCACAGCGACTTCAACCTGAGATTCAATAAACCTCATCAGTATCGAGACCAGGTTTCAAGCTCTGTGGTCAAAGGAATGGCGGATGAAGGGAAATCAGGAGCAGCTGAGGAATGGGTCTAAGTTATCATACTTTGAGTGTAGCAGTGAGGACCACCTGATCCATGATTGTAAGGACCCTAGGAAGAATTCAAGTGCATGGAAGCCACAGGAGGGTAAGGCCCTGTTTGGGTGAAATGGACATCCATCGTTCTGTTCCCTGAGTGCGTCTGATCGCAAGCTGCGAACAGACAGCACACTCGAACGGACAAAAGCATCTGCACTGTTTGGTACGTACCGTCTGTTGTTGCCACCTAAAGATCCCTGTCACCCCATCAAAAAATAAGTTCAACACATCATCGCGACTAACGTATTGATCAGAGTTAAATTCCATAGACCTTGCTTCAGGGTCATAAGCTCTAGGGAAAAGTTTGTACAGGAAAAAAAATTTCACTAAAATTTCACCGCAAGTACTCCCTTCCAATTCAATCATCACAACCTCCGGAGTTACAGAATATGGCCTTATGAAAACGAAAAAACGCTGGTCTTCAGCCAAATACCAGAGTCAACCCATGATCACAGATCCAATCCCCCAGTCCAATACCATCGCCGAGCCCACTGCCTCCACCACGTTCCAGCTCTGAAGTTTCCTAGTCACAGTCACCAACACCACCACTTTGAATCTCAAGCCCTGCATTTCCTCCAATGTCCGTCCAAACTCTGTCTGAGTCCCAACTCAGAGTTCAATCATCGTTCGATAATAATCGAATTGAGGCGACCTCAAACAAGCTCTGTAGCCGCCCAGTGTAATGGTCTGCAGAAATGACGACGAAACTTCTACGAGAGCTCATCTGAGCTATCTATGAAGGAAAGCGATCTGATAATGGGTTTAAGAAAGATGTGTGGATTGAGGTAGCTAAGGTGGTTACAAAGATTGCACCGCAGCCACTCACTTGGAAAGAGTGTCAGGGAAAGTTAGAGGCACTCAAGAAGAAGTGGAATCTCTGGACTCGGTTGATGTCATTGAGTGGATTTGGAAGAGATGAAGCCACTGGTGTACCCACAGCCCCTGACTATGTGTGGGGAAGAAGAGATCCGTATAAGTTCCACATGCACTGCAACCTCTTATGTCATCGACTGATAGTCAGAGCAGAAGTACCCAGGTATCCGTGAGTTTCGAGACAAACCACTTGCCAATACAATCAAGCTGACTCAGATTTTCATTGGCATCCAGGCCTCAGGAAAAGGCGCACACTATGCCACCAACATACTTCTGGAATTCAGTGAATCTAGCAACTGGGATTCACTTTAGATTACCTCAGCACAGCAACCACATGCAAAATCTGTTGTTGACACTGCACCTGTAGGGCGTGTGCGCCAATGCAACCTCACTACCGGAGACAAGCTGTTGAAGTGTCTGGAAAAAGTCACATCAGATATGTCTGGGAGCAATGAGTCGGTAGCTGAGGTTTCTGTGGTTCGTATAGCAGTGATGAACCTACAGGCTGAGTACAGATATAGACCCGGATGGACAATGACTGACATAGTCATGGGATATCAGCTGTTCAAAAATGTAGCCAAGGCGGATGTGTTCATGGGGATGGACTCCGGAGATGATCGGGATGAGTGGCTTCGATTTCAGCTCAGGAAAGAGTAAATACATATGTATAGGATAAAAGAAAACTTCTATGTTTGTAGCGACTAGACTATAGGACAATGAAGAGTAGATAGAGAAGAAACAGTGTGCTAGAGTCTACCACTATCTACAAGGAATTGTTGATAATCAATCCACATCTCAGTTGCCATTGTCTCTCTCAAAAGCAATGCCTCCTTCTGATCTTTTGCACCTCCCTATGCCACCTCTTCCCACTGTCCCCCATTTTTCTCCGTCTCTCCCAATCGCAACTGTAACTCTTGTAAAGCATCAGCACTGTGGTAGAAGGTATCCTCCTCTCTGTTTACGCGATGGCAGATAAAGTTATGCAGTGCACAGATAGCAAATACCAAATCCGCTTGTGTATGTAAATCATACTCCATTGGGGTCATGAGAATTTGAAACTGCTCCTTGACAACACCGAAGATCCACTCGATAATGTTACGAAGTTGTGCATACCATAGATTAAAGAGTTCTTCCTTCGTTTGTGGTTGTAGACTAGTAAGAGCTTGCTCTCGAAGATATTCAGACAGTATGGTATAGTGTCAGATATCCAGGCTTCATCCCATATCCTGCATCAGCGAGCTACAATCATCTGGTCATGTGTGGGAAGTTGTGCAGTTCAACATTCTCTAAAACTCGGGCATCATTGGCTGATCCTTCCCAGCCGGAACAGACATAGAAAAAGTACATGTCAAGACTGTAGCCAGCATGAAAATTTTGTGATATGGTCCCTTTTCGATTGCGATATGGTGCCTGCTGTGCTGCCGTAACATGTGTGAGGATGTGGGTTCTGTCAATGGCTCCATGAACATTTTGGAAGTATCACATCTTTCCCCAATCATTCCGTATACGTGTTGGTGTAGATTCGTGAGGTAATCGTACCAATGTCTTGTAGAGGGCGAGCATCCCACGGAGGACTAATTGGAAATGTCGAGAGATCGTTTCCCTGCTGTGTTGGAACTGCTCTTGAGCTTCATGGTTACTACTGTTGTGACTGATGATCCATAGAAAGCACATCAACTGCTCCTCGAGAGAAACGGAACGAATGGATTGCAGATTGGTGTTCAGGGACACCCAGTCACATAAATCGAGAAAGGTTGTCATTGGCATTCGTAGGATCTCAAGAACACGCCATGGATGGGCATTCAAAATTTCTTTGGTGAAAATTTTGCCAGTGCGGATGGAGGTGCCAATAGGATTTCGCAATAGAGATCGTTGATAATAGAATATCAGAATAAGACAAATGTAGCGTAGCTGCTGTTTCTTATGACGTATTCTATCGTGTGAAAGTATGCTATTGGGAGGGCATGGGGTGGGTTGCTGTACGAACCGAAGTGAAAAAGACCTAACGAGGTCAATTTGGGAACAGAAGATGTTTTGGTATTGAGGAACGGAAATAGAAGACGGACTGTGACTGTTCCAACAGTGTTTTTTTTTGGGGAACGGACTGTTACACCCAGTGTGCTGGTGACACCCCAAGACATGCAATTAGTATGGCTAGCCGGACTCAATCTGAGGATTGAGGCCGAGTGAGTTTTCATGAGTGTAAGTCATGGGCTGGGGTGAGCTCTGAAAGAGAGGAGTATTACCGACCCAACAGCAGCCAGGTGGTAACTCAAGGTTACCAATGGGAAAGGGGATGAGTGGCAGCCTCAGGCGAGGG
>Ga0307512_10007715_pt1 | contig 10593 bp, 15 predicted proteins | sample 14_EM_MG_FD_200267 | JGI IMG/M metagenome (GOLD analysis project Ga0307512, IMG submission 200267) | Populus trichocarpa ectomycorrhiza microbial communities from riparian zone in the Pacific Northwest, United States - 14_EM | ecosystem: Host-associated > Plants > Roots > Unclassified | place... | reverse complement strand
ATGAAGGGGTGTCTTGTGTAGGGTCAGGTAGGGTCAGTTTGAGGGAACAGAGAGAAGAGTGCTTGTGAACGTACTTGGTTGGGTGAGGGGAGATAATTGGTCCAAAGTACTAGCATGATTATATGGCTGAAGGAGAAGGGTGAGGGCGAGGAGGTCGTTCCTCCATTGGGAGAAATGGGGCCCAGAAGAGTTGTAGAACCAGGTAGCCTGGTCTTGGTTTGAGAGGAGGGACTGCATCGTAGATGGATATGGGAGAGGGAGAGAGCGGAGGGAGGGGGAGAGGGAATGGGATTCGGGTTATATAACTGGAACACCTTGTCCAACTCTCGGCCATCGCCTGACCCACATTGACAGGGGGGAGGGGTGGAACCTCAGACAAAATCTCATCACCGCCTTCATTCACTGCGAGAGGAATCAAAACACCGAGTGGCTGAGAATTCCGACTGCCGAGATTATCCTCTTCTCCAATTTCAAACACCTCTCTCTCTCAACGACCGCAAAAAATGTTTCGGTCTCCCATCCGTTTCACCCGCGCTTTCGCTCGCAGCTCTCTCCCCTTGCCCTACTCCGTCCAGCGAAACTCGAGAGGTTCCATCCCCGTCTACACCGATATCCGTAACGCTGGCACCCGTTACCTCGTCCTCATTCGAAACATTGAAGGCAACGTCAACGTACGTCTCATTTCCATCGAACTCGCGCGTTTTTGTAATTCAAAACCCTTCGGGTCCATCTTGCCTGCTTTCTTTTGTATATGAATCCCGGCCGCGTTTTCGAGCCTCGCCTCATGATCCTGACGTTCACTCCCTTTCTCCACGACATATAGGCGCTGGCCAGCGACATAAAGGCCTCATTGTTCCCTCAAGGTTCACCTGAAGCCGAACGACTCAAGTTGGACATCGTCAGGCAGCGCCATATCGTCCTTCGTGGTGGAAGGTGGAAACACCACGTCACCAACTGGCTCAAGGATAAGGGTTTCTAAATCCTCCCTCCGCGTTTCTGTTGGTGCGCGTTTCAATAAATGTCTGCATCATTCAATATACTCATCCCTCCCGGTCGTTTTCGTGGAAACCTATCTCCCTCCCCCTATACATCCGTTCTCCTAACGTGTTTGCAGACCGCTTATCGCCTCCTATCACCCGCGCGCCGATCAGTTCAGATCGTCTACACCTATGAGCCGTTCAATACCTCATACAATTCCTCGAGGTCCTACACCCCGTCTTCATTTCAAAATCACGGTCCCTCGAAAACGGAAAGTAGAGATCCTACCCCCCAATCCAAGATAACCTCAGTAATCCGTAATTCAAGAACCTAATGGAACACGTTTTTTCTCTCTCCTCTCGTCGCCACAAAACGGCTTTCCTACCCCATCTATGGGTGTTCTGCAACTATCGCTAGCACTTTTCGGTATCAGGGACTTTTTGCACGTTTTGTTGGGTGTCTACTATTCTGCCGGGATTCTCCAGCAAGACACTCAATTACCCCATTACATTGCGCTTCTTTGTGCGCGACCCCATCCTTCTCGTTATCAGGATTACAAACACTCAAAATGTGCATACCCATGACAGGCTGCAGGAATATCCGTGCGGGTCGGGAACCTTATGAGTTCCTCGCAAGCCTCAGGATGGAGAAAGTCCGCCCCCGCCTTGTGGAGTAGGTGGCGGACCTTACGAAGGGACTTCATTTCCTCAAGTGCGTTCGTATGGCGTGTATGCACGAACTCTGCGAGATATCCACCCCATTCGCGGTCTTTATCCGGACGCCAGGGTGTGGGATTCTAGGTCACGGTTCCAATTCATCCAGATAGAAGTTTGCGCTTCCCCGCGTCACTTTTGCGTCCTTGGCATCTAGGTATACTGTGGTATTTTGGTATGGGCCAGTTCTTGGTGCTCTGATGTCAGTAGGGAAAATGGGATTCCGGATGCTGACGTGGACAATGATGGGAACTCTTGCAGGGTCTGCAGGATGACGGTTCAGATGGAACGGGTTTCCTTCTTCCCTTCAGGATGACCGGACGGGGTTCCCAACACAAACTCGTGACGTGGATCCTATTCATGTCAGAGCCGGTTCCCGAGATTCCCCCCTGTAAACGGCCTTATCCCGTACCGCTCCGTTTCGACGAGGGCAAGTCAACCGTGCGTGCCGTTCACCCGTGTCCCGCATGGTCGGGTATATGTCTGATGCTCGTCGCAAGTTTCGGATGTAGGGTCGGGCTTGCATCTCACCTGTCATCATTACCCCTCGTGGATTCGCTCTCGCTTTTGACTTGGCGCCGGCAAAGGTGATTGACGCCACAGGTACGACCGTAAACGCGTGAATACGAAAGTGTGTATCTGCGGTACTGTGCGCGGGATGCGGGATCAACAAGAAATCACGGGTCTTCTTCGGTATTCCGCTTATAACGGTCACCCCGCGATGGAGATCAGAGGACAGGATTGCTTCGGTTTCCTTTGGCTATACTTTGGTTCCGAGGTGAGCCCTGTTCGCAGCGATAGCAGGTTTTGCCCTTGTTTTCTTTTTGGTTCCTCGCAGTCCTTACCTGCGACAGGGTCGGACCTGAGGCTGTTGTCGCCGGTGTCATACCTGGTTTTCATCGCAGTTGTATGGTTATGGAGTAGAGGTCTCACAAACAAACCGCCTGTTGTGAACTATAGGTGTCATCTCGGTCACGACCGATCACTATGATAAGAGCGAGAATATCGGGGTTGGGGAGAGCGTTTCATCGAATTTTCACCGCCGTCGGAAGGCTTTCCTTTTCGTTCCTATCTCGGAAGTAAGGTATCCTTCTGTTGATTGACGATTGGTCATCGTTTATCGGTCTCACAGGTGTTTTTTGGGTCGTATTGGATGGCCTTCTTGGATGTGATGAGACGCGGAAGCACATCACCCGGCGGTAAGCACATGTTCATTTTCGTGTCGGCGTTTTGGGTATCAGTGTCCTTGTATCATCCTATTCTGAACAGCTTGTTGCGTAGGTGAGGAATCAGCAAATGCGTACACAGATATATTTATATATGTATACCGCAGCGAAGGCGGGGTGATTGATGTGAGAGAGGAGAGAATAATATGCCATCGATGGTTTTGGTAGGCTCATTCTTTCGATCTCAGGTTTTGCGCTTGCATCCCCGAGGTTTGCTATTAGCAGCAACTGTGGTGGCGTTCGAGCGAGGGTTGTAGCTGATTTGTTTATTTCGCAGGTCTTTGGGAACTTGCCTTTTTCATCCGGTCGCTTTGCGGCGGGATCATGTTCTATATCTATATCCATCTCTGCATACGCGATCGAGGTGTGGTGGCACTTGAGGCGCTCAGATATCAGGATTGTACCGACGTTGCATCATCCGTCGTTATCGTTATCAGGGTCGTGGAGTAGAGAAAGGGGGATTCTGGATAGTAACCTCCCAACCAGCCCGATGACCTCCCACACTGGTTCCAAGTATGGCAACGTACTTGTTGCGAGCATGGAACCATTAACTGAGCATGCGTGTGTGGGATTTGGAGTCACCCCAGGTACACAGTGCCACGTTCACTGATATCGTGGGTTTTGATTGCGATGCCTCGATGCTTTTAACCCTTATAAACCCACCATAGTATCTTCAGGTGTGGGTGCCTCGTGACCGCGAGGATCCATTTGAGCGGCCCGGAATGCGTAACTGGTTCTCTCATCGATATCTTGGCGAGGCTTTGGACGGTTAGGTTAGTACACTTGGGGCTTAGGGTGCTTAGTGCAACTAGTCATTGAACAGCCGAGCAGTATTGTATGATAAGATGATCTCGTGGATATCCCATGTACGAGTATACAGTGCCAGACTGCAGCGAGTACTTGAGTAGTAGGCCTATGGGTCATTTGACATTAGGGCGAGATAAGTCGGATCGCCATTGTTCGGCTGGATATGGGATGGGATATCTAACGGGTAATCGCCTTCAGCTAGTCTTGTCGGATTCTATGATGATAGGAATAGGTTGGGGAGGATCTTTTTACTACGTCATTGGCGATGGCCGGTGTGGTGTACTCCGCGGTTTTGGTGGTGTTGGTGGTGATTAATTGGGTTGGGTGACGCGCCTCCCTGCGTATACCTGTACTTACTATGGTCCCATTTCATCTCTATGATGATGCATAAAAGCGTCGACGGAGATGTGGAGAGCGCGGGAAATCTGTCGAGTTCCCTGTTCCACGCAGCGAACGAACGCAGTTTTTTTTCAGTTGGGATTGATAATCCGGTGGAGTGTATATATATGCCGGGGATATGTTTGTGATACGATAAACTCGCTATATGTAAGTATATATATCTTGCTTACTTACCTGCGCGCATAACCCAAAGAAAAGTCCCTCGATTCGGAGTGGATTCAGAGACTGAGGCCCGGTCGCAGCCGTGAACCGCGGGACGAGGCGGAAGAGAGTCTACGTAGGACGCCGCGACACGGCGATCATAACCGGGAAACCAAAAATGCCATAAGCCTCGAGGCTCGAGCGAGCCCCCACTCTCAACGATTGGACAGCGCGCGTTCTGCTGTGCAGTTTATGAGTTGCTCTGAGGGCGGCTTCTGCGGCGGCCAGGCCGGTTTCACGCTTTGTATATTTCGGAAGATCTGATCCGAGATTAGCCAACCCAAATGGGGAGGGAAGAAGGTTTGTTAATTTGCTTACGGAAACCCGCAAACTTACTACTTCTTTGCTCACCCGATATCTTCTCACCCTCACCGCCTTTTCCTTCTGTTCACTTGACTGTGATCAGTGACCCACCCCCTTTCGTTCCGATCCTTCACGAAGGTTCCTTTTGGCCCTGATACCTGTGTTTTTTTTTTTGGTGGCGCGAGGTACATTTCTTGGGTCGTTTAACGCTTACGCGATGAAGTGATCTGAGGATGTTATTGGCTGTTTCTAGTGCGTGGCGTGTGGGTGATACTTGCTATAGAGTGATCGTCGTCGACGACGACGACGACGACGTACCTCGCGATACCTATTTGGAACTTCCGAATGTGAGTGAAGGTGCATGCACATGTTTTCCGAGTTAATTGTAGTAAGGCTACGCGTGTACCTACTCTACATCCCCCCACCCACTTCCATTCTTCCCATCCAACTGGCTGTGAAGATGAAGAGGTTACGTCGGTTTTTGAACTTTGAACGTGATATCAAGTTCGATCCGATCCATTGTTTTCGTTCTTTTTGGTTTTGACCATGCGGACTGTGTTTTACTGACCCTGGCTGTGAATTTCAATAGGGCTAAAGGGTCAAAGGGGGCGGTCGTGCGAGTGTACATCGTGCGACATGGTGAGACGCAGGAGAATCGGGACGGGATAATCCAAGGCCAGCGAGACACGCCCTTGAACGCGATTGGGGTAGAGCAAGCGAGGATGGTCGGGGAAGCTCTGGAGGATGCGAGGCTTGGCATCGCGTTCTCGAGCGATCTCAGCAGAGCGGTCAAGGTACGCAGCATTTAATCGGACGAAGAAATATCAACCGTTATCTGTTCGTTTGCTGTTGATCTTGCACCGTTTTGTGATTCGCGAGTTGGTTTTTTGGAGGGGTGGCTGACGCGTGTACTTCGTCCCCTGGCAGACGGCTGAAGCGATACTCCTTCATCACCCGGGGGTAAACCTGAACAAGCGGGTAGAGTTGAGAGAAAGGGTGAGTCCTCGACCCGTGATGATTCCATGAGACTAAATTCATCCGGTCAACGTGGTTTCACACCGGGACTTTTTGCTTTTGTTCAGGGTATGGGGGAATTGGAAGGGGAACATGTGGGCGTGGCACTTGGCCATGTACCAAGAGACGTGGAGCCGATTTCTAGAATGACGGAGAGGGCACATGCTTGGTGGCGCGAGGCAGTGGTACCGTGGATAAAAGCTTGGGACGCGACCGAGCTAGGGAACGGCGAGGATGGGGCCATGGAAGGGCGGAAGGATGTACTGATCGTCTCCCATGGAGGTCTCATCGGAGTCCTGTTGCAGGTGCTCCGGAAGGGAACGGTACGGGTGGAGAAGGGTGTACGGCTTACGAAGTGCATGAACGCCTCGATCACTGTCATCGAGGTCGATACGGCATCGGGGAACGGGAAGTTGACCCGGTACTCGGACGTTTCTCACTTGACAGGACCGATGGTTGAAGAGAACGTCGACGTACAGGATGCACTGCCGGATGCATAAGACGAGGGTCAAAGGGGGTGTGGGTTGCAGCATGGGTGTGGTACAAGCCAAGAGTTTCTTAGGGTATGAACGTGCGACTCGTATGGAACTTCATGTCTTTGAAAAACTAGCGCCCCATGATTTCTATGGGTGGCGGCATGCCTATATCGGGAAAGGTCCGAGGGGTGGACGTCTGGACGATTGCGGATCGACGCTCGTCGAATCCGTGTCAGTGTCGTGGCGGAAAAAGACTCTTGGTCGTTCCCAGTGCAAGTCCATACCTGTGCTTTGTCAAGTAACACGGAGAGATGCTTGGCTCGGAGGCGCAGCCGTGCGGAGAGAGAAAGACACGGAACGCAGAGGCTGCTTATCCTTTTATCCCCCTCATTACGTGAGCTAGTCCCGATCCAACCAAAACCCAGCACAGCCATTCTTGTCATTGACCCAAGCACATCCGGGCCCTCGGCCAGTTGCTTTCCACCTTTATTAACGCCGCGCTCCCATTCGCCCAACGCTTCTACCTTACACCCACATTCCCTCCCACCTTCCTCCCCCTCCCGAATAACCCACACTTCTTCTATATGTCTCCGACAGACAGGACGCCCCTTTTGGAGAATGGCCATGGCGCTAACGGCGATGTATCCAGGCCCTCGTACAAGGAGCGAATCGTAAACCTCTTTTCTATCCCTGATGATCAGCCTGGGTGGATCCAATCCTTCAAGTTTTTCTTCTTTGGATCATGGTTGAACGTCATGCTCGTGTTTGTTCCTCTGAGCTTCCTCTCTCACCATCTCGATTGGGATGCTGCCCTGAGGTTCTCATTCAGTTTTATCGCTATTATGCCCCTCGCCAAGGTAACATCACGCGTTTTCCACCGGGCTTTAATGCTTTTGGCACGTTGTTTCCAGTGGCTGACCGACCCTGTTTTGGTTTTTGTAGCTTTTAGGGGTTGCTACTGACCAGCTGTCGTTGAGACTCGGTCAAACACTCTCTGGTCTTTTGAATGCCTCTTTCGGAAACGCGGTTGAAATTATTGTCGGCATTGCCGCTTTGCTCCAAGGTACTGTACCTCGTTCCCCGCTCTTGTCACGTTTTTTCGTTTGCACGTAATCGCATCGCTCACGCGAATTCAAAATCATTCAGGACAACTCAGGATCGTTCAAACTTCGGCAAGTTGATACCGCGAGGTCATACCACAGTGAGACTGACCATGACATTTTATACAGTTGCTCGGCTCCATTCTCTCCAACTTGCTTCTTGTTTTGGGGTGTTCCTTCTTGGCCGGTGGCTTGAAGTATCATGAGAGTAACTTCCAGGTCACTGCAGCTCAGAACGCCGCTTCCCTCATGACTCTCGCGTGCATCAGTGAGTGCTTCTTTGATTTCCTCATTTTCAACTTGGTGTTAACGCTCCCCAAAAGCGCTCGTCATCCCTGCCGCTTATTTCATGTCCCAAACAGTCAATGATGATCTCAGTGTCTTTATGAAGACCGGCCAGCCTAATGCCATCGAGGAGCACTGCCGATCTGGTCTTCTCATCATCTCTCGTGGAACTGCCATCATGCTGCTCTTTGTCTACATCGTGTACCTCGTCTTCCAGCTCAAGACACATGCTGATCTTTATCAATCCTCCGAAGGTCAGGAGGAAGAAGAGGAATTGGAAATGAGCACTGTCGCTGCCGGATTTGCACTCTTGTCTGTCACCGTCGTCACCTCCTTTGCTGCTGACTATCGTGAGTGAACTCGCTTCTGTCGTGCCCCATTATCACCCCTAACCGTCTTATACAGTCGTTGCTTCTATTGAGGAGACCGCCGAGCGATACAGTATCCCCAAGCCTTTCATCGGTTTAATCTTGTTGCCCCTCGTCGCCAACGCCGCGGAGCATGTCACCTCGATTTGGATGGCAATGAAGGGCAAGATGGAGTTGACCATTGGAATCTGCGTTGGTAGTTCGATCGTACGTTTTCCGATCACTCCTCCTAAGCCCCGTCACTCATTGATACCCTCCTACAGCAAATTGCCGCTTTTGTTATCCCATCACTCGTGATTGTTGGCTGGGCCACTGGGCATGACCTCACCCTCTTCTTCGCCAACTTTGAGACGATCGTATTGTTCGTTTCCGTCCTCCTGGTAAACTTGTTGATCCAAGACGGAAAGTCTAACTATATGGAGGGGTTGATGTTGGTTTCTTTGTATTTTGTTGTTGCTCTCTCATGTGCGTTTCTCTTTGTTCCATCCACACGCCTTCCACGTGCTGATTGGGTTTCAGTCTGGGTTTCATAATTGCCCTATGTGAGTATATGAGATCACAACGTGGTGCAGACCAGCACATCGACCCGGTATGTCTTTCACCCCAACTCCTTGGTATCGTCGTTGCTCATCGATTACCAGTCCACGTAGTTTCCTTCACCCGATGCGATACATCCTTCCACTTCTGTCCGTTTTCCCAACTTCCCACTGCGTGGTTTGTACATTTACCAGGGAACACTCTCGTTGTACCGGATACCTCATCCTTTTATTCAGATCTTGTTCTTGTCGCTTGTCAATTCTCTCCTTGCTTCCTTGTTCAAAACTCTGTCTATGCGTCTTGGTCCTCTTTCTTGCTTTCTTGCTACCATCTGCTTGTGGGACGCGTGTTGCGCCCCGTTTTCTCCCTCATTATTCCGCTCGATTAATGCGTCACCGCTGCTTCGATCCCTCCCCGTTTATGTCTGCCCGACACCACGTCAATATTCTGTTCTGGTGTTGGTACTTTTATCTCTGTTACGAATTCGCCTGTGGATAATACACATGTTTTAAACCTCTGGTCCGGTTTCCCACGCGTTTTCTGGATATCGCCTTGAGAGCGACGTCATCTGGTGAGTCAGACAAAATCAGAAACGGAGGGTCTTTGGATGATGACGAGGGGTCATTTGACGCCCCGTTAATCTGCATTCTTGCGATCGAAGAGGCGCGGTTTGGGCGCGGTCCCGATCGCTTCATCGCTCTACCGACATAAAGGCAAAAGGTTGTTTCTATTCTTAACCCTCGCCCGTGACCTCATATATGCGCCTCACCTTTGAGACTAATTATAGCCCTCTCACTTACCTTTCATTCCGTTTTGGCCGCGTGCGCGCGTGTGGATTGGTGACGTGGGTTGGAGGGGGGATATTCCCGGAAACCTCGGAGAGGAGAGGGGTCGGTGAGGGGTTCGGGGGGTATTTAAACCCCCTTCCGCCGAGGAATGGAGGGGTCTAAGCTTGGCTTTTTACAGTCAATCCCTTCGTCCTTTGCTGTCTGTGAAAAACCTTTGCGCACTTTCACGACGATCTTGCTTTCTCTCCATCCCCATCCTATTCCCTGTTTCTACTAGCTGCTGTGCTTGCTGCGTCTGCCATGACGATTTCCCCCTCCCCGTCTGCTCCCCCGTCTGCTCGTTTCGTGCGGTCTGGTCGGGATCCTCAGGAGATCCCCTCTCCGTTCCCTACCTCCTCATCCACGCCCATATCCATCTCCACATCCACCTCCGCATCCACATCTACCCCCACCTCCGTATACGAATTCGGCGTCGAGATGGGTATCATTCCATCCGCGACGATGCTGTCGGCCCCCTCAGTCCCGATTCAAGCTCCGGTTCAGCACCCCTCTATACCTTTCGTCCCCGCTTATGCGAGGATGGTTGAGTTTGAGAGGCTTCGCGAAGAACTTAGGAAGACGGAGATGGTTAGGGAGAGGCAGGTGGAGATGTTAAATGTTTTAGCTGATGATGCGTTGCATGGGTTGGACGTTCCTCAGGTACGATTCGTTTTTCTTCCCCCCACCCCTTTCCTTGCGTGTTGTATGCACGTTTGCAGTCACTGATCTTGTTTTTTTCCTCTAGTTCAACGGTCCGATGATGCCTACTGCTTCCTCCGTTCCCGTTCCGCAGTTTGTTTATCATACGGTCCCGGAGGCAACTCCGACCGTGGGCATTCCAATCAATGACCCACACCACCTCCAAGTGGACAACTTCCACCAATATCAGGAGGTCTGCTCCATGCCTGCCTCTGTGTCTGGCCCCATGTCAACCTTGATGCCCATCCCGATCCAGATCCTACACCACGGGTATCACCAACAGCGTCAGCAACTCCCCTACCCTCCTGTCTATGGTGCTGCGTCGCCAGACTTCGTCGGCCGCGGCCGCGTCCCTCAGGCGTGCGAGAACTGTAAGTTCAGAAAAGTCAAGTGTAGCGGCGCGTGTCCTTGTGAACGATGCGCTGGTCGAGCGCTTCGGTGCGTCTATGGGGAGAGGAAAGTGCGTGGTCCGACGAAGAAGAGGAGAGAAAAGAGGGATACTGCCGTACGGCGGGTTTCATCCTCTTCTCCTGTGGTTAGTTTCTTTTTGTTTTTTTGTCGTGGGTTCTTGCTGATATTTTTCTCATGTTTGGTGCTTGGTTTTGTGTTTAGCGGCCGCCACAGCTCGATGCCAAACCAGCCTTCGTCGCACCCCATGTC
>Ga0307512_10007714_pt1 | contig 10594 bp, 1 predicted proteins | sample 14_EM_MG_FD_200267 | JGI IMG/M metagenome (GOLD analysis project Ga0307512, IMG submission 200267) | Populus trichocarpa ectomycorrhiza microbial communities from riparian zone in the Pacific Northwest, United States - 14_EM | ecosystem: Host-associated > Plants > Roots > Unclassified | place... | reverse complement strand
AAACTATGGATAATAGTTGTTGCCATAAATGTCTCCTTATTTGACATGGAATCCATGTAAAATAGGTAAGCCAATATCTACCACACATGTTTCCAAGACAATTAAAGAATCCTTGTATTGACTAGAATCCATAATACATAAGAAAACAACGTTTCTTTAATTTTCGCACATTCCTAGCAGATTTCAGTCCTAATTTCAAACATGTTGTTCTCTCTAGTCTAGATGAATTAGCAGGCCTACCATATATTCACGGAAAGGTGAGGATGCCTATTTTTCAATCCAATTGGAATATTAGCATAATTCCTTATGTATCTATAGATATAGTCTAGAAAGTAGAATAAGGTCCAGATAGACAAATTTAACAAGATTCGTCCAGTAAATTCAACCCTCTAAAACAATCCATTACCAAACTCCGATTTACCTAAACTTTTAACCCAATTTTCATCTCGATCTAGTTATCTAATTGAAAGTTATGCTCAATAATAGAAATTTTTACACCAAAATCTGAATCTGGCTTTTTTTGAATCGAATCAGTTTGAATGCAAAATAAATTATCAAGTTTGATTCTTAACCCATTAAAGTGAGGAGAATAAGACAAAAATGTGTTTAGCTAGAATTTATTTTTGCTTGCTGCTGCACTTGTTTTCACTTTGAAAAGCTTCATGTTGAATTTTAAATGAATAAAAAAATTATTGGATACTAAATTTCAAATAAAAAATCTAAATCTTTCCTTTTTAAGGGAAGAGTTTTAAACTTTTGTAATTATAACTACATTATAATGGTTGATCCTACTCTCTCAACAAGGATCTAAAAAACTTTAAATGAATAGATATTGTCTATTGTAATTGTTTGATAAAGTACCTTGTAAAAAATGATTATCCTCTCAAAGATCATATAAGTTTTTAGAAAATGAGTCATCATGTTCTTACTTAGAGGCTGAAGCAATAAACAATTGAAAATAAAGCAAAGCCAACCAATAAACACAATACAAAGACATAGGAAAGAAGAAAACGACTAGAAAAATAATAGAAAAACAATTGAACAAAGTGAAGCACAATATAATAACAAAGAAGATGGATATTGTAATATAAAATAAGGGTTGATTGGTTAACAAACTCCAATAAAATCAATTAAAAAAACCAAAAGAGACAAACCTATACAAGCACCACAGGAAACAAAAGGCAAGGATAAATTGAGAAACATAAAACAAAACCAAAACACATATAAATAAGGTAAAAGCATAAATCAAGATAAAGGAAGAAAAACAAAATAGTGTAGCAAAAAAGCATTAACCAAAATTAAGCAAAGAAGAAAATGAATTGAAAATAAAAGATTCTTAATGATCAAATCTAGTAGTAGTAATTAAAATATTTTCAGAAAGTTTTTTATGTCATTATTGTAACAAAAGCTTGAAAGTGCAAGAAAAGAAATCTTTTTTTAAAAAAAGGGAGTAAATTGAAGGAAGAAACCACCTAAAAAGTTAAAGAAATGGAGATTGACACTTAAATTAAACAAAAAAAATGATATTCACCCTTTTGTATAGCATATTCTTTTACTAGTTGATGCTAGATTATATAGGATCTCTTATTAGACCAATTAGTAAATTTGATTTCACATGGTTATAAAGTTTCATTGAATAAAATAATGAATTTTTTTACAAATATTTAAGTGATCAAATTATCTTAAGACATATAATTAAGGAACACATTGGGTGCATATGTATACAATAAAAAATCTAGAATGTTACTAAATTCTCTTGATTCTCAAGTTAGGATTTTGTAGGGTAGGTGTATGATGCCTCATTCCAAGTTATCATATAGAAAACATTAAACATAAATTGGCTTAAATACTTTTCTATTATTAGTGATTGTGCATTAAACTGGATAGTAGAAGAAAAATTCAAATAGAAAAGGCAATGGATACGCATGGTGAGATTAAGATCCAAACCCAAATTCAAACGCAAAATAACTATCTAAATAGTTTTTTGATACTCATTGGATATTCATAACTCGAAAATAGATGTTATAATTTCTAACTATTTAGTAGATAATTAACTTGGTATATATGTATTTTTTCAACAAAAAAAAAACAAATAAAATGCACATACACAAGTCAAAAGAAAAACCCAAGAAAATAATTAAAAATAAAACAGTTCCATAGAAACAAAAGAGCACTAGGGATTTCACATGATGAGCGACCACCAAAATCAAGGAAGTAGCCAACAATAAAGTAACATCACCATCCCTGCCAAGACTAAAAAAACCAGAAATGTGAGGGAGAAGTTAACGATTTTGTCCATAGGAAAAACACGCCCCGTTTATTTTTCTTGGTAATATTGAAATTGTTTTGAGAAAATCTCAATTTATTAGATTTGATTGCAAAAATATTCAAACTTTTATTAAATGAAAACCCGTGAGATTATTTAAGCATTAGTCAAAGGTTCAAAAAAAAATTTATTGATGATAAGGCATCTCTCTATTTAAAAGTATTTTTGTCTTATTAATGTGCTCTATTTTTTAACCATAATATTTTCTTGACATCTTATTATATTTATAATTTTAATTAAAAAATAATATTATAATATATATTTTTTAAAAAACATATATTAATAATACAACTCTTACACATTGCCTCGGAAAATATTTTGGAAATGCCACCAAACCCAGCTCAGTTCAGCAGATCAACATGGAAGCGACCTAACCCGAGACCCTATCTACTCGAGCTTCGAATCAAACTGAATGGAAGATGACCTGATATGACCGAGTCAACCTAACTAGTTAAAATATATCCCGGTTAAAATCTAGTTTGACTTAAAAAAAATTAAACATGATGTCATTCTAGCCTTTTTTTATATATATACTAAGATAATAATATCTTTGACTGACTCGGGTCCATCTAAATACACCTAACTTGTTTAAAAAGAGGTTAGGTCTATTGACTTACAAGGCTAAGCTCATATGCCTAACTTTCCTTTTTTCATAAAATAGGTGGACAATGTGCAATATTTTGTTTCAAACGACTATTGTTTGCTTGTGTAGGCTCTAGCCATCAAAATGGTAGAAATTGGGTTGGGTTTTTTTAATCCAGAAAAACTATTTTTTTAATTTATTTTCATCTAATAACTTAATAAACTAATTTCTCAACTCAAAAAACATCTAAATTGGTTTTAAAAATATAAAATTAAACTGAAAAAAATCTATCAACTATGATCTAGTTTTTTCAACAAAATAGAAATTCAAAAACACCTTAATGACACTCCTCTAGTAAAAAAGAACACATCGATATCAAATTCAGTTGTTTTAGTCAATAGAATTTCACCAACCAATCACTCTCTCTCGTCTGTCATATTTTGTTGACTCTCTTTACATTCTTTCAAACTTAATGACTAAAATGTGAACAAAATAAAGTTTTAGACTAAAATGTAAAAGTTTCAAACAAAAGGACCAAAAAGAAAAACAAAAGGATTATATAGATCAAAATCTTTGAAAAGACGCTAAATGAACAATTTAAAAGAAAAATCCTTTTATATTCACCTCGTTAACAATTTTAATTTTTTTATTTTTAATTTTCATAAATGATTTTTTTCAGCATTATTGGACCAAATGTCAGATTTTTTTATATCATGGTAACTACATAAAAAATTAAATAAATTATTAAGTTTAATTTTCAACTAACATTAAAAAAGATTAAATTAAAAAGAAATTAATGATCAAAGAAAAAAATTAAAGAAAACATTATTACAATTCAAAGTATTTATCCCCACGCGATGCAATGTTGCAATGCATGTACATAAAAACACCACACCGTTAAGGTTTCTTGTAATTTAATTTAGGCATAATTACAAAAAAAAAAAAAAAAACTATTATAATTTGGTTTATGTTTCGTTTTCAATCTAAGAATTAGAAAATTAAAGTTTAAATCTTGTTTTTCTCTCCCCAAACATAATTTTCCTCTCCAATCTCTCTGTATAAAACACGACACACCCACAAACACTAAATATAAAGTAAGATATTTATTGTTTTAACATTTAATCTCTTCGGGTGATAGGAGTCAGAAATATCTTGTTGATGTTATTTTGTTCAACTTTTTTTTAAATCATGAAAACTCTCAATTTGTAAATAATGGTTAATTTTTATTTTTAAGTTGAAATATAGAATCTAAAATACATTGAAGTTACTAAAATTTTAGATTAAAAAAACCCAAAATATGGGAGGTTTTTTATAATTATTCATTTAATTTAATTTAATTTAACTAGAAAAAAATTAAAAAACTATTTTGTGTAAATATTTTTTGTAAAATAAAGTCCCCCAATGCTTGAATTTTATTACAAATTCGCTGGGAATGGGGGGGGGGGGCAATAGGAGAAAGGAAAAGGCAGAAAGAGAATGAGCTCTTCTTCCTCCCCTTCTTCGCCGCAGCGTTACAGGGGTGGCAATAGTAACGGTGGCGGTGGAGGAGAGGATCAGAGGCCTAGATTCTTTGATAAAATGGTGAAAAAAATGTGCTGGCAAAATGCAGAAATAGTGCCTGGTCGACACCCAGAGAGATGGCGCAAGGACGCTGCTGGAAATATTGTTTGCAAGCGCTTTTGCAACTGTCATGGTTGTCTCTGTTACGAATACGATCATATCCTTCCCTTCTCTAAAGGTCTTCTTTGCTTCGCTATCTCTCTCTCTCTTTCTCTAACTAATGTTTAGAAAATATTGAGATTAAAATAGCATGAGAATTTGTTAGGAAGGAACTGGGTGAGCAAGTTAACAACTCAAGGTGAAGGGATAGCGACTGACTGATGCAATACTAATATTCCCTTTAGAACATGAATTTAGTTTAAAGTATGTTTGTTACATAATCAGTATCAGTTTACTTGGAAACCGGAATGAGAGAATTGTTTAAAGTTTTTGTGTTGAGAGCTTGTTGGGTTTTGTTTCTGTAGGTGGTGAATCTACTGTAGATAATTGTCAAATTCTTCAAACAAGGGTCAATAGGTTTAAATCTAACAAACAAGAGTTGGACAAAACTCAATTGAAAGGTTACTCTTGCGAAATCAATTTCACTGGTATGCATTTTTCTATTTTCTTTTTCATTCTCTGCGATTCTGTCCACTGATTTTTCTTTGTTTGCCTTTTACCTTCCTATTTTGTTTGCTATGGAATTCATCATGGAATTTCAAAGAGTTTAGTTGAGACCAATGAAGGAAGGTCTGTTGCTACCCAACTATCATTCAATTTTGTATCTAAACTGAAAGGATTCTGATGATCATTTATAATTTGTGATTTGAGTTGATAGAAACTGTTTTAAGTATATTGCCTACGGCCATCTATTCTTTGAGTGTGGTGGGGTTAACAGTGATTGTGAAGCTGGTTTGGTTTCTAGAGCAGCTTAGTAAATGGGAAGCTGGCCTTGTTTTCTTGATAAATGGCTTGTTTGTATTTCTGTGAGGTCAAAGGAGATCAGTATTTTCTTGGGATAACCAGCTTTAGCAACTTTATAAATTGTCAATCTACCTAATTTGGCTGGGGATTTCTAACGTAAGCTGGGTTGGGGTCTCTATAGTTAAGTTGTTTTCTGTATCACCTATCTCATTTGTATCAGTTCCCCACTTTCTAGAAATTGAAGGACCATATTTTAGTCTGAAAATCTATTCAGTCATTAGATGTCCTGGTTTTCTTATTGATACAGAAGAGTCAAGCACGCACATGAAAACTAGGGACAGGTTTTGGAAAGATGCTCTTCCTTTCATCTGTCCTCTAGGCACACTTTTCCTTCTCTTAGATATGCCAGATCCATGCCATAATTTACCAGATACTAAATACTAGCCAGCTCATGTTTCACTATGTAGATAATTATTACTTGTTCCTCAATAAAAAAGAACAGGAAAGCAAGCAAAAAGCGCATGGGACATTAATGAGTAGTCTGTCTCCCTTTCAGTTTCGAATTGGAAAATGGCACTCTTAAATCCTACATAAATTTCTTGCTACAGGACATGGCTAGTGATGTTTTATTTTTTAAGTGATTGCAACCTTGTTGGCTGTGATGCCACGTCTCAGTTTGTGAGCACTTCTTCTTTTTCTATTTCTTTTCTAAAGATTTTATCATTTGTCAACCATATTGAATGATCCTAAGTGTTCCCTTCTTCCCCAATCCAGCATTCCATTTGACTTTCAGTGCACATTAGACTTGAACTTTTTCAATGAATGATGTGTTTTCAGGAGTCCTTTTGTGCTGGATATGTATCTGAATAATTTGAAATGCTAGAGGATATTAAATAGTTTATAACTTCAGGATGCTTGTTTAACTTTGACTAAACAAAATATATTCCCTGAAAGTAAGCATCATAGTGGGACATTAATGATGTTGTAGCAGGAGGTGCAATAGATATCAAGCTCAAGTTCCTGTAGTAGGAGTATGTATATGTGCTTTGGACCTAACACATCATCCTGTTAGGATGTTTTAAACTTATGGCCTGTTTTCCTAGCTTGTTCAGCATTCAGGTCGCCCTGGTACCCCCACCCAATCTCTCCTCACTTCCCAGTCTGAAAAGGATCTTGTGCTAGTGGTCATCATGTTTTGTGCATTGTCTTCATAATGTGCTTTTCTAATGGTCTCTTTTCTTTTCTTTTTTTTCAAATGGTTTACTCTTGGATGCAAAATGACACCTTTTTCAACTTCAAGATAAGGAGCTTGACATAATCGAAATGGCTGTTTATGGGGATGTCATCAGGCCTGGAAACCAGTGTCGTTGCAGAACTATTGCTGAAATGCTTGGCCAACTCAAGTCAAAAGACCGTGTGGCTGCTTGCAAATTGCCATTTAGCAACGAATCTTTGTAGAGGGTTAAAATTCCGTTTTGGAACTAAGTTGAACAACTTATTATTTGCATCTGGCCTCATAAAATTTCATCCATGAGGTTTGCACACACCATCTCGATATACCTTTCTTTGATATGCTATCTGTTGACTGAAACTGTATCATCACCTAGACGAATGTTTGAATGCAATTGATTGAATTGGACCCTTGTAATTTCTTACGCTACCTTCATCTTCTTCATATGCTTTTTTCCCTGGGAGTGTTTGTTGGTCCAAGATGGGATGAATCATTATCGTGGAAGACTCTTTGCATCTGCATTTTTCAAAAAGACCAGCACATTTACTTCCCTTTATCCCTCTTATTTTTTTTTTCTTTTTTTTTTTTCATTTTTGGGATGACTGATTTAATCATTCATTGGAAGGGCTTAGGGCCAAGGGCTTGATAAATTATTTTGTAGCAGAATCCACCACCATATTCAATAAACTATACCACCACTAGATGGTGATAAAATCACATCTACTTTTTTTTTTCTTTTTTCTTTTTGCCTATCTTTTATGTTTGTTGGTTTCATGTACATAAAAAAAAACCATGAAAAATCATCCAAAATTAATTAAATTAATGTTTTCCAAATCCAATCATGTTTTAGAAAGTATTCAAAACACAACTCCCAACATTGTTTAATCAATGAATGATATAGTCTATTTTGTACACATTAAATTTCTAGCTTAATTTCTTTGACAAATTTCAAACTTTAATTTCTAAAAATGCAAAAAATATATATAAAAAATATTCTTATCGCATTTTTTATATTTTTACAAACTTTAAACCTTTTTATTTTATTTGGCTTTCAAATTAATTTCTATTTTATATTGCTATTAAAAGAGAGAGAGAGCAAAAATAATAAAAAAAAAAGTTAAAATAAAAAAAAAATGATAAGAAAAGAAGAGGACATTTCATTCATTCTTGTCGCTAAATAATTTTAAGAGGCTACAAGGAATTATAGACTTTGGACCCTTAATAAATAAAGAAAACCATATGGAAAAAAAAGATAAAATTGCAAGAATTTTGAATATGTGGGGTTGATAATTGTTAATAGTAGTATTTGGTTCTATTTACATTGTTACAGAGTTTGAATCTTATTTACATAAGTAATCCTAATTTTATATAGATATTTGTATCAAATAAAGAGATTTATTAAACCATAATACAAGCTAAATTCTTTTTATATTGACTCATAAGTGAATCCTAGTTTAATTTCAGACTTTTAATTAGTTATTTAGTTGAGGACTCGCGCTTTGAATAGGACTATGCATCTCTAGTTATGTACATGTTCAATCTATGTTGGTTGATCGTTTCTTATTGGTCGATCTTGATTTCCTAAATTGTTCCTTCAAATCTCTTAATCCATCAATGACTCTTCCAACTCGATCAATTCTTTTGATTCATGATCTATTTCAGCTCTTTTTCCTTGTTTTGTGATGAACAATCATTGTTCTCTACATTTGACAAGTGTTTGTTTTATTTTAGGTGTAAATAACACATTTATATTGTTTTATTTCTCAAAAGAAGAAATATTAACCTTATCACACTTGTACTAAAATTGATTGATCAAGTCAACCAGTTATAATGTGGTAAATAACATTCTTCATCTAAAATTAGTAATCATTTTTTAAAACATGTCTAACATGTTAAACACTTCAACCAATCAATTTAGGTTTCTTGAATTGCACCCAATGTTTTAGAAGCAATGTTTAGGTTTCTTGAATTGCACTCAATTCTTCATCTTTTACACAAAATCTCAAATTCTTTAAGAACCCTAGAAATGTTTCTACAAATACTCAATCAAGAACCCTAAACACTTTTCTTGCTATTAAAAACAAGAATGTCAGTCTCAAACTCTACTTCATCAAAATCCACAATCGTCTCTCATTACTAGTCCATCATTAGTACTACACCAAAAGACATGAATGGACAATATCTCGACCTATTTTGGAAAAAGTGCCATAAAAAATAGAAGACCAAAACTTTGTTATGGATATTAAGAAAGAAAGGATTCCCTTTTACGACGACCATATAAATCTCAATATATAGATCAAGCCAATCTTAGTATGGCCGAGCACTGCCTCTACCAATTACATCATATGGTTAGGTAGGATGGAAGAAAGTCTTGACGAACAATGGAAGCATAAAAAATCTTTAATGTTATTCAACTATCCATAATCACCACTAAACCTAAGATAGAGCTATTAGTCGCTCTTTTTTTTATTCTGGTCAAAATCCAATAACACCTCCTTTTTAAGTAAGGGATGCAAACTATTATTTTGTACAACTTGACCTTAATTGAAGGCCTATACCCAATAAGTGAGGAACTTTGTGGTTCCATCGAAATTTCTACGAGCCCCTTCAAAGACTTCTTGCTAGGTGCTCTTTAATTCGATGCCTTGTTGAAAAGAGAAAAATAGAAGACAAACTTTCCCTCTTACAAGGATCATGTGGCCTTCCTACTTGTTGGATATATAGATACTTAATCTAATTTAGGTCACTAAAGCCTATACGAAGATGGTAGTAACTTTAGCCAAAAATAGGATAGTTCCCATATGACCCTTTATATTAAGTCATATATATAGGGTATTAGGAGGATATCAGGTTAGATATGAAGATCATCATTTTGTGATGAAAGATAATGTTTACAGAGTCCTATGGTGGGTATAAGCATAAACCACTGTTTATTTTAAAGAATTTAGAGACTTTAAAACAATTCTAAATCCAAATTTTATTTACATAGGAAATAGACTCCTTCAAGCTTCTTTTAAGAACTCTTATTTCACAAGATACACAAAAACCCTCCAAATTTTTACCCAAAGAACTGGTGTTTATTGAAAAAAAATTTATATGTTGGTATGTATTAATTGATAAGTTATTTTTCTTAACTATTACCTTTTATTATTATTATTATTATTATTATATAAAAGTTGTTTTCATTCAACTGTAAAATTATAGGTGCAAGACATCATTTTGAATAATACAGGAAATAGAAATAGAATATCTTACACTATCACTACTTTCTTGTTATAGAATCCTGCTAAACTTACTAAATGATGAGAAGCTTTATTATTTACTAGATAAGTGTTTTGTATTACGCTACGAGTCGACCTAAATTTTTTTCAATGTAAAAAAATAATGCTAAAACAATGCAAATGTTTTAAAAAAAACAAAAGAAAAATCTAAGACTCGGATCATTGATTTGAATGAGTTTAATACACTTGGATAATTTAATAACATGAATAAAAAAATACAATGACATTAAATAATCTGGAAAAAAATTGACAACAAAAAAAAAAGTTAAAGAAATTCAATCTGAGTCCATCCAAGTTAGCATGTATAATCTATAACCTAGTTATGATACCAAGACAACCACGTCGAAAAAAAAATTAAATTAAACTATAAAACTTAATTATCAAACAACCCAATGTTGAAAGACGAGATAACCCATATCATTTTTAAAATCAATGAAAAATTATATAGAAAGAAAAAAAATTGCATAGTTCAATCTCCAATTAAATAAATGTTAAGGGATGAAACTGAAAAAATATGATCTTAAAAAAGAAGAAAAAACCCAAGCAAACTTAAGCAAATCTTCTAAACTTCGGTTAATCTCTTAGACTCATAACTTGTGAAATCCAAGACATCGGCTCATTTAAAAAGTTCAATTCCTAACCAATTTAATATTGAAGGATGAAACAAAAAAAAATATTGATGGGAACCCCGTGAGCACTTGGTCACATAA
>Ga0307512_10007711_pt1 | contig 10597 bp, 11 predicted proteins | sample 14_EM_MG_FD_200267 | JGI IMG/M metagenome (GOLD analysis project Ga0307512, IMG submission 200267) | Populus trichocarpa ectomycorrhiza microbial communities from riparian zone in the Pacific Northwest, United States - 14_EM | ecosystem: Host-associated > Plants > Roots > Unclassified | place... | reverse complement strand
TCTGCGTGCCGGCAAGCACGTGTACGTCGAGAAGCCGCTCGCCACCACGGTTTCCGCCGCGCGGGAGGTCCTGGCCACCGCGGCCGCCAGCGGGCGGCTTCTCGGCTCCGCCCCCGACACCTTCCTCGGCAGCGCCAGCCAGACCGCCCGCCGTGCGGTGGACGACGGCCTGATCGGTGCGCCGGTCGGCGCCTCGATGTTCGTCGGGCACAGCAAGGCTGAGCGGTGGCACCCGGACCCGCGGTTCCTGTTCCGCGCGGGCGGTGGGCCGGTGCTGGACATGGGGCCCTACTACGTGGCGATCCTCGTCAACCTGCTCGGTCCGATCAGGACAGTCGCCGCGGCCAGCAGGATCGGCGCGCCGGTCCGTGCGCTCACCGCCCCGAACCGGGCGGCGGACAGCGTCGAGGTCGAGGTGGCCACGCACGCGTCGGCGGTGTTCACGTTCACATCCGGGGTGCTCTGCACCGCGCAGCTGAGCTTCGACGTGTGGGACAGCGACCTGCCCTTCATCGAGGTGTACGGCACCGAGGGCACCCTGTCGCTCGCGAACCCCAACAACTTCGACGGTGACGTGCGGGTGAAGCGCCACGAGGACGACGAGTGGCGGGTGCTCGACCCCATCGTCGAGCTGTTCGGCGCCGTCGGCACCCGGGAGCAGCACCGCAGGGGGCTCGGCGTGCGAGACCTCGCCGACGCGATCGAAGGCGGACCGCAGCGCGCCAACCCGGAGTTCGCGTTCCACGTCCTCGAGACGTTGTGCGCGATCGAGGAAGGCGGCATGGTCACGTTGGACAGCACCTGTGAGCGTCCCGCAGCCCGTTGACGGTTCGCTGGATGGACCGTGGCGAGCCCGCGACCGGCCGGCGTGTGGTTCATTGTGGACCTTATGACAGCTGTGCGAGAGGCCGCGGTGCGGCTGCGAGAGGCCACCGTGAGCGGAACACCGTGCTCACCCGTCCGCGACCTGATCGGCCGCGACGACGTCACGACGGCCTACGCCGTGCAGCGGGTCCTCACCGAGGAACGCGTCGCGGCCGGCGGGGTGGTCGTCGGCCGCAAGATCGGGCTCACGTCGCCGGCCGTGCAGCGGCAACTGGGCGTCGACCGGCCCGATTTCGGGGTCCTGTTCGCGGACATGGAGGTTCCCGACGGCGGCACGGTCCCCACCACGCGGTTGCTGCAGCCCAAAGTGGAGGCCGAGGTCGCGTTCGTGCTCGGCCGTGATCTCGACGGCGAGGGCGACGTCCGCGACGCGGTCGAGTACATGGTGGCCGCACTGGAGATTGTGGACAGTCGGATCGCAGGCTGGGACATCAGCTTCGGCGACACGGTCGCGGACAACGCGTCGAGCGGGATGTTCGTGCTCGGGCGCACGCGGGTGCCGCTGTCGGAGGTGGAACCCGTCGACGTGCGGATGACGATGTGGGTCGACGGTTCGCCGGTGTCGGAGGGGACGGGCGCCGCCTGTCTCGGGGATCCGCTGAACTCCTTGGCGTGGCTGGCCGCGACCGCCCGCGACCTGGGGGAGCCGCTGCGCGCCGGCCAGGTCGTGCTGTCCGGTGCGTTGGGGCCGATGGTGGCGGCGTCGTCGGGCGCCCGGGTGCGGACGGAGATCACCGGGCTGGGCGCCGTCGAGGTCGTCTTCAGCTGAGGCGGGGCAGCACCTGGTCGGCGACGTCGGCCATGAGGCGTTCCGGCAGGTCGTAGGAGCCGACGTGCTGCAGGAAGATGCCCGTGGCGCCGATTTGGGCCGTGCGCTCGATCCTGGTGACGATCTCCTGCGGGGTGCCGAACAGGCAGAACGTGGTGGCGAACGCGACCGCGTCGTCGTCGCTGATCCACTGCGAGCAGACGTCGACCGCGTGGTCCCAGTCCTCGGCGTGGACCAGGTCGGGGTAGACGTCCGGGACGTGCGCGGGGACCTCGGCGTGGATGCCGGCCGTGGCCAGCGCGGCCTGCCCACCGTTCTGTGCGATGCCGGCGCAGACGGGTTTGAGGAGTCGTGCGTCGCGCCGCACGTCGTCGGTCACCATGGCGTAGGCGGACACCGTGATCTCGGGGCTGTCCTTGACGAGGTTCACCGCGCGGGTCAGCAGCTCCGGCGCCACACCGGACAGCAGGATGACGCCGTCGGCGACCTCACCGGCGAAACGCAGGTTGCGGGGGCCGGTGGCCGCGATGTGGATCGGGATGTTCGGGTGTGGGTCGCGCATGCGGACACCGTTGACCTCAGCGCCGGCGAGGAGCCCACGGATCTGGTCGATGCCCTGGCGCAGTTCGGCTTGTGTGCTGGGTTTGAGGCCGAGCGGAGTCACCGAGCTGTTGCCCACCCCGAGACCGAGGAAGAACCGGCCGGGCGCCGCCTCCGCCACCGTTCGGGCCAGTGACGCGACCACACTCGGATGGCGGGTCACGACATTCGACACGGCGGTCCCCAGCCCGAGCGTCGAGGTCCGCAGCACGGCGGCGTAGAGGGTGAGGTACGAGTCGCGCCAGAGGATCTGGGAGTCCGGGACGTAGAGCGTGTCGAACCCGGCGGCCTCCACCTCGGAGGCGAACGCCGCGATTTCGGTAGCGGGCCGGCATGGCGGAACTCGAATCCCGATTTTCATTCGGCGAGGGTAGGGCGGGCGCGGCCGACCGGGGTCCGCGCCCGGACCGCTCACCGAACCGGCGCGGGGTGGTGTGTGGGTGCGGTGTGGGGTGTGTTCCGCCTGGCGGACCGGGGATGTTGTTCCGCGCGGCGGGCGGTGTTGTGCTCCCCGGAACGCACGCGGACGTGCAGCCGTCACACGACCCGGGAGCCGATATGGCTGAGACCGTGCACCCACCTATCTCCCCGCCAGCCACCGCCGCCTTGTCGTTGCGGGGTGTTCGTGTTGTCTTCGGTGACTTTGTCGCCGTTGACGACGTTGATCTCGAGGTTCGACCACGTGAGTTCCTGTGCCTTCTCGGGCCGTCGGGATGCGGCAAGTCGACCCTTCTCGCCCTGATGGCCGGATTTGCCGCACCCAGCGGCGGTTCCATCGAGATGGGTGGGGAGCCGATCACCGGCCCCGGGCCCGAGTTGGGGGTGGTGTTCCAGAGTTCCGACGCCCTGTTCGACTGGTTGACCGTTGCCGACAACATCGCTTTCGGGCCGCGGATGCGGGGGATGAGCAAGGCCGAACGCGCACCCATCGTGGACGAACACCTTCGCCTCGTCGGGCTGGCCGGCGCCGCGGGGAAGCGGCCACCGCAACTGTCCGGCGGGATGCGGCAGCGGGTGCAGATCGCTCGAGTGCTGGCCAACTCGCCGGACATCGTGTTGATGGACGAGCCGTTCGGCGCGCTCGACGCGCAGACCCGCACCGTGATGCAGCGCGAACTGGACCGGATCTGGCGGGAGCGGCAGAGCACGGTCGTGTTCGTGACGCACGACATCGATGAGGCACTGATTCTCTCCGATCGGATCGCCGTCATGACCGCGGGACCGGAGGCCGGGATCAAGAGCGTCTACGACGTGACCCTGCCGCGCCCCCGCGACGAGGACACCAAGTCCTATGTGGACCTTCGGCATCGGATTCGGGAGGACATCGCCGTCGAGGTCGTCAAGTCGTTGGGGGACCGGTCATGAGCCTGGTGGCGACAGAACAGCGCCGTACCGTCCGGAAAGCCGGCTACTCCGTCATCTCGCTTGTCGCCGGGATCGCGTTGTGGCAGCTCGCGGCCTGGTACTTCGGGCCAGGGCTCGTCAGTTCCCCCGGCACCACACTGCAGGCGGCGATCGACCTGACCAAGGATGGCACGCTCATCGAGTCGTGTCTTGTCTCGCTGCGGCGGATCCTGATCGGGTGGGCCTCAGGGATCGTCGTTGGTGTACCGCTGGGCATCCTGATGGGGCGGGTACAGGCGATCCGGGTGCTGCTCGACCCGTACATCGAGTTCTTCCGCTTCATCCCGCCGATCGCGTTCGTCACGGTGGCGATCGCGTGGTTCGGGATCGGCGAGACGTCCAAAGTGGTGCTGATCTTCTACACGTCCGTCTTCATCATCACCATCAACACCATCGCCGGTGTGCTCGCCATCAACGAGTCGAAGCTGCGGGCGGCGGAAAGCCTTGGCGCGGGCAAGCGGCAGACGCTCGTCAGCGTGGTTCTGCCCGCGACGATCCCGCATGTCGTGACCGGCGCCCGACTGGCGCTGGGCAACAGCTTCCTCACCATCGTCTCCGCCGAGATCGTGGCCGCGCAGACCGGACTCGGCTCGCTCATCTGGACCTCCCGCAACTACGGCCGCATCGACTGGATCTTCGTGGGGATCATCGCGCTCGGCATTCTCGGCTACCTGTGCGACCGCGCGATCCGGCTCATCGCCCGCGCGTCCCTGCGCCACTACAACGTCAAGGTCTAGGAAGGCTCTCGCATGAAGCGAATCATGATCGCGGTGGTCGCGTTGACACTGGCGGCATGCTCCCCGACCGCTGAAGGTGGCGGGTTGAAGCCCGTGGTGCGCATCGCCACCGGCGTCGACCCGTCGTTCACCCCGGTGTTCGTCGCGGCGGAGAAGGGTTTCTTCGAGAAGCACGGCGTGACGGTCGAGTACGTCACCACCGAGGGCGGCCCCACCATGACCCAGGCGGTCATCGCCGGTGAGGCGCAGATGTCCACGCAGTCCGACGCCACGACCATCACGCTGATGTCAGCCAACCCTGGTCTTCGTGCACTGTCGGTGTTCGAACAGTCGTCGACCTACATCAAGGTGGTCTTCGGCAAAGGCGTCACGAAACCGTCGGACATCAAGAAGATGGGCGTGGTCCCCGGACTCATGGGGCTGGCCACCGACCGATACCTGAAGAGCGAGAACATCGCCGCCGACACCGTCGAACACGTCACGGCCACCCCGCCGGACATCCCGACCCTGCTCGAGCGCGGCGACATCGACGCCGCGGTGATCTACGAGCCGTGGGCGTCCAGGGCGGCGTCGCAGGCGGGCGGGAAGGTGGTCGGCAACATCGGCGACTTCGGCCTCAGCTACGCGCAGTGGCTCGTCACCGACGAGAAGTGGCTCAGCCAGAACGCCGACGCGGCCGCCGGCGTGGTCGCGGCCATCGAGGAGGCGGGCGACTACGCCACCAAACACCCGGACGAGGCCGCCCAGATCACCGAGAAGGCCATCAAGATCCCGAAGGATCAGGCACTCGACATCATGCGTGAGATCGAGTTCACGACACGGGACTTCACCGCCGCCGACCTCGAACAGGCCCGCGGCGCGGCCACGTTCTTCGTGGACCAGGGCGCCATCAAGTCGGCGCCCGACCTCGACACCCAGATCCTGAAGGGCTGGTACGCCAAGCACGTCAGGAGTTGACGTCTGTCCACGGGTGAAAGATGGGCGCTGACGTGCGCCGATGGGGTGGACTTCGCGCGGCGTGCCTCAGATTTCGCTGGTGGCGGGCTTAGCGTGGCCGGCATGGTCATTCGTTACGCATCGGCTGCTTACCGGGAACTCGGCGGGATGCTGCGCCGGGTACGGGAGAACGCGGGTCTGTCGGCGGTGGAACTCGGGCGCTTGGTGGACTGGCCGCTGACGAAGATCTCGCGGATGGAACACGGCTGGCGGACGGTGTCCACCACCGACGTGATCCTCTACGTGGTCGTGTGCGGGATGACCCTGCCGGACGCCGAGCCGCTCCTGGAGTTGACCAGGCGCGCCGGACGAAAGCAGGGCTTCTACCTGTCGGACAAGCTTGTCGGTGGCTCGCTGCAGTCGCTGATCTTCCACGAATCCTCAGCGGATCATTCGATCATCTACGAACCCCACCTGATCTCCGGTCTGTTGCAAACCCCCGACTATGCCCGCGCTCGCATCAATACCCTCGACCCCGATTTCGACCGGGACCGGGTGGAAGGCGTGGTTCGTACTCGAATGGAACGGCGACAGGTTCTCTATCGGCCGAATCCCGCGCAGTTCACCTTCTACGTGCACGAGCAGGCGTTGCAGCTCCGGGTCGGCACAGGAGAGATCATGCATGAGCAGCTCCTGCATCTTGTGCTCACGGCCGCACTGGACAACGTCTCAGTGCGCATCGTGCCGAGGGCTGCCGGCGCATTCGGCGATGCGTTCCGGTTGATGGAGTTCAGCCAACACCGCCCGATCGTGTACCTGGACAACCTCCGGTTCGGTGGCCTGATCCTTGAAGACCCTGATTATGTGAACAGCTACCAGGAGCTTGTGCCCACGCTCGATGACGTTGCCCTGGATGAGGGACAATCTCGGGAGTTCGCGGCCGAACTGGCCTACGCGTACGACCGAGGGAGTAAACGGGGTGTCCTGGCGCAAGAGCAGCTACAGCAACAGCGAGGGAACAGACTGCGTGGAGGTCGCGTGGCGGAGCCGCCAACCCCCATCTACGAGTGAGGAAGTGCTGGTCCGCGACTCGAAGAACCCCGAAGGCCCGACGCTCACCGTCCCCGCCACCGCCTGGCAGTGGCTCCTCGCCACCAGCTGACACCACCCGCTACCCTCCCGGGATGGTGCGAGCTGCGAAGTGGCTGCTGTACGGGGAACTCGCGCTCACGGTGGCCGCTCTCCTGATGGCGGGCATGGCATTGACGTCGGACATGACGACCACGCCGGGAGGAGCCGTGGTCGGCGGGGCGATGGTGTCGACGCCGGTCCTTCTCTGTGGGGTCCTGCTGATCGTGGGCGGAGTGCTCGGGCTGGTCGCGGTGCGGCGGCCGAGCCTGTCCGTGCGGGCGGGCATCATCCTGCTCGCGCCGCTGGCCTTCGCCGTCGTGTCGAGTCTGGCCGCGTTGTCGGGCGACGACGACGCGGGCACCCACGCACTGATGACCTCCGACGCGATGCGGTCGTTCGAGGACACGTTGCGGTTGCTCGAGTGGTCCTCGTCGCTGGTGTTCGGCGCGGTGATCGCCGCCGCGGTGTCAGGCGTGCTTCTGTTGCTGCTCTGGAGAAGGCAGACGCCCTAGGAAGTCGGTCACGAACGACGCGACCTCCCTCGGGGCCTGTTCCATGAGCGGGACCATGCCGCCCTCGACGACCCGCACCTCGGCGTTGGCGAGTCGCTCCCGTAACACCGGCAGGTCCCGCATCCCGAACGGGTCCGAGGACGCGCCGAGCAACAGGACAGGCGCGGTCACCAACCCGACGCGATCCTCCATGACATAGCGGCCACACGCCCGATGCCCCTCCGCGGGGTCGACGGCGAGCGCGTCGCGGACGAACCGCTCCAGCAGGTCCGGCCGGCCGGCGGGGTAGTAGGGCTGCCGGATCTGCCACAGCTCCGTGAGGTGGCTGCCGTCGTCCGCTCGGGTCACGTTGTCCACGGCGGTGTGCGTGGCGTGTCGCTCGCGGTACTCCGGGCCGGTCCACGGGGTCGACGACAGGATCAGGGCCGGCACCCGGTCCGGCGCCGACGCCGCCATCTCCAGCGCGACCACCGCGCCGGTGTGATGGCCCAGGACAGCGGCTTCCGACACGCCGAGCGCGTCGAGGAGGGTGAACGCGCCGGCCGCGAACTGCTCGATCCGTTGCGGCGCTGGCAAGGGAGCGCTCATGCCGAAGCCGAGCATGTCCATCGCGATCACTCGCCTGCCGGCGGCCAACAACGGCTGCACCTCACGGAACTCGTCGTGCGAACGCGGGGTTTGATGCAGCAGCAACAGAACCGGGCCCGCACCGACCGACGAGTAGTGCAGCTGGCCGAACGGGGTGTCGGCGTAGGCTCTCACAGACCCGCCACCAACTCCGTGTCGACACCGAGGTCGCCGATCTTCTGTGCGCCACCAGGATCGCCCAGCGGCTCGCTCCGGCCGGGCAGTGGCAGGTCGAAGAACACGCGCGAGTCCTCCAGGTGCACGTTCAGGGCCTCGTCGCGCCGGGCGACCCGGTCCACGGCGATCGCGGACACCGGGCACTCCTCCTCGCACGCGCCGCAGTCGATGCACGCGGTCGGGTTGATGTAGCTCTTGCGCTCGCCGACATAGATACAGTCGACCGGGCAGACCTCGACACACGAACGGTCCAGGACATCGACGCAGTCGGCGCCAATCACGTAGCTCATGCGGCTCCTTCTGTGGAATGACCGGGAAAGAGAGTGAGTGAGGGGTCGATGTCGACGGCCGCGTGGTTGACCGCGGTCGCCACCTCGCCGAAGCCGACCGACATCAGCTTGACCTTGCCGTCGTAGCCGGTGAGGTCGCCCGCGGCGTACACGCCCGGCAGGTTCGTCCGCATCGACCGGTCGACGGCGACCGACCGGGATGTGAGCGCTAAACCCCAGTCACGCAACGGGCCGAGGTCGCTGATGAAGCCGAGCGCCGCGATCACATGGTCGGCGGCGATGACCGTCTCCTCGCCGGTTTTCGACCGGAGGGTGGCCTTTTCGAGCCGGTCGGTGCCGTGGAGCGCGACCACCTGGGTGTCCGTGTGGATCCGTGTTCGCGTGCGCACCCGGTCGAGGGTGGCGGCGTGGCCGCGGAACACCGCGCGGCGGTGCACGAGGGTGACCGACCTGGCGATCGGGGCGAGCGTGTCCGCCCAGTCGAGCGCGCTGTCGCCACCGCCGACGACCACCACGTCCTGGCCGGCGTGCACGGTGGGGTCCAGCACGAAGTACGACACGCCGGCGCCGACCCACTCCGCGCCGCAGTCCAGTGACCTGGGTGTCGGGGTGCCGATGCCGGCGGTGAGCACGATCGCACGGGCACGGATGACCGTGCCGTCGTCCAGCGTCACCTCGTTGTCCGGCGACCGGGTCACGGCCTGCCTGCCGAGGAGGTACGTCGGGTCACAGGCCGCCGCCTGCTCGATGAGCGCGTTCACGAAGTCACGGCCACGGATCGCGGGAATCCCCGCCACGTCCCGGATGTCCTTCTCCGGGTACAGCGCCATCACCTGGCCACCGGGTTGCGGAAGGACGTCCACGACAGTCGTGGTCAGGCCGCGGAACCCGGCGTAGTAAGCGCCGTACAGGCCCGTCGGTCCGGCCCCGACGATCAGCACATCGGTCTCGTAGGTGGTCACGAAACTCAGACAAGCATGGCGGTCGCGAGTGGTCCCGCGGTCGGGACCGTTCACCGGAACGCCCAGGTCATCGGCTTCCGGGTTCGTTAGGCGGACCGGATTCCTTGGTCCACCGCGCGGCCCGGTGGTCTGCTCGTGGCGTGACCGAGACCGTGAACCCGAAGCCTGCCAGGAGACATCGCGCGGGCCGGTTGCCCGGCCGTCAGGACTGGTCGAGCTGGCCGCACTACCAGGCCGCGAAGGCCGGTTTCCGCGGGTACTGGTACCCCGTGTGCTTCTCGAACCAGGTCGGGGAGAAGCCGCGCGCGGTGACCCTGCTCGGCGAGCGGCTGTTCGTGATCCGGGACAAGGGCAAGGTCTTCGGCATGAAGGACCGGTGCCCGCACCGGGGCGTGCCGCTGAGCTACGGTAACAAGCAGTTCCCCGGCACGGTGTCCTGTGTGTACCACGGGTGGACGTTCGACCTGGAGACCGGCGACCTGAAGGCCGCGATCACCGACGGGCCGCGGTCGCCGATCTGCGGCAAGGTCACGCAGCCGACCTACGACGTCGAGGAACGGCTCGGCATGGTGTGGGTGTTCGTCGGCGACGGCGAGAAGCCGCACCCGATCGACTCGCAGCTGCCCGAGGAGCTCGTCAGCAACCCGGCCGTTATCGGCGCGCGAATCCAGCCCAGGGAAGGGAACTGGCGGTTCGCGTGCGAGAACGGGTACGACGAGGGGCACGCCAAGTACCTGCACCGGACGTCGTTGTGGCGGTTGTTCAAGCCGATGCCGGTGTGGAACACCACGAAGATCGTCAAGCGTGGGCGGTGGATCTTCCGGGTGCAGCAGGAACAGTACTGGGAGGCCGACTTCCCCGGGCTCGGCCCGTGGTCGGGAACGGCCTGGTACAAGGCGAAGCCGCCGAAGCAGACCACGAACATCGGCAACACGGCCACCCACCGCGAGGTCAACCCGACGATCGCGGCCCAGGACTTCCCCGGGTTCGCGTCGGTGAGCATGCCTGGCGTGCTGCGGATCGCGTACCCGACGTTCATCCACTACGAGTTCTACGTGCCGGTCGACGCCGACAGTCACCTGTATGTCGGGGTGCTGGCGGACTTCAAGAAGGGTGTGCGGACGCTTCCGTTCTACGCCAAGTACCTGGGCGCGATCCGGTGGCTGTTCCACGGCCAGTTCTCCGGGCAGGACAAGTGGATGGTCGAGGTGACCGACGCGCCGCCGGAGAAGCTCTACCGGCCCGACGACTCGTTGCTGCAGTGGCGAAAGCTCGCCGAGGACGTCACCGAGGAACGGCTCGACCGGCTGCGTGCCGACGGCCTCGTGGGGGAGTGACATGGCGGAGATCGTGCTGGGGGTCGGGGCGTCCCACTCGACCCTGATGAACACGCACTGGGACAAGGTCGTGCACACCGACCGCGCCGAGGCGTTCCGGGACGCGCTGTCGACCGCGCGCCACCGCATTGCCGACGCACGCCCGGACCTGGTGGTGATCGTCGGGTCGAACCACTTCCGCGGCTTCTGGCTCGACCTGATCCCGGCGTTCACGATGGGCGTCGGCGCGG
>Ga0307512_10007708_pt1 | contig 10601 bp, 11 predicted proteins | sample 14_EM_MG_FD_200267 | JGI IMG/M metagenome (GOLD analysis project Ga0307512, IMG submission 200267) | Populus trichocarpa ectomycorrhiza microbial communities from riparian zone in the Pacific Northwest, United States - 14_EM | ecosystem: Host-associated > Plants > Roots > Unclassified | place... | reverse complement strand
CGGGACCGGTCAGATCGTAGGTCCGCCCGGCGTGCGGACCGGGGTCGCGCAGCACGGCGACGGCGGCGTCGGCGATGTCGGCCTGCGCCACCACCGCGGCTCGCCCCGACCCGGCCGGCCCGCGGATCAGCCCGTCGTCGCCGACCATGAAGGGCAGAAAGTCCGCATACAGGCTGTCCCGCAGGAACGTGAAGTCAAGGCCGCTCGCGCGGATCCGTTCCTCGGTCGCCCAGTGGTCGCGGGCCAGCGTGAAGACGGCGTCAGCCGCCGCGCCGAGGAAGGACGTGTAGACGAGGTGCTCGACGCCCGCCGCGACGGCCGCGTCGACGAAGTTCGCGTGCTGGCGCACCCGGTCGGGCGTCTCGGCCGCCGAGACCATCAGCACGGTGCCGCCCCCGTCGAGCGCGCGCCGCAACGCATCCGGCTCCGCGTAGTCGGCAACAGCAATCTCGGCGCCGGCCAGGTCGGGCGCGCGCCCGCGATCACGCACGATCAGCCGCTGCCCAATCCCGTCGGCGGCGAGCTGCCGGGCGACGCGCCCACCGAGCCGCCCACTCGCACCCGAAACCACGATCAAACCCATCCCCCATGTGTACGCCGAACCCGCCCCGAACACAGCCGGACCCGCCGACCGGGCCGCCCAACCGAGTGTCCCGACCACGGCCGGAACCGCCGAGTCGCGCGCCCCAGGCCGCGGGCCGGCACGCACCCGCCCGCGGCCTCAGGTGCAGGGGCGGACCCCGGCCCGAGCACCCGCCCACAGCCTCACATGCAGGCGCGGACCCCCAGCCCGACCACCCGCCCACGGCCTCACGCGCGGGGGCGGACCTCCGGGCCGAGCACCCGCGCCGTGGCCAGGACGTCCGCGAACTTCGCCGGCTCGAGCTCCAAGCCGCCCGGGATCCAGCTCAGCTCCGGCTCATCCGGCTCGGTCATCGCCGCCAGGATCTCCGCGGGGCTCAGGCCCGCCTCCTGCAGGGCGCGCACCTCGCGCGGGTTGATCGCCGGCGGCAGCTCCCCGTTGCCGAGGTCGGTGCCGTAGCGGACCGCTCCCCCGTGCTCGTGGAAGCGCCGCAGGTTCGCGATCGCGGTCTCCCGCTCGGGCGTCGGCGTGCCCCAGCCGTGGATGTCCAGCGTGCTGATCCAGGTCATCCGGGCCGCGCAGGCCCGGCTCAGCCCATCGTCGACCGGCTCGGTCCACGGCGTGTGGGCCAGCACGTCGGCCCCCGCCTCGTAGGCCGCCCCGACCGTGCCCGGGCCCTCCGCGTGCACGACCACCGGCAGCTCCCGCGCGTGCGCCGCCGCGACCAGCGCGGTCAGCGTCGTGGCCGGCAGCAGCGGCCCGCCCGCGTGCGCGGTCACCTTGATCAGCGTCGCGCCCTCCGCGCCGACCGCGGCGACCGCCTCGGCCGCGTCGGCGGCCGAATGCACCTCCCGCCAGCACCCGGCCGGCGCCCACGCCCGGTCGCTCGGATAGCCGCCCGGCGCGGTCAGGAACGGACCCGCGTACCGGATCCGCGGCAGCCCCGGATCGGCCCGCTCACTGAGCGCGCGCACCTGCGCGGGCACGCCACCCAGGTCCCAGACCGACGCGATCCCGCCGGCCCGGACGGTGGCCAGGTCGACCAGCGCCGAGTGCACGTGCGCGTCGCAAAGCCCCGGCAGCACCGTCCCCGGCACCTTGCGCCGCGCCATACCGGCCGGGATCTCCGCGATCGGCGTCAGCTCGTGGCCGGCGCCGAGCGCCATCCCGGTGTGCAGCCGGCCGTCCCACCACACCGAGTCCGCAACGATCACGGGTGCTGCTCGACCAGTTCGCGCAGGGTCGCGAGGCCGCGGTGCACCTCGGTGAAGCTGGTGCTGAGCGGGGCCGGCCCGATCCGGAGCCCGTCCGGGCGGCGGTAGTCGGGAATCACGCCCTGCTCCCAGAGCGGCTCGAGGAGCTTTTCGAAGCCCGGCCGCCGCAGCGTCACATGGCCACCCCGCCGCGCCGCGTCCCGGGGGCTGACCACCTCGACGCCCAGCGGCCGCAGCCAGCGGTCGGCCAGCTCGAGCGCGTAGCCGGTCAGCAGCTCGGATTTGGCCCGGACCGCCCCGATTCCGGCCGCCGCGAGCATCTCCAGGTTGGCCCACAGCGGGACCATCGCGAGGATCGGCGGGGTGCCGCTGAGCAGGGCACGCGCGCCCGGCGCCGGCTCGTAGCCGGGGCCCATCTCGAACGACGCCCGATGCCCCATCCAGCCCCAGATCGGCTGGCGCAGCTCGGACTGCAGGTCGCGGCGCAGGTAGGCGAAGGCCGGCGCGCCCGGGCCGCCGTTCAGATATTTGTACGTGCACCCGACCGCCAGGTCGACGCCCCACTCGTCCAGCGCCAGCGGCACCGACCCGGCCGAGTGGCTCAGGTCCCAGAGCACCAGCGCCCCGGCGGCGTGCGCGATCCTGGTGATCTCCGGTGCGTCGGCGAGCCATCCGGACCGGTACGCCACGTGGCTGAACAGCACGAGCGCGGTGTCCTCGTCGACGACGGCCGCGACCTGCTCGGGCGTGATGCCGGCCAGCGGGTCGGTGTCGATCCACTCCAGCGTCAGGCCGCGCTCGGCGGCGATGCCCTCGAGGACGTACCGATCGGTGGGGAAATTGTCCGTGTCCAGGATGATCTTGTGACGGCCGGGGCGTGCGTCGACCGCCGCCCGCGCCAGCTTGTAGAGCAGCACCGTGGTCGAGTCGGCGACCACGACCTGCCCGGCCGCCGCGCCGAGCGCCACCGCCGCGAGCCGGTCGCCGAGGATCGTGGGCCAGTCCAGCCAACTGTCCGTCCAGCCCCGGATCAGCCGCCCCGCCCACTGCCCGCGGACGAACTCGTCCAGCAGTCGCGCGGTCGCCTCGAGCGGCCGGCCGAGCGAGTTGCCGTCCAGGTAGGCGATGACGTCGAAGCCGTCCGGGACGATGAACTGCTCCCGGTACGCCGCCAGCGGATCCGCCGCGTCCAGGGCCACGGCCCGGTCGAACAGGTCGTCGGTCAACGGGGCACTCCGATCTCGGTGCGGACGGCGTACAGCTCGGGGAAGAACGTCAGGTCGAGCGCCGCCCGCAGGAACGCCACGCCGCTCGAGCCGCCGGTGCCGCGCTTGACGCCTATCGTGCGTTCGACGGTCTTCAGGTGCCGGAACCGCCAGAGCTGGAAGTTCTCCTCCAGGTCGACCAGTTCCTCGCAGGCCTCGTACGCCGCCCAGTGTTTCTCGGCGTTCTCGTAGATGTGCGTGAAGACCGGCACCAGGTCGGCGTTGTACTGGTACGGCAATGTCACGTCCCGCTGCAGGATCTCAACCGGCACGTCGTGGCCGTGCCGGGCCAGGTAGCGCAGGAACTCGTCGTAGACGCTCGGCGCCTCCAGGGCCTCGACCAGCAGCGCCCGCGCGGCCGGCTCGTCGTCGAAGATCGAGAGCATCCGCTTGTCCTTGTTGCCGAGGGTGAACTCGACCGCCCGGTACTGGTACGACTGGAAGCCCGACGACGTGCCCAGGAAGCTGCGGAACTCGGCGTATTCGCTCGGCGTCAGCGTCGCGAGCACCGACCACTGCTCGGTCAGCGTGCGCTGGATGTGCTTGACCCGGGCCAGGCCCTTGAGCGCCGGGCGCAGCTCGTTGGCGGCCAGTTGGCGCAGCACGGCCCGCAGCTCGTGCAGGATCAGCTTGAGCCAGAGCTCGGAGGTCTGGTGCTGCAGGATGAAGAGCAGCTCGTCGTGGTGCTCGGGGACGCTGACCGGGTGCTGGGCCGCAAGGATCTCGTCTAGGTGCAGGTAGCGCCCGTACGAAAGATTGACCTTGAAGTCTCGGACGAGACCGTCCTCCAGCGGGCGCTGATTCGACATGGTTTTCCTCCTCGGATGATCCTCCTGAAGGAGATCACAGGGCCGGGCCCCAGTACACCCAGTGTCCGCCGTGCCGCACGAAGCGGCTGACCTCGCGCAACTCGCCCGGCTGGCCGCCGTCGCGGAAGTGCGCCCGGAATTCCACGATGCCCTCGGCGTCGAAGAGCCCGCCGCCGGTCGACCGCAGCACCTGCAGGCCCACCCAGCGCAGGTTCGGGTCGGGCTCGATCGCGGCGGGCCGGGTCGTGGGATGCCAGGAGCTGAGCACGTACGCGGCATCGTCCAGCGCGAAGGCCGCGTACCGGGAACGCATCAGGCCCTCGGCGGTGGCCGGCGGGTGACCGCGGTGCGCCGGACCGCAACATTCCGCGTACGGCTGGCCGAGCCCGCACGGGCAGACCAGGGTCGACTGTTCCCGGCGCGGCATCCGGCTATTCTTGCGCACCGGCCGGATCGAGCGACCGGTAGTAGCGGATCTTTCCCCGGATGTGCTCGCGCTGGGCCTGCAACTCGGCGATCCGCCGCCCGACCTCGAGATCGTGCTCCTCGAGCAGCCCGATCCGCTCGGCGACGGTCTGCTCGTCGCGGGAGAGGTCGGCGTAGCGCCGCATGGTCGCGATCGGCATGCCGGTGTCCCGCAGGCAGCGCAGAATCCCCAGCCAGGCGATGTCGTCGTCGGTGAACATCCGGCGCCCGCCGGAGGTGCGGGCGATGTCATCAAGCAGCCCGATGCGCTCGTAGTACCGCAACGTATCGAGGGTGAATCCGGTCTTGTCGGCAACCTCGCCCGGGGTATAGGTCGGCATGCTCCCAATCTAAACTTCGCCGGCATGACGGAACTGCACACCTCGCGTCTGTTGCTGCGCCAGTGGCGGGACGATGACCTCGACGCGCTGGCCTCGATCTACGCCGATCCCGAGGTGATGCGCTACATCGCGGACGGCACCGTGCGGACCCGGGCGGAGACCGCCGACCACATCGCCCGGATGCGCCGGCACTGGGACGAGCACGGCTTCGGGCTGTTCGCCACCGAGGTTCGCGAGACGGGCGAGCTTGCCGGGTGGGTGGGGCTGGCGGTGCCGTCCTTCCTGCCCGAGGTGCTGCCCACCGTGGAGATCGGCTGGCGGCTGGGGCGGGCCTTCTGGGGAGGTGGGCTCGCCACCGAGGGGGCTCGCGCGGCGCTGCGGTTCGGTTTGGTCGATTGTGGGCTGGATCGGCTGGTCAGCATCCGGCATGTCGACAACCGGCGGTCCGGGCGGGTGATGGAGAAGCTCGGGCTGGGCTTCGACCGGCACACCACGGTGCCGGACAACGGCCGGCCGGTCGACGTCTTCGCGATCACTCGGGCGCAATACTCAGCGGCAGGCTGAACGCCTCGAACAGGCTGTTGTCCTGGAAGGCCACGGTGTGCGTGATCGCACCCGAGTCGACCGCGAAGACCTGCAGGGTGTGCGCTCGGTAGTAGCCGTCGTCGGCGCGGTTGTAGGCGGCGAGCGCGGGCTGGCCGTTCGCCTCGGTCGGCAACATCCGCCAGTCGATGCCTCGCATGGAGTAGCTGCGGGCGATGAACCGGATGTACCTGTCCCGGCCGACGAGCCAGTTGAGCACCGGCGGCATCTCCAGGACCGCGTCGGCGACCAGCAGCCGCCGCAGTGTGCCCAGGTCCGCGGCCTGGAAAGCCGTCATGTACTCGTCGATGACCGCGCGGTCGCGGGCGCCGGCCGGCTCGTCGACGTCGTCCTCGCGCAGGCCGGACTCGCCGACCCGGGCCCGGGCGCGTTGCAGGCCGCTGTTCACCCCGGCCACCGTGGTGCCGAGCGCCTCGGCCACCTCGGCGGCCGGCCAGTCGAGCACGTCGCGCAGGATCAGGATGGCGCGCTGGCGGGCCGGGAGCAGTTGCATCGCCGCGACGAACGCCAGCCGCAGGCTGCCCCGGGCCGCCGCGACCTCGGCCGGGTCGGTGGGGAACGGCTGCAGCCAGGGCACCTCGACGCCGAGGGTCATCGGGGCCTGCGGGTCCTCGAGCGGCGCGACCATCCCGGACGGCAGCGGCCGGCGGGCCCGGCCCTTGAGCGCGGTCAGGCAGACGTTTGTGGCGATCCGATAGAGCCAGGTGCGCGGCGACGCCCGGTCCGGATCGTACGAATCGAACGCGCGCCAGGCTCGCAGCAGCGTCTCCTGCAGCAGGTCCTCGGCGTCATGCACCGAGCCGGTCATGCGGTAGCAGTGCGCCAGCAACTCCCGCCGGTGCGGCGCAGTCATCGTCTCGAAGTCCACGCCTGTACCTACTCCCGCCGCCGGAGAAACTCAGCGCCCAGCGCCGCCCCGATGAGCCAGGCGCCGCCCCGATGAGTTCGCCGCCGCGTCGAAGTATGTACCGCCGCAAGCCACATCGAGCGAAAGGGCAAGAAGATGACGAGCAACGACAACGCGGTCCGCGAGATCCTGCGCGGCACTGTCAACGCGTGGACGGACAACGACCCCGACGCGTTCGCCGAGCTGTACGCCAAGGACGCGACGGTCACCCTGGCGGACGGCACCTACCTGCGCGGCCGGGACGAGATCCGCGCGTTCATGGCGGCCGGTTTTGCCGGCCCGTTGCGGGGCACGAGCGGGATCGACGAGCCGGAGAGCGTCCGGCTGCTGGGCGCCGACGCGGCGGTCGTGATCAGCCGCAGCGGGTTCCGTCAGCCCGGCTCGAACACCGGTCCGGAGCGCCGGGCGACCTGGGTGCTGTCCCGGCACGACGGGACCTGGCAGGTCGACGCTTACGCGAACTCGCCGACCGCGAACTGACTGATTCTGCAAGTCCGGTCATCGGAATCGGGCAGCGCTGCAAGAACAGGTTCGTTTCTTGCAGAAACCCGGCGTAGGATTCCGCGGGTGACCAAACGACTTGCCGAAGTGGCCAAGAAGGCCGGCGTGAGCGAGGCGACCGTCAGCCGGGTGCTCAACGGGCGGAGCGGCGTGTCCGAGTCCACCCGCGCGTCCGTGCTGACGGCCCTCGACGTGCTCGGCTACGAACGACCGACGAAGTTGCGTGGCGAGCGCGGCCGGCTGGTCGGCCTGGTGCTCCCCGAGCTGCAGAATCCGATCTTCCCCGCGCTCGCCGAGGTGGTGACCGCCTCGCTCGCGCAGCGCGGCTTCACCCCCGCGCTGTGCGCCCGCACGATCGGCGGCGTCTCGGAACGCGACTACATCGAGATGCTGCTCGACCACCAGGTCTCGGGCGTGGTCTTCGCCGGCGGCTCGTACATGCTCGCGGACGCCGAGCACGGCCACTACCGGCAGCTGCTGGATCGCCGGATGCCCGTAGTGATGGTCAACGGCGGCGTCGACGACCTCGGCTTCCCGCACATCTCCACCGATGACGCGGTGGCCGTCGAGCAGGCGTACGGGCATCTGCGCAGCCTGGGTCACGAGCAGATCGGCATGGTGATGGGTCCCGAGGACCACGTGCCGTCGCGCCGCAAGCTGGCCGCCGTCGCCAAGGTCGCGGGCTGGTCCGGGCCGGAGTTCCAGTGGCCGGTCGAGCGGACCAACTTCTCGATGGAGAGCGCCCGGCTGGCCGCCACCCGGCTGATCCAGCGCGGCATCACCGGCATGATCTGCGCCAGCGACGTGCTGGCGCTGGGCTCGATCCGGGCCGCCCGGCGGCTCGGCCTGGAGGTGCCGCGGGATGTGTCCGTGGTGGGCTACGACGACTCGATCCTGATGACTTGCACCGATCCGCCGCTGACCACGGTCCGGCAGCCGATCGAGATGATGGGCCAGGCCGCCGTGGATCTGCTGGTGAACCAGATCGAGGGCACCAGCGCGGCGCCCGACGAGTTGCTCTTCGAGCCTGAGCTGGTGGTTCGCGGCTCGACCGCGCCCGCGCCACGGCGGGCGGCGACGCCTGGGTAGGTGACATTTCAGCGATGCGGGGCGGGCCCTAGGGCCCGCCTTTCTTTGTCGCCACCACGGCGTCCTGTCCACATCTGTCGACGTTTCCGTCGTGTCCTTTCAAAGAAAAATCGAAACCTTGCCGAAATAAGTCGGCCTCGTTACAGTGACTTCACTCACGCCTGGCCCCGCAGATCAGTGAAGTTCCTCCATAGATTTCGTTCCCGAAGGGATGGACAGATGTCCGTACCGCAGCATCGGAAGGTTGCGGCGATAGCGCTCGCGGCCGGCCTAGGGCTCAGCCTCGCGGCATGCTCCACCAAGAGCAGCGACTCAGGGACAGACGCCACCGGCAAGACCGTCATCACCGTCGACTGTCAGCCGGACGGCTCCCAGAAAGACCTGCTGGCGAACTGGAACGCGGACGTCGCGGCGTTCGAGAAGGCGAACCCCGACGTCACCATCAAGAGCGTCAGCGTCGGCCAGCAGTGCGACAACCCGCCGGACTTCACCGCCCGCCTCACCGGCGGCACCATGACCGACGTCTTCTACGGCTACATGACCGACCTCCAGCAGGTGCTGGACTCCGGCCAGGCGATGGACATCACCTCGTACGTCACCAAGGACACCGTCCCCACCTGGGACAGCGTCGACCCGGCGCTCAAGGAGGTCTTCACCGACTCCGGCAAGGTCTACGCCATCCCGACGAAGAACTACTCGATGGGCCTGCTCTACAACAAGACCCTGTTCCAGAAGGCCGGCCTCGACGTCAGCAACCCGCCGAAGACCTGGGCCGAGGTCCGGGCGGCGGCCAAGAAGATCTCCGCCCTCGGCGGCGGCGTCTCCGGCTACTCGGAATACAGCGCCGGCAACACCGGCGGCTGGCACTTCACCGCGGAGTTGTACGCGCAGGGCGGCCAGATCCTGAGCACCGACGGCAAGAAGGCCGACTTCAACAACCCGATGGGCAAGCAGGTCCTGCAGAACATCAAGGACATGCGGTACGGCGACAACAGCATGGGCAGCCGCCAGTTGCTCCAGTGGGGTGACCTGCTGACCAACGCCGGTGCGGGCAAGGTCGGCATGTTCATCGGCGCGCCGGACGCCACCACCGCGATCGTCACCCAGTTCCAGGGCAAGTATCAGGACTGGGCGATGGCTCCGATGCCCGGCCAGGACGGCGCGGCCAAGGGCACGCTCGGCGGCGGCGAGGGCTACTTCTTCAAGAAGGGCCTCACCGACGCCCAGGTCAAGGCCGGTCTGAAGTGGATCGCGTACGAGAAGCTGACGCCGGGCAAGGGCCAGTTCGACTACGCCCGGGCCAAGCCGCAGAACCAGCCCGTCGGCCTGCCCCAGCCGCTGCTGTTCGCCAACGGCAGCGCGGCGCAGAAGCAGGAGTTCGACGAGCGCAAGGCGAGCCAGAACCTGCCCACCGAGAACTTCGCGCTCTTCGAGGCGACGCCGGTCCCGATCAAGGGTGAACCGCGCAACGCGCAGGCCATCTACGCGGTGCTCGACGGCGCGATGTCCGGGGTCCTGACCAACCCCAACGCGAACATCGACACCCTGCTCAAGACTGCCGACACCAAGGTCAACCAGCTCTTGGCCGCCGGTAGCTGATCCGACGAGTGCGGGGGGCCGTGACCCGGCTCCCCGCACCCAGAATCTCGCAGGAGTTTCCCTTGGCGATCACCACCGTCCCGGACGCGGCCCGGCAACCGGGTCACTCCCGACCGCCATACCAGGCAAGCGTTCGGCGGACGCGCCTCGGCCGCAAGGTACGGGACAACCTCACCGGGTACGCGTTCCTGATCGGGGCGATCTTCTGCTTCGTCCTGTTCTCCTGGTATCCCATGATCCGCGGCGTCGTGATGAGCTTCCAGCACACCCGGCGCGGTGTGACCAGCTGGGTGGGCTGGGACAACTACGTCCGCATCGTGCACGACCCCAGCTTCTGGACCGCCTGGAAGAACACGTTCTACTTCACCGCCCTCGCGCTGGTCCTCGGGTATCTGGTGCCGTTCTTCGTGGCGATCCTGCTCAACGAGTTGCGCCACGCGAAGGGCTACCTGCGGATCCTGGTCTATCTGCCGGTGATGCTGCCGCCGGCCTCGTCGCTCTTCCTCTTCAAGTACTACGCCTACGACCCCAGTGAGGCCGGGCTCTTCAACGCGATCCTCAGCGCGCTGCACCTGCCGACGTCGCAGTGGATGCAATCGCCCACCATGACGATGCCGGCCATGGTGATCGCGTCGACCTGGATGAACATGGGCGGCGCCGTGCTGATCTATCTGGCGGCCCTGCAGAACGTCCCGGGCGAGCTGTACGAGGCGGCCGAGCTCGACGGCGCCGGGATCCTGCGGCGGATCTGGAACGTGACCATCCCGCAGACCCGGCTGATCCTCGCGCTCCTGGCGATGCTGCAGATCGTCGCGACCATGCAGCTGTTCATCGAGCCGCTGATCCTCGCCAACGGCGCCGGGACCCAGGACTCGGCGACCTCGGTCGCGTACCTCATCTACCAGCACGGCTTCTTCCAGAGCGACCTCAACGGCGCCGCGGCGCTCGGCGTGATCATGCTCCTGGTCCTCGCCGCCTTCTCCGCCGTCTATGTGCGACTGACCACGAAGGAGGACTGACTTCCAAGATGGCACAGGACTCTGGAACTCGGACCCTCATCTCCCAGGCACAGCTGCGGCGGGGCAAGGGCAAGGTGCTCTACTGGGTGGTGCTCACCCTGGTCGTGGTGGTGTTCACCGCCGTCTTCATCGGCCCGCTCTACTGGATGGTCACCGGCGCGCTCAAGTCGGGCCAGGAGATCGCGCAGACCCCGCCGTCGCTGTTC
>Ga0307512_10007707_pt1 | contig 10602 bp, 9 predicted proteins | sample 14_EM_MG_FD_200267 | JGI IMG/M metagenome (GOLD analysis project Ga0307512, IMG submission 200267) | Populus trichocarpa ectomycorrhiza microbial communities from riparian zone in the Pacific Northwest, United States - 14_EM | ecosystem: Host-associated > Plants > Roots > Unclassified | place... | reverse complement strand
TATATATATATATATATATTTTTTTTTTTAGTTTTTTAGTTTAACGTGGATGTCCGGGCCAGCTTGCGCGCACCTCGACTAATCCCACGGGTCCTGAAGTTAACGACTATGTAAGTCTCAAGTGACCATTATATGAGCAACCACAGGGCTCGAATCTGAGACCATAGATGGAGCAAACCTCTTGGTCCCAAATTTTTTTTATATATATTTAAATTGTTTTGATGTGATGATATTAAAAATAATTTTTTTAAAATAAAAAATATTATTTTTATATATTTTTAAACGAAAAACATTACAATCCTAAACATACCTCAAATCTTTACATCCATTATTTTCAGGATTTTATCCAAATTTTTTTTAATTAAATTCTGAAGTCTATATTCTTTAACAATATTCTCTTGAGGGCTTGGATCGGATAAATAGTTATTTACAAATAATATTTTCCAGTTTTTTCAGGGGTGGGTTAGCTTTGCTACATTTTATCTTTCTTTTTTGGAGGTGAAAATTGATTCATAAGTAATTACATTTACTTTGTGACGTTGAATGCGTTACAAAGTATGTTTATGAATCAGATAAATAAATTAAAATTTTAAAGAAGATTGAACTTGTCAAACATCGTAGCCTAACTATAACTTAATTTATATTTAACTATTGGGTCAATTCAGATTTGTTTTAAAAATTTTTTATTATACAGAACTAGTTCTACAAGAGGTTAACTAGCTATAAATTAAAAAAAATTCTAAAATAAGAACTCCCTCAAATTAGGGCCTAAAACTCCCATTTTTGTTGCTTTAATTCCTTTTCTATTTAATTTTGAATTATTATTATTTTTCTTATATAATTTTGGATTTTTTTAGTTGTGTTAGTTTTTGCTTCTATATAAATATATAGTTGATATCTTAGTTTTCTTTTAATCAAATTATTGAATTAAGAATTTTTATAATATATTAGGATTTTTCTCTATAATTTAAGATGATAACATTAAAATTTGAAGACGCAAGTTTCAAAGATATTTATTGCTTCACTTTGAATCTTATAAAATTATTAACCAAGTCTATGGGAGGTAGTATTTAAAATTGTGGTATAATTAAGATATTTTTTAAGATATTTTTTTATCTAAAAATATATTAAAATATTTTTTATTTATCAACACATTAAAACTTATAAAAACTAAAAAAAATATAATTTAAATCTTTTTTAATTATTTTTTAAAATACAATCCCAAACATTACCGGATCCTAGCATCGGCATTCAAGAGTCTCAAAACTTTAAAAATCAGGTATGAATACTTCAACTTCAAGGATGCGTAATCTCCTCCAAAAGTAACTGTAGAGTGTGAAGAAAGTCATTAATGTTGCTTAAAAATTAGATTTTTGGCGTGTTTGACCACGTTTTGGTTCCAATTTTTATTATGTTTCCAGAACTCGAGTTCCCCATAGAACAATTTCATTCTCATGGGACCTTGACCTTCGCCATTTTTTTTTTGTTGAGCCGGCATTCATCATCATTCCTTTCTGCTGAATACCTCCTGTGGGAATTTTAGTCTGTTCCTGGTTTTGAAGGTTGAGTAATTTATCCTAGCTGTCGGATCGGTTGACTTGAAAAAGGATAGGAATTATTGAATTGAATTAAAAATAATATTAAAAAAATAAGTATTGATTTGGTTGGATCTAGATCATGTTTAGCTGGATCAACTGGATTTTATTAAAACAATATTATTTTTAATTCAATTCAAAACTTAGCTCAGGTCATCCTTGCAAGATGGCATGTTGAAACCTTGTCATCTACAAAGAAGATGACATGTACTATAATACAAAGCATCATCTAAGCTAAACTTCACCAGTAAATAAAGATTATCCCTCTAGATATCTTCCTAGACTGATTCAAAATTTTCATTTCATAATTTTAAAAGGTTCCATGTTCATAGCTAAGTGTTAAAAACCATATGTTAAATTAGTATCCTATGAAGTCACACGGGCTACAAAGAATGCAGTTGTTAGGGAATCAATATCAGCATAGACAAATGAAGTAAACCTCGCTTAAAAAATAAGTTGAAGACTCGTTCTATCTCTTGCCGCCCAATCACTGACTGTCAAGAAAGGTCATTGAGGCTGAGACATTGAGAAAGGTAGATTTAAGGTTATGATTATCCATTCCCATGAAAGTTCAGGTTGGAATCATGGTTTTCAGATCCTATGAAACCATAACTCAGACATGTTCCTCTTTCAGTTCAAGGTTTTTCAATTAGTCCTGCTCTTAGCCCTTTCAGAATTCTGTTTTCAAAGTGCTAATTGCTGGGAAATCTCAAACAGAAACCTTTTTGAAGCCTCTTGCCCATTAAACTACAGTGTCATTCGTGAATTAGTCAGTAAAGCTCGTCCGAAACATTCATTTATTGATCTGCCTAATCAATGTCAATTCGTTCCTGATGGAATTCGTTTTGTTCGGTCAGAATATCTGCGAACCGCCAGGTCCTTTGTTCCTCCTCCTGATACATTTCAGACATGTTGGCAATCATATCGGAACGTGATTAGCGAGGTTTCAGATGGTCTTGATATCCAGTCTGGCTGTGGTTATCAGGCTGGATGGATCTCAAAGGGCTGTATGAATATTACATCTGTGGCACAGTTTGAGATCAAATTTCCCGAGTCCAAGTTGCAAGAGATGAAGCTTTATTGTAACCGATCTCTGGATGATGACCTTGCTTGTGGTTCTTGTACCAAGAAATTGTTGAGTCTTGGGGATCTGTATCTTCGTGATCCTCAACCTGTGAATGCCTCAGATTGTTCTGGCTATCTGTCTATGTATGCAGCTGCCATTATTAATCGGTTTGGACCGACCGATCCCGGAACTGCAAAGTGCTTGTTCAGGCTTAAGTATTCAGTGAAGTCCACAACCAATGAGCATCACAAGGCTGTGATTGCTGGCATTGCTGCGGGTTCCGTGTTTGGTGTCTTGGGGGGCTTTATTGCAGTTTGCTTACGCTGGAAGCTACACGGGAAAAGCGACAAGGAAAAGATCAGTCCAGATCTAGAGGATGCTAGTTTGGATCTTGGGTTTGGATTGCACATTAGAAGCACTAATATAGTCAAATTCAAAATCGAGGAAATCACGAAGGCAACAATGAATTTCTCTAGACATAATATTATTGGCAAAGGAGGTTATGGGAATGTTTACAAAGGGATGTTACCGGATGGATCTGAAGTTGCATTCAAGAGGTTCAAGAACTGTTCTGGTAGTGGCGATGCAACGTTTGCACACGAAGTGGAAATCATAGCCAGTGTGAGGCATGTCAATCTTGTTGCTTTAAGAGGCTATTGCACCAAAAAAGTTCCTCCAGAAGCTCATCAAAGGATCATTGTGTGCGATTTGATGCATAATGGAAGTCTCTACAACCATCTTTTCGAATCAGGAAAAATGAAACTTAGCTGGCCGATTCGTCAGAAGATCGCCCTCGGAACCGCTCGGGGTTTGGCGTATTTACACTATGGGGTACATCCAGCAATCATCCACAGGGATATTAAAGCTAGCAATATACTTTTGGATGACAACTTCGAGGCAAAAGTTGCAGATTTTGGCCTTGCAAGGTTCAATTCACAGGGAATGACACATTTGAGCACAAGAGTTGCCGGGACTCTTGGTTACGTCGCCCCGGAGTATGCCTTGTATGGGACGTTAACCGAAAGAAGCGATGTCTACAGCTTCGGAGTTGTGCTTCTTGAGCTTCTGAGTGGAAAAAAGGCTTCTGAAAACAACGAGGGAAATGTTTCTCTTTTGACAGATTGGGCGTGGTCGCTAGCCAAGGAAGGCAGAGGATTGGACATCATCGAAGATAACCTGCCTGAGCTGGGGTTACCAGAAGTGATGGAACAATATGTGCACGTTGCTCTTATCTGTGCTCATCCTTTATTACATGCTAGGCCAACAATGGATCAGATTGTGAATATGCTGGAAACTAACATGCCTGTTCCCTCAAACCCTGAACCATGCATTGCTGCCTCCATTATGGAAATTTGCAGTATCAGCTCAAGCTACAATTTCAGTTCTTCAGTCACACAATAGAGATCTTCAAGAAAGCTTCGTATGACTGTGATTGAGTGCTTCTATCTCTTGTATTTCTTCCCCATTCCATTTATTGTTTTGCATACTAGCTGGGAAACTTTAGTATTAGTCCAGTTTTAATCTCTCTTTAATTATACCATCCAATGTTAATTAAAAACTGCCACAAACTCCTAGATATATGCTTTGAATTAATGAACATTACCCAGATGATTTTTTTTCTAATAAAAGGAAACACATACACAATCATCTAGTAGGTGTGACGGAATGCGACATTGACTTTTAGCATGAAATTACTATATATGGTGCTGAAAGTAGTATCAGAGGTCTTCATTTTGAATATCAAGACTTGTTCAAATTAGAAGACCTTAAGCAATTAGCAAATTTTATTTATGGGAGAGATCCAAGCCTTTCAACATCCAGCGTCATGTAACCCTATCTAAACTGCCTGCACTTGAGTATAGCACGAAAATCAATGGCTAAGCCTATGCAAATATATTAATATTTTACTTTTACTTGTACCGGTAAAGATATTTTTTAAAAATATATTTTATTTGAAAAAAAAAATTTTAGATTATTATTATTTTTTATATTAGTATATTAAAATCATTAAAATATATTTAAAAAAATTAATTTAATTTTTTTTTAATAAACACATTTTTAAAGTTTTACTTGGGCTTGTGTCCTTCCAAGCGCTACCATGGATTTTGGAGAATTTACAGATTGGCTTCTTGAAAGCACCTATATCTCAAATTAAGATTGTAAAAAGTGGAGATGTTAGTTATGATAACATATATTTTTATTCAACTATAAAAACCTGCATATATAATATTTTATATATAGTTGTTAAACTTGATTTAAAACATCTATAATTTTAAGCTTGATTTAAGTTTAATAAAAAAATATTAATTTGACGAAACTTAATAGACTTGATTGGATTTTTAATGACTTGATTGATTCGGCCAAACTTTATAAAATAAAGACATTTTTATTATTTTTATGGATCATAAGTTTTATTTTCTTTCTTCTCTTAATTTGTGTATATTTGTTTTTTAAATATGAATTCATGAAGTAACTAAGAAGGTGTTTGTGATATTGGTAATAATAGTTTTTTAAAGTGTTTTTTACTTGAAAATATATTAAAATAATATATATTTTTATTTTTAAAATTGTATTTTTGGAATGAGATCTAAAAATATAAAAAAATTAATTTTAAAAAATAAAATAAAAATATAATAAAAATCCGTGCACCAGTTGCACCGTTACCACGTATCTTAACTTAATTTTGTTTTTTAAGGAAAAAAAAACTTCAATGATGTCAATTTCTTTCAAAAAGGATGGATTGGATTTATTATAAGCCCACGCATAAAAAACTTCAGGGCTATTCATTTACCCAGCCCAGAACTTAGCGTTTCTCTAGGGTTTCGAAGTCCCCTGCTTTCTACCCTACCAAAAGGAAGAGCTTCTCTCATCTCCGCAGCTGCAAAAAACGAAAGGGGCTTGGATTTCGCAACCATGGTAACCTCTCTCTTTCGCTCTCTCAACATATCAGCACATACATACGAATGTGAGTTAGCTGCTTACTGTTTTCTTGTTCTATTTTTGATGATATCTTCAGATTATTCCAGAAAAGAACAGAAGAGAAATCTCTAAGTACCTCTTTCAAGGTATTATATATATTTTTTCATGTTTTGTTGTCTGTTTTCCACCTCTGATCCCACTCTCAGTTGCTTACCCACCAAGCAATACTTTATCTTTCTAAGTTTTTTTTTAGAATGTTCTCTTTTGGCTATGAATTTTGAAGAACTCGGGTTACGAATATGTCTTGAGTTAGTTTCTTCACTGCTTGTGATTTTTGAAAGCTGAGTTGTTGGGGCTTGTTGGTAAATCTTGAAATAAAAACATTATGTTGTGCAATGGTTCTCGAGAAAGAAATGCGCTATTTCTTTGCAAAATTGTGCTCGATTTCATATATGGCAATTCCACCAAGACCTCTTCCTTAGTTGGGGGGTGATATGCATGTATCAGATTTTTAGAGGAACATATCGAGAAAATTGTATTTGGTTGGACAAAGTGTGGTTAGTAAACAAGGATAGGTTTTTCAGCAAGACATGGAATGTAGTGTCAAATATTCAATATGATTCCACAAGATCTAGCTTCCTTCAAGGAAGGGATTCTAGCCAATTGAAGGGATCTTCTGATCAATCTAAAGATCATTTTGATTCCATTAGTAATGAGGATTCAGAATATTACGCATTGATACTAAAATAGGTTGACAACTTGATTAGAGAAACTGTGGTGGTGGTAAGGTGAACTCACATTTATATATTCTTCCGTCAGGATATATTCATACAAGGTCTTTGCTGCTTGTGCAAAAATTGAAAATAATGTCAAAGCAAGGCCCATCCTTCCTTTTGATGTGTTTAACACTGGGCGCATCTCTTTTTTCTCTAAACAAATGGATTTTTTTAATGTATTCTCCTTGTTCTTATGGCGTTGGATAGTTTGGACAATGCAACTAATATTCCAATCTCTATTGAATAGATTTTCCCCATTGGGGGGATAGGTGCTAAGTTAATGGGTTTCTGCTATAGCTTCTGGTAGTGGCTTAAAACCAGTGTTATGGAAAAAATAAGTAAAATCATTTTCATTTGTTCTATGGAGGCTTAGAATACACCTAAGCCACTACTGAACTGCTGATGTTAATGTACTTTTACCAGATAGATTGTTGTGCTGGTTATGAGATAACCACACCCTTGTTTCTTGCTTCTTTTTTTTTCCCCAGTAGTTGGAACACAAAAGTAAAACTACAGTGAGAATCTTTGCCAATGAGCCCTGCCTGTTTTGATTTATTTTATTTTTTGGTTATAATCAGTTAAATTGAACAGAAGATTTTTTTTTTCAAGTTAACCAAATGGGACTAAGGAAGATTAGTCTTATCATATACCTTATCTGCATTCTTTTATTTTAACTTTGTCTTTAATCTGCAGAGGGAGTTTGCTATGCAAAGAAGGATTTCAACCTTGCAAAGCACCCAGAGATTGATGTTCCCAATCTCCAGGTTATCAAGCTCATGCAGAGCTTTAAATCCAAGGAATATGTTCGTGAGACATTTGCATGGATGTACTACTACTGGTACCTTACCAATGATGGGATTGAGTTTTTGAGGACATACCTGAATCTTCCCTCTGAAATTGTTCCTGCCACTTTGAAGAAACAATCAAAGCCTGCTGGTGGTCGGCCATTTGGTGGCCCACCTGGTGACCGTCCCCGGTAATTTACATTATACTGACCATTTGCTGATTTTAAGTGTTTTCCTATCTTTTCTTTGAGTGTCTTCCTGTCTTTTCATTGATTTTTTAGAATTCTCTAATTAACATGTGGTGTTTACTTTGGTTTCTAGTGGCCCACCTCGCTTTGAATGAGACCGCCCAAGATTTGGTGACCGTGATGGTTATCGAGGGGGCCCTCGAGGGGGTGAAGGTGACGAGAAGGGAGGAGCTCCAGCAGATTACCAGCCTGCATTTAGGGTAATTTCACTTCATCACTAACCCTAATTGTTAATGCCTATTTAATCACCATCAGTATTTTTTCACGTTCTTTTCTAATTCTATTATGATCTTGCAGGGCTCTGGTGGAAGGCCAGGCTTTGGTCGTGGAGGAGGAGGTTATGGTGCAGCACAATCTAGTTCTCCTGGCTTTGCTTGAAGGTGTTGCTAATCTTTCCATACTTTTGTGTTTTTACTTAACTAGTGGTGCAGAGCTAAGAAATTTTTTGTCCCCTTGTTCTCTCTTAGCAATTTGAATCTCTGGGACAACAATACTAAGATGGTTAGGAATTAATTTTTTCCAAGGTATGCTTCTTGATGAAAAGGAACTCAGACTGATCTGCTTTATCCTTCAATGGTTAATTTTTTTATGCCACTTTTTTCTTATGCTGAGGAATGAATTCCAAGTTTGAGTTGTTAAGCATATAGTTTAACAGTACAATTTTGGAGGCTATGATCCTTTCTGCCCTCCTTTAATGCATAAGGTCCTGCTATCAAGGGTCTAGGTTTGCCAGTAGCCCAGTAACTAAGGTCGATATCCCTTTATTCATTAGTTTATAGAAATAGATGAAAGGCAAATGGCAATGAAATTAGACCCCCAACAATATCACCAATTGATGAGGTTTCCCCTTCATGGTGTTGATGGTTATTGACTCTTTCTCTGAAAAACTAACAATGGTTTTCAAATGGGGGACTGGAACTTGTTTCGCTCATCTTGCTTTACAAACCTACATGTAGAAAAATAATCAGCGATGGTTAAGGGCTTTATGACAGTACAACTGTATTTTTCTTTCTTTACGTACTTTTCTTTCTTTACACATTTTCAAATTGTTCATACTTTTGAATAAAAAAATATTATTGGTTTGGATTCAGATAAAATTTGAAAAATATTTATGATTATGATTTGGTTATGATTTTTATGATATTTGAATTGAAACTTGAACTATATTCAATCCTGATGCACAGATTTAAAACACTCTAGCTCTTTGCTCTCTCCTAAATAATTTTTTTGAGGATCAGATTTGAACAATTTTCTCTTTCCTAAATAAATTTTAGCATCATATCTGAACAATTTATTAAAATTATTGATTTTCAAAAAAATAAAAATTATCTATTCGATGAAATCTTTTTGAAAAAAAAAGTGGATAGGTGGTTATTATTCAAATAAAAATCTAAAACCCAATGATTTGATGTCATTACTCAAAATCTTTACCTGATGATTGGCAAGTTATGATTATTGTTATTATTATTTCGAGCATTTAAGGAATACTCATTGTGAAAAATTATCTAATTCTATTTGTTTTATTCTGGATTCATTTTGCATGATGGGGTAAGGATTTAGATTAAAGTTATTGAACTTTGCTCGACTCATATCTCAAATTACGGTTTATACAAGTTTAACTTGAGTAAATCAAAACGAGCATAACCTTAATTTTATTTAAAAAGAAAAAGAATATTGACAATACGAAAAGGATCACCACAACTAGCAAGTTATTGGCAGATGGATGCTCGAGTTCCACATGTTCCCAGTGGATATCCGCAAAGAGCTAAAATAATGAGAGGAACAAAGAGATGTCCTGTGACAAATGAGCTGTTGTCAAACGTAAGCAAGCAATCGGTGAAGAAAGACTGCACAACAGCACATGAAAAAGGTGAAACGAGACAAGAGGCAGGCATGTTGAGAGTACATCTGACGCGACAAGTGCAATTAGAGGACGTGTTCTCAAAGGAGGAGCAAAGAAAAGACCGTCTAATAACAAAAGGCAAAGACACTTTAAGTCTGAAGGTGTAAATGGAAGGATTATGCAACCATCCAATGACATTTTTATTGAAAAAGGAGTGGCAGATGGTTGCAGGAGTTGCAAAACAAGGGTGGAAAGGTGCTCTGCATGACACCAAGTCAAGCCAGTCCTTGGTGAAGAAGAGTGAGGAGGTGCTCCTTCCTTACACAATAAGTGTTTGATTTGACTGGTTGGATGGACAAATATTCAATGCTATACATGGACCCCTTGTTCGCCAGACTGTTCTTTGAAATTTCCTTCCTCTTCATGGTGCAGCCATGCGGTTTAATGTTTGATGGAGCAGAACCAGCGTCCATTCGAAGCACCCGTAGCTAGACAGAGTCTCTCTCTCTCTCTGTCACACACACACACACACACACACCCTCCTCTGAAAGCCTTTACTCATATTGTCCTTGCACTGCTCCCAGCCTGTCTACTTGCCAACAAGAATGTATTTACTGGGGGGGTCTGAACAAGCAAGAAGCCCTCTGCTGGTTGCTGATCAAGAAGATCCTCCTCATCATCATCAATGGAGCAACGGTGGTGCTGACGGTAACTCTAGTGCCACGGGTTTTCTTGTTTTTAGCACCATTGTTGCAGCTACTTGTTCTTTCACTTCTGGCTATCGTCTACGGACGCCTGCTCTCCCTCAGTCATCTCTCAATTTCTGAGTTTCTTTTTAAAATACTATCGTGTGATCAGTTCTCTAAAATAATGTTTGTCGGTGGGCCTTTAGAGATGGTTCGGCCGCAAGGAGATTAATTTGTTTCTAATTTAAGTAAGGGAAATAGAGGTTTCAAGTCCCTAAAATCTAACAAGAGTCACATTCAATCCATTAGTTTTAAAAAAGCTTTGATTTGGGTCCTTGATTTTGAATATTGGGTCATATTACAACCCTCCACGGATCCATTTCTACCTGAATTTATTATGCAACACACGTGGAAGAATCCATGCCTTCCACCAAGGATGGAACAGGTGATTGATGTAAAGTTTCAAATTCTAAGAATAGTTTGGATGCAAAGATCACACGAGACACACAATCTAAGAGTCAAGAAAACAGTTATTAGTCCTGTGTTTTATTTTATTTTTTAAATTTAAATAACGTTGTTTTGAACAAAAATTAATTTTTTTTTGAATTAACCTAACCGTGTCTTATTTAGATTTCTGAAATCTTGAGTCGACAGATTTTATTTTTATATATTTTTTTAAAAATA
>Ga0307512_10007706_pt1 | contig 10603 bp, 13 predicted proteins | sample 14_EM_MG_FD_200267 | JGI IMG/M metagenome (GOLD analysis project Ga0307512, IMG submission 200267) | Populus trichocarpa ectomycorrhiza microbial communities from riparian zone in the Pacific Northwest, United States - 14_EM | ecosystem: Host-associated > Plants > Roots > Unclassified | place... | reverse complement strand
TCCTCTGTCTGTATGGAGTCCATATGGTTTATCTCCTCCAACCAGTTTCCAAGCCCCCCCCCAATCCAGAAGCCTCACTCACCAACCTTCCCTCTTCATTGGAGCCAGTCAGTCTCTCCGCCTCCATCGCCGGCGAGTATCCAAGAACCTCTTGGTTGGGATCAGCGTTCACCGGTTAATAGATCTCGGATCCTTGAAATAATCGTTCCCACGGACGGTCCCTCGGAGGCGGCCAGGCCCGGGACTTTAGCAGGCAACCATTCGATCGCCGACCTGACCCTATCATCTCCGAACATAGAACTTAATGGAGCATCGCTGGGGAGAAGGACACCACAAACTTGGACCACGAGGGTTTTATAGGGGGTGAAGGTTTTTCGCTGGTTTCCCTTGGCCAAGGGAGGGGAGAAATGAAATGAAATGAAGGGGGCGAAAGGGTCCTAGCTGCTCTCCTCTCCGGTAAACACCGGAGCAGGACGAGATGTAGCACTGACAATAGGAAACGAAGGAAAATGGGAGGAAATGGATATTGTATTGTCTGCGTGTCATGCTATTTGTCGACTCGGGTCATTCTATTTTTTGGGTTGTGTCAGAATATGCGCTGGGCAGAGCGAGTGAGAAGTAGTCATGTGTGACTGACATTATTCACTTTTTACTCTACCACCACATTAAATGTACAGCCCAAATTCACAGCTAACCCAATCCCAGGTGTCCTTGATTTATGTTAGCTTCAAACCGATTCAAGACGGTTTGGCTGTAAGATGATCACAATGTTCGCACGATTCTCTGGAAGTTCGGACAAGAGCAGAGCCTCTCTATAAGTTTCCAATGGGTTGCCGCAGGGTCATGAAGCCTTCTATTGTTACTATAAGAACCGTTTTACTATGCAGATTTCTCAGTGGAAATATTTGAGGGTGCGATCTACTGTCCGAATTTGGGGATAGCTCGTCTCCTGTTCCGGCTCTTCCGGTCCCACACCGCGCTTCCTGCAAGCAGGGACAGTATGCAAGATAGAGCTGAACTCCCGTTCTGCAGGCGGAGGTGGGGGGAGGGGTCTCGTGATGCTCACAGTTGCACCGGATTCTCGGTGCACGGTGGACGGAGGAGCCGAAGAGAAAGGAAAGACGGCAGGTCGATCGTGCCATTGACGGAGAAGGTACGTGGACGCCCCCGCGAGGGATGCAGTCGCCGTTACGACCACGCCAGCAGCAGGGCGATGGAGACAGAGAAGTAAACCCACATCCGGCACCAGGTGTGTGCATATTATCCGCTTGGCTGCGGCCGATAGCGAATCTGCCGAACTCACGTCCAACTCGCTACGGCTAGCTGTGGGGAATCGCGGTCTCGCGAGCCAAAAGTTGCAATTCTGCAAGGCGCAGCCTGGGCTGACTGCATAACAGCCTGCCGTTGGCTAAGTACATATGCTGCCACTCACCGTGGGCGAGATGCTGTCCTCTCCTGGAAGTTCTCTGGGTTCGTGGCTGGTGCGTGGCTGGTGCGTGGCTGGTGCACGTGAGCACAGGTGGCACTGCCACCCGCTTGCACGCAGGCCAACTCGGTGTTCGGATCCGCTCCTCGCGGTTCCTCGACAAAAGCCCGGACCGCAAGCACCATCACCTGAAGCGGTCAAGACAGCGAGAGAGACTGATCGACCCCAGCGGGACTTCTTTTCGCACGACTATCTAGATAGCGGAAAACAGCACCCATCAATGTACGCGCACGTGCAGACAGGCATCCTCCGAAACCGATTGCCGCGCGTGCTCCGCTTCCACCCACATCCGGCTGCGTGCGGCGAGACTCGGATCACGATCGTGACGTGTAGGAGGTTTCTTCTCGCACGGCGACGGTGTACGGAGCTTCCTGTGTGCTGCCCTAGGGGAGGTGGATATCGCCAGCCCGTCTCCCACTGCCGTACGAGAAATGTCACTCGTGCAGCTGGTGTCGCACTCCTGTCGCTCACGTCTGTGCACCGACGCGCTTCGAACGGTGACGCGGACAGTGCATGGCTCGCGCTGTCTAGGCGGATATCTACAGCAGCGGAGAAGTCTGCCCTGCGGTTATGTACTGTACTTGCCGGGATCGACCGTCTGGCGGCGAACAGCTGCTAGGATACGTGCCTCGGAAACAAACGGGCAGGCACGCCTCGGTTCGAGCACGGAGGACGCCAGCTCACACTCGAACGCTGCACAGAACAAGTCAAAGCCAGCAGCTCTAATAAAAGGGAACTTGAGAAAGGCGAAAACAACAAAAGAAGGAACATCACCAAGGAAACCCGCAGATCATCAGAGCCCCCAGAGGACAGATGCTGCAGCAGTCCGGTCCAGCCCCAGCGCGCGCATCTCCGCCTCATTCGCAGCCGCTATGTGCTGCGCAAAGTCGCAGTTGCTACAGCGCTTTTCGTAGCTGGAGCGCTTGCACGTCACGTGCTGGCTGGGTTCTCGTTTCCGCAGGGCTTGGTTCTCGTTTCCGCAGGGCTTGCGCTTGCGTTCCACTTGTACACCGCGGGGCGTTGATGAGCCGAATCACATTGTGACTGCGGTTTGCGAAAAGGCTTGCTGGTTGGTGATTGGTTGGTCGCCGTGTGTGGGGCGTGTCGGAACAAAAAAAGTTTTGTTAACGTCTCGCTCCCATTTTTTTTCATCTTAATAAAATCACACAATTCTAAGCATAAAAATATAACTCTAAAATATAATTTAAGTATCTTTCTTAAACAGAATAAAGATTTAAATTCTAGGATTTTTCCACTTATGCAAAAATAATCTTCTCCCCTTAACCAAAACATTAAGGTTATTTTTAAGTTTATCCAATTTTATTTTAGCTTTAAATATAAATATTCTTCTCAACCATTCTTTGTTCAATTCTTAATTACAGGATATTTTTATTTTTTTAGCTGGAGTCCGAAGAGTTGTGCCGTCGGGATGTGTTGAGTTGGCTCGGTTTTTTTTTTTTGTTTATTCATTACTCGTATGCGACCTAGGTAGATCATGACGAGGGATATGTACAGTCCGGGTCCCCGCTGCAGTCCGCGTGTAGCGGCACGGTGCAAGCTCCATTGAGTTGGCTCGGTGTGGATTGGTAAGAAGTGACGAGTAGTAGTTACCGCCAAACCACTGGGCGCTGCCAACCAGATAGTGATAGATCGAATCCACCGCTCCACGGACCAGCAATCCCACCTCAGGAGTGGCGAATCGCCGGGCTAATGGAGCGAGGACGTCTCTCCGCAGAGGGCTCGGTCCGTCACTGCGCCCTCCGATGTCGACTCCCTCAGCGCTCAGTGCCTGCCCGCACCGCCCCTACGGACACCGCAGTCAGGATCTGCGTGCGCGCCTCCCAATTACCGTCTGCGTGGGCGATGGTTATAACCCCCTCACGTGGAGCTGCCCCCATATCTCCTTCTCAGCCCCCAGCACCGATCCGACATCCAAGACGTCTCGGTACAAATACAGCACAACTCTCCACCTCGAGAAGTAAAATCGTATACGCTTCGAATCAACCAACCGCCAAACCCTCGCTCGAACCCTCTATGTCCAGAGCACACCCGCAACCGGGTCCGGTCCGTCCGTGTGCGGTCGGGATTGCAAGCACTACGAAAACGAGAACGCGGCGAGCACGAAGACATGCACTGGGGCTAGGTTATGTACGCAATGAGGAACGCCCAAGCCGGGAGTCACGTGACCGTGTAACCGAGGATCACATGTAATAGATAACTAGTCCCTAGTCCGCAGCGGTAAGCTTCAGATGCCCGCAGACGGGAGCAACGTAGAGATCTCATTTGATCTCGCTGTCCCTATTACGGGTCCTACATAGTCTGTCGGAGCATCTATCCTCTGAGGCTCTGAGGATACAAGATGTACCGGCTTTCTTTCCTGAAGGGGTTTCTCGCGCAGTTTCCCGTTTCCCTGCTGTTCACACCGTGTGGACTAGCTTTGCAAGTCTCTGGGAAATAACCTCTGAGCTCTGGCTTTGACATTTGGCTCTGTGATGTTCTGTGCATGCGGTTTGGGGGTTTTTTTGACATTGCACATCGAGTGTGTATCGTTTTCTGTTCTCGACCTTAGTTAGGCGTCTACCACTATTTCTCCCCGAGGCACGTCTCTCCGTAGCACCAACCCTCTTCACCGGAACGGACGATCTACAGGTAGTCGCGCGGCTAGACCCGCACGTGACCCACGCCTAACGGTATCCATTCTACTTCCGCGCGCTGTATGTACCCGGACCATGCCAGCGCTGATCTGCGTTGTCCCAGCCTCCGGCCGCAGGCACAAACGGCAGTGCGGCTACCAAAGCGGTGGTTGAGCGGAGAGCGAGTGCAGGGTCGCACACTCCGACGATTATTTTTATTGTTTTGTCATTTATCGGATGCGACCTATGGAGACCATGGCGGTGTACACACTGTCCGTTTCCCGTCCGCAGTCCGCGCGAAGGCGGCAGGTTGCAAGCTCACCGTTTGCCCTCCGCCCTGGCCTGTCCCAAGATAAAAGGCGCACCAAGGGAAGTACGGAGGAAAGACTAAAGAAAGAACAAAGAAAAGCCGCCCCCACATCCTCCTCCTCTTCCGCAGAGGCCATGAAGGAGGGTGTGGGAAGGAAGAGCGGTTGCTCCCCACCTCCGGCGCCCAACTCGTCCGCCGCTTGCCTCCTCTCCTCTTCCCTTTCTCTCCGCTCCACTCCGACGCCTCGCTCTGTGCGTCTTCCTCAGCCAGGGCTGGGACCAGCCTCCCCTCGTCCGTGGTAGAGAGGAAGTCCAAGATCGGCTGGCTGCAGCGCTCGTCGGTGAAGAGGTCCCAGATCTTGAACCGGTCCTTACCTCTCCCCGTCTCTCTTCGCACCTCTGCCCACAAGATTTTCTGCCGGCACTCCCAGAGCGGGCAAGACTTGAAGAGGTGCTCCCGCGTCTGTGTCCTGTATCTCTTCCCCGTAGCCTTGAACTCCGCCGCGCAACGGCGAGGCTACATGAACTCTCGGCAGGCTCGCGCCTTCCCAATGCAACCGAGTGATATCTTGCAACAGTGACGTGTAAGCGGCGTGAGTGATACCCCATGCGGCGGTCTACGCTGGCTCCCTACAGATTCCGGCGGTGTCCCCGACTGGGTCGCAAATAGGGCGTCTGGACCACGGTCTGAGCCGGAGCCGGCGGTCCGGGGCACTTTCTGACGAACTCCGCTGGCTTCCCGCCAGTTAAGCCCCCGAGGTGGATGTGCCACGAGGCCGGAGCCCTGCGCCCAGTCCTGCTGTTGCCAGCACGCAAGTGCACACCGGACAGCCTTACTTACAGATTGCGGTTCTCGCAGCGTTGATGCTGCAGCCGTGTTGCGAAAGCAACAGCCGGCTGGACAGACGTTGGCATATCGCGACAGGGCACGACGGTAGCTGTCTATGCTGCAAGCCACCTGCCACCCATCAATCTCGGTGAATACCGGCAGGCTGGTGACGTAGTACACGTGATGGGCGTCATCCCTCGCCCCGAGCAGGGCCGTGCAACATGATGGCTTGGGCTGTCCGCGGCAAGAAGCACACGACGTTCAATGGTAGCCCGCATTGCCGCCCTTCCACGGACGCGGCGTTCGAAAGCCCGTTCAGCAGCCGGCGCCGCTGGGAAAAGCTATAAACCGCACGTGTTGTAGCCTCAGTCACTTCTGCTCGCCACTCTGCACTGAACCACCGACTCGACACCTCTCGACACCGCGCAAACATCTAGCCTTCGAAGGAAACACTCTCAACACCGACCGACCAAACAACCAAACTCCCAAAATACCGTCCAACCCTTTTTCGACAACCACAAGAAAATGGGATTCGGCTCCTCCAAGCCGGCGGTTTACATGTGGAAGTGCAAGCATTGCGGGAATGAGAACGAGATGAGCACGCAGACGTGCGAGCGCAGCGGCTGCAAGAAGCAATGTAGCGACCGCGACTTCGCTCAGCACGTGGCGGCAGCGAACGAGGCGGAGTTGCGTGCTCGCTGGGGCTAGACTATCGCAGCCTTTGAGCGTTTCTTTTGGAGTTTCTTGGGTTTCCTTTTTTGGCTATGTTTGTTTCCGATGAGGTTGCTTTTGGGCTCTGCTTGTGATGATAAATTTGGCCTTGGCTACAGCTTCGATACTGTCCTATCCCGTGTTAATGCCAGCGCAGACCAAGGTACGGTATCGTCCCCGCGCGTGCATCCTGTCCTCCAGTCTAGCGTTGCCCAATTCCCGACCCAACCCAACACCAATGCCATCCATCACATAGCCGCTCCACAGCTAGCCAGCGGGGAAACATCTGTCGCCGATGGCGTGACAGAAGAGTGACGCCCTGTGCGGCCGTGCGGCTGCGTGCCTGCATGCCTATAACATCGGCGTGTGGCGTAGGGGCAACCAGCGGTACCGGATTTTGGGCGGGCAGGTGCTCCGTCTCCAGACTAGCTAGCCTGTGGCTGACGTGGTAGACTGGCTGTTCTCGCAGCCACCAACATGTTTGGCAACCATTCATTTCAGCGCTGCGAGCCAGTATCACAAGCGGCCAGAATTCGGGAGCGGTTTCGCGGCGGACAGCAGAGACCGAAGTTATCCACTCCACCTGGTTTCCGGAAGCGCTTCATGCGTGATTGCATGGGTATGGACTCCAGCCACTACACAATATCCCACATAGTGAATAGGGGACAAGTCGGCACCACAACACCAGCCATCACCGTATCACACACCTCCCCCGTCGCCACCCACAATTCGCAATACCAACCACTACAATAAATACATATTCCACTACAACTCCCAGAGTCTTCTCCGCTGTACATTTTTTCAGGTGCGATCTGTGTTGAGGGTTGCATGAACATCACCCATCCACCACTTCATGCTGTTCCTCCAACGCAGTTCCATTTCCCTCCATGATTTCCCACACAGTATACAACTCCTGCTGTAACTCCCCTCAATTTCTCAGCTCCAAGATACTTCTTATCTTGTTGGACACTGGTACAAGTGGCCGCTCTCCTACAATTTTGCTTTTCCGTAATCGGTACTCGCATGTCTGTACTTCGACCGTATGGTTCAGCTGCAATAGAAGGCCCCTACTTTTTGTATAGGCTGTATTGACCAGTGGCCAATATTTCTCGGATCAGTGTTCTCCATAGTCCAGAGTCCGTCCGTCCTGGGGCCTCAGACGGGACTGGACTGGCTGTCTCCAGTCTCTTCACAGCTGGGACAGGACGCGGACTATTCCTGTCCATCGGTCCTGGACCTCAGAACCTCTGGACTGGGACCGACGGCGGTCGAATGCCAAGACACCGCAAAAGTAGTAATATTGATTGTGGTCGGAGCGCAAGTCTCCAGCGGGGAAAATTTTCGTTAGCCTAGCACTAGCACGTCATATATTACATAACAATGCTAGTTAGTGCGGTCCGTCCAGTAGCTTGGATGAGGACGGACCCAGTGAAGTCCGCCCGGAGCTTGACGAGACTGCAAGTATCCCGGCCAGTCCGGACTATGGAGAACACTGTCTCAAATTCGCTTGATGACAGGGTAATCGGCTTTTGGAGGCAAAATGAAACCTGGCTACGTTCGGCAGCATCTTCTGGGACAGGAACCAGATTTGTTGTCATTGTTTTTGTAAATTATGGGCGGCGACGAGGAAGCAGTGTGATACAGTGGTGGTTATTGACTCGCGGTGTTGTGGTGGTGGTGCCGCTGCCCCTGAAGCATATTTGCGGAGCCATACCTCTGCAGTGGAGCGCTTTCTGCTGTATACTGTGTGGGAAACACTGGAGGAAAATGGAACTGCGCTGGAGGAACAGCAGGAAGTGGCTGGATGGGTCATATTCGTGCAAACCTTAACACAGATCGCACCTGAAGAAATGCACGCAGTGTCATATGGTGATAGTTGTCGGCGCTGTGTTGTGTGATGGTTTTTTTCCTTGTTTACTCACTACCCGCATTCGTCCCACGTGGCAGATCACGACGAGGTGCACAGTCCGGGGGTTGTAGTCAACTTGATGATCCCAACGTGCGCGCGTGCTCTACATATATATCCTCCCGTCACATCTAAAGCAAATACATACAAGAGAGAAGTGACTCCAAGGCCGAATTACCCCACTTCTCTGCATGGCCGCCAGCGACCCGACATCTCGACATCTCGACTTCCCCCGACTTCCCCACTTCCCCACTTGCTGACCTTCGCTTCCGGCGCCTTACCGCAAATAACCCGACTAGCTGAAAGCTGTAGAATCCAGCATATAGATCTTCACCGCGCACCCAGCGCAAAATGACAAAAGACTATCAAACATTGGAGAAGCACAGAAGGAGAATTAAGGAAACGCGTATTTAAACCATTGCGCCCAGTCCAGGGGAGCCTCCAGTGGAGGTCCACAACACGAGCTCACCGTCCCATAGGGACCAGCTCGAGCGGATTATTCGTTCACACCTGCGGCAAGAAGATGCTGGGCGATTGTATCATGTTTGTGCTGGCGGGCATACTCAAGGGCGGTTTTTCCATTCTCTAGTGTTGGGATGTTGACATCTGAGCCCGCTGCGAGCAGGCGATTGACAACAGAATCGTGTCCGTTCTTGCAGGCTTCATGAAACGCAGTCATGCCGCTGTAATGTTCTTTGACGTCGACATCGGCGCCTGCTGCAATCAAGCTCTCGACAATAGAATCGTGTCCTTTCCCGCACCCTGCACGGAGGGCACCTCCCTCGTTGACATTGACGCCTGCCGCGAGTTTTTTGTTTAATCATACTCGCATTCGACCTATATAGATCATGGCGGCGTACATTTTGCCCAGTTTTTCCTGTCCGCAGTCCGCGCAGTGGCGGCTCGTTGCAAGCTCCCCTTTTGCCCTCCGCCCAGGCCTGTCCCAAGAGAGAGAAGACGCGCCCTAGGAAATTAACGAAGGAAAGAACGAAGGAAATGTGCGACCCGTCCCCCTAGTCCTCGCCTGCCGATGCTATGAAATAAGGTGTGGGGAGGAACAGTGGGAGTCCCTCTCCGGCGCCCATCTCGTCCTCGGCACCCAGCACCTCCGCCTTTTCCTCCCGCTCCTCTTGCCACTCCTGATGCTCCCGGAGCTCCCACTCAGACACCTCACTTTCGGCGTCGCCTTTTTCTTCCAGCGGCGGCACCAGCCTTCCCACGTCCGTGGAGGAGAGGAAGTCCAGCACTGCCCGCCCGCATCTCCTGTCGGCGAGCAGGTCCCGGACCGCCCACCTGCTTTTCCACCTCTTGGTCTCCTTCAGCACTTCCGCCCACAGAACCTTCTGCTGCATTTTCCATTCCGCACACACCTTGAACAGGTGATCTCTCGTTTGCGAGGGGCACTTGCACCACCAGCACTGGGCATTGGGCCGAACTTTGGCCCAGTGCAGGTACTGTCCAGTGCGGGCGTGTCCTGTCTTCAGCTGGTAGTACCTCGAGGCAAGTCTCTTGGTGCTGCCGGCCACGGTGCCATCGGGCTTTTGTCTCTCTGGCATGCGGTACTTCGTCTTGCAGGTGCGGCCTCCTGCCCATCGCCTAGCCTCCACCCACTTCTTCTCCGAGATTTCCCGCTTGATGTTGGCCAGGGATCACGGGAGCAGCCGGTGGGAGCCTGGTTGCCCTGCCGCTTCCTTGGCCCACTCGTCTGCCTTCTCGTTGCCCGCGATTCCTTTGTGCACGCCTGCCGCGAGTAGGCACTCGATAATAGAATCGCGTCCGTTCTCGCTCGCTGCACGGAGGGCACCTCTTTCGTTGACATTGACGCCTGCCGCGAGTAGGCGCTCAACAATAGAATCGTGTCCGTTCCGACACGCTGCATGGAGGGCACTACTATTCTTGACTTTGACGCCTGCCGCGAGTAGGCGCTCGACAATAGAACCGTGTCCGTTCTTGCACGCTTCATAGAGGGCACTTTCCTTCACATTGGCACCTGCCGCAAGTAGACGCTCGACAATAGAATCGTGTCCGTTCATGCACGCTGCATGGAGGGCAGCACTCTAGTTGACATTGACGCCTGCCGCGAGCAGGCGCTCGACAATAGAATCGTGTCCGTTCTTGCACGCTGCATGGAGGGCAGCACTCTGGTTGACATTGACGCCTGCCACGAGTAGGCGCTCAACAATAGAATCGTGTCCGTTCCGACACGCTGCATGGAGGGCACTACTATTCTTGACTTTGGCGCCTGCCGCGAGTAGGCGCTCGACAATAGAACCGTGTCCGTTCTTGCACGCTTCATAGAGGGCACTTTCCTTCACATTGACACCTGCCGCAAGTAGGCGCTCGACAATAGAATCGTGTCCGTTCATGCACGCTGCATTGAGGGCACTTTCCTTCACATTGACACCTGCCGCGAGTAGGCGCTCAACAATAGAATCGTGTCCGTTCCCACACGCTGCAAGGAGGGCACTACTCTTCTCGACTTTGACGCCTGCCGCGAGTAGGCGCTCGACAATAGAATCGTGTCCGTTCTCGCACGCCACATAGAGGGCACCTCTCTCGTTGACATTGACGCCTACCGCGAGTAGGCGCTCAACAATAGAATCGTGTCCGTTCCCACACGCTGCATGGAGGACACCACTTTTCTTGACTTTGATGCCTGCCGCGAGTAGGCGCTCGACAATAGAGTCGTGTCCGTTCTTGCACGCTGCATGAAGGGCAGCACTCTCTTT
>Ga0307512_10007704_pt1 | contig 10607 bp, 9 predicted proteins | sample 14_EM_MG_FD_200267 | JGI IMG/M metagenome (GOLD analysis project Ga0307512, IMG submission 200267) | Populus trichocarpa ectomycorrhiza microbial communities from riparian zone in the Pacific Northwest, United States - 14_EM | ecosystem: Host-associated > Plants > Roots > Unclassified | place... | reverse complement strand
CCGCCATCCAAGAATCTGCTTTACTCTGTCACAACTGGCTCTTCACATGGAGACGGTACACCTACGACACTAGTACCGACGAAATGGAGCCCAGTCTCTCTCACAGCGAGCGAGGAAACCTCCAAGGATACCCGCCTTCTAACACTATCCATCCCGCGTCAACTCATCCCGAGCTCCTCCTCCACCCGACCGATTTGGTCCATCTACGTCAAGGACGACGACATCCAGGTAGAACGACCTTATACCCCGTTGGAAGGAATAGACGATGATGGGAACATCAAGCTGTGGGTGAAGAAATACCCTAAAGGTGAAGTCGGAAGGTGGTTGCATTCGAAGAAACCTGGAGAACATATAGAGATTCGGGGACCACTTCAAACTTGGTTGCACGACCGGCATTCGGATGAGTGGGATGAGATCGTTATGGTGGGCACGGGTTTTCACGGCCAATTGACACTGACCGGAACACGCTTGTAGATCTCCGGAGGGACAGGAATAACACCTTTCTATCAACTCCTTCATAACGAGTTTATTAAACAAAAACCCTATGGAGATGTTGACTCGATGCCATCCAAGACGCGTTTCACGCTGCTACATGGTTCACGCTCAGCCGGGGACTTGCCTCCCCCGGCTATCCTCAACCCTCTGACTTCAATCGCACAGGATGATCCTTTGAGGCTCCGTCTCAAGTTATTCATCGACGAGAAAGCATCCCCCAGCGATTCTCCCTACGATTTGAACGTCGGAAGGATCGATAAAAAAGCCGTGGAGGATGTGCTCGAGATCAGACGTTCGTCGATGTGGGATAAATTGTTGTGGAGGAAGCCTGATGCCAAAGGTGTCGCAGGGGAGGGTAGGAAAGTGTTGTTCCTGGTGTGTGGTCCAGACCCGTGAGTACTTCAAGTTTATGTTTGTTGTTCACGAGCTAACTCTGGAGACCCAGGATGATCTCAGCCGTTGCTGGCCCCTGGGGGCACAATTACTCACAAGGGTCCATTGGAGGCGTACTTGGTCAGTTGGGATTTGGGTCGGATCAAGTGAGGAAATTATAGACTGGAATAGGGACACTACCGTACACTACTACCTTAATCCTAATCCTTGCACTTGACCTCCTACGAGCTCAAAGTCGATCACACTCGGATCGCGTTCACCTCTTCCTCCGCCATTTCCAAAGAATGTCTTCGCATTTCTACGAAGTCGCTCTCTTCGGAGAGTTCTTCGCGCAGGATCTCAAACCAATCGTGAACAGAATAACTCTCCACTCCGAGTCTTCCCAACAGATGCACTACCGTGAGTTCGTGTTCGAGCCGATTGATGCTCTGCAACAGCGAGAGCTGGGGAACGAGCCCGTCTTGCTCAGAGCGAGGAAAGAAGTTACGAGTCCTGATTCAAAGTGGTTCGTCTCGTGCCCTTGCTATCGATGTTATCCGTTTCGAGTTTCGTTGACGCGTACTAATAGGGTGTTATACTCGTATCTGAAACCGGAAAGTGCTCGAGTACATCCGGAAGCGACGGTTAGGCCGTGGTCGACGTTGGAAATCGACGGGGATGCGATGGCATTCGCGTCTGCTTTGGGTTATATGTAGGGTTCTGAGCTTGTGGTACTTGTGTCAAGCTCAGCTCACCTTCGTTACTCATTTAGAAAGAGATCTCAGATATACAAACGTGGATACCTGTTCCGCAAAGGGAGCCTGGTCATCCAGATGTTTCAACAAGAGCAGGTTCGTCTTCCTCCACCTGAGACTGCAACACAGAACTTATCGTGATGATCGACCTTCACCGCTTGCAGGTTGACCCAAAGACATCGAAACCCATTCCAGCCCACTCGGACACTCTCTGGGAAGTCGAAGTCAAAACCGCGTCGCCGGTTCGTAACACCCCTGAGATGCCCTTGAGCGTTTCCGTCGAAGCGGTGATGGAGATCCAAATTCTCATGAAAGGTCTGCTGGATCTACGAAGGCAGGACTCGTAGAAACTTTTATCAGCCATTCTACGGTAAAAGGGAACCAATGCGGAAGCTAGAGCCAATACCGCTCGCGGTCAAAGATCGTCGTCGCCCCAGTCGACCTCTTCATCATCCAACCCCGCTGGATCGAACGCAAAACCTGCGGACTTGAGCTGTTGTATCAGGGCAGCTGGGTCGACCACTTCGTCGTCAGAACCAGAGCTTTCTGAATCATCCATGGCATCCGGATGGGGCATTTCCAGTTCTCCTTCTCCATGGTCATCGCTCTCCTCGTATTGACCCAATCTGCCCAATGCTTCCGGTGGACACTGATCACCACTCCCCTCTTCTTCATCCTCGCTGCTCCCATACCCGCCAAGAAGGCCTTTTACGACCGCCTCACCCTGTTTTTTCCCCATCACTTCGACCTTCCTGCGCTTCCTTGGCCGCCCGCCTGTCCCTCCGGCATCCTTCTCGTACCAACCATCGTGCTGGTCGGTCTCTACAAACCCACAATCGATGAAGGCGTCCTTCTCCCAAACCTCAATCAGAGGAAACTCGACGAACTCCTTTTGGCGTAAACTCTGGGAGAGTTTTTGGGAGGGATCAAGTGAGTGGTATGATCGAGATTTGAGGGATTTGAACGATACGCGTTGTGACGGAGTGAAGGGTTTGGTGGACCGGATGAGACATAAAGGAGGAGTGAAAAACTCGGGTTGGTCTGGAGGATCGGGGAAGACGAGTTCCTTTAACCACTCGAGAGTGATTTCGCCGTTAGTGGAGTCTTTTTGTTTAGCTTGGGATTTCGCTTGTTTGGCGGCTTGCTTGAGCTTTTCGCCGACGTGGGTCTGAAGGAGTGTGAGGAGGGGTTGGTCGATGTCATTCTTGTGGGTCACAAGTCGAATCGAGTCGGTCGTCCCGTGTCCCTTGACGAGGAGGAATTCGATGGTTAGGTATATCTTCTTTTGTCTATACATGCACATGTCGTTCAGTACACCTCGATAAGAGATGAAAAACGTGAAGAACGAAACTTGGAATCCCAGTGTGACTGATTTAATTTCTTCTTCTCCATCCCGGGGGGTAACAGAACGAGAGGAATCTCGCGAATCTCGAGCTGAACCTGAAGAGCCTCCTTCTTGGACTTCCTCCTTCTTCCACCTCCTACCCGGTCGCGTTCGGTCACTTGGTACTTGCCTTTACCGATATCCCTTCCCAATTCCTTGACTTTCCTCCCGACGTCTTCCAAATACACATAATCGTTCATCAACACGCCATACCCGTATTGCTTCACCGGGACATACTTGACCTTGTCCCTTTCTCCAGTGCATCCTGTCTGTCGTTTGTGGAGCGAAGAACAGGCGGCGGAGCAGGTTTGAAAAGAGCACCGAGGGCAGGTGTATTTCACTGGCTGCGCGGGTGAGTGTGCGAGACAGAGGGTGCAGAGCTTCGTAGCCGAGGTTGAAGGTACAGGAATGACCTCCGTCCGTTCCCCTGAGTTATCAGGAGGATTCATGCACTAAAAGCGGTGATCGGGGAAAATATTTCGATCACGGCTCGAACAGATCCCAAGCTACTCATCTCGCCTGCTCAATACGGACAACGCAAGTCCTTTTAGACTGTCTACGGGGGTCTACTGTAAACCTCCTCATTACTACATGGGGCTAGAGGGTCAAGAAAAAAGGTCAAGTAAGCAGAAAGATTACAATGGTGAAAAGAGTCGAAAAGCAAAGAACATCCTCTCAGAGGTCGTCATCCCCAAAGTCAATCTCGACCTTCTCTCCTGGGTTAAACGCAGGGAGTCCTGTAGCAAACTGTTTAGCGTGAATCCGGGAGACGTGAGGACGAATTTACCTCTATAAGGGCAGCTCGAGCATCTGAAGGCGTCACCCAAGTAACAGCTTCCACAACTGCTAGTGGCCTTCGTCGCCGACTCAGCAGCCTTCTTCAGCCTTTCTTTCTCCTTATCAACGCCATTCGTAGCGTCGACCTCAACAATTCCATCCGCATCAAGCAGCACAACCTTCAGCCTCTTGGCAAGCTCGGCCTGCTCAGCCTCTTCCTCAGCCTTCTCGATCTCCGCCAATCCGCAAGTACATCCCTTGCACGCCTTTTTCTTCCGGGGCGCCGAGGAGGAAGTCACCGGATCACACACGATGGGCCTTTCGCGATCGGCAGGTGTGAGAAGGGCCTCTGCGTTGATCGAAGGGGTGGATGGGGAGTCCAGCGTCCAAAGAGCTTCCTTTGTTGCTTTCTTTCCGGGATCCTGGGAGTTGGCCTTCGCTCGTCGGGGGAGGGGCATGACAATAGCTTCAGCCCCGTTAGCGGTGGTGACGGCCTTTTTGGTTTTGAGGGAATACGACCGAGCGGGTTTCTGAGCGACGATGGTGGTCCCCGATGAGGAAGGAGTGGTATAGAGGATGGTAAACCCAAGTGAAGTGAGTTCATCCGGTAGGCCTGACTCCGAGGGCGTGTTGAGGATGTGGAGCTTTCCGAGGGGCGACAGACCGTTGAGGATTTGAGTGGCGAGGGAAGTCAATCGGGATCCGAGAGTTTCGTACTCGGGCGTGGAGAGAAGAACGTGAACGGAAGAAAACTTCTCTTTGGTTACAGAAGCAGCTATGTGTGAGGTTTGGGTCAGATTCCGTCCCCCCCGTCTCTTCGGTGAGGGAAGATAAAAGACCTACCTCCATCCAAAATCCGATCCACCATCTGCTTCTCGACCTCGCTCACGTTCGCGGTATCCCTTTCCAACTCGCTGATCAAACTCGGATACGTCCCATCTTGCGCTGTCGAAGGCGACCCGATGACCAATGCGGGTCCCGAGGCAGCCGATTGCTTTTGGGGTTGCGAAGTCGTCGGAAGATCCTGAACTAGTTCAACGGCCACCGGAGACATTATTGCGCAGGGGAAGGGGTTCAGTCGAAGAGAGTGAACAGGTGGTGGGCAGATTTTAACTGGTCAATGGTGGTCGCCTGACTCAGCCACTTCTGCTGATCGCGATCAAAACTGTGGGACGCACATCCCTGCTTTGAGAAATATTATGCATGGGTTGCTAAGAAAGTACGTTCTATCTACACCTTCCTCTGCTAAATTCGAGAGCAGTATGGAAGTCACACAGAAACCTCATCGATCCATCCCCTCAGTCACTGGCCGAATCGTCATCCGCGATGAATGGTCTTCACGGAAAACGGGAAGAACAGATAATCAGCTTCCGGCTTCCCTCACGAGGAGATGGCGACACATTGACTCACGCATATTCGTAATCGTTCCTGATTACATTCGAGACCCACTCTTCGTCGATCTCCTGCGTTGGGAATCCCGCACCTCCAGCTAAACTCAGCACGACAGGGAGTAGGACCAGCCCATGTAGGGCCCCAGAGACGATTAACGTCAACCACATCCGGAAATAGTACATCTACGGGTCGTCAGCAATGGATCCACAGAAAATTTCCACAGCTCACCTCCAAGAGTTTCGACCTCGTCAGAGCGAGAACACTCATTCCGATTAGTTTGGTGAAGGTGATCCCGGAGAGTACCTGAACAGTTATCAGATTAGAATGGATCTTGGGAAAGTCTGCCCGAAACGACTCACCGAAGGTCCCACGTCAACTAAAGCAATTCCCATCCTCTCATCCCTCTCTTTCTGTCCTGAAGGATGATCCACGGGCAGGCCGGATCCCACATTCATGAAAGCCCTCGCAACGTGCGCACAAAACTCCACGGCGATCCCCAACGAAATGACCAAGTTCACCAAACTGACCGCGTTAAGATTGATCCCCCAAACACCCATCACCCCCATTACAGAGACGATCGTTAGACCAACGACACCGGTCACGATCAACCCCGTCCTCCATGACCCCAGCAGCAACGCAGCGATCATCAGCACGGCGGCAAGACCAAGCCCGAGGAGTTCTTTGGTGATTCCGATGATGCGAAGGTATTGATCAAAATAGACATAGTGAATGGAGTAGGGGAATATAGAGGTTCCGGTCTTTGTAGAAAGATCCTCCGAAATCCGACGAGCTGCCTCCATCGAATGTATGAAATCCGCTTGGGTGCGCAGTGGGGAATGGAACGTCCTGAAGTGCGATGCCTCGACTCCGCTGCCATCCTCTTTCAAAGCAAGGGCGGCTCCGTACGAGGCCCGCCCAGCAAGCGGGCAGTCTTCAGTCGTCGGTGACGCTAACCACTGTTGCAGATACTTCATGAATTCTTCTCCTTCCGGAAGTCCGTTCATGGTGATATCCCACGCCGGATCCCTGTCCTTGAAACAAGGCTGGCAAAGTCGTTCCGAATCCGTGGCTCGACAAAACACGGCTGGGTTGCGCTTACGCACACGACAACAAGATTCCTTCGACGGATCCAACCATTGGAGGTAATCGTCGATCCACGAGGAGGTAGGCTCGGCAATGAACGACGAGTTGCTGCGTTGCTGTCGTTCCGATTCCAGTAAATTTGCTACGGAGAAGTCGTCGCAGGTGGTAAAACGACCGCACAAGTGTTGCTGACCCGCACGAATCGTCACGTCCATGTCCCGGGATACGAAATAGACTGGTGGGCCAATGTCCAGATGTTTCTCCAGATCCTCGAAATACTTGACGAGGTATGATTCCGATGGTAACGCGAGCTTTTGGTCTGAAAATTGGCGAGGTAAGTTTTAGGTTTTAAACAAGGCGACGCGATTACTGTACCTAGACCAAGTTGGATATGTTGGATGGAAATTACAGAAAGAACAAAGATTCCAAAGAACCCAATCAAAACAAAACCCTTCACGAAAGGCTTCAAAAGCCAAGGTACGTATCGCCTCCGAATGAACTTGGCAACAGGTCCCAGCCCACTTGACTGAGGAACATCATGTAACATGATCCTCGGTGGGGACCTCAAGCATGGGAAACAATCAACCCGGTTGTCCTAGGCTCCCGGTCAGAACTATCTTAAACAGGGTGAATGTCTGTGTCTGGGGGCGTACCTCGGCTCGGCGCAGGTCCAGAGTTAAAGCGCTCACGAACACAGTCACTTGTAAAACCGCGTTCAGCAACACGCTCCCTGCAGCGTACAGTGCAAAGTTCCGGACGGCAGGCATAGGAACCAATGCTCCCAACGCGAATGCAACAGTCTCCGTGATGGTGCTCAGAAGTATCGACGGCCCCATCTTACCCAAAGTCCTCGCGACGCGCTCCTCCGCCGAAAGATACGTCGGAACGGAACCGGTACCCGACCCTTCGTCCGTGGATTCGACCTGGGCACGTTGAACGGTGGAAGTGGGGGATATCGCTGAGAACCCTAGCGCGTTCGGACCGTGCATTTGATTTTGGCGATCGAGTTCGTGGACGAGGATGAAGACGTTGTCGACTCCGACGGCCAACACGAGGAAGGGTATGACCTCCGCGATGATGAGTGTGACCTTGACTCCGATTGCGGAGAAGAAGCCGACGGAGGAAGCGACAGAGAGGATCACGAGTGAGATGCCGAACAGTCCGAGAACGACCTTGGAACGAATGAACAGCCCTTGGGGTAACCGTGGAAGGAGGGATGGCATATTTCTCGAATCGACCGAATGAGTAGATGAGGTGACGCTTGACCTTGTAAACACCTTGGGCAGGTTAGCACCCCACCGCTTCAGCGCGGTGAAAAACCCATCCTCGTCTCTGACGGCAGCTCCGCTTCCCAGGGTTAAAGAAACGTAGAAGAACATGGCCATGTAAGAGAGGACAACAATCCTAACATCCATATTGGCACTCTTGTTCAGTTCCTCTTCAAGCGAAACACCAGTGGAGAAGGTATACTTGAGTCCGGCTTCCAATGTTGGTTCTTGCATATCCAACAAGTACTTCCTGAGCGTGCGTTCCCACTCCATAGCCCTCTCCTGGATCCCCTTGTCCAAGGAATCGGACACAACATAGTTTACAACCAATGCTTTGGCATCCAGGAACCGAGAAGGATTTTCCGGATCGGCTGGGACGCTACCCAATACATACTGTGGCATGAGAGGTTGCTGGAAGTCGGGTAAACATTCTGCGGGGGCGTTTGCGCAACCGACGAACCGCTCGGCCCATGTGTCTTGGTCGTATTGGTCAATGTCGTTTTCGAACCACGCCATGACCGATTGCACCACACAGGCACCATCGGGCCCCGCAGGCTTGAAACAGATGTCTTCAAGGGTATAACCGTTTGGTACAGACTCGAGGACCCGGATATCCTTCTCAACACCTGCCCAGAACTTGAGATGGTCCCAAGACAGGACAGATTCTGTCTCCGAAGGCGAAGGAGAGGCAGAGGTGACGAAGATTTGTTGTGGTCGATAAAAGGGCCCAAAGTGTTCGTCGAAGTACTCCTTCTGGATTTTGCTCTCGGAATCGGGAGCGACCCAAAGGCGTACTGGATCCTTCTCGACCTCGAAGTTATTCCATCCGATGTTCAGTAAGCCAACGGCGGTGAAGACAAGTGCGAAGGTGAGGTAGGGTTTCTCGGAGGCGAAGAGACCAAGGCGGAAGAAGGACTTGCGGAGGAAGTTGTTCAATCGGTAATGCCTTGGTTGGACTGTAAGATCGATCGGATCCAGCAAAGAAGCGCCGCGACCAAGGTGACGGGGGTCCGACTGTGACCTGACGGAATCACCATCAACGTATTGTTGTAGAGAAGATGCGCCAACAAGACCGTGGTTATTTGATCGTGGTGAGAGAGGAGTCTGTTCCGAAGCGGCGTCGGTAGCGAGCGCTACACGCTCGTACTTGTGATCTTTCCGACCCCAACGCGTCCTTCGGAACACGAGGATTCCCAAGAAGCCAGCGACAACCAGCCCATATATGAGAGTCAGGGAAAACGTAAGGCATGAGATTGACCCAATACTGCATGTAGGAGCGGCGCCGGGAGGAGGAAGGGGAGGAAGTATCGTGCAGACACCCGGACAATCGATACACGTGCATCTGCTTGACAGGTCGTGATCGAAGCATTTCCGTGGTTCTGGATCGAGTATCGCGAGCTGTGGAGGGTGTGTGGTGGGGAAATCAATCTGGAATGGACTTCCAATGGGCTTCTCGTCTCCAAGGTATTTGAAGAAACCGGTATAGTTCTTCGCGCCGCCGCCAATTAAGTCCATCGCGTATCCGTTGGTCGCACTGAACTTGATATCCTTGCAGCTGTCGAAGAACGCACGTCCAAAGTCAGAGCCTACGTGAAAATCGACGGACTTGACACCAATTTGGCCGGTACTCGTGTTCTGGGTTGATGTTACTTGAACGAACGTTCCTTGGTCGGGGTGGCAGGTGAATGCACAAAAGAACTCCCGGAAGTTGTTCTTGCACGCCGGACAGGAAGCAATCATAAGGTCAACTCGACCGATGTTATTGCGTAGTGTCTCGACTTGGTCCGATGTGCAACACACTGGTGTGTCCGCGTACTGTGGCCCACAAACATCCACTAGCATCCCGCGAGCCGCGTCATCTTCCGGCTATTGGACCGTAAGCTCAAAGACATTGTGTATACAGCTAGACACGCACTTCCTCCGGTGGCCCATCATACGGGCAAGGCAGAGCGGCCCCGAACCATCCCTTGGTCCCACACGACCCACGCATGGCGCATACCCCAGCCATGTTTGACCCAAAGGCTGTCGTCGTCGTGGCTTCGCGTTGCTGCAAGCAGTGTAATAAGCACCAGAGCCTTCAGAGTCGAGTGTCGCGGCGAATTGTCGCGTGTGTCGTCGGCTGTGAGGGGAGCGGAAGCGAGGTATCAGATGCGTGGGTTAAGAATGGTGTCACGCCTCGGCTCAGATCGAGGCGGAGCGCCTACCCCACTCACGTCCTCAATATCGGCGATCAAGGGCCTCCAGCCAATCTTTTTTTCGCTCTCGAATTTACGTGGCAGGGATTCGCTTCTCTCCATGCCTGAGGTCTTTTCGTGGATTTACCTGTGCTACAAATAGCGGAATCTCCCGCCAAGTACAATGGACTCGGCAGGTTCTGAGTCCTTCACGCTGATACGATAGTGTTTACGACGGAACTGGAAGCTGCCTCCTTGCTTCCCGGCCTCGTCTCAGTCCATGTCTCAAGCCCGTTCAACTGTGGAAAAGTCATCTGTTCGGCTTCAAGTTGTGTGGGTCTCAGAACAGCTATTCCGGTGTTCAGCATGTAGACCAGTCCAAATCCCGGAGATTTCGTACGCCCTTCGCAGATTGAAAAACCCTATCCCACCCCTGCACCACTGTCAGCGCTAGCGCCGTAGCGTGGTAGTACCAGCGTCTATAACGGGCGCTTCGTCGGCCTCTCCCTGAACGTCGACCTTTAACAATGAATATGCGGGTCCAATCCGCCAGACATCCTCTCCTCCTCCGCTCTGGTCGCCGTAGATGCTGCTCAACTTCTCAACGCATCACGTGTGGTCACGTGAAAGGGGATTTAAGCTCATCGCAGAGAAAAAAGCCCCTGTTGACCGAAAGAAATAAAAACCCTGGGGTCTGCCACCCTTTTCCCCCAGTCTGGACGTGGGTCACCAGTTTTTGCAGTCCTAGGCATAAGCCTCTCTCGTGTTCGCCTCGGCCAATGGTCGGTCGTACCCGGCTCTGCATGGTCCGTCGAGGTGTGTAGCACGGCGGACCACACAGGTTATAGGCTGGTATAGGTGCCCAAGACGTCGGCCAGGAGCAGTGCGGCCTCAAGACCTCCTCAAG
>Ga0307512_10007703_pt1 | contig 10607 bp, 18 predicted proteins | sample 14_EM_MG_FD_200267 | JGI IMG/M metagenome (GOLD analysis project Ga0307512, IMG submission 200267) | Populus trichocarpa ectomycorrhiza microbial communities from riparian zone in the Pacific Northwest, United States - 14_EM | ecosystem: Host-associated > Plants > Roots > Unclassified | place... | reverse complement strand
GGGTATGTGAGTCATTCGGATGAAGAAGAAAGCATACATGATAATTCCGACCTCACCGAAGGCCATGGCTTCGTAGGTTGCCAATTGCGAACACTTTTCCTTGTCTCCGCTAGCCTGGAATTCATGTGTTGATCCGACGTGCCACATACGGGTCACACATGGAATCCCCCACCTTTTTCAACGCGTTTTCGATATTGACCCTGGGAACTCCAGAAGATTTGGCGGCCCTGAGGGCGGCTGCAAGCGCAGCATTGACGCCAGGATCAGCAGAACCACCGGCTATGGGGGAGGGAGTGAGACAAATCGGAAGTGAGCTTAAATCGAGGGGCATACAACGGACTGCGACGATAATGTCCTACTGACAAAGTCAACCAGGGAAAACGCGCTATGCGAGCGTCGGAGGGAACTTACCCTGGAGGCTTTGCTGTATATCATGGATTTCTTTATGTCATTGACGCCTTTCTTGGCTGCGATTTTGGACCACTGGAGGAGTCGACACTCAGTTCGCAGGTCAAGCAACTCGGGCTCTCACTTTGTTGTGACCGGCTAGCGCAGGAGTGGTCGTCGAAAATGTGCGTCGAACGAAGCTACAGCGGCATATAGCCACGGTCTTAAACATGACGGAGGATCGGAATGAAGGGGGAAGCGGATCAAAAATCCAACCGAGCCGGGACGGGTACATCCGTTGCAAACACTCAGCCCAAAACGTCTGGAACCTATGGCTGGATTCTGGAGTAATTCATGCGCGGAATCGATTACAAGGAATACAGGTTTTTGTCAAAGCATCCGTTACCGCTCGGAATTAATCTTCTTTGCCAATTGCACTTCCAGACCGCTTTACCAGACCTCGCTTCGCCTCGGTCAACTCCTTCGACCTGTCCTGTAACACGCTCTTGTGCTCATCGATCTTTGCTTGGATATCAGCATACAACGACATTTTTTGCCTGTTAAATGGTGTCAATGTCTGAAAACAGTTGAAACGACCCATGGCTCACATCATATGATCTTTGACCTTATCAACGGATGTATCATCAGGTCCATGCACGTCATGTAAAGGCTCCAACTTACCATGTCTAGAATCTCAGAGAACTTGTTTGCGATTTCTAAACCAACCCCGGGTCAGCCGTACAAATCTGAAGAAGCTTGGTCTATCCAATTTACCCTGGGCACCACCATTCCATTCTTCCATAGACGAATTTGCCCACTTTTTCTTCAGGTCCTCGTACTTCCCCAAATGTTCGTTGACATATGCATCCGAGTCGAGTCCCAGTAAAGTATCTAGCTCATACTGTTTCGTCCTGAATTGTTCCGGCGGCGCAGCATGCGCATACGAGGGTGGGCGTGATCTGTTTGCGGAACCTGACACCTGGTCGGGACATCATCGTTACAAACCTCCTCATCGATGGCAACGTCTGGGAACCTACTTGTTCTGATTTGATTCGCTTTGTATCGACGTTCCCCATAGCGTCAAGATCATCCTCCGTCCGCTGGGCTCTCTTTCTAGAGCCGGAGTCATCCGCGTATCGTCCCGTGAAGAAAAGGGAGGCCGAGCTTGTTGTGGGAGCATGGACCAGCTCCGTATCCTCGTCAATCTCATTGATCATTGGGAGAAGATGCTGAGAGTTTGCCTCCTGACCGAAAAAGGAGCTAGTGGCACCACCATCATCCACAATCGGTGAAGAGGGTATATCTTCGACCTGGGTAGATGGTATTCCGCTGCTCTGATAGGTAGAAGCGTTGCCTAGGCCAGATGTTGTCGAGGAAAGAACAGGAGAAGGAGCACAAGAAGGATCAAGCTTCGGAGTGTGAGATCCGGCAGACCAAGAGCTGTTTGAGATGTTCTGAGCAGAGACTTGGTGGTCTTCACGAGACTTCGATTTTCCAATGGGAAGAGGCTGATCGCGTTTCTTTGGATTGAAAAGACCAGAGAAATTGAAAGACCCGTTTGTAGCATCGCTAAGATCAGCATCTATCCTCTGAGGATGGGATGTTTTCAAAGAGTCTAACTGAGAGGACGGGAACTGAGAGCCTGGGCGAGGTGTCGGACGGAATGGTTGCCTCGCGCTCATGATCTGTCTGGTGAGGGGAGAGAAGTCTGAGGGCAAGATCTGCCTCCTCCACGTGATCAAAAACGCGATGTATCCCCGCTTGTTCCAATGTACTACGAGTACAACGATAATATAAGGGTTATAAATACAGCTGCTATCTACTAGGTCAGGGAATGAAAGTGGTCTGAATGCAAAGGAAACGACAGGAGAAAGGAAAACAAAGTCGATCCGCGACGGGGCGAAAAATGTCCTGTGTATAACGTTCAAGTGCGAATCTGCCAACTGGCCTGACGCGGCTATAGCGAAAGGTGACATCGTGACACGGAGCGCATGTCGCAGCGAACAGCCCTGTCGAACTCCAGATCATTGCGAGTTTTGTCCATCAAGCAATGATGTCTGGGTGGCGACTATCCGGTGGGAGCCGTGTTCCCAAAAATGTACCAGAACGCTCATGTGGCATTTGCCAGGATTCCGGCCAGGTCCGACTGACTCGCGGCCGCTAACTGCCTGGATCTTGCTTTCAAACGTACTGAAATGGGCGTCAGCAACGTTGGCCATCAAGTGATCATCAGGCATACTTACAGTTTCGATCCAAACTTAACAAGACCACTTTTGCGGCATTCTTAGGATCAGGAGTGGTCCCGCTAGGCTTGAGTAAGCCGGAGCGGTCAAACCAATGCTCATCATGCCAGACCGCAGCCCGGAGGATAAGGTCATCCATGTTCCTCTCCCAAGAGTCCCGATCACTGAAGTCAACCTGCTCCGTTCGCACGTTGAGTGAAGATAGATAGTTCCCCCTTGACGTTTGGACCTTAAGCGATGTGGACAGAGCCTTGAGGTTAGACGAGAGGAACGACAGAGCGGCCTTTGACGCTCCCGCAAGTTGAGGCAAGTCGGACGTGGCCAAGCCATCGAGTTCCATAATGACAGGTAGGGGGATGATCACCGTCCAACGGAGACTCTCAACAAGGGAAGCAAACATCGAGAGGGATGACAACAGGATATTGGTGTCGACGACCAGTACGGTATAGCCCGGAACGATAGCATTCGTTTGCTTTGACGTGGACTTCTTGCCACGCGGAGGGCGTCGGGAGGCCTGTGGGGCGGTACGGAATTTTTCGTTGGAAGATTGCAAGATACTGCGGAGGTAACGGCGTCGTTCCTGAAGGAAGAGGAGTCAATCACCCATTGTCAGGATGGTTGTCGAAAATAAACAAACCTTTAGTGCCTTTACTTCTTCGCTGTCGTTCTCATCGTCGGCATCGCTATCCTCGGAGGCTTCCTCCGCAGGCTCTTCATCGACATCCATGGAATCATCCCAGCGACGGCGGGTCCTACGCATATCCTCTTCCTCGCGCTCCCTCCTCCGCTGTTCTTTCCAACTCTCCACCCTGTCGGCCAGTCGACCTTCAATCGACCATACTCGTTTGCCGTTCGGTTGCTGCGTGCACACGAACCCATCAACATACTTGGTAACCCTCGTGCCACAACGCAGCACTCGAATCCACCTGTTGTCCTGATCGCTGATATGAGGAGAGTTTCCTGTGTCATCGTCGTCATCGTCGTCATCCTCGATGATTCCATCGCTGACTTCCTCGCCTTCCTTCGCGTCGAGGACGGCAGCCTCGTTGATACGACCATCGGCAGCCCGGTTCCAGAAGCCCCTTTCGTAGATCTTCCGTCCACCCCAAGCCATACCCCTGAGGCAGGCATCCTCCGGTAGGGGAGCGCAACCAGCGGTGATGATCGAGGGCTCTCTTGAGCCTGCTGCCTCTTCGGAAAGCTTGATGATAGATCTGGGTACACTGCTTAGGAAAACCGCGAGTTCGCTCCACGGGATGACACGCTCAAAGATGGACCAGTGATCACTCTTGACAACCGTAGACGCGAATGTGAGGATGATTGTGATGTAAGGGTTCAGCGTATCTCTCTGGAATGGGATACTGCGCATTGGTCGGGAAAGAGCCTGAGAGAGCATGGAGAAGGTAAGCTGAAGAGAAAGTTTTAGATGCACAGGTAGGTCGCCGTCGGGGTCGGCATTGGCCTTCGTGGTTACCGGCGATGAGGAGACCCCATCGGTGACAGCCATCTTGATGTCCTCTTCTTCGGGGTCAACATCCATGCGATCGGAGTCCCTTCGTTCTTCCCTCTTGGAGGAAGTACGAGATTTCGGCAATGGGGGGATTGCGGGGACTATGCCACTGATCTGCTTAAGCACAGCTGTCGGACGACCGTACTCAAGTAGGGAACCGATGTTAATCACAGCCATCATCATCCAATCTCGCTCCTCTACCTCTTCGATCTGGAGTCGTTCCAAAAGTCTTGAGAGAGTGGATTGGAAACCATCGAGTTGGATGTTCGTGAAGAGCATCCCGTGGAGCATGATGAATAGGTCGGAGACACGAGCTTCTGGGGAAGAACGGCGTAGCTGAGCAGACGGCGACCAGAGAGCCAGGATGGACTCTCGGGCAGTGGTGAAGGGTTGGAGTGTCGTCATGCTGGGAGAGTACGTAAGCGGATGAAACAGGTCCAGGGAGACCGGGGATGTACCTTTTGATGAAATGATACAAGCCTCGCAGCTCTTCACCCTCACCAAATTCTTTGCACAAAAAGCCCATGTGGTGATGTAGCCTGCCAGTTCCAGGGTACTCGATGAGGCCATTCGAATACCATTCCCTGGCAATGTTCCTCCACTTCTGACGCTCTGGTAGAAGTTCCATCGCTCTCGCGGCTTCGACGCCGACGCTTGGACTGTTTCCCTTGGGTAAAATTGGGTTGTCGCTGATCTGGCTAGCCTTCGTATCATCCGCGCTGATCGACATGGCGACGTCGTCGGAAATATTTGCCACTTGAGAGACAGCAGATTGGGTGAGAGAAGCGGAGTGGGATGTCCTGTTGGTTACGAGTTCGGATACAGCCATCCGATACCGGGCAAGGTCGCCAAGTGACTCGACCCAACTGCTTCGGTAAACCGACAGGTTCTCCTCCTCGAAAAGGCATGAGTAGAATGTGTAGGCATAGTAGATAAAGTCTTGGAGATGTTCAAGGGCGACAATAGAGTTGTTGAAAGCGCATCGGCGAAGGTTCTCTAGCGGACGGTGGAAACCGTGTAGCCAGAGCCGCATAATGAGGTTGTATTTTTCAGGGACGGCCCTCAATGAGACTGGGACGTTGTGGGCAAGGGTAAGCCGGAGCAGGTTATGAATCATGTCTGCGAGTCTCCAGTGGCCGTCAAAAAAACGTTGTCGATCGAGAGCAAGAGGACCTACTTCTTGTGATCTTCGAGCACGCGTTTCCACCGATCCCTTTCTGTATCCTCGTCCTTCTTTTCCTTGCCCTTGAGCGTGACCCTGGGCTCGTCTAGGGCTTCCTCCCCATCTTCACGAGATACCTTGGCTTCCAAGAGTGATATCTCGCGATACAGCCGCTTGAGCTGTGCAGAAAGGACGGTACCGGTGGTCTCCGATCGGGGTTTACCTTCAAACAAGGCCGAAGAAGCGGATGAACCGTCTGTAGAGAGGGTGAAGTTGGACGACAGAGTCGACTGCGCATACGATGATGTCGATGAGGCGGAAACGTAGTCCACGGAAGATCGGGGTGAGGGTGTTGGCGGCTTAGTTGTTTGCGGAGTGCCATTGGGTCTTGTCATATTTGAGAAACGGACGGGATCGTCCTTACGATGATTGAACAACTGGCGCTGCTGCGCATTCTCGCGCTGGGGAGAGTGTTGTTGTGGACGAGGTAGGATTGCGGGGCGCGAAGAGAGATGAGATGGGCCACGTTCGACCGAGACTTCGGGGTCTTGATGATGGCGCATTGAAATGGTATCGGTGTTTGGGTTGTAGAGCTTCTGATGGGGTCGTGGACTCGAGTGGGGAGAAACGGATATCTTGAGTCGACGAGAGAACTCGTCTGGGTCTGCCTCTTGGAGGTGGTTAGAGGTGGTTAGGCCTGGTGTGGGTGTCGCGTGTGGCCTCCTGGGGGAAATGGATGTGGCGGGGAGGTTGGGGGGGATGGGACGCTCAGATCGATCCCTGGGCTTTGTCGAGCTGGGAATTAAATAAAGGGGTTAGCAACAGGTCGGGTTGAGGTCGGGTGCATGCATATAAGACGAGGGAAAAAGTAGAGAGGACGTACGCAGCAGTTCTGCGCTGATGAGCAATAAACTTTTCTGCGAGATCTGTGGGTACGGGATCCCTGGTCTGCTCGCGTTCCTTGCCCTTTTTCGAAGGGCGAGCGGAAGTAATATCGGGCATGGTCTGGGAGGGTGGAGAAGAGGAGGGGGGATGGAGGAGAAGAGAGAATGAGTTGTGTCACCGGTGCTTGTCTTTAGCAGCGGTTTGCTTGACGGTCGGGCTGCGCATTAGGTCGATCATCGGGCCACGTGAGGAATGCGCAGCTTTGACGCGGCAACGTCCGAGAGAGTCGACGATCACCAGGAGAGAGAAGAGAGAGAGAGAAAAAAAACATTCTTGTTTGTTTACAAATCGTGCTGGGAAGGCGTAGAAGAGGAAGAGACAATAGACAGTATACGCCAACATGCAAACACCCATTAACCCCCATTCTGCGTATTTCCTTGCCAGAGCCCGTACGTCTTGCCAGGAGTTGTCTGCCACAACCGGATGGTGCCTGTAAGTGAAGATAAAATTAGTATCAAAACGAGGTCTGCCCAAAAATACGTAAGACTGACCATCCTCTGCAGAGGGTGGGAGGGCGAAGTCGGTCAACTGTTCATTGCTCGGTGAGAGGGAAACACTCACCACTTCCGCTCGCATACAGTTCACCGTCTGGACTAAATTCGATGCAGTGGACCGGGCCATGATGGCCTTTCAAAACCTCATGCTGCTCGCCATCGATCGCGTGCACGCGGACCCATTCGTCTGTCAGACTACCGGTAACGAAGCGATCTTGTAAGATGGGATGGATGGACGCCGATGAAGGCGAATATGGCAGTGTAACGTTATGAGTCGGTGGACCGTTCGGAGCAGCGGAGATGAAGGCGACGGTTTTGCCAGAAGTGGCAACGAGTCTACTTGTTTGGGGGGAGAGTTCCATAGAGGTGATCGCGGTAGGGAAAGAGATGCTGGCAACCACCGCTCGCGACCTCAAGTCCCACCATCTGAGAATCGTCGGTTAGTTACTGGTTTGGTCAAATTGCAAGAGGTTACACACTTGATGTTTCCATCTTCTCCGGCCGTCACTCCAAGATTTTCGGCTATCCAGACGACACTCTTGACAGTTCCCTCATGGGCCAAGCCGTTGGTGTCTTCCAAAAAATCTGGAGGGGCATCGGGCCGGCTGATGTCAAAAATCCTGGCCCTCTTTTCTTGGCCGCCGGTAAGGAGATGAGAGGAGGTTGAGGATAGGGCAACGGTCCGAACGATATGGTTGTGGGGGAAAGAGTGGAGACACTGTCCTGTGTAGGTATCCCAGATCTTGCTGGCGACGCAATTGGGTGAGACAATTGAGAAAGCTTGGCAGAAACTGTGTGGATGAGACGTACGCGGTAAAGTCAGCACTTCCTGATGCGGCTTTAGAGGTGTCTCTCGAGATCTTGCTATTCCAGACGGCACCCTTGTGACCGATAAAGGTGCCAATCCAGTCGCCGGTCCACTCTCTCAGCATCGGGTTACCGTCTTTACAGCTGGATATTAACAAGTAGGTTTTGTCATCTTGAAGAGGCGAAAAAGATAAGTGGGTGACGGGGCGTGTGTGGCCAGGAGCGACGAGGGGGACAGACTTGAAGGTGGTGGTCATTAGGGAGACGTGAGAAATGGGGAGGGCTTTGGTAGAAGGAAAAGGATATGTAGCAGTAAGATTGTGCAGTACGACGTTACAGGCGCACCGCGCACTGAGAAGCGGAAGGAGAGGATAGAAATCAAAAACAGCCGCGAAAGATGATGTTCGCCACGTGTGACGCCTGCACGGAACAAGCGTGTGCTATACATGCTACTACTCGACGATCCACCCGGTCCCTTCGGCACGCAACGAGGGCAAGGGCGAGGAAGAAACAGGGCGGGGTAGGGGGTGTTCACTGTGAGAGTCTGGTCGTCGTGTCGGTGTTCTGAACTGCCGAACGTCACACTTCTATCCGATGCAGAGATATAGGAGGCGGATGACGGAAGGGATTGAGATCTTGGATTTGGTCTGGCTGCTCGTGGTCTTTATCCACGATCCAGCCCTGTGGAACGGGACCATGCCGCTGTTTGGCCGGGCAACGGGTGCTGAGGGAAGATGAGCTGATGAACCGATACCAGGGCTCTGTTCCAAGGCACCAGGGCGGTCACCGTGCTATCGACGGTGGATGAAAGAGGTTAGCGAACGAACGAGCACGACATTCCTCACCAACACTGCGTCTTTCGCATTCAGATGTCTCGACCCTCCTGCCTCTCGTCTTGATCCGCTGGTCGACGATCACTGATCGGCCCCATCCTCCGCTTGCGTCAATGGCTCAGTCGATTGCGTGCTACTAAATCCACTGCACATGCCCTGGGCGGACATTTATCCTGGTACAACTCAGCTGTACAATTGTGGGCTCGTCGCCTTCTGCTGCCCACCCCCGTACGGCTTCCTCCCCACCCCTCGTTCTTCCGGTGTCGCCTCTCTTCTCCTCGTTTCCCTCGTGTTTCCGACCGGACAGTTGCTGTTCAGCCAATCCAACGGAAATTTCGTAAATCCCCTTTCAAGTCTAGTTCCAAAGATAACGACATCGTGGCCTGACCGCACGTATACTGAACGACGTCTATTCCGATTGGACGCCCCGGCCCAACAGCGCCGCTCTCGACATCCTATATAACTTGGAATCCTCTGCCCACCCTCACCCACCGGTCTCCCTTTCCTCCCCATCATGACCGCTAAAGATGCAAGAGACAAGGCCAAAAAGCTCGCTAAAAAGGTCCTCGACCTTCCCGAAGAGCCTGTCCCCGTCGTCTCTAGCGTTGACTGGATTCGCAATCTCTTCGATTTCAACTTCGTCACTTCTGTTCGTAGATTCAACCCCTCTCTTCTTCATCATTCGGTCCTCACCTTCCCTTCCAGGTGATCGCCTACGTTAAGAGCCTATTCCCTATATTGGGATGGATCACACGATACAGTAACGCTCTTCCCTCGGCCTCATCGACCGCCCGTACCGCCTGACATTCAATCCCCAGACTTGACTTGGCTAACTGGTGACCTCATCGCCGGTGTTACCGGTATGCATCCTTCTCACATCCATTTGCCCTCCGCTCATACTCACTCCCACAGTCGCACTGGTCTTGGTACCACAGAGCATGTCTTACGCAATTGTAACCCTTCTCCCTTGTCCTCCCTGCAGCTTGCGTCCTGAGTCCACGCTCTAGCTTGCCACTCTTCCTGCTGAATATGGCCTCTACTCATCCTTCGTCGGCGTCACCATCTATTGTGTGAGTCCCAGCCTCCATTTTTATTTCGATCACCGCATTAATCCCCCCTAGTTCTTTGCCACCTCCAAAGATGTCTCGATCGGTCCCGTGGCTGTCATGTCCTTGACAATATCTCAGATCATCAGGCACGTGCAGGCTCAACATCCCAACACCTGGCAAGGCCCACAGATCGCCACCACTGTGGCTTTCATCTCTGTGAGTCTTCCATCCTCCCTCCCCGTATCAGACAGCCGACATATCCACACAGGGTTTCATCGTCCTTGGCATTGGCCTTTTACGACTCGGTTGGATCGTAGAGTTCATCCCCGCCCCTGCCGTAAGCGGTTTCATGACCGGTTCCGCCATCACGATTGCCTCTGGTCAGGTCCGCATCTTTCCTTCTCCACGCCTTCATATCATCCTCACCCTCTAATCCAGGTGCCCGGTTTGATGGGTATCACCGGATTTGAGTGAGTTATACATCACAACAACCCCCTGACGGCCATTAATATCTCCACCCCAGTACACGTGCTGCATGCTACAAGGTCATCATCAACACCTTGAAGGGCTTACCAAGGACCCAGCTGGATGCTGCCTTCGGTCTCACCGGTCTCTTTTTCCTGTACTTTATCAGGTTCGCCTGTGATTATGCGGGCAAGAAATATCCGCGATACGGTCTGTATACCCCACCATGTTACTCTTCAAATAACGATCTCATCCATCCATCCAGCCCGTCCCCTTTTCTTCGTCTCAGTTTTGAGGAATGCCTTTGTTATGGTCGTCCTTACCCTCTCCGCCTGGCTTTACTGCCGCCACAGGGTCAATTCCAGCGGCAAATACCCCATCAAGATTTTGGGCCCCGTTCCTCGAGGATTCAAGCACATTGGAACCCCCGACATCGACCCTGCTTTGGTCTCGGCCCTTGCTTCTCAGCTTCCTGTTGCCACCATCATCCTCCTGCTTGAGCACATCGCCATTTCTAAATGTGCGTCTCCTCTCCGTTCTTACTCCCTGCTCCCGCTGATGCCTGTTGTTTCAATTCCCATCAGCCTTTGGGCGCATCAACGGTTATAAGATTAACCCCAACCAGGAGCTAATCGCCATCGGTGTCACCAACACTGTCGGAACGTGCTTCGGTGCCTATCCCGCTACCGGTTCCTTCTCGCGTTCGGCGCTC
>Ga0307512_10007702_pt1 | contig 10607 bp, 3 predicted proteins | sample 14_EM_MG_FD_200267 | JGI IMG/M metagenome (GOLD analysis project Ga0307512, IMG submission 200267) | Populus trichocarpa ectomycorrhiza microbial communities from riparian zone in the Pacific Northwest, United States - 14_EM | ecosystem: Host-associated > Plants > Roots > Unclassified | place... | reverse complement strand
CGTTCGACTGTCAGGTCCCGGACCCGGCGCGCCTCGGCCGGGTCGGTGACGTCGGCCGCGACGCCGAGGACCTCGCCGCCGAGCTGCTCGATCCGCAGCAGCGTACGGGCCTGCCGGCCGGTGCGGCCGGGTTCGCGGGCCAGCCGGGGCCAGTCCGCGCGCTCGCCCGGGGCCGAGCGGCCGACCAGGACCAGCTTGGCGTGCACCCGCTTGGCGAGATCCTCGGCGATGCTCAGCCCGACACCGCCGAAGCCGCCGGTGATCACGTAGGTGCCGCCCTCGCGCAGCCCGGCCCGCGCCGCGGTCGGTGCCTCCAGGGTGGTGGCGTCGTACTCGGGCAGCCAGCGCCGGTCCCGGCGGTAGGCGACCACCTCGGCGCCCGGCCCGGCCAGCTCGTCGAGGACCAGGTCGGGGTCGAGCACGGCGGTGTCGAGGTCGAGCTGCCGGCAGGTCATCCCGGGGAACTCCAGCGGCAGCACCTTGAGCGGGCCGGTGACCAGCGCCCGGGCCGGGCTGCGCAGGTCGTCGCCGGTGACGCCGTGCGCGCCGCCGGTCAGCACGGTGAGGTCGATCTTCTCGGTCCGGTCCCGGGTGGCCAGCGCCTGGGCGAGGGCGACCAGGCTGGTGAAGGCCAGCGGCACGGTGGCGCGGGTGGCTTGCGCGTCGAGCGGGGCGGGGCCGCCGGGCCCGGCCGCCCAGGCGTGCAGGATCCGGGCCGGGGTGGCGGCCGGGGCCGGCAGGTCGGCGAACAACCGCTCGAAGTCGTCGGCGCTGTCCGGCCGGACCGTGAAATCGTCCTCCCCCGCGGCGTACGCCGGGCCCGGCGTGACCGTGACGACCACATCGCCGCGCTCCCGCAGGCGGGCCACCAGCGGGTCGGTGTATCCGTCGGGGTCGCGCAGCACCAGCCAGGGGCCGTCGGCGCCGCCCGCCTCCGCCGGAACCGGCCGGGCGGTCTGGCGCCACACCGGCACCCAGTACCACTGCGGCATGCTCAGCCGGCCCTCGACGTCGGCGGTCGCCGCCCAGCCGGTCGCCGCGGTGGTGGCCGGGTCGCTCTGGGCCTCGATCCAGTGCCGCTGCCGCTCGAACGGGTGCCCGGGCAGCGGGACCCGCCGGCGCGCCACCTCGTGCGTGGCGGCCCAGTCGACCGGTACGCCGAGCGCCCACAACCGGCCGGCCGCGGCCAGGAAGGCCTCGTGCTCGCCCGCGCCGGGAACCGGCATGGTGGTGACCGGCTCGGGCACGTCGGCGCGCGGCTGCATCCGGGCCAGGCCGGTCAGCGCGGCGGCCGGGCCGACCTCGAGCATGATCCGGAAGCCGTCGCTGAGCAGGGTCTCGATGCCGGGTCCGAACTGGACGGCGGACAGCAGGTGCTCCACCCAGTACTCGGGGTCGGTGGCCTGCTCGGCGGTGAGCCAGCCGCCGGTCAGGTTGGACACGATCGGCAGCTGCGGGGCGCGCAGGCCGGTGCGGCGCAGTTCGGCGGCGAACGCGGCGGCCACCGGGCTCATCATCGCGGAGTGGAAGGCGTGCGAGGTGCGCAGCCGCTTGGCGGGGATGCCCTCGGCGGCGAGCGCCCGCTCGTACGCCTCCACGGCCTCGACCGGACCGCTGGCCACGCAGGTCATCGGCGCGTTGACCGCGGCCAGGTCGAGGCCGGCGGCGGCCAGCTCCAGCATCTCCGGGTCGAGCTGGACGGCCAGCATCGCGCCGGCCGGCTGCTCCTGCATGAGCTTGGCGCGGACGGCGACCAGCCGCAGCGCGTCGGCGAAGCTGAACACTCCGGCGAGGCAGGCCGCGACGTATTCGCCGAGGCTGTGCCCGAGCATCGCGGTGGGGCGGACGCCCAGCGACATCCAGAGCTGGGCCAGCGCGTACTCGACCAAGAACAGTGCCGGCTGGGTGGTGCGGGTCTCGCGCAGCTCGGCGGCCGCGGCGGCGTCGTCCGGGCCGGCGAACAGGATCGCCCGCAGGTCGACCTCGAGCAGCCCGTCGAGGATCCGCAGCCCGGCGTCGATGTGCTCGCGGACGACCGGGTACTGCCGGTACAGCTCGGCGGCCATGCCCACCCGCTGGGTGCCCTGGCCGGGGAAGAGGAACACCGGCCCGGCCGTGTCGCTGGCCCGCCCGGTCAGCAGCCGGCGGGGCGCGGCGCCGGACAGCACCTCGGCGGCGTCGGCGGAATCGGCCGCGACGACGGCCCGGCGGTAGCCGAACGTGCGCCGCCCGACCTGCAGGGTGTACGCCACATCGTCGAGGGACCGGCCCGGGTGGGTACGCAGGTGCGCGACCAGGTCGGCGGTCATCCGGTCCAGCGCCGACGGGGTCTTCGCGGACAGCGTGATCACCTGCGGCTTGCCGCTGGCCGGCAGCTCCGGCACGGACGGCGCCTCCTCCACGATGGCGTGCGCGTTGGTGCCGCCCATGCCGAACGAGCTGACCCCGGCGCGCCGGGTCAGGGCGCCACCGGGCCACGGCTCGGCGGCCGCGACCACCCGGAACGGCGTCTGCTCGAAGTGGATGGCCGGGTTCGGCCGCTTGAAGTGCAGGGTCGGCGGCAGCTGCTCGTGCTCCAGCGCCAGCACCGTCTTGATCAGGCCGACCACGCCCGCCGCGGCGGCCAGGTGCCCGATGTTGGGCTTCACGGTGCCCAGCCGGCAGGAGCCCGGCGGCAGCGAGTCGGCGCCGAACGCGTCGGCCAGCGCGCGGACCTCGATCGGGTCGCCGACCTGGGTGCCGGTGCCGTGCGCCTCGACGTAGTCGATGTCGGCGGGCTTGACCCCGGCGACGCCGAGCGCCTGCGCGATGACCTCGGACTGGCCGGAGACGCTCGGCGCGGAGAAGCCGACCTTGTCCGAGCCGTCGTTGTTGATGGCCGAGCCGAGCAGCAGGGCGTGCACGGTGTCGCCGTCGGCGAGCGCGTCGGAGAGCCGCTTGAGCAGGACCATGCCGCCGCCGCTGCCCCACAGCGTGCCGTGCGCGTCGGCGTCGAAGGAGCGGCAGTGCCCGTCGGGCGACAGGATGCTGCCCTCCTGATACATGTAGCCGCGCAGCTGGCCCAGCTCGATCGAGGCGGCGCCGGCGAGGGCCATGTCGCATTCCCCGTTGCGCACGGCCTCGCTGGCCATGTGCACCGAGACCAGGCCGGTCGAGCAGGCGGTGGAGACCGCGACGCTGGGCCCGCGCAGGTTCAGCTTGTAGGACAGGTAGGTCGGCGCGTAGTCGCGGTTGTTGCCCAGCGCGATGGCCATGGTGCCGACGGCGGCCACGAACGCGCGGTCGTTGAGCAGGTTGTGCCACTGGTACTCGCCGGAGCCGACGCCGCCGTAGACGCCGATCTCGCCGGGGTAGCGGGCCGGGTCGTAGCCGGCGTGATCCAGCGCGGCGACGGCGCACTCCAGGAACACCCGGTGCGCCGGGCCCAGGATCTCGGCCTCGCGGCGGCTGAGCCCGAACTGGCCGGCGTCGAAGTCCTCGATGCCGTCCAGCACCGGCGCGGCCCGGACCAGCTGCGGGTTGGCGACCCGCCGCCGGCTGGCGCCCGCGGCCAGGGCCTCCTCCTCGGTGAAGGTCCGGATCGACTCGACGCCGTCGCGCAGGTTGGCCCAGAACTCGCCGAGGTCGGCGGCGCCCGGCACCCGGCAGGCCATCCCGATGATCGCGATCGGCTCCATCGACGAGGTGTGCTCGGCGGGGTCTTGCTTGTTCATCGTGTTCCCGTCTGCCGCTGGTCGGCGGCCTGGTGTGCGCGGTGGGCCCGGCCGGCCCTCCGCAGGTCGGAACGGCGGGCCGCGCGGTGGGCTGCGCCGGTGTCTCTGCTGGTCAGGGGCGTGTCGCCGAGGTGGGCGGCGAGGCCGCGAACGGTCGGATAGCGGAACAGGTCGACCACGGCGACGGGGCGGTCCAGCGCGGCCGTGAGCCGTCGCTGCACCTTGATCAGGTGCAGGGAGCTGCCGCCGAGGTCGAAGAAGTTGTCGTCCAGCCCCGGCGCCGCCGTGCCGAGCACGTCCCGCCAGACCTGGGCGACGGCCTGTTCGGCGCGGCTGCGCGGCGGTTGGTGCCCGGCGGTCCGGGGCTGCGGCACCGGCAGCGCGGCGCGGTCCAGCTTGCCGTTCGGCCCGAGCGGCACGGTCGCGATCAACACCACGGAAACCGGGATCGCGTACGGGGGCAATGCCGCCGCGAGGTGCCGGCGCAGATCGTCGGGGTGCGGCCGGGCGCCGTCGCGCGGAACGACGTACGCCGCAAGCCGTTTGCCGTCGTCGGCGGCATCGACCGCCACCACGATCGCCTGGCGCACGCCCGGGTGCCGGTCCAGCACGGCCGCCACCTCGCCCGGCTCGACCCGGTGCCCGCGCACCTTGACCTGGGCGTCGCGCCGCCCGGCGAACTCGACCCGCCCGTCGCTCAGGTACCGCCCGAGATCGCCGGTGCGGTAGCCGCGCCGGGTGTGCGCCGCTTCCAGCGCCTGGGTCCCGAACTTCGCGGCGGTGGCGGCCGGGTCGCCGAGGTAGCCGAGCGCGAGGTGCGGGCTGCGCACCACGATCTCGCCCAGCTCGCCTACTCCGGCGGGCTTGCCGTGGCAGTCGACGACGAGCAGTTGCGCGGCGTCGACGCCGGTGCCGAGCGGGACCTGGGTGCGGCCGGGGTCGTCGGCGACCCGCTGCCAGCCGACGGCCTGCGGCGTCTCGGTGGCCCCGTAGAAGGCGACCAGCTCGGCGCCGGGAGCGGTGCCCACCAGGGCCGGGACGTCCGCGCCGCGCAGCACGTCGCCGCCGGTGGCGAGCAGCCGCAGTGCGGGCAGCGCGCCGTCGGCGGCGGCGAGCAGCCGGGCCAGCTGCGGCGGGACGTGCAGCACGGTGACGCGCCGGGTACGCAGCCAGCGCAGCAGTTCGTCCGGGGCGCGGTGCACCTCCGGCGCGGGAACGCAGACGGTCGCGCCGACGCACAGCGCGACCACGATGTCGCGCAGCACCGGGTCGTGGGCGACGCCGGAGGCCACCGCGAACCGGTCCGCCGGGCCGAGGCCGAAGCGGCGCGCGTACCAGCCGGTGAAGTGGGCCAGCGGGCGGTGCGTGGCGACGACCGCGTTGGGGTGGCCGGTGGAGCCGGAGGTGAACAGCACGTAGGCCGGGTCGTCCAGGGCGGGCGCGCCCGGCACCGGGCCGGCCGGCGGCGCGGCGAGGATGCCCGGCACGGTCGCCGCGCAGGCCAGCGCGGCGCCGCGCAGGAACGCGGTGATCGCAGCCGGTGGCGGGGTGTCGTCGACGGCGAGCCAGGCGTGCGGCCGGACCCGGGCCAGCATGCCGGCCAGCCGGGGCGCGGGGTGGCTCGCGTCGAGCAGGCAGGCGACCGCGCCGGCCTTGACGATGCCCAGCAGGGCGACCGCGAGCCGGCCCGCCCGCACCGCGGGAACGGCGACCAGGTCGCCGGCGCGTACCCCGTGCGCGGCCAGGTGTGCGGCGACCCGGTCGGTGGCGGCGTCGAGCTGGGCGTACGTCAGGGTGATGTCATGCCCTTCGACGGCCGGCGCGTCCGGGGCGTGCCGGGCCTGGTCACGGAAGCGGTCGACCACGGTCGGGCCGGCGTACGCGGTCAGCGGCGCGGCCGGGTCGGGCAGCACGCGGCGGGCGGCCGGTGGTACGAGGGAGAGCCGCCCGGCCCGCGCGCCGCCCTCGGCCTGCTCGATCAGCAGGACGTACTGGGCCAGCATCGCCTCGATCCGGGCCCGGTCGAACAGGTCGCGGTTGTAGACCACTTCGAGGCGCAGATCGCGGCCCGCCTCGTGGACGTAGAGGGTCAGGTCCAGCAGCGCGCCGGGCGGCTCGATCGGCAGCTCGGCGGTGCGCACCCCGGCCAGGGCGAGCCGTTCGGCGGGGTAGTTGAGCAGGTTGAACGCCACCTGCGCGAGCGGGGCCCGGCGCAGGTCGCGGTCCGGGCGCACGGCCTCGACGATCAGGCTGAACGGCAGCTCCGCGTGGCCGAACGCGGCGAGCGCGGCGGCGCCGGTGCGCTCGAACAGCTGCGCCAGGGTGGGGTCGCCGGACAGGTCGGCGCGGACCGGGACGGTGTTGACGAACAGGCCGATCAGCTCCTCCAGCTCCGGCTCGCCGCGGCCGGCCACCGGGCAGGCGACGACCAGGTCCTCGGTGCCGGCCAGGCGGGCGAGCAGGACCTGGAAGAGGCTCAGCAGCACCACGAACGGGGTCACCCGGTGGCCGGCGGCGAGGTCGCGTACGCGCTGGGTGAGCGCGCCGGGCAGGGCCTGCCGGACCCGGCCGGGGGTGTGCGTCTGCAGCAGCGGCCGGGCCCGGTCGGCGGGCAGGTCGAGCGCGGCCGGCGCCCCGGCGAGCGCGGTACGCCAGAAGTCCCGCGCCGCGGCGCCCTCGGTCCCGGCGAGCCGGCGCTGCTGCCAGGCGGCGAAGTCGCGGTAGCGCGCGGCGTTCGGCACGACCGGGCTCGGCGCGCCGGCGAGCCGGTCGGCGTAGCGGTCGCCCAGCTCCGTCAGCAGCAGGCTCAGCGACCAGCCGTCCGCGATGGCGTGGTGCAGGACCAGCACCAGGGCCCATTCGGCGTCGGCGAGGCGGATCAGCCGGGCCCGCCAGAGCGGGCCGTCGGCGAGGGCGAACGGCGCGTTGGCGTCCGTGTCGGCGAGCTTCGCGAGGATCTGCTCCGCGTCCGGCAGCCCGCGCAGGTCCTCGACCGGCAGCTCGACGGGGCCGGGCGCGGCGACGACCGCGACGGGCTGGTCGCCGGCCATGGCGATCGAGCAGCGCAGCGTCTCGTGCCGCTCGGCGACGTCGCCGAGCGCGCCGGCCAGCGCCGCCGGGTCCAGTTCGCCGTGCAGGCGCAGGCCCACCGGCAGGTTGTAGGTGGCCTGGTCCGGGTTGAGCCGGTCGACGAACCACAACTGCCGCTGGCCGTAGGAGAGCGCGGCCGGGGCGTCGGCGGGCCCGGCGATCGGGTCGGCCTCGGCCCGCGGCGCGGCGGCGTCGATCTCGGCCGCGAGGGTGGCGACGCTGCGGTGCCGGTGGATCGCGGCCGGGTCCAGCGCCACGCCGAAGTCCCGGCGGACCCGGGCGAGCAGCCGCATCGCGAGCAGCGAGTGCCCGCCGAGGGCGAAGAAGTCGTCGTCGACGCCGATCCGGGCGCCGGGCAGCAGGTCCGCCCAGGCCACGAGCAGCCGGGCCTCGGTGCCGGTGCGGGCCGCGACGATCGGCCGCCGGGTGTCGGCGGCGGGTGCGGGCAGCGCGGCCCGGTCCACCTTGCCGTTGGCGTCCAGCGGCAGCGCGCCGAGCCCGACGAAGGCGGACGGCACGAACGCGGCGGGCAGGCCGTGCGCGCACCAGGCCGCCAGGTCGGCGTCCGCGGGCGTACGGCCGGCGGCCACGACGTAGCCGACCAGCCGGACGTCGTCGCCGGTGCCGTGCGTGGCGACAGCCGCCGCGCGCACCTCGGGGTGGGCGCGCAGCCGGGCCTCCACATCGCCCGGTTCGATCCGGAAGCCGCGCACGTTGAGCTGGCCGTCGACCCGGCCGAGGAACTGCAGCGTGCCGTCCGGGTTGAGCCGGCCCCGGTCGCCGGTGCCGTACATCCGGGCGCCAGCGACGAACGGATCGCTCCGGAACCGCTCGGCGGTCAACTCGCGCAGGTGCAGGTATCCGCGGGCGACTCCCGGCCCGCTGATCCACAGCTCCCCCGGCTCGCCCGCGGCGACCGGCGCGCCGGCCTCGTCGAGGACGTATACCCGGTGGTTGTCCATCGGCCGGCCGATCGGGACGCTGCCGGCCGCGTCGGCGGTGCATTCCATCAAGGTCGCGGTGACCGTGGTCTCGGTCGGCCCGTAGGCGTTCAGCACCCGCGGCCCGGCGGCCACCCACCGGGCGATCTGCGCGGCGCTGGGCGCCTCGCCCCCGACGATCATCAGCTTCAGCGCCGGCAGCGCGGCCGGATCCAGCAGGCCGAGCAGGCTGGGCGGGACCTCGGCGACGGTGACGCGCTGCCGGTGCAGCAGCGCCTGCAACCGGTCCGGCGCAAGCCGGTCCTGTTCGTCGGCGAGGACCAGGGTGGCGCCGACCGCGAGCGCCGGAAAGATCTCGGCGACCGAGATATCAAAACCGATGCTCGCGTACGCAAGAATGCGGTCGTCCGGTCCGATCCGGTAGGCGCGCGCGCTGCCGAGCACCAGGTCCACGACGCTGCGGTGCTCGACGCAGACCCCCTTGGGCCGCCCGGTGCTGCCGGAGGTGTAGATCACGTAGGCGAGCTGTTCGGGCCGCGCCGGCGCCGGAGCGGGCCCGCAGGCGCCGGTGTCGGCGGCGTCGATCAGCCGCCAGCCGCCCTCCGGCAGCCGCGACCGCGTGGCCGCGTCCATAATGCACGCGACCGGCTCGGCGTCACCGGCGATGAGCGCGAGCCGGGCCGCCGGCAGCTCCGGATCGAGCGGCACGTAGTACGCCCCGGACTTGAGCACCGCGAGCAACGCCACGATCAGCTGGGGCGTACGCGAGACGCAGACCCCGACCGCGACCTCCGCCCCGGCGCCCGCGGCAGTCAGTGATGCGGCCAGCGCGGCGGCCGAGCGGTCCAGCTCGCCGTAGGTCAGCGCGGTCGAGCCGTGCACGACGGCGACCGCGTCCGGTCTGGTGCTGGCGGCGGCCGCGACGAGTTCCGCGAGCGAGCAGTCGGGCAGGTCGGCCGGCGCGCCGGCGGCCCATCCGAAGATGTCGGAATCCATGCCGGGCCAGACCGCCCGGACCGGCCCGGTGATTAGCCGCTGACGGCTTTCCGTCCGAACGGATCAAGTTGGCCGGTGCCGTCCTCTCCCGGGGGACATCGGTCTACTGCACGAGCAAGGAGCGACTATGGCGGTGGCCATCCAGGACCTCACTAAGCGCTATCCGCGCACCGACCGCCCGGCCGTCGACGGGCTCAGCCTCACCGTCGACGCCGGCGAGGCGTTCGGGCTGCTGGGCCCCAACGGCGCCGGCAAGACCACGCTCGTCAACGTGTGCACGACCCGCACCCCGCCGACCGCGGGCAGCGTGTCGGTCGCCGGGCACGACGTGCGCGCGGCGCCGCTCGACGTGCGCGCCAACATCGGCGTGGTCACCCAGTACAACACCCTGGACCGCTCGTGTTCGGTGGCCGACAACCTGTACTTCCACTGCCGCTACTTCGGCTGGAGCCGCAAGCAGGCCAAGGCCCGGACCGGGGAGTTGCTGGAGACGTTCCGGCTCACCGCCAAGGCCGGCGCGCCGCCGATCGTGCTCTCCGGCGGCATGGTGCAGCGGCTGCAGATCGCCCGCGCGATCGCGCACCGCCCGCGGGTGCTGTTCCTCGACGAGCCGACCGCCGGGCTGGATCCGCAGAGCCGGCTGGCGCTCTGGGACCAGCTGGACAAGCTCAAGCGGGACGGCACCACGATCCTGCTGACCACGCACTACATGGAGGAAGCGGACGGGCTCTGCGACCGGCTCGCCATCATCGACCAGGGCCGGATCCTCACCACCGGCTCGCCGGAGCAGCTCAAGCGGGACAACGGCAGCGGCACGGTCGTGACCATCACGGTCGCCCGGCCGGAGGCGGTGTCCGTCGAGGAATTGCGCTCGGCGCCGGGCGTACGGGCCGTGGAGGTCACGGCGACCGGCTTCCGGATCGACACCGACGGCGCCGAGCACGGCCTCGCCCACCTGGTCCCGGCCGCGCTGGCCGGGCAGGTCCAGGACATCGCGGTACGCGAGCCCACCCTGGAGACCGTCTTCATCAACCTGACCGGGAGGGATCTGCGTGAATAAGTCGTCCGCCGCGCGGCAGTTGAGGTCGTTCGGCGGCCTGCTGGCCCGCGACGTCTCGGTGCTGCGGCACAACGTGTCCGAGTTTCTCCTGCGTACGCTGGCCCAGCCGGTGTTGTTCGTGTTCGTCTTCGCGTATCTGTTCCCGCACATCGGCCAGGGCATCGGCGGTGGCTCGGCGCGCTTCGCCAGCGTGCTGATCCCGGGGCTGGTCGCCGTGACCGCGGTCTTCGCCGGCGTCTCCACGGTGAGCCTGCCGCTGGCGATCGAGTTCGGGGCGACCCGGGAGATCGAGGACCGGGTCACCGCGCCGCTGCCGGTGTGGGCGATCGCGGTGGAGAAGCTGGTGTTCGGGGCGCTGCAGAGTTTCGTGTCGGCGGCGGTCGTGCTGCCGCTGGGCATGCTCATCTCCGGCAGCGCGATCGGCGTCGACGTACGCAATCCGGGTTTGCTCGTGGCGGTGGCCGTGCTGGCCTGCTGGATCTCCGGGGCGCTTGGGCTGGCCGTCGGCACGCTCGTCGCGCCGCAGCGGATGGGCCTGGTCTTCTCCGTGCTGGTGGTGCCGCTGACCTTCCTCGGCTGCGTCTACTACCCCTGGGTGGCCCTGGAACCGGTGCGCTGGCTGCAGATCGGGGTGCTGGCCAACCCGGTCGTCTACATGGCCGAGGGTTTGCGGGCCGCGCTGACGCCGGACGTCCCGCACATGAGCGCGGCCGTCTATCTCAGCGTCGGCACCGGTCTCGCGCTGGCGCTGACGGCGCTGGGACTGCGGCTGTTCCAGCGCCGGGTGGCCATCTGAGGCACTTGGGT
>Ga0307512_10007700_pt1 | contig 10612 bp, 11 predicted proteins | sample 14_EM_MG_FD_200267 | JGI IMG/M metagenome (GOLD analysis project Ga0307512, IMG submission 200267) | Populus trichocarpa ectomycorrhiza microbial communities from riparian zone in the Pacific Northwest, United States - 14_EM | ecosystem: Host-associated > Plants > Roots > Unclassified | place... | reverse complement strand
GCCAATATTCGTTGAATCGCTGTGAAATAAGGTGATATTTCGGACGAAAAGTGCGGGTTTTCGAATGTGACTCAACGAATACTGGTCAGATCGCAAATCTGAGACCGGGAGGGGAAAGAGGGGCTAAAACTACACAATCTACGTACTGATCATGTCACGATACGATCAGAACTCAGATACTTAATGGGAGCCAAAATATTCGATTTGAAATGCCGGGTGATTGGTCGAAACCCGTTGCAACGGTCCGGTTCCGGGTGGGAACCAGACCCAGAACCGAACCGGGAATTCGGACCCGTTGCTAACACTACCCTTGGGCAATAAGCAAAAGAGCAAGAAACCGTTGAAATCGGTGAATTCGAACAACTCCTCCTCCTCCTCCTTCTCCTCATCCAAGACATGCACTTGGTGCAAGAAACATAATCCAGGAAAATACGAAGGACATACCTAGAACGAATGTTTTCGTCTGCAGAAAATGAATAAGGAGAAGAAACAAAAAGAAAAGAAGGAAAAAGCCAAGGAGGCAAATGTTACTACTGAAGAACAAAAAGTAAAAAGCAAATCCTTCTACTTTGTCATGGCCTGTACCTCACACATGACTCCTTATGCAGGACGTCCCCTCAACTACTTGATATGTGGCTGATTTGTAAAATTCAGTTCACAAAAGAGCATGGAGATTGTTGGCAAAGGAGATGTGGTGATGGACTGTGTTTTGAGAAATGGATCGGTTTCTTCTTTTTGTGTTCGAGGTGTTTTGCATGTTCCTGATTTGGCACATCCTTTGATTTCTTGGAGGAAATTACAGGAAAAGGGATATACAGAGTTTGGAGAGGGGTATTATATTTCAATTAATAAGGGAACAAAAGTTGTTTTTGAAGCTGTTTTTGACGGAAATTTGTTTAAAATTCCTGAGACATCACATTCAGCACAGATTACTTATGACTTCTGGCATCAGGCTCTCGGACATTTAGCACCATCAACAATGTATAAATCGCAACAGTTATATTCCGATGCCAATATACCAGCATGACCTACACATTACATCTGCCCCTCCTGCATCAAAAGCAAAATGACTCAATCTCCTCGAACAACATCATCAAAGGAGGATAGGAAAAAACTCGATCTTGTTCATTCCGATTTGAGTGGACCCTTTCCGTTTCCGTCATATGGTAATTCCCTTTATTACATTACTCTAATCGATGATGCCACTAGGGTTGCGTGGGTTCAATTCATGAAACCGAAGTCCGAGACAACTCACGTAGTCAAAGACTTTGTTGCAGAAATGGAACTTCAAATCCACAAAACTCCTGCAGCATTTTGAACGGGTAATGGTGGGGACTATGTTACCAAAGACCCGAGAGGGTTCTTTACATCAATGGGAAATATACATGAGTTTTCCCCTCCGTATTCCCACTAGTCAAATGGGGTCGCAGAACATCTTAATCGTACAATAGGAGAGTCACTCAGAGCTATGCTTGAAAGTGCATCAACTTATGATAACAAGTTATGGGCTGAGCCAGTGTTAACCTCAGTATCTATAAAAAATCGACAACCTCATTCGACACTAAAGGATCTAACTCCTTCTGAGGCTTTTCATGGCACCAAGCCATCGATCCAGCACCTTCAAACTTTTGGCAGGGAATGTTATATCCAGTTAACATATCAGAAACGATGGGATGGTCTGAAGTTATCTCTGAGGGCGCAAAGGGCCATTTTCACCGGATACACCAATATCCATCATCATTTTACAATGTTCTCACCTGATACAAAGAAGATCATAGTATCAGCGGACATCTTCTTCCCCCCCCTTAAGATAGAAGGGGCTACGCCAATGATCAAACGCAATATTAACCAGATTCTCACTCCTGTCCAAAGCAACACCCCATTGACGTCTAGTGAGTATACCTGTAATAATAAGAGTAGAACATCTGATAGCATGTGGCGCTACTGGATGGAAGAGAACCCTCAAGAAGCTAATGACTTGGTCAATACTGGTCATCCAACTATTGCTCGACTAATGCAAGCAGACTTCAGGGAAGCGAACAGAGACGGATATCTAGGTGCTCCTGATTGGGTTTTCGATGTCAATAACATGGCTTATGGTGAATCTTTACCAGAACAACCTAACGAAAGAGTGTTCATCGAAGGACTCGACACGATTGAAGAATTCGACGAATCTATTCGGCCAGTTGTTTCTGCAAACCACTTCTTAGAAGAAGAACATCAACAATCTGACCAACAATCTCAACTTGCATTGGGACATTTTCCTCCTTCTCCTCCATGATGTATGAGGCCACCACCAATTCCGCTTGGCCAAGTCGTCACTCATGCTGGAAGGGTAGTTGATCCGCCTGAACACTATTGCTTTGATGGTTATGCCCCTGTAGCTTGTATGCGGGATGCATCTCCTCAACCTCCTACCCCTGAATCACAACCTCTGGAAGGAATTGAAGGAAGTCATTGGGCAAATTTAAGTATACTGACAGTTGAAGAACCAAAGTCCTACCAACAGACCAAAGTGTCACCACAATGGTCAGATTGGAAGAAGGCGATGGATGGAGAACTTAAGTCACTTAAGGGGAATGATGGTTTGGATGTTATCCCAAAACCAGCGGGAAGAAAGATTGTGGCTAGGAGATGGGTATATAAAGCTGAAAGAAATGCTCCAGGAGAAGTCGTACGATATAAAGCATGGTTAATTGCCAAAGGATTTTCACAAATCTTGGATCAGGATTATGATGAAATATTCGCCCCCGTGGTTTGTTATGATTCTCTTAGACTTTTACTGGCATTATCGGCATGCAAAGGATGGCGACCTAGACAACTCGACGTCAAGACTGCATTTCGGTATGGGATATTGAAAAATGAAGTTCATGTGAATCTACCGAAAGGCAGCCGGGTAGATGGGATGGTGGCAAAGTGGAGACGTGTATTTACGCATTGAAACAATCTCTGAGGGAATGGTACTATCGCTGAGTAGAATACCTAGGACCTGTCGGATTTGTTATCACTGCTTGGGATGCCTGTGTTCTTGTTCACGCATCAGGAGAGCTCTTTTTGGCTACATATGTGGACATTATTTCATTGTTTGGAGCTACTGGAGAGCTAAAAGAGCACACCATTAATCTGTTGAAGACTGAGTTCAAGGTCAACGACATGGGTGAGATCAATTGGCTTCTCAGAATCCAAATAACTTTCACCGATGATGGGTTCACTCTCTCCCAGATGACATTCATTAATAATATTCTGAACCGTATTTCGATGCGAGATTGCAAGCCCATCTCAACACCTATCGACTCCAACCATCAGTTGAAGGCTATTGAAGATGATGACGAGCATACCGATCCAATGACATATCAACAAATAATCGGATCTTTGATGTATTTGGTTACTGGAACCAGACCTGACCTATCGTATACAATCGCTCACCTCTCTCAATTCAATTCATCTCCCTCCACAAAGCACCTAACAGCCGCCGAAAGAGTACTACGATATCTCCAAGGAATGAAGGATAGACACCTGTTTGATCCTTGGAATAATCGACTCGAAATGACACCCTATATGGATGCATGTAACGGCAATTGTTTAGATACGAGACGATGTGTTTCTGGATATTTATTTCAACTTGTGAATGCTACTATCTCCTGGAAATGTGGGAAACAGCGGTCCGTCGCTACCTCCACTTGTAAGGCTGAGTATCAGGCACTTGCTATGACGACCAAACATCATCTCTGGTTGTAGCATGGAACACACGAGTTATTGAAAGAAGATATTCCTATCGCTCTCTTTTGCAACAGCAAAGCTGCTATAGATGTGGCATATATAGTGTTAGCAACCGTTCCGGACCGTCACTCCGGGTCTGGGTCCGAGTCCTAACCGAACCGTTGCCAAATTGGCGGTCTGGATCATCAATTCACCAGAACTGCCCACTCGGGTCCGGTTCCATGGTAAACTCCCAACCTGTCTGAATTGGGCGGGTTGTAAACAGGTTGCCCAGCGGGTCCATCTATAGATTCATATAAGGCTCTTGTATTTGCAGTGTGTTAATAGTATCTTATCAGAATCGCGTTTTCAGCAACCAATAATGTTCTTTTGCTTGTTGAGCAGTTTGCAATATCGATTAATTTGGTATCTCTGTTTCACCTTCGATAAATGTTATTGTTGCCTAGCAAGGCGGTCAATAATACAGTTATGAATGCGACGATCCAGGCGATGCCTTGATTACGAAATATGCAAGTTCTAAAACTGTTGAGGCTCCGTTGACACTCGTTTTCAGGATGCCGCAGGGAGCATGTCGCATTTGTTTCTGCCAGTAAAGGCTGCCAATATCTCATCAATGGATGTCTGTAACCAATCGGAACATAACTTACCCAAGATGCAAAGCCAAAACTTATTGACGCTCCGTTGACGCTCATGCTAAGAAGGGGGCGGTGACCGTGTTGCTATCTCTTTTGCCAAGAAAGGCTGCCAATACATCCGTTATGCATAACAACAACCAAGTCACTGGTGAATTACCATACTGACAAGACCACAAATCATTGACACTCCATTGATGCTCATCTTAATGTATTGTCCATTCAACATCTGCTGCCGTCAATAAGTGTTTTCATCCTGATTTGACTTTATCGGTTGTCGTTCTACATGACTGAGACTCGGCCCTGAGGCAAAGCCGAGCGGCATAATAATCCTGCACTGTTCACCCTCACACGACTGAAAATTATGTATCGTGCTAAAAGATTCATTGCGCCTGCTATACATCTATTTATGAACCGAAGTTCACATGCTACTTCTGACCATTCAAGCATAATATATCTTTAACCGAAACTCTCGCTCAAGCTACATAAAGCTGGTGAACCATTGACGCATTCTGTCCTACTTTTTCTTCCCTCCTTTATTTCTCGGCGTTTCTATTGCATTGACCATCACCCACACCTTTTCAGCCTGTCTCTTTGACTTCCCTGTTGGCCGAACCAATCCGGACACATTTGGCGCGGCGCTCACATCCTGCTGCTCTGGGCATTCCAGATCCTCAATGCCATTGTTTTGCTCTGTACCAGATTCATCGTCCGCTGCAGAATTCTCTTCCCTGACAATTGGATTATCCAAGTCGGCATTCCAGTGTAGCCAATCGTAGGTGTCCGAAATGCTTTCAGGTGCACTATCCTTGTCGCTTATGACTGGATGACGGTTGATTCTCCAGATTCGGCGGACATTTCAGATTTGAGTTCGTCCTTCAGGGAGGTCCTTTGCAGACAAGACTGGTGGCAAAGGTGATCTTTCTGACAATTTGAATTCAGCCACACCATCATGTTGGAAGAGTGACCAGGATGCTTTGATGATCTGTTCTGTGTCCAAAATGTATCCTATGGCGGTCATCTGTTTGTCTTGAGTGCCAGATTCCTTCTGGGTAGCATATAGGTTTTGGCGGCCCTGCCACATCTCCACAACGTCGTAAACCTTGGCCATTCGGTGCAATTTCTTTTCCTCCACCTCTTTCTTCATTTCCGAGTCATTTTCTGTGTTCATGGTATCCAATTCTGGGTCAGTGGCTGCCAAAATCCCATTATTGTGTTGAGCAAACTGCCTTACAACGACTTCTTCGCGCAGGGTCGTGCCTGGGGTTTTTGACTGCCTCCAGCCAATAACATCTCGGCCAAGGGAAAAACTGGCCTCCACTCCGACACCATGTGGTATGATAGAGAATATGTGGCGCGCCACATTGGAGAGATTGGCATACTTTGAGTGCGATTCTTCTTGTTGGTGCCACCAATCGGTTATGTCCGGTATCCAAAATGTACTACTAATCTCGATTCGGTCGGAGTGGTAATCATTGAGATTCGGATTCATTTGTCCCCAGTTCTGTGGTGCTTCAGGCAGACAGTTAAGAAGGAGCCTGGCGGCGGTCAATAAGCGGGCTGCGTGATTGCTTCGTCCGGGTGTCGTCTCAGCCACATTGTTAGGCGTTAAGTATTCCTCATCATTGTTGGACAAATCATATGGATTAAGGGATGATTGATAGGACCGGGATGCCGTTGCAGAGGGGAGGAGATTGCTGCTTGGTACGGTTTCGAGTTTATTGCCAGGCACACGTCGGTGTTTGGCACAGTATTCATTCTCCCCTACTTCAGTAAGTCCTCTTGGTATAGTGTAGTGTAGGATGTCTCATCCTCAGGATCAATATCCATTCTCTTGTCCCACTTTCTAAATGATCGCAACTTCCAGAAAGGATCGAGGATATGTGCAGAAATGAGAAGCATGCACTTCACTGGAGTCACTTCAGCGTAGTATTTGGAAAGCTTCTGTCGAGCTAACTTCAGAGCGAAGAACAAGTCTTCTTTCCACTGAGTCTTCTTCTTGGCCAAAGCTCACATTACGCCATCCATGTGATCGAACATGTCATTGTACACTGTGATGACGTGATGCAATGTGACCATATGCCTCTTCCACATCCAAAGGGTCCAATATCGAAATGGCTTCAATACTTCCATGACATACTTGACAATCGTCCACTCATCCTGAGTTGTGAATAGTGGCCGGTATTCACAGTATTTTGGGTATTGAAGCCACTCGCATGTGAATTCCTGTAATCGGTAGGCGCGCTCGAGCAACTCCAATGTAGAGTTCCAACGTGTCTTCACATCCATAATCACAAGCACTGCAATGCAAACTTTGGTTTTTGACAGTCAATGAAGTCGTTTCGGTGACCAGGTGTTAGCGTAATTAATACAGCAAGCATTCTCTGCTATATGAAGGTCAGCTTCAGAACTTTCAAAATATCATGAAATACGTACTTTCTCAATTATCTTTGTTAAACCTGGTCTCATGGCCGACACCTTGTTGATTCTAGCATTGCCCTCTTTTCGAAGTCTGTGACTCTTCCCAACGTCCATGCTTTCATTCTCTCCAAATTGCTGATCGTGCCCATGGGCTTCCCAAGACTTGGTGCAGCCTTTCACACCGAGACTGATCGTGAATGCATGTAAAGCAGGCTGTATGACGCGCGCCATGCATGGTATGTGGTTCCTCAATGCCGGCCACTCGATTCCGGAGGCCCCAAGTGTTGATTGCAGCTCGCTTGTCATCGAGTAGTTTGAGGAAGCATTATCAGTTGTAATCCGAGAAAACGGCCGTCGGTAAGCCGAAAACACTCAAGCACGTCCTTCAAATGTACTGCTAGCCTTGCTTCAGTATGTTGGCCCTTGACCTATCATCCTTAATTAGCTTTTGAAATGGGAACAGAACAGGCGATAAACCTCATCGAAAGCAAGTTGAACTTCACGCAATGCCCAATTTCGATCTATATGATAAGCAATGGCTGACATTATAGCGAGTTTGTTCTTTGAAGTCCATCCGTTCAAAGCTAAACTATCTTTATTTCGTAACGGCAATTACATCTTAATTGAACCCACAGTCAGTGCATATTCCCTCTGGCAAATGTTGCTAAGGGTAGTAGCGGACGACAGGACTGGGTCGTCGCGTAATGCCTTATATGACTGTCATAGGTCAAGATTTGATATAGCGTTCCATGGAATGTGTGCCGAAACAAATCCTAACATCAGGTAGCGCTTCGATGTGTCTTGGTGAAATTCGGAGGTTTCAAAGTCCTTAGCTGCCAGTTTGGAACGTTTTGTCTGTCATTTCAATCAATATGGATTTAGCTAGATATCAAATCAGATATCCCTCTGCAAACTTACTACTGTGATTCATCGACTTCCTTGCCTCTTCAGAATGGCCAAAGCTGTGTCATCCACCATCGAACAAGTCAATTCGGTAAGTTCTGACTCTGTCAATTCGTTTCACTTTGCGATGTGAGCTTGTGCCAGCAAGTGTTTCCCCATTGAGTTAATCCCATGTTCTGATGGACGACGAAGAACTCGATGACAAACGATACAAATGATGCCAGGGCTGCCGGTCTCCTCAATTGCACAGTGTGAATAGAATCACCACGACAGCGCATGTCTAAAATTATCCCAAGCAATAGGCCGCTTCAAATGTCCATTCATTGAAGCCCACCAAGCATCAAGGAGGATTTGCAATGTAATGTAGCTGAAATCATGAAGAGAGCCAAGTTCATCTTTGGAAGAGATCATAACCTCGAGCAATGAGGTGTTCAAAGATTTTGTATCCGACATGGCGGTAGAATTTAGGATGCTGGGTATTCCGACTTGAGAGACTGCCCAAAATCACGATATATTAAAGCAGACTGCAGGTTCTTAAATATTGACTCTACAGCTACAAAGAAAATAATCAGATCAGTATGACATTGCATGCATATTTGTGAAGTTGAATACTAGGACAGATTGCAACGACTGACCGGGTGAAACTCCATTTATGAATGGCATAATGCAGTTTATTGCTGTGTAGCATTCGGAGCCTTAACGTACCATGGGTGTTGAATTGTATGAGGCGGACACGATATCGTCACTTGCATTTTTGCCAATGAAGGTTGCCGATCGGTTCATTCAGGTTTATCTGTGTTCCATTCCTGTAAGATTATCCAAGATGCCAGCGCACAGATCATTGACGCTCTGTTGACGCTCATTTTGGGACCTGTTAACGATTTTATTGTAAGCATATTTGCCTAGAAAGGCAGCTGATAGTACGATTATAAATCATTGTGGTCGCATAGCCACTTGATTTCCCAAGATCGAAGGCCAAAAATCATTGACCCTCCGTTGACGCTCATTTTTAGGGCATAGTGACGATGTCGTCGAAAGCCATTTTGCCTAGAAATACGGCCGATAGTTCGATTATGTGTTTATGTCGCAGCACTGCCCTCCGATATTCCAAGGTGCATGGCCAGATGTAGTTGACGGTCCGTTGACGCTCATTTTTAGGACATAGTTGCGATGTTGTAGTACCCATTTTTGCCTCGAAAGGCAGCCAATAATCAGATCATGGCTTAATATTGCCGCACAGCCCTAGGAATGTTCATGATACAAGGCCAAAAGTTGTTGACGCTCAGTTGACTCTCATTTTTAAGACATATTTTCGATCTCGTAGCAACTGTTTTTGCCTAGAAAGACTCCCAATAATCTGATTATGGCTCAATGTCGCCGCACACCCCTAGGGTTCTCGATGATAGAAGGCCAAAAGCGGTTGACGCTCCGTTGACACTCATGTTTAGGACATAGTTGCGATGTCTTTGCCACCGTGTTTCCCTAGAAAGGCAGCCGATAATCTGATTATGACTCAATGTCGCCGCACAGCTCATGCATTTTCCACGATGCAATACCAACAGTCATTGACGCTCTGTTGACGCTCATTTTTAGGACATAGTAGACATGTTGCCCCCACCATTGTTCCATAGAAAGGCGGCCGATAGTTTGATTATGACGTACTGTAACCGCACAGCCTACTGGATGTTTCATGACGCAATGCAAAAATCTTTGACACTGCGTTGACGCTCATTTGTAGGATGTGGCAATGAGCATGTGATTTACCTTCTTCGCAATAACGCCAACCTATACATCCGCTTTGGAAGGATGTGACAATGCAGCCTATTGATTGCTGAATGTGTTAGACCCAAAATTTTTCGCACTCAGTTGACGCTCACATTAATCACATCGAAACAGCCTGTAATGGCACGGCTGGACGTGACGTGTCCAGGTCAGGGTAACACCTGCATTATACAGTCGGCTCGCCACGAGCCTTAGTCCTCTAGCGATAATCCTATCTTATTCTACTCTACAATATTGACATCCACGTTTGCAACCGTATCTACTGATATACCTTTCTATGAGGCCTTACACAGGCCTATGCCTTTACACTATTAACGCTCTTACAATTTCAGATACATTTCTCATACAGGATTTCATGTATGAACCCTTTCCAACGCGTCACGACATTAACATCAGCAACGACCCTAATTTCCGTCTGAAACACCCGGGTGTTCCAGACGGCTCTGACGGCTCTGACGGAACCTCGTACGCTCTGACAGAGGATTACACGCTACCCTTCCCCCAGGCGACCGGTCGCATTGCATATGTACCTCCTTTACTTTATGGTGACGTATACGCATCATCAGAACGACACATGTGTTACACTCTCCGCAGGGGCTGCAGTTATGATGAAGCTGTTCACACAACGCCTGGCAATCGACGACAAGCCTGGGAGCACCTGGGAGCGCTGGCGACAAACCTGGGAGCGCTGGCGACATGTCTGGGAGCACCTCGAATCACAGTCATGTATTCAGTTTGTATTCTCATCTATGTATCCATGTATCTATATAGCTACCCATCTACCCACGCTATATCTGGACTGGCTGCGGTCTGCCGAATATATACTCACTGTCACCCTGTCCAGCTCCGTTACCCCTGTATCTCCGTACAATCGCCGTCGCTCCTTGAAGATATACTTGATCGAGCGTGTTTGAGATGCACTTGGAGACGGAGATTGAGTGAACTCAGAGATGCACTTGGAGGCCGTGATTGAGCCAGTTTGGAGATGCAATCGGAGGCCGTGATAGTGCGAACTTGGAGGCCGTAATGAAGCGAGTTAGGAGATGCACTTTGAGGCCGTGATCGTCAACTCAGAGATGCACTTGCAGGCCGGGATCGAACGAGTTTGGAGATGCACTTGGAGGCCATGATCGTGCGAACTTGCAGGCCGTAAT
>Ga0307512_10007698_pt1 | contig 10616 bp, 10 predicted proteins | sample 14_EM_MG_FD_200267 | JGI IMG/M metagenome (GOLD analysis project Ga0307512, IMG submission 200267) | Populus trichocarpa ectomycorrhiza microbial communities from riparian zone in the Pacific Northwest, United States - 14_EM | ecosystem: Host-associated > Plants > Roots > Unclassified | place... | reverse complement strand
CGCCTGGTCGAGCCGGGCACGCCCGGCACCCTGTACGTCCGGGGTGACTCCACCGCGACGGGCTACTGGTCTCGATACGCGGCGTCCCGGCAGGTGTTTCAGGGCGAATGGTTGCGCACCGGCGACACCTATGTATGCGACGACGAGGGTTACTACCGCTGCCTCGGCCGCACGGACGACGTACTCAAGGTCAGCGGCATGTGGGTGGCACCGTCCGAAGTGGAGAATCGGCTGCTCGCCCATGATGCCGTGGCGAACGCCGTGATCGTGGGCGCGCCCGACGCCGACGGGCTGGACCGGCCGGTCGCCTTTGTCATGCTGGTGGCCGGCCGTCAGGCGAGCGAGGCGGAACTCGTCGAATTCTGCCGGGAGGGCATCGAGTCGTACAAGCGGCCCCGCAAGGTGGTTTTCGTCGACGGATACCCGACCACGGCGACCGGGAAGATCCGCCGCGTCGAGCTGCGGGCCACCGCCCGGAACCTGCTGCGGGAGCCGGCCGAGCCGACGGAGGTCACCCACCGGTGAAGTACGACCGGTCGGGGTGACCTCCGCCGAGGCGGGGACCTAGCTCAGGAACTCGACCGTGCCGGCGTCCAGGTCGTAGCGGGCCCCGACGATCTGCAGGGAACCCGCGGTGACCGCGGCGCTGAGGATCGGCTTCTTGGCCAGGGCGGCGACGACGTTCGCCACGTTCTTGCGCACTACGGCGTCGACCAGGTCGGCGGGTTTGGTCGCTGCTTCCTCCTCGACCGCCGGCTTGATCGCCGCGACCAGCGCGTCGATGTCGTTGCCGGCCGCGGGCGATTTCTTCTCGACGGCCTCGATGGTGGCCTTGACCGCGCCGCACTTCTCGTGGCCCAGCACGACGATCAGCGGGATCTTCAGCTCCGCGATCCCGTACTGGATGCTGCCCAGGACCGCGTGGTCGACGACCTGGCCGGCGGTCCGGGTCACGAACAGGTCGCCGAGACCCTGGTCGAAGACGATCTCGGGTGGCACCCGCGAGTCGGCGCAGGACAGGATCACGGCGAACGGGTGCTGGCCGGCCGCGAGGGAGGTCCGGTAGGCGACGCTCTGGTCGGGGCGCAGCGGGCCACCGGCGGTGAACCGTGCGGCACCGTTCGTGCGCCGGGTGATCGCCTGCTCGGGGGTGGTGACCGTGGGCTCCGACGGCGCTGGTGAACTCGTGGCGGCGTCGCCTGCGGCGCCCGAGCCGGTCGACGATGCGCACCCGACAAGAGCGCCGACGCCGGCGGCGAAACCGAGCCCGAGCGCCACCCGACGCGTTGACTGACCTGACATATGTACGTTCAACCTCCAGAACTCAGGGGCGACTCGCTACCTTTTGTAGTGAATCATCCCCTGGTATTGGTGAGAGGCGAACGTCGAAATGGCCGGGCTCCCCGATACCCTCACGCGCATGTTCATCGCTGGTGATCACGTCTACCTTCGCCACCTGCAGCGCGACCGGCTCGCCGCGCTGTTCCCGCTGCGGGTCGTGTACGACCGGAGCGACGGCCTGCTGCTCTGGGCCCCGGCCGGGACCACGGGGTGGCATTTCAACATGCCGGACGGGCGCGGACTGGCCGAGACGCCCCTGCGGGAATGGATGGCTGCCCACCGCGTTCCGGTCCCGTACAGCATCGCCCACGGTCTGCTCAGCTGGCATCCCCGTGGGCGGGACTATTCCATCCGGTGGTTCTTCCGCCCCGACGGGCAATTCATCCGATGGTACGCGAATCTTGAACAGCCCGCGGTCGCCTGGCGCGACGACGGCATCGCGGGTATCGACACGGTCGACTGGGATCTCGACGTGGTGATCGGCCCCGACCGCCACTGGGAGTGGAAAGACGAGGACGAGTTCGCCGCCCGGCTCGAGGTGCCGGAGGCGTACTGGGTCGACGACGAAGAACGCGTCCGCCGGGCCGGCAAGGAGGTCATCGGGCTCGTCGAGTCCGGCGTGTTCCCGTTCGACGGCACGTGGTGCGACTTCCGGCCCGACCCGGCCTGGACGATGATGGCGCCAAGCCTGCCGCCCGGCTGGGACCGTCCCACCCCGGGCTGGGCCGGCGCGTGACGGAATCGCGGGGGTGACCAAGCCGGTGCCAACCATGACCCGGGCCGTCGCGGCGGCGCGAGCCGCTGCCGAGCCGGCGGTCCGCAGCGCCGGCTCGTGGCTCGGCCGGCTGCCGGAGCCGGCCGTCGACCTGGGGCTGGCCGCCACCCTGCTGGTGGCGATGGTGGTCGAGCGGGTCGCGTCGGCGCCGGGGCTGGGCGATCATTTCCTGGGCGCGGTGCTGCTGTGCGTGGTGATCGCCGGCAGCCTGGTCGCCCGGCGCCGCGCGCCGCTGGCGGCCTACGCGGCGGGCACGGCCGGGCTGATCGTCGAGGCGCTGTGGCTCGGCCCGGGCCCGCTGTCGCCGTTCGCGAACCTCATCGGCCTGTACTCGCTGGGCCACTATGCGACCGCCGGGCGGGCCCGCCTGGGGCCGATCCTCGCGCTGCCCGGCGTGCTCGGCTACTTCATGGCCCAGGACGATCAGTCCGTGGCGTTGCCGGTCGGCGTGCTGTTCGTCTGGCTGCTGGCCTGGGCGACGGGCTACAGCACCGCGCGGCGGCGCGAGCGGGCGGAGTCGCGGCGGCGGATGATGCACCGAGAAGCGGTCATCGACGAGCGGGTGCGGATCGCCCGCGAACTACACGACGTGATCGGACACGCGGTGAACGCGATGCTGATGCAGGCCGGCGCCGGCCGGATGGTGCTCGACACCGACCCCGAGCGGGCCCGCGAGATGCTCGCCGGCGTCGAACGCACCGGGCGTAACGCCCTGGAGGAGCTCGACCGGGTCCTGGGGGTGCTGCGCGCCGACGACGACGCCCAGCCGGGACTGGACGATCTCGACCAGGTCGTGCGGCCGATCGTGGACGCCGGGATGGCGGTGCACGTGCACGTCGAACCGGCCGCGCGGGAGTTGCCGCGCAGCCTGGAACTGTCGGCGTACCGGATCGTCCAGGAGGGGCTGACCAACGCCCTGCGGCACGGCCGGGCCCGGTCGGCCGAGGTGGACATCCGGGTGACCGGCGGGGCGATGCTGGTCGAGATCAGCGACGACGGCCGCGGTCCCGCGCCGGGCTACCAACCGGGCCGCGGGCTGCTCGGCATCGGCGAACGGGCGGGCGTCTACGGCGGATCGGTCCGGCACGGCTCCGGCGAAGAAACCGGGTTCACCTTGCGCGCAGAGTTGCCACTCCCATGACGATCCGGGTGTTGCTGGCCGACGACGATGTCCTGCTGCGTACCGGCGTTGCGGTGGTGTTGGGAAGTGCGCCGGATCTTGAGGTTGTCGGCGAGGCCGCGGACGGGCTGCGCGCGATCGAGCTGTGCCGCCGCGCGGCGCCGGACGTCGTACTGATGGATGTGCGGATGCCGGGCATCGACGGGATTGAGGCGACCGCGCGGATCGTCGCCGCCGGGTTGCCGGCGCGGGTCCTGGTCCTCACCACGTTCCGCAACGACGACTATGTGTGGCGGGCGTTGCGGGCCGGGGCGAGCGGGTTCCTGCTCAAGCGCGCGTCGCCGGAGCAACTGATCGAGGCGGTCCGCACGGTGGCCGCCGGTGACACCCTGCTGGATCCGTCGGTCACCCGGGCGCTGGTCGAGCACTTCGTGCTGCGCGCCGAGGGGCCCGGCGCCGGCGCGCCGGAGCGGTCCAGGTTGGAGCGGTTGACCGTACGCGAGGTGCAGGTGCTGCGGCTGGTGGCCGAGGGCTTGTCGAACGAGCAGATCGCGGACCTGCTCGTCATCGCCGAGTCGACGGCCAAGACGCACGTGAAGCGGATCCTGCTGAAGATCGACGCCCGGGACCGGGCTCAGGCGGTGGTACTGGCCTACCGCTCGGGCCTGATGGAGCAGGGCCGCTAGGGGTGGCGTACCCCTGCTGGGGTATGCCCACGCACCTCAGCGGAGGGACGTTTCGCCGACGGGATCGCCATAGCGTCACGCCCAGATTCCTACGAAGGAGCGGGCATGAACGCGTTGGCGGGACAGGTGTGGCGGGCGGTCCGCCCGGTCGGCACGTACCAAAGGCTGTTGTGGTGGGCGGGAACGCTGCTGCTCGCCTCGGCGGTGGTGCACGGTGTGGTGGCCGCTGTGGACGGCTCGCCGTGGTGGGGGCCGGTGTCGTGGCGCAAGCCGATCACCTTCGGGTTGTCGCTGGGCCTGCTGCTGTGGGCGGTCGTGTGGATCCTGCGGCAGTTGCCCGAGCGGTGGTGGGCGCGGGTGCCGGCCGGTCTGATCGGCTTCAGCGCGCCGGTGGAGGGCGCGCTCATCACCATGCAGCGCTGGCGCGGGGTCGCCTCGCATTTCAACGAGGCGACCCCGTTCGACTCGGCCATCTGGTCGGCGATCGGGACGCTGATCCTGCCGCTGACCCTGGGCGTGACGCTGCTGCTGATCGTGTCGTTTGTCCGGTTCCGGGGCACCCTGGCGTCCCGGGTCGCGGTGGTGGCCGGCCTGGCCGGGATCCTGGCGGCCGGATGGATCGGCCGCGACATGGCGGCGATCGGCGAGGCCGCCTTCGCGGCGACCGGGCAGGTGCCGCAGGACGAACTGATCGGCGCGGCCGGCAGCGCCAAACTGGCGCATTTCGTGGGGCTGCACGCGGTGCAGGTGCTGGCGGTGCTCGCGATCGTGGTGAACGCCGGGCGGCTTTCGGCCCGCGCGGCAGGCCTGGTCACCCTGGTCGGGGCCGCGGGCTATGCGGCCGTGTTCGGCGCCGTCACCGCGACCGCGTACGCCGGCAGGGCACCGTATTCGCCCACCGTGGCGATGTCCTTGCTGCTGGTCGGTGGCGTGCTGGCGCTGGTTGCGGCCGCGGTCGTCGCGGTCACCCGGCGGTTGCCCGCCGACGACCGCATCGCCGGCCCGCTCGGGGCCGGGCGATGACGGCCGTGGGCTACTTGAGCCGTACGTCGAACAGCGGGCTGGCGGCCAGCTTGCGGAACGCGCCCAGGCTGGAGGCGGCGCTGTTGATGCTGATGTCACGGTCGCCGAAGGCGTCGCAGTCGGTGTCGAAGTAGACGATCGCCTTGATCGCGGGCCGCGTGGCCAGTTCCGGCAGCACGCTGTTGAACTGGGCGGCCTTGTCGACGACCTTGCCGACCCGGTGGTAGACGCCCCACTCGGCGACCATCACCGGCTTGGCCGGGTGGTTGAGCACGGCCCAGTCGTAGAAGCCGGTACCGTTCGGGGCGCTGCGGTCCAGCAGGTCACCGAACATCCCGTGGTGGTAGCCCGGCTCGGCCGAGACGTAGGAGTCCAAGCCGACCCAGTCCACAACGTCGTCGCCCGGGTACAGGTCGTTCCACCACGACTTGGCCATCCACTTCTCGTTGCCCATGTACGCCACGACGCTGACCGCGTTGTCGACGCCCTGCGCGCGCAGCCGCTGGATCACGTGCCGGTACGACGCGGCGAAGTCCTTGGCGGTCATGCCGGAGCCCGCGGCCGGTCGTACGTCGTCCTCGGGCTCGTGGTTGAGCACCAGGAAGAACTTCTCCGGGAACGTCGACTTCACCCGGGCCGCGAACGTGTCAATCCGCTTGTCGAGCTTGCCGGCGGCGACGTTGGCCCAGGTCGAGCCGTACTCGACCCGCCAGTTGAGCAGCAGCACGCGGGGGTGCGCCGGGTCCCGGGTCATCGCGATCTCGCTCGCGGTCGGGAACGTCTCGTCACCCTTGTGATACGTGTGGAAGATGGTGGCCGTCCGCCCGCTGAGCTTCTCCCAGGTCTTGAGCTCCTCGTCGCGCGGCACCGAGCTGAACCCGCCGGCGGCGGCGCCCCACAGCACGCCGCAGGACGGAACTAGCCGGGCGTCGGTCACACAGCCGGCCGCCTTCGGCGCCGGTACCGATGCCGCCGTGGCCGGGGCCGTGGCGGTCAGTGCCGCGCCGGCTCCGGCGAGCAGAGCGGCCAGCGAGAACATGGACTTGCGTACTGTCGAGCGCACTATTCTGATCTCCCCCGAGTGGTCCGGCCGGGTGCTCGGCCGGGCATACGAAGAAGGTTCAGCGGCGTGCGGTGCGCCGCCAGTGCCCGTCGCGGTGCCGCGGGGTTGCTTCGCCCTCGAGACTCCGGATGGTCAGGTGCAGATTGTCGGGACGGTAAACGAAATGCTGGGCGCCGATGGCGTCGCCGATTGGCCCGAGATCCCGCGCGATCGCGTCGCGGATGTGGTCGTCGACCAGGGCGACCAGGCTCAGGCCCCAGCGCGGCTCGCCGTGCCGTGGCGGCGGATCAGGCAGGTATGTCCCGGCCGCCAGATGCTCGCGGGCTTCGTCCCACAGGCGGGCGTACTTGTCCCGTAAATGCTCCAACGTGACTCTCCGTCCGATGCGCCATGATCGTTGCCGGCCAGGCTAGCCGGGCTCGCTGGCCGGCGCCCTGCCGTGGCCGGCCCGCCAAGGCTGGGCGGAACCACAGCGGGTTCTTATCGAACTCTTAGCCGGGTGGAGTACGGCCTCTTAGCGGCGCGGCCAATGCTGATCGGTGTCGGCAATGACCGGAAGCGTGCTTCCCGGCCGGCGAGAACCCTCGAGATACAGGAAGTAATTCATGAGCAACGCGACACCGACACCGAACCCGGAACCTGCCGCCGAGACTGCCGCCGAACCGGTCGCGGCGACCGAGCAGCTCGCGACGACCGAACAGCCCCGCCCCGGCGTGAGCTCCCGCTGGCGGCCGTGGCGGATACCGCTGCTGATCGCCGCCGCGGCCCTGCTGCTCGGGTGCGCCCTGGGTGCCGGGGTAGTCGCCGTCGGCGCGTTCCTCGTCGGCGGCCACGGCGACGACCGGGGTCACAGCCGTGACGTGGGCGGAAACGGCCGGAACGGCGACCAGGGAACCCGCGACGACATGCGCGGCCCGGGCCGCGGCGACCACGGGGACCGCACCGCGCCGGCGACTCCCGCCGCACCGGCCCCGAGTGCGGTCGCTCCCGCCCCGGCGTCGACCGCCCCGCCCGCCCCGGCGGCCTCCTGATCGCTCGCCCTCGGCGGGCCGGCATGTCCAGCGGCGTCACGGTCCCCACGACCGTGGCGCCGCGACCGCGTTCCCGGGCGGTCTCGACGCCCGGGCCGAGCCGCCGAAGAAACGCCGCCGGCCCCATCGCATGAATTCCTCGAACCCGCTGGTAAGCGCTTCGGTAATGGTCCGCCCGGCGAATCCGCTGCGCCTCTCGGTATCGGCCGGGTAAACGGCCACTAACCCGAAAAGGCGCGGAAGAATTTACCCGCGCGAAATCTTGGCAAGCCGTCACGGCCCGCGCGCGGCGGCCCCGGATCCCGAGGTATATGACGGAAGAGATTGGGAATCCAATATAGAACATTCATACATTTAGATGATCCGTTGCCGAGGGCGGGGGGTTATAAACACATCACCCCCCTAAAGCTCTGGCAAGGAGCGCACATGAGTAGAACCCTTCGCCGCGCCGCCCCCGGACCCTCGGCGCCGCCCCGTACCACCGCCAAGGCGAGGTTCGTCCTCGTCGCCGCCGCGCTCGCCTTCGTGTCCGCCGGCATCGTGGCCGTGGCCACCGCCGACCCGGCGAACGCCGCCTCGGTCTCCCAGCCGTTGCGCACCATGGTCGCCAACCTCCCCGTCGCCACCGAGGTGCGCACCGGCTACGACCGGGACCTGTTCAACCTGTGGATCGACGCCGACGGCGACGGCTGCAACACCCGTTACGAGGTGCTGATCGCCGAGGCGGTCACCGCGCCCACGGTCGGCTCGGGATGCAGCCTCACCGGCGGCCGGTGGTACTCGTACTACGACGGGGCCTACTGGACCGACCCCGCCGACCTCGACATCGACCACATGGTGCCGCTCGCCGAGGCCTGGGACTCCGGTGCCCGCAACTGGACCGCGGCCCAGCGCGAGGCCTACGCCAACGACCTCGGCGATCCCCGGCCATTGGTCGCGGTCACCGACAACGTCAACCAGAGCAAGAGCGACCAGGACCCGGCCGAGTGGATGCCGTCGCTGACCAGCGTGTACTGCCAGTACATCACCGACTGGGTGGCCGACAAGACCCGCTGGGGCCTGACCGTGGACACGACCGAGAAGGCGTCGCTGACCTCGTACGCCGCCGCCTGCACCAACAGCACCGTCACCGTCACGATCGTGCTCGGCTCGGGCAGTACCGCCACGGCGACCACCACCGCGACGGCCACGGCCACCGCCACGTCGACCTCCGCCACCTGCACGGGCACGAACGCTACCGACGTTGACATCCCCGATGCCGGATCCCCCGTGACCAGCACGATCACCATCTCGGGCTGCGGGCATAGCGCCGCGTCGAGCACGTCCACAATCGACGTCAACATCGTCCATACCTACCGCGGTGACCTGTCCATTTACCTGTACGCCCCGGACGGCACCTATTACATCCTGAAGTCCGCCAGCACGACCGACAGCGCCGCGAACGTCATCACGACCTACACGGCGAACCTGTCGAGTGAGACGTCGAACGGCGCTTGGTACCTCAGCGTCAAGGACAACTATTCCGGCGACACCGGGTACATCAACACCTGGACCCTGACCGTCTAGTTTTTCCGAACCGCATCGCGCGCTGCCTCCGCCGGATCGGCGGGGGCAGCGTCGCGTCCGGGTGGGCACAATGAGCCGATGAGCCAACCGCTTCCGGTACGCGAGGACTGCGCCGTGCTCACCGGGCATCGGGACGCCGTCACGACGCTGGCGTTCGGCCCCGACGGCCGGGTGCTCGTCAGCGGAGCCCGCGACGGCGTCGCCCTCCTGTGGGCGGTGCCGGATCCGACGCGGCTCGGCTCGGCCGGTGTGCCCGCCCCTCGCCGGTGGTGGAGGCGTCGCCGGGCAGCGCGCGCGGTCGCGGTCAGCCGGAACGGCCGGTTGCTGGCGATCGGCGGCGACCCCGTGCGGATCTGGGACGTTTCCGACCCGGCGCATCCGGTGCCGGCCGCGGTTCTGTCGTATCCCGGCCGGTCGCGGATCGGCGGGCACGCGATCGGGTTCAGCCCGGACGATCGCCTGCTGGCCGTCGGCGACACGGATTCCACCTATCTTTGGCAGGTCGCCGACCCCGCTCGGCCGGTGCCCGGGGCCCGCCTGCGCACGTACCGGTGGGGGTTCCGGTCGCCGATCAACGCCGTGGCGTTCAGCCCGGACGGCGGGCTGCTGGCCGCCGACGGTGGCCACACCATCGCCCTCTTCGACGTCAGGGAGCCGGCACTCCCGGCACTGGTCTCGCGTAGCCGAACGTTTCCCAAGTCGGCCTACAGCGCGGCGGCCACCTGGTCGCTGGCGTTCCGCCCCGGCGGTGGGCTGCTGGCCTCGGCGAGCTATTCCCTGAACGCGGGGCAGTACGGGTCGTCGCAGCAGAGCGCGGTGCTGATCTGGGATCTGAGCGACCCGGCTCGCCCGGCCCGGACGGCCGCCCTGGTCGACCGAGGGCGGCGTTGGCCGGCGCCACCGGCCGGTACCACCACGGTCGAGGGCCACCTGGGCGAGGCCCGGGCGGTCGGGTTCAGCCCGGACGGCCGGTGGCTGGTCAGCGGCGGCGACGATCGCACCGCCCTGCTCTGGGACCTCGCCGACCCGGCACAACCGCGACCAACCGTCTCGTTCACCCACTCGAGCCCCGTGCGGGCGGTCGCGTTCAGCCCGGACGGGCGGCTCCTCGCCACCGGCGCCGGCCCGACCGTGGCGCTGTGGGAGATCACCCCCGCGGTGGGGCCCGGGTAGCCGGCCGGCCGTTCTGCTCAGCTGTGGCGAAGTCGCGCCGACATGACCTCAGGAGAGGGCGGCGAGGCGCTGTGCCGGGCGCGGTAGTCGCACAGCAAGTGGTGGAAGGGCTTTCCGATGACAGCCAACCGTGGTCCCGGCTCCGGCCCGGCGGTCGAGGACCCGAACCTCGCGGGGCGGCCGGAGGTGGTGTACCAGAGCGCCCGGACCGTGGTCCGGCGCCTGCCCCGCCCGGACGGCACCGGCTCGGTCATTCACAAGGAACCGCTCGGCCCCGGCTCGGATCAGCGGCGGCGACACGAGACGGCCATCCTCGTACGCCTGGCGGGTGTCGCCGGGGTCGCCCAGCTTGCCGCAGTGGCCGCCGGGCCGGACGTGATCGTGCTCGAGGATCTGGCCGGCCGCTCGTTGCAGGCCACACCGCGCCCCGAGCCGCCCGCGCTGGTGGAACTGGCGTTCCGGCTGGCGAACGTGATCGCCGCGGTGCACCAGCGCGGCGTCGTGCACAAGGACATCAGCCCGGCCAACTTCGTGCTGGCCGGTGACGGTACGCCGACGCTCATCGACTTCGAGTTGGCCACCACGTTCGCCGAGGAGCGGCCCAGCTTCATCCACGAGAGCCAGGTCGCCGGGACGCTCGCCTACATCGCGCCCGAGCAGACCGGCCGTACCGGCGGCGTGGTGGACCAGCGCGCCGACCTCTACTCGTTCGGCGCGACCCTGTACGAACTGGCCACCGGCCGGCCGCCGTTCGGCGACGGTGAGCCGCTGCAGCTGATCCACGAGCACCTCGCGGTGGTGCCGGCCGCGCCGGTCGAGCTGAACCCGGCGGTGCCCC
>Ga0307512_10007697_pt1 | contig 10618 bp, 14 predicted proteins | sample 14_EM_MG_FD_200267 | JGI IMG/M metagenome (GOLD analysis project Ga0307512, IMG submission 200267) | Populus trichocarpa ectomycorrhiza microbial communities from riparian zone in the Pacific Northwest, United States - 14_EM | ecosystem: Host-associated > Plants > Roots > Unclassified | place... | reverse complement strand
CCCGATCTCGTTATCGTTGCGGTGGTACGTGGTTTCCGGTGGGCTCAAGGTTGGTGGAGGATGGCCGAGTTTCCGGCAAGCGGTGGGGAGAGCAATAGCCTCCAGCCGTCTACTACACGGGAGACCATGAAGCTGCAGCTCGCTCAACATGAGAGAAATGCAGGAATGGAGACAGGCAGGACGTAGAGGATAGGGAAGTGGCCAGCGGGCTGGGTGAACCGTAAGGAGCGCCGAGTAATAGTGCAGGTCTTTGTTTTAAAGGGTCGTATCTCTCTTGTTATTCTTCTTCACTTCTTCGCATAACAACTTCTCTAGCATCTGCACTTGTTTCTTCGGTCACTCTTTTACTCCTAAGCCCTCCGCTCATGTAGACTATCTTGTTATCTCTTGCCCGCTCGTTTGTCCGCTCTGCTAATTTGCCCGTTCAGATCACTCTCCCGCTCATCCAGTTCGCCCACTCTCCCGCTCAGCTAAGTCGTCCGCTCGCCCGCCCAGCTCACTCTCCCGCTTAGCCAAGTTGCCTGCTCTACTACTGCCCGCTCTGCTAATTTGCCCTCTTAGCTGATCACTCAAAGAATCCTATCTAGTTACCTGGTGTTTAAGTATATAGGCCGCAAAACAGCATCACTGGTGAGTATGTAGATTCCAGCAACACGGGCGAGCAGTGGAGGAGCAGGCAGGCAGCAAGAGCGGCGGGGAGCGGGGAGAGAAATGGGGCGTATAACCGAACAAGCATCTAGATTACTATGTAATCCCGTTCGGAAGGAATTTCTGGGTTATGTGTATCTCTCTATTGCTACTGCTTTAATACCTGAGGACTGCTAGATGAGTGGATGACTTGTAGAGTTTATTGTGATGGTAATGAGGGATGTGAAGGAAAGTTTGATTAGTGCAAGTGAAGTGCTATCTTTACCGGCGTTTTTGCAGTCTCTCTGTATCAGTGTTGACATCTACCTAGTATTGAACGAAATTCGCAGTTGTCAAACTGCTGCATCAATACTTCCTTACTGCATCAATATAATGTACCACCCACAACGGAATACGCTTTGATGGATCCCCGCTGTGCTTGTGGAAACAAATAATTGGTCTAGTTACAAAAGTAAGGGAGACTGGAACATTTCCCCTGATTCCAGCAGTGCTCCCGCGCGACTATGTACAGCAGCAAAAGACCCCCACTTTTTGGCACTGTATGTAGATGGGTGGCTTATCTCATCTTTGTCCCATCTTGCTTACCGATAGAGCGGGTGCCAGGTAACTACGTAGTCGAGCCCCGCTAAGCTAAAACGGCTAGTGTGGTTTATTAACCACTAGCGTGGCCCCGACTTTTTTAAACGTAGGTGCACATGGGCCCATCGGACTCGGCCAGTTTTGGTCCGATTAAGTGGAGCAGGGGCTGGGGGTGGTCCCCAGGTGTAGCCGGTGCCGATTGTGTGTTGTCGCTCCGGATTTGTTGCCCTCCAAAATGTCAGGATCCTGATACAGTGGGTTTTGGGGATTCTGGGCGCTCCTCTACACATAAACACATCGTACGCAGCAAGTTCTGGTCCAATTGAGTTAAGTAAGGGCTGGAGGCGATCCTCAGATGTATCCAGCCGGTTGCGCCTATCTGCGTCCGCTTTGGACCCGGACACCGCTCAGATTTCGATCTCCTCCTGCTCCTCTACCTATCTCTATACTATCATCGTTATCAGATACATCGACAGGCTCCTCCTCCAACATAGAAGCTTTTGCAAACGCGCGGCCTCCTTCTCCTCGTTCTCCTCCTCCTCCTCTTCTTCAAGCCGAGCAAATGATTTTCATGTCGCTGGTAGCTTCTTGCCTTCGTTTTCCGTTGTTTTGTATTTGTCTTTCTTGCACCAAGCTCAGCCACCCGTACACCCAACTTTTTGCTTTCTCTCTCAGCTTGTCCAGCTTCTCCGACCATACACTCCTCTTTTCCTCCCTGCCTTTGTATAAGAGTTTGCCGATATCTTCAATTCCCACATCCGGCCGGCGCTGATGTAAACTTCATTGCACCCACCGTGGACTAACTGTTGCAGCAGGGGTTCGCATTTACGCAGAATTTCCTCTGCGATTGCCGTCACGGCTCCAACACTTTGCGGAAAGCCACCACGCTGCAAAATCCCACACGCCATATCAAATTCTCCTCTTTATCTAACAGTAGCCGTCGAGTCTTGTCATATTCTGCAGCTGAACGCCGTCCACAAGTCTAATGCTTGAAAGTAGACACCTTCATCTCTGCTACCACTGCCGCATCCTTCTTTGTAGGAATGATTTCGTCCTTGTATCTACTAGTACATCTCGAAGGCATTCAAAAATCCGACTGGCTCCGGTATGTACTACGCCGTCCAGAAATGGATTGAGACGATCGCCGTTGGGGAATCGTGTTTCGCTGGCAGACATTGCTGCTATGAGCAACGAGTGCTGTTACTTCTGGTGAAGAAAGGAAGTATCGTGAAAAAAGAAATTATAAAACAGCCAAAAGTAGACTAGCGCGGTGGGGCTCGACTTGCCTGGCAGGCTCGGCTACCTTGCACCTATCCTGCACCCTCTTTGACAAAAAGCGGTGACACATTTTCCACCAATCAGGATGGCACATGGAGTTTTTCCGGGCTGTGGTGTCCACGTGAGATTTTATTAGCCCGCTATTTATTAGTCTCAGCTTCTGGCAGATGTACATACATAGATAGCGGTTCTGCCCACTATCATATCTTCTCCGCCCCGCATGCCGACGCCCGAATCGCTTGAGACGCAAAATGTTCCATGAGGCAGCCATCGAGTACGACGAGGTATCAACACGAGTGACACCGGATTTTTTTCCATCTGCGGTAACACCTTTGCGACTGGCTATGGCGTGTATGGAAGTATATAATCTATCCCGCTCGTATAAACGTACTGGCCTCTGTCCTGGATAATCGGAAAGCAAGACGCAAGCAAACAGACTCCCTTCGCATTCATACGAGCAGCAAAAGCACCACCATCTCGCCAGTCATTCGCGGCCCGTGCCCCTTCCGCCTGTTTGGTTCCTCTGCGACCAGAAGATCCCTCTCTCACACCTACATCCTCTCTTCCCCCACAATAACAGCTGCTGCGCCCTTCATGGAGAACCCTCTGCACGCCGTCGTTGTCGGCGCCGGGCTTGGCGGCCTGGCCGCAGCGATTGCGCTCCGCCAGGCCGGTCATCACGTCACCATCTGCGAGCAGGCGTCCGCACTCGGCGAGGTAGCTACATCCCGTCCCCATAATCTACCGCCGCGCAAGTGCGCTGACGAGCTCCCGGCGTGCAGGTCGGAGCCGGAATCCAGATCCCTCCCAACTCGACGCGCATCCTGGACCGCTTCGGCATCGGCGAGGAGATCAGAAAGTTGTCGGTGCTCCCGCACGCGTTCGTCCTGCGCTCCTACAAGGGGCCCGAGCTCAACCGGCAACCTGTGCTGCCGTACTGCGAGGAGACTTACGGCGCCCCTTACCTGCACATTCACCGCGCCGACTTCCACAAAGTCATGGTCAAGCGTGCGGTGGAAATCGGCGTCAAGCGTATGTCACCGCATTAATTCGATGTGGATTTCCTTGGTGGAACAGCGCTGACGAGGGCGATATAGTTATTCTCGGCGCTCATGTGAACGCCATTGATTTCTCCGCCCCAAGCGTTACGCTTGCCACCGGCAGAACGATCACTTGCGATCTTGTCATTGCCGCCGACGGCCTCAAGAGCAAATGCCGCGAGCTCTATGTCGGCCACGCCGACCCCCCGCACAACACCGGCGATCTTGCCTACCGTATTCTCATCAAGGCTTCCGATATGAAGAAGGACCCCGGTTTGGCGCAGTTGACGGAGGTGCCCGTCATCAACTACTGGATGGGCCCCGGCGCGCACGCAGTGTGTTACCTGCTCAAAGGAGGCGAGTTGTACAACATCGTGCTCGTGTGTCCCGACAATTTGCCGGAGGGTCTGGCGCTTCAGGATGCCGACCTTCAGGAATTGAGGAATATCTTTGCTACCTGGGATGTCAGACTGCAGAAGCTGTTGGAGCTTGTACAGAAGACTTACAAATGGAAGTTGCAGGTGCGCTATATTCCCTCTTGCCATCTATCGATTAAAAGTGCATCTACTAACAACGGCTGCAGAACTCCAAGGAAATGGACTCCTGGGTGCACCCAGAAGGCAAATTCTGCCTGCTCGGCGATGCCTGCCACGCCACGCTCCCTTACCTAGCACAAGGCGCCGCACAAGCCGTCGAGGACGGTGGAGTGCTCGGAGGCCTCCTTTCCCACGTCACCGCCGCCGACAAAGACAACCTGCGGCCGATTCTGGACGCATACGAGCGCCTACGCAAGAAGCGCACCACTGCCGTGGTCCAGGGATCCACCGACCTCCGGAACGTCTTCCACCTGCCAGATGGGCCCAAGCAGGAAGAGCGTGACCGCATCATGCTCGAGGACAAGCCTACCGAAGGATCCCCGAACAGATGGAGGGATCCCGTGTTCCAGAAGTTCCTGTTTGCTTACGATGCGTTTGGCGAGGCCGAGAAGGCGTGGGAGACCCTAGCCGAGGAGTACCAGCGAGGTGGGTAATCAGCTCCTGCACGGAATGAGTGTCTAGACCGGCTGGTTGACGTGCGTGTTGCGTATATCAGCTAGGAAGCCGACGTTGAGTGTTTTGTAGAAAACGGCGCAGTTATGATTTTGTTGGCCAGGGTTTTTTTTTGTTTGCAAGGTACTCTATAATTGCGCGGAATTTTAACGTGGTTTGAATATCAATTGAGATTCGAGACGGTCACCTACCCCCGCTGTTCCATCCACGGTGCCATAGCAACTCTTCCATAAGGTAGGATGAACAGCCCGGATGGGAGAAGCCCGGCTGTATTAGATTGGATATCAGAAAGTGTTTGCCATGCTCACATGGTCTCACTAGCTATGCTCATCACGGCCGCCCAAATCTCAACATCCGTTTGCTGCTCCGGATGCTTCAGGACCAAATACTGAGGTGCTCATTCTTGCATAACGTGCCACCTGACCTCGAGTAGTCAGCACTCTACTGCCTATGTTTGCACCCGTCCGTTCGAAACGATCATCGCCCGAGCTCTTTGACGCAGGCTGGTCATAGCTGCTTGGAAACTCACTTATACGGGAGAGCCAATGGGCCAGAGAAAGTAGATCGCGTTTCATCCAGAAAGGCTACTACATAGAGTTGGATCATCCATCCAATCAGCCAGCCAGCTAGCCATGCCGCATTCGAAGCCATACCAATACCCGTCCGTCGCCGTCTAGATGACGGCGCTGTTGACCCCATCGACCAGTTCCGACATAACCCACTCCCTAGAGATCACGCGATATCCCGGACACTGCAAAGGCGAGGCGTACCTGTCCGCGTGTGGCGAGGATGCATGGAGGATGCTGTTCCCCGGTGAGGGAATGCTTAGGGACTGCGAGTTCGTATGGATGCGGTACATAGTCAAGCATATGGATTGGGGGGGGGTACTGGTTCGGCTGGTGGATAGTCAACACGGTGGATTTCGGCAAGTTCAATGTCTTTCCGTCCCCGCCCCCCCAATTCCTCTCTAATTTTTTCTTGCACACTGACTCACGGTTACAAAACTTTTAGGTCTTGACACGCCTCCTCCACCAGCACGGTCTGGCGGTAAGCAGTTCCTTCGACCTCCTGCAGCTGTTCCGAGAGAAGCAGGAGCTGTACTCGTAGTACGGCTCCTATTTCAAGGCCGACTGCCTCCAGCACGATGGAGACTTTCACCCACACTTCCTCGCGATCCCGTACACCTCGCTGTCGACTCCACGCCAGCGGCTCCGCGTGGGAAGGAGCCGGGGATGGCGGAGATAGATGTGCATGCGTCGCGCGCGTCTGCTGCTGGAGTACTTGCACCGCCGTGAGAGGACTGGAGAGTCGATCGCGAGGGAACAGCGACAGACGGTCAGGAAGTTGCGGCTGTGGTCGAGGAGGTGTGTCGTCGTGAATAATCTTTGGATCCTCGCTCTTTCCGAGAGCACGTGTGACCTTTGCGGAATCTCGGTGGGGGTTGACTAAGACAACTGAAATGTGGAGCAGAAGCAATGACCACGGCGGCACCGGTGAATTGCGAGGACTTGAGACAGATGCATCCGGTCTATCTCAAAGAGCGCAGCTTGAAAGAGCAGATCGAACAATAGAGATAAGGGAATCATCGGTGATAGTAGCTTGGAGCAGGGCGATGATCTAGTGGCTACCGTCAGTCGGGGAGATGAGTGGCCGTGAGGATGAGTATGCACCCTTACCAGTGTAGACGATTTAAGTGGAGGATGTTGATGAGGGCAATGGGGAGATGGTTCAAAGAAGTACCAGACCTGCTTGAGGAAAACTTCCATCTTATTCTACGTAACTTCCTTACTCGTGACAATGCATACCCATTGCCCAATCCACCTTCCCATGAGAACATAAAAGCCCAGACCAGTCCTTTCACTGCTACCAAGTCTCCAGTGCCTCGAAGTCCTCCTCTTCGGAGCGACACCCCTCAAGCCAGAGCTCGACCGTCCCATCCAAACCCACACCTCCCTCCATCACAGCCCCATCCGTGTCCACCTCCCTCCCCCTATTCCACAACCGTCAACCGAGTACACTGCCAGGACGACTCGATCCCGTGCTCGCCGAGAACGCCGGTCGATCCTTCCACATCACCGCCGGCCCACAGATGCCGCCCCTGGCACTCTTTGGCCTCGTAGCGTTGGTGCCGATGGTGCGGTCACTCCTCGCGTCGATTTCGTCCGTGTCGTCTGCAGCCGCTACTCCACACCCCCTCTCCCGCTTCCCGTCGTCGAAACCCTTGAGGTAGCCATAGTAGAAAGCTCGAACCTCCTGGGTGGTGCGCATCTCCGAGGATGCGGCGGCAACGACGGCGGCAGAGTGTGAGTGTGGAAGCGCCAGGGGACGCAGGATCAGGCAGCCAGTTATCAGCGTGATCGAAAGGATTAGGGTTATGCTGGCTGCGGAGGGCCCAAGAAGGTAGATCAACGCGGTGAGGGTGAGGAAGTGCGGGTAAAAAGCGGCGAGAGGGTGCTCCACAGGGGTAGGGATAGTGGCGGCGGCTACAGCGTTGGCCATATTGGAGCTGGTTGGTGGTGGTAATAATGTTGGCTGTGGTCATATGCAGCCAGGACAGGGAGGTATGTAGAGACAATGGGTCCAATCAAGCCTGGTAGTTACTCGACACTCAGCCACACCACCCCAAGGTAATTCAACGAACCAATTTTCACGCCAGCATAGCGCCTGTTGGCATCCTATCTAGACCGTAGATGACAGCATTCGCCACAATGACGCAATAGCGTGGCAAAGACAGCACCAAATTATAGTTAGCTTCCTCGCTAAGTGAAGGGATTAAGCTTGATCCTTCCGCTGCTACATACCTTCTCTCTGCTCACTTCAGTTCACACAACTCCCTCAAACAGCTCCACAAACATGCTCTCCTACAAAAAATTTAAGCCCAACGTCTCAAGAGACAAAGGGAAAGCTCCTGAGACCCCCGCGCTCGAGGTATCGACCTCTGCACCCGCTGCAAAGACCGAAGACACGAAATCTCCCATCCTCTCGCCTGACGATGAATGCTTTTTCTCCGAGGAACTTGGCAAAGTGGGCGAGTCCGATGTGATCTTCCCCGGGTGCGAAGAAGCTTCAGGAGCCACAACGCCTATTGAGCCCGCTACGCCTGTCGCACCTGCGGGCGAACCCGAGGTCAATAACACTACACCTGCCGCACCTACGGGCGAACCCGAGGCCAAGACCACAGAGAAGTCCAAGGTTCTCAAAACCGACGAATTGATGGGGGCGATTACCACGCGATGGGATGGTTTGAAGCGCACCGTCTCCTCTGCCGCCGAACAGCACCGCAAGAAATCCGCCGAGAAAAGTGCTGAAGAAGCTGCCAAGAAAGAGGAGAAGCGGAAACTAAAGAAAGCGAAAGAGAAGAAGAAGGTGTACGAGCGCCCGGAGGATGAGCTCACGGATGCACTGGAGCAACTTAATCTCACCGCCGAAGAGGTAAAGCCTCCCTATTTACTTCGCCGGGCCAGTTATAACAGTGCGCAATAGGGTCGGGCCCTCGCACTCTCGGCCGAAACCAAAGAACTCCTTGGCCAGTTCACACAGATCCTCAAGGACATCGGAAACGGAGCTCCCACCGCGTACAAGGACCTGACGTCGCTCCTCGATACCAGCTCTAAACAGCTGGAAGAGACTTTCACTGGTCTCCCTTCGTTCCTGCAGAAACTTATCAAGACACTTCCCGCGAAGCTGAAGCCCGAGCTTCTCCAGGCAGCTGCCGCCGCCTCGCCTGCTCTAGCGACGGAGGGTGGATTTAAAGCGCTTGTGACGCAACCGGGTGCACTGATGAGCTTGCTCAAGAGTGTTGTCAATATCCTCAAATTACGGTTTCCGATGGTCTTGGGTGCTAATGCTGCGTTGAGCATGGGTTTGTTCGGTAAGCCGCGGCTTCTCTCTTTGTAAGGTGTTCCCAGAAACATGCTGACAGGCACCACAGTGGTCCTGCTCGTGCTGTGGTATTTCTACAAACGCGGGAAGGAAGTGCGGCTGGAGAAAGAGGAGAAGGAGCGCCTCGCCGCGGCAGCGCCAGCTGAGGTCGAAGGGGAGGCGGCGGCGGCGGCCATGGCGGCCACGGCGGTAGCTACAGTGAGTGGGACCGAACAGGATCTTCAGGGTGAAAACAAATGCTAGTTCCGATGCCTTCTGCTGTTTTCTTGTGATGCGAGATACCGATTCTCGAACTGGATGGCCAATTTGCAGTGACATTGTTTGCTCGGTGTTTCTTCTTTAGAGGTTTCTTTCGCTACAGGTTTTAGGCATTCTGAGGTATCAGTGTAGGATGGTAGGCAACAAAAATATGTGTACTTCTTGAATGAGGTTGCTTCTTTCTTGGAGTTGGCTGGCTTGATTATGGATCCTTAAGCTCTAGAGGTGTGGGGGGTATTCTAGTATGTATCACATGTGGGGCTGTTCTCTTTCGAGGCTGCTCATCGTAGCTGGGAAAGTCTACTAATCCCTATTCTAAACTTAAGCTTATGAATCTTTCTCCTTGAGCGCTCTATGTACATACACCCACTGCCAGTCCCATGATCGTGAGATATATCCCAGACCCTCTCTCCTATCTATCGGCTTGGCAACATGTCCAAGATTTCGATGGGAGACTGGTGCTATGTATCTACCTCCAGCAGGCTGGCTACTTAGCGTCTGGGAGTGCTTTGGCGAATTTCAACAATTTGAGCATTGGGATCTAATTCAGGTAAAAAAAAAAAAAAATAGAAGAAAAAAAAGACATCCTATTCCTACGCATGCAGAAACTACAGAAAAGATAAAGAAATGCTCGATCCCCGCTTACGGGAAAAGCTTGATACCGGGAGCCGACAGGTTCACTGCGAGATAATTCTCCACCCTGTGCTTGGGCGCCAGCTCATCGAGGTCCCACACACCACCAAGCACACCGTCGGGCCTGAGGACCGCAACAACACCGGCATCCCTGTCGACGCCGAGCGTCTCGTATCCCTGGCCGCTGACATCGCCGAAGAGGTTCCACTCCCAGCCTTCCTTCAGTGCCTTGGGGAACATGCTCCATTCCACGTCGTCGTTAGAGCGAAGGGGGTGGATGACGAAGGGCTCCATAATGCCGCTGACGAACTTCTGCAGGATGCCGATCATGAGGTATTCGAGCTGTTGCTGGACGCGCGGATCTCTGAAAAGTTTCGGGAGCAGCACGAGAACGACGTAGTGGCCCGTTGCTGGGAGGACGTCGTGGAGCTCGCATGGCACGTCATCAGAGAATCGCCGTAGGGGGATGTTGATGAGTCTCCTGCCGGACCGGAGGAGTCCAAAGTCTGGGTTGAGACTGTTGTCCAGGGCCTTTACGGGTGTCTTTTCGACTACACTACTTTGCTGGTACTCGACTACATAGATGTCAGCTCCGTCCCCTCCGCCACATCGTAGATTGAGCTCAAACATACTACCGCATCCACTGGTAAATCCACCGCCGGTGTGGAAGACTTTGAAGAAATCCTCGTGAGAGAGCCCATTGTCTCCCATCTTTTGGGAGAATTTGGAGGCAAATGTGCTGTCGAAAGCGATCAGTTGTTCTGCGATATCCCTTCGCTCGAACTGGCACCGGCTGTTAGTACGGGCGGAGTAGGTCAGGTAAGGTGCTTACTTCATAAGTTGGCAGGAGCGAGCCTTGCGGCGCGAGACCCAACAGCTCGAAGGCAAGCTTCCATCCAAGGTTAAATGCGTCCATCATGCTAACGTTCATTCCCTGACCGGCTTTAGGGCTGTGGGTGTGGCAAGCATCTCCCATAATGAACACGCGATTAGTCCCCTTACTATCTTGAGCTGCAAATTTAGTTGCCACTCGCTGACCAATCTGGTATGCGGCTATCCATGATGTCAGCAGGACAGAATTGTCGAAGGACGAGACAACTTACCCCACCAGTCCACCTTGACAACCTCGACATTGTATGGCGCCATCGTTTTTTTCACTTGATCCAGGATGCGGGGAAGTGTCACCCGTTGCCTCCGCGCCCTTGCTCTAGCCTTCGCCTCCTGCTCATCTGCAGCGTTTGCGACAGTTGA
>Ga0307512_10007696_pt1 | contig 10619 bp, 11 predicted proteins | sample 14_EM_MG_FD_200267 | JGI IMG/M metagenome (GOLD analysis project Ga0307512, IMG submission 200267) | Populus trichocarpa ectomycorrhiza microbial communities from riparian zone in the Pacific Northwest, United States - 14_EM | ecosystem: Host-associated > Plants > Roots > Unclassified | place... | reverse complement strand
GCATTCTCGCGCGCCTCGCGCTCGCGGTCAATCTCCGCTGCTAGCGCAACGATGTCGCCAACGCCGATCTTCGAGAACTGCGCGAGGTGTTGGTCACGGGCAGTGCGCAGGGCAAGCCATGCCCAACGCTGCTTGTTCTGGGAGACAACCCATTTTCAGATCGCGCGACCTTTTCTAGGTTGAAAGTGAAAAGGCGTTACCTCTTCTAATTTAAGAATTTGTTCGTCGGGAGGTGTAGTGACGGGTGCGGTGGACGTTGGAGTTGGAGTTGGGACCCGTTCCGCTGGGGCAGGTGCCGGTGTTGGCGGAGTAGGCGTCGGCGTCGATTGTGTTGTTTGTGATGGTTCTGATGCTTTCGATGGTGACGCAGACCCTGGTTTCGCAGGAAGAGAGGGATGGAGAGGGCTACCCGCCGACGTAGAGGAGGCAGCGGGCTTGTTCTGTTCGGCAGCAGTCTCCTGTGTGCTAGGCGTTGATGCGCCTGTCCCCGCCGCCGCCGATTTGGCACGGGCCGCAGCAATGCGCTCTGCCTGGCGTGTGAGGGCTTTCTTACGCATCTCTATCCTGTTGTCTTCCAGCTTGATCTTCTTTACGAAATCCTTCACGTCCCCGGGTCTCGAGAGAAAACATATAAGCACATTCAGCTAATGACGCTTCTGGCATACGCACTGAAATGGATTCTCGAGATCCCCCAAATCTCTGTATCCCATCTCCCAAATCTCCGTAAGCGGTGCTGAGCCAAGTGAGTGAGCCCATTCTTCGGGCTCTGCGCGCATCATCTCCCTTTTTGCCCTTGTTCTCTCTTCCAGAGTAGAGTCTGGCTCGGGATTGCGGTCGAATGGGGGACAGGTGTCATTCTTCCAGCGCACCCAATTGCGTTCCCGCTCAAGCACACCCACGACGGCGTCTGCGAACACCCGTCCGGCAGGAGCTGTCTGCCTGAGCTCCTCAAGCGCTCGCACTATCGTGTCGGAGACCCACTGCACCGCGTCACCTTCAAGAGTAAACTCCATTTGAAGCGAGCGATTACGCGGGGAGATCCACGATGCCTTGGCCTCCTTTGTGAACGTCTGCAGGTGGTAGAGCAATACAAGAAGCTGAAACAGAAACTGCCTTCGGAAATGGGTGTCTGCAATCTGCGCATGGCGTCAAGTTGAATTAGACTACAAAGGACAAGAGCGTACTTCAAGTTCAAGGAGATCGGGACTTGTCAAGAACTTGGCGAAGAAGTATTCCTTTGCAGGGGCTTGATCTGTGGCAGGATCCGCTTCCCGTTTTCGCTTGAAGGGGTTTGCTGCGGCGGCGCCGGTCATGACCGTGCGACTACCAGTGAGGGCACGCTCTTTCACCGTTGCCTCCTTGATCACAGGCAGCACCTTGTTGACTGCTTCCTGGAATTCGCCGAAAGTTTGCGGCAAAGCAAGGTGTGACGGCTTGGAGAAGGGCAATTGAAGTGACCAGAACGTGTTGTAAAAGTCTGTGAAAATGCTGAGCGTCTGTAGGGAATATGTAGGTAACTGACTTGCCCTCTTTTGTCTCAATCGTCTCTGTCGATGATCTGGACACCGCACTGGGCTTTTCTGGAGGTGGGCCATCTACCGCCATAGACTCTTCCGGCTTCACTTCCACTCGGCCCTCTGGCTTCTCGTCCTGAGGAGTCCCCTTCTCGCTAGAGAACAGTACGGTGTCCCACGTTGGGCCGTACTCCCCGCGCAAGTTCACGCCGCTGCGCTCGCTGAGCGGGAATACACCGCTGAGGAAGGTAAGAATACGGCCACAGAAGATAGTATTGGATCCCATCTTCGACAAGCGGCGCAGAAGGTCGTTAAGAGTGCGTAGGAGGACGAGCGCCTTTCCCTTTACCATCCCGACCGTGAGACGAGCGGCACGCGACTCGATCCAGGAGAATATGTGCGAACAAGAGGGGATGGTTTGCATTTCAAGAAGATCCTGAAGTATTGAAAGGGGGAATGCTTGGTCACAGGCATCTTCTCGGGGGTATCAACGAAGAGATAGATAGGTAGGGGGAGGTTGCGTACCTTGTTCGGTGAGGGTCAGCACGAGCTCCAGCCTATCCTTCAATTCATCGTAATAAGATGTTTCTGGATCATTAAGCGCGTCCCCTTCTTTCATCTGAAGTATATGTCAAACGTCACGCGTTGTAGAAAGGAGAGTTGCGCATACCGCAAGAGTGAAAATCTCGTTCTTGAGTGCGAGTTCCCATTGTCCACGCCTCACATCCAGGGAAAGTTTTGAGGGCTTATCTTGCAGAACTACCGACACAAGCTTGTCAAGCTCATATTTTTGGAACGGTCGCGGTGGTAGCGACTGTAATAAGTAGCTGAGAGCAGCCTCGGGTGAACGGTGTGTCATGAGCAGAGGATAAGGTAATGAAAGGCGCGCGTCTTGCACCTGGGTTCATCCTTGTTCTCACACAATGACCGGCTCCAATTCAGACAACACTACATCACTTTCCTCTACCACCAACGCCTCAGAGCCAGTATCGTCACTCTCTGGGGATATTGAACTTATCGTCCAGCTGCTAGGACACGATGTTCCTGACGATATCGCGGATCAGGACATCGGAACTTTACTACGGCAGCTGGAGCAGGCTGACACCATCGGCCAAAATGTCGAAGAGAGAATAGATGCCGTTTTAAGTCGATTGGACAGCCTTCTTTCTACCCTACAGCCCGAAGGAGAAGCTCAGATCGTAGATGTGCAAGCTGGCAGTAGGCCTCAGGAGGCCGACAAAGATCAAGGACATTGACTAAATATTGCATTCTGGTGGTTGGTGCGTCTGCTTACCTGAATGCTATTCTTGAATCATGGATAGGGCCGTTTGCGCTTATATAACTGTTATTCATCACAGGGTTCTCATCACCTTATATCCTTGCTGCTGTCGTTCGCCTTTAACAGCGATACTCACGAACATGCGTTCGTTCGAGACGTAGCAGGCACTAGACAATGCACCATGCTGTGGAGCCATGATGAATAAATCCTCTTTCTTCCCCATCGTTCAGCGCTGCCGTACGCCTTCCTGCGACTCCTATCTATCTCCCAAGGTGATGTGATCTACGCTTCCCACGAGTAAGCCTGTTCTATCTGGACCTCTTTGTGGAACACTTTATCCCATCTCAGCCTAATTAGAGGCGCGAGTTATTTACTATCCGAGGAACAACAACGGCGACTTGCGCTGATTGGCTAGAAGCTGTTTCAGAACCCAACTCTGTCCTTGTGATAGATGTCCTTTGCATTCGGACTTGCCCTGCTGGTCTAGTACAATGAATGACTTCGTCGATATTTGGCAGGTGTCTGTTGCGAGACGGAACAAATGATCTCTACCGAAGCACCGGAAAGCGAAGCGCGCGCCCAAACGGAATGAAATCTAGGCTGGACAGACAGCGGGGTCAAGCGCCGTAAGCTGCGGTTGTGCGTGGGAGATGTAGGACTGGATGCCAGTGATCGTCGCTGCCTTTGAGGGCTCCGGCAAACCAGCAAAGACGCGGAGTCCCAGAGGCACATTCGAGCAAGCGCGCTCCGAAGCCAACCCCCTGTCCTACCGCGCTCTGGTCGCGGCCGTTCCAGGGCCAATTCGGGCCCGAAGGTTCTAGATTGGACCCGGGGTGGATCTAATACCCACTATTATCCATGTTCTCCGTGACCTATTGAGCGTCTTCCGAGACACTAAGGATGAAGTACAGTGTCGAATAGGAACTTTGAAACCGGATAGACCTCTACCCAGCCGTACCTCGCAGCACAGGAAACTGAAACGATTATTCAGTTAGGGAACTTTGTTTTCTTATCATTTGACTCTGGACAGTTTTCAGTGCGAGGGCATCGGACATAATGTCGTGGGTGATGATGGCGCTTTCGCGACGGCCCCGCAGCAGGTGTTCCTAGTTCCGAACTTGAACTTCTTAACCGACTTTTCGTCGAGGTATTTCCATATATTAGGGGCAGACACTAATTCTTACAGCAGGTTGAATGTGAAACGCGGAGGAAAGGCGTCGTCGTGCGGCGTCCGCATCGATACGATTGCCAACATACAAAAGTTAAATACCAAAACGCTTTTCCATCGCTGCGTGGAATTCCCCTCCCCTCTCATCTGTCTCATAATCTGACCCAGCTTGGAGTGGCCAAAAGCAATGAGATGCGCACTAGCGACGACGAATAGTGTATGACTGCGAAAGCGGGAGATCCTTATCTATGTGTCTATGTTATCTCTATCTACTGATCTGATGAAAGTTCGCATCTACAGTACTTGATGACTAAGCGCAGGACTGCGCAGCTCTCAATGCGGTCGCAAACAAGTTCTTGTCACGCGTAAGCACCATCATCAGAATATCCCTTTTATCCGAGGAACTTTTCAAGTACGTACCTGTAACTCAGCAGGGTACGCCCCGATGAGCTCGCCGAGTTTTTGGCCGCGCAGATACACGTAAAAGCCAGGGATCTATGCGCAAGGTACGCGTTTACCACACATCAGACGATACAATACGCCGTGTGCACGCCCGAAGGGGTACGCGTGGATTCGGAACAGAAAGTTGCTCACCGTTTGTCCGCCGACATGCCGGACGATGTCGTTCGCATGGTCGATGTCCACTCTGTAAAAGTCGACACCCACGAGCGAGCCCGAGTCCGCGACGCCATTGAAGATCGGTGTCATGCCGCGACATGGACCGCACCAGTATGCCCAGAAGTAGATGACGGAGACGCGGTCGGCGTTGATCTGTACAGCAAGAGGAGAGATGAGACAGCGGAAGAGAGAACACGCGTAGGTCGGCTGAGGAGGAAAATTGCGAGCTTACGACGGTGTTGAATTGTGAGAGTGAGGTCAGTGGGACGATGGCCATGGATCGCAAGTCGAGTGACACGAGCAAGGTCCTATCTTTTGGATGTAAGAAAAAGCAAAGGTGGGGAGGCTGAGGGTAGTGATTTTCCAGGGTCAGCCGGGGCCTTTTATGCGCGCATTACGAGCTCAATATCCCGCGAGAAAACAGCATTCGTGTATCGCTGCTGCCAAAGTCCGGCCAGATCCAGAGCCCATGCAGATTTTTGCGGCCGGTCGGTGCACGCCCTGTAGGGCCGAGACCGGGTCCCCCCAAGTTGACACCTGACACACACAGGCAGAGGCAGTTGAACGCCAGCGCGTCTCGGTGGCCTCGCAACTCTGCTCCCGTGGGCCACAAGAGAGACAGCGGTAATTAGGCGGAATGGGGGGGTGGGGTTGAACGAGTGCACGGCGGAGGTGAGGGCAGGGGCTGCCCTGAGTAGCTCGTCACTTCCGCATTTGGATTAAGGCGACTGCCAAGAAGGCGATGGCGCTTCCGTGCGAGGGCGTGAGGAACGCGCCTTGACCTTGTTTTTGGGAGAACCGGGGGCCGCACGCGCTCAGATAAACGACAGAGGACCAAAGAGGAAGAAGTACTCCAGAGAAAGTGGCAGCACAACGATGGAAATGGTCATAGAACGTACCTTGATAGATCAACCGGCGAATGAAACGATGCCTGAATGATGAATTACGTTGAGTGGCACCCAGTGGTGGGGTTCTCCTGTGCCTATTGGGCTTTGAGTTTGTGATGCTAAGACATACTTGTGGTAATACTGTACTGGAGGGTTAGGGATTTAAAGTTTTCGAGAACTCGGGAGTTTTAGTCGAAAGTGAGGGGTCGATGTTGTAAAGGTCAGTTCGGGGTCTGCACTCACTGATAGTCCCATTCTGTACAGCACAGCACACAACGGACTGTGCACAGCTTCGTGCGTCACGGTGCGTGGCGCTGGCGTGACAGGATGATGGGGTATGGCAGCGACTGTATGCTCACCCCCCTTTCCCCTCATGTCTCGCGGCGGCGTGCAAGGAAGTAAGCAGATGCGTCAGTTATGGAATCATTAAGGCATAAAATGGATGATGGGCTTCTAGCTTGTTTGATAATTGACCTGTGGCTTCTGCTGGGAAAAGTGGAATGACCATACCAGGTCTGGCAGGCTTGACTTGTCGGAAATATGGTCTGTGGAGCGCGAGCCGTGTGGGATATTGCTGGATGAACGTTCGTCAAATTGTGGTTCGCTGGAGTGGGTTTCCATACATCACACGGATCGACCGGATGGGCTTTAGTCCAGCTCCAAGATTCGGCTGCATTTTTTTTTTTCTTAGTCTTCTCCAAGATTTATGTCACAAAGACGCCGAGAAGGGACTATTGGGGAACAAACGAGATAAGGATGAGGCTTTCGACCCATAAAGAAGGTAAGTTTAAGCCCGGAGTTCTGTGGAAACCCTGGGAATGACATGCAGTACGGGAAGTTCGCACAGTCATAGAAGAGGCCTTGTGATGACGCTGCGCAGATACGGTGTCCAGTGTTGTCGGATGGGAATGTCAATAGGTCAACCCTGAGGTGGGGGCCATAATCATGGCGTGATATTCGATGCAGGTACAGAAAATTTGACGCGATAAAAAAGTTGCACCCACCTTCCGTACGTCAAGACTTATGTAGGAGCAATGACTGGACTGTGACTAACTGTGCAGAATACGACCGTGATAGTACGATGAAGTACTAGTACTGTACTTGTAAACGTGGCGTGTGTGCCTTGTCAACAACTCGGAACGGAAATTTGCACTGCACCGGTTGATCACAACAGCCCAAGCGACAACCGTCTCGCCGGCTTTGGTGCCGTTGTTCAACGCACTCCCCGTGTAAACATCGCCTCTCCGCACTGACCATCATTCGCACACGCTTTACTGTCATCCATGGCGACCATCGCTATCGAGTATGCCTCTCCAGACACTGGCAGAGCTGTTGAACACGTCCCTTCAACCAATCCATCTATAACCAGCGAAACTCTCACGTCGACTCCACGCGATGATGATACCATTACAGGGTTTGAAGATACCACCACCACCTCGAAGAAGAAGAAAAAGAAGAAGTCCAAGAAGTCGGCCAAGTCGAAAGGGGAACCCAGTACCAAACCCGTCACCGAAGATGATGAACCTGGCCCACTGGTGCTTCGTATCAGTCGTAACAAGCATTGGCGGTACATCAGCTCATACCACGTATGTCGTCCCCCCTTGACCTGCTTGACCTCCCGCTTCACGAGACATATTAGGGTCCGTGGCTTCAGCTCCCGTTGGAGCTCCTCGAATCCCTCCTCGTCCTCAATCTCGACCCGGCTACATTTCAGCCGGAACCACGCGCTGCACCGATGCCTCCTCCCCAACAACAGAACCACCCTTTCTCTCTCATGCGCGATCGCGGCTACGCAGGTTTCGGAGACGCTTCTCCGCCTGACTCTCCGCGATTCGCCCTCACCTCACTAGCGCACCCCCCGCTGCACGCTCCCCCACCCGGCAAACCGATCCCACCGCCGATTGATCCTGGCGTATTCCGCTCTGTCACTACTATCCGTCGCCTCATTGACGAAGCCTCCGAACTTGCCGTGCGTGCTTCATCAGGAATGTCCGCAGCTGCACTGGGTTCGATACGAGGCGGGAGTCCGAATGCTCACAGCAGCCCTTGGGCTCTTGCCCAGTCACTCGGCATGAACCCCCTAGGAGATCCTGGCGGGGGGAGGAACGTCGCCATGTCTGCGATGCGGATCCATCGTCTGCGTGCGCTTGCGGTGCAGAAGCTCGCTGCAGCCTATAGGGCCGATGAGATTGCGTCGAGTGTGATGGTAATGCAAGGTGGTAGCGTGTTCGAAGATATTGCAGAACGCGTTCTGAAAGTCGGTCCGTCGTCTTTTGTCTCACATTTTACCCTCTGCGGATCTCATTTGACTTTACATAGATCCGAACGATGCAGACGCCAAATATGTCCACTTTTTCCACGAGAAGATACCCTCTCGGTTCGTCTTCGTTTCTCTCTCGTGATAGTTTCCATTCAACTGGAGACGGCAGGCAACTCGCCGAGTCTACTACGACATGCGTTCTCGACGAACTCATCAAGGGTTATCCCCAACGACTGGAGTTGTTCCGTACACGGGGCATCGTCCTCACTTTCCGGGACGAGTATTCCGCCGCTGTCAAGGACTTCACGCATGCGCTCAAGGAGGCTCGAGCGTTACGCAAGGCCCGCTCCTTCCATCGCAACGGTAGTCACACCCCCCAAAGTAAAGGAAAGAGCGACAAGAGGAAAAAGGATAGCAAGAAAAAGTCGAACGGGCAAGCGCCTTCCAATGGGACAAGTGACGCCGATGGGGGTGGTGAAACCTCTGAGACCGAAACGCCTCAAAAAGTCCACCCGTCTGTTCTTCCCGACGCTCCAGAGCCCATCGAGCCACAGTTACTCTTCCTCCGCGCTGCGGCCTATCTTCAGAATGCCATCTTCTTAGTCGAGGAGAGGATTTTGAAACTTGAAGGCATTCGCAAGAGAATCTCGGGCGAAGGCGCGGCGGAGCTCCGTCTATGTTACATTCAGAACGGGCGCTACGGCGGGGTCGAGATAGGGAACCCAGATGGGCCACTCGGTAGCACCTCCGGGCCGAAGCTCCAAGCGTATCGAGGTGTGCTCGCCGACGGTGCGTTTCGGGAACAGATTGGCGGGCTACTGAGGAAGAGCATTCGCGACCACGAGCGCTTCCTCGCCCACTTTGACGCCCTAGAAACTCCGCCACCGCCTCGCTCGTCCAGCAATGACGACGATGCCTCTGCCGATGGTGACGATAGCATCGTGGAGCGGGCGGCATATGCGTTCCTACTCTCGGAGGCGTTGCGTCCGGGTGCGCCTGGTTCCCCTCCGCCGGCGCCGCCCCCGGACTCGGCAGTGCTGTTCACGACTTACCACCCGTTGTTGGTCGAGTCACACTATTCGGTATTACTCTGCCTGCTCATGCTCGGCGACTTTGCCGCTCTGCTCCGGGCGTTCGTCCGTGCCGCCACGGTTGTCGATGGTCTCGAGGGCTATCCGGTCTTTCTACCCCCGCGCTCGATGGCCCAAGTGGAGTTCGTAGAGACGCTCGAGAGGCTTGCGGGCGGCTGGCGCATCGGCACCCAGCCCCATTCTCGTGCGCGCGCTCGCGCTCGGCGCGGTAATAACAATACGTCCAACGGCAAGCTAGCGATCGAGGCGCCCCCGGAACGCACTTCTTCACCTCTTGCTCCCTCTCCTGCGCCCGTCAAAGCGCTTCTCCTCCAAGCGCCTGGGACATTGTTCGACCCGCTCACGCCATCGACATCTTCATCTACCTCACATTCTGCTCTGGCTCTGGTGCCCCCCACACCGTCGCCCTCTCCCGCGCCTGCACTTCACGGCAATATCGACCTTGCCGAGTCACTCGATTGCGCGCGTATCATCCTCGCACCCGTCGCAGAGCGCCAGCGCGCACGCGCAGAACAGAATGCGCTCGAGAAGCGGAAGCTGACGTCTTCGCCCTCGTCGACCTCAACCTCGTCTGCCTCTTCCGCATGCGGTGATAGCGTCGGGAATTTGAGCAAGGGCAAGGTGAAGCCGCTGCCGATCAATATACCGCTGCATGGGCCCCGAGTCGAGGTTGTGCTGGCGTGGCTTGCTGCAGTGTGGATGGTAGAGCTTGAGGGCGTGGCTTTGTCGGAGTCGGGTGATGGCTGTTGAAGAATAATGACAGCGAAGAGGTATAGTGGTGATCATATGATGGACTTGTTGGTTGTTTGATTTGCGAGAGTGCCCCTATGTGAGGTTGGATAGGATGGGGTGCTGTGGTTCAGCGAAGTGAGCGTTCTGGATCGGATTGAATTATAGTATTTTTTTGCGCAGCTAGATGTCCGCGTGATGTTGCGCTAGGGAGATGAGCAATTATTATGTGTGCCTATTTGACCTGCATCTGTTTTGTAATTCAAATACATTTCATCTGTATCACTACAGTTGTGACAGTGCAGCTCAATCAAGGCCATTCTAAAGATTTGGAGGCAGATAGGATGACCGGCTGCAATCGCATGGCCGCATCTGTTGTAAAATTGTGGATTGTAGTAGTCGTGCCATTTGAATGGCCGCCCCAGTGTTGTATGGGAGGGAACGACTGTGTGAGAAGATAATAGACAGAATTTGACCCACGGCCCGGAAACGAGAACAAGAACCAGGGATACAGTCAAGCGAACCAACTACTGTAGTCTCTGGGTGGCACAATATGATAGCTCCGTCCATAAAAATATAGGGCAGCCGGGGGTCCACGGTGTCTACATGACCTGCCAGGATTCAGGATGGGGTCGTTTTAGGTTTTCTCCGGGAAATATCTGGACAGCACAGCGCTCGATCAACACCGAGTTTGAGTCCGCAGAAGGCGGCACCGTGGCGGCACAACAACCCATCCCCAGCTTGGCGCTCTTGCTTCCCGCCCGGTGGCACTACTCCCCCAACTTTCGTTAGGGGCGCGCTGTCTACGCCTCTTTTGTGCTGCCATTCAAATTACATGCGGCCATTGCTTCGACGCCAAGTACTCTCGCTGGTTCCAACCGACGGCTGACGACAACAGAACCTGCCCATGTGCAGAACCCCCTCTTTCCATATATCCCCCCCCTTCCTATGACACCAGACACATCCTCCTTACATGTTGCACGCACGAGGAGACACGGCTCGCATCTTTCGGCCCTCTTCCCTCTCTCATTAATCTTCGGTACAAGAGGAAGGGAGGGAATTTTGCGAGTTCC